>Ga0181520_10012345_pt1 | contig 11003 bp, 13 predicted proteins | sample PEATcosm2014_Bin_29_FD_132451 | JGI IMG/M metagenome (GOLD analysis project Ga0181520, IMG submission 132451) | Peatland microbial communities from MTU Mesocosm Facility, Houghton, MI, USA - PEATcosm2014_Bin02_30_metaG | ecosystem: Environmental > Terrestrial > Soil > Wetlands > Peat | place...
ACCCCCGTATTCCTAAAAGACCTCAATACGCAGGGCTACCATCTTCATTTCCTGTCCGACGACCATACCCGGGGCGGGCACATTCTTGATATGACCGTACCGGCCGCAAGCAGCGTTGAGTACGATATCACCCCGTACTATACCGTGGTACTCCCCACCACCGGTGCCTTTGCCGGGATCAACCTGACCGCCGATATGAGCGGCGCGGTGGCAGCGGTCGAGCGGTGACGAGGTTCCCCGGCAATTCTGTCGTACGGGGAAAACCGGTTCCAGAAAACCTGTCCTTTTTTGAAACTGACATTTTGTGTCAGCGCCGGCTTTTTCATGCGGCGCTCGTAAACAGGACCCCCGTTTCGGACACCAGTTCATGCGCGCCCGCTTCACGGGCAATCCGGGACCCGGGGGCTGCGGGTACACAGGCTCCGGATCACGTTGGGTTAATGTGGGGAGAACCGGCCCGGGAGAACGTCCGTAATCGTTCGGATCCCTGAAAAGAAATGGTTCCGGCATTGTCCCGGGCCGGAACCGACCGTTCACCTGAGGTCCCGCGAAAAGGTACGGGACCCGGATTTTTAGCCGCAGTCATAAAGGAAACCGCATGAGGGATTGTGTTGACCGCCCGGTATCACCCTTGGCCGGTAACGGGCAATATTTGACCGCCCGAGTACTGCGAATTTATAACGGGCCCAAAAAAAGGCCGCATACGGACAACTGCAAAAGAGCAGGTGCCCAAGGGAGATCGAAAAACCATGACAACAGTACGGAAAATAGTACTTGCCTCCGCGGTCCTCATCTGTGCCGCGCTGGTAATGGTACCACTGGTCTCTGCTGCCGGACCCGGCCAGGGATTTTCACCGGGGGGCCAGCAAAACCAGGGACAGGGTAATCAGATAGCTCCAGGTAATGGAGGCAACGGGAATAACCCGGGATCCGGTAACGATCAGAACAGCGGTAACGGGGCGATGGCCAGTGGCGCACCGGGTAACGGACAAAACAGACAGACCCCGGGAGCGGGTATACAGCCTTTTGCAGGGAACATGACTGCACCGCAGGGCCAGCCGGACCAGAACTTTGGTAACGCGAGCTGGAACGCAACACCGCCGGGTCCCGGAGGTGCGCTCAACCTGACTGCAGTGGGTAATGCACTCTTTGGCCAGCTCCCTCCGGACGCCAATGCAACCGGGAGCAATAACTGGACGAACAACTGGACTATGCAGCTCAACGCAACAGGACTCAAACCCGATGGACAGAATGTACCTCTTCCGGCCGGCAACCTGACAGGGCACAATCCCGCCGACGGGAATGTGACGCCGCCATCACAGCCGGCGCTCTCTGGCAACGGGAACACAAATAATGCCGGAAACCAGAACAATGCCGGTACTGCAACACAGGGCTACTCGTCAGGCCCGCAGGCAGGCAGCACAAGCCAGTCCGCAAGCCAGGACCAGAAAGACAGCAACCTTATCGAGGCCTTCCTCACATGGCTCCGGGGTGGGGGAAGCTCCACCACATAATCTCTTTTTTACCGGCCTTTCATTTTCGCCCATCGCATATCCGCCCGGTACCTGGGCTCTTCTGCGCAAAGCAGCGAGCCTTTTTTCTCATCCCGGAACGAATGGATCGGTACGAAGTGCAAAGAAACGCTCTTTTCGTATGCCATCATGACTATCCGCGGGATCAAAAAAGACCTCCTGAATCTGCTGCTTGAACTGGGAAAAGACAGCCATCCCAACGAGTTTGCAGCGCTCCTTACTGAAGAATGCGGGGTGATTTCCGAACTCAACCTCCTTCCCGGCACCGTCACTGGCAGCTCGTCAGCTTCGGTCTTCTTTGACATGATGCCGCTTGGCACCCACCATGCAGGAAGCGCCCACTCCCACCCAAACGGTGTGCTCCGGCCTTCCGGTGCTGACCTGAATTTCTTTCCCCGTGCGGGGAGATACAACCTCATCATCGGCGCCCCGTACCGGGAGGGTGACTGGAGATGTTTTACTGCGGATGGCGAGCCTTGCGAGCTTGCGGTGATCCCATGACCGCCCGGCGCGTGGTTGCCACCGGCACCTTTGATATCCTTCACCCGGGGCATGTCTACTACCTGACCGAATCGCGGAAGCTGGGCGACGAGCTCTGGGTGATCGTGGCTCGGGATGAGAACGTGAAGCACAAGCCCCGCCCGATCCTCCCTGAGGCCCAGCGCCTTGCCATGGTTTCTGCCCTCAGGCCTGTGGACCACGCAATCCTCGGGGACCATACCGACATGTTTTGCCCCATCGATGATATCCGCCCGGCGGTCATCACCATCGGGTTTAACCAGTATTTCGATGAGGAAAAACTCAAAGGCCAGCTTGCCGAACGCAATCTTCCCGCAGAAGTTGTCCGGATCGGGAAATATGAGGACGGTGACCTCGCAAGCTCGCGCATGATCGTCCAGCGGATCGTGGAGGCACGGGGGAGTGGGGATCAGCGGATCGGATAGAACGGGCAGTCCGTGGTCCTGCACTCCCGGTTCATCGCGTAATAAAGGCGGGTGACGTTCCGGCCAGATGGGATCGTCACTCCCGGATGCTCTTTTATAAACGCTACAGCGTATTTATCGCAAGGAAAGTATTGCGTTTGCAGCAGCGCGGGTCGCCATGAAGAGCAATTGTCTCAGGGCTCTTTGCCACTGCGAAGTTTGCCTGCTGCCATTCCCGGTGCGAGAGTGGCGTTGCACCGCTCAAACATGAGGGGGCCGTGCAGGAAAAACGTTACTTATCCTTAATGAATCTCACCGGGGATGTTATCCGGCCGGCGCTAGTGGCCGGCCCGCACCCGGCGGGGAGGCCCGCGGTGACGGTTCCCACCCCCAAAACCATGGGTAAAAACACCGGAGTACTTTGCGGCAAACGATCCCACAAGGGAGGTCACGATCACCATCACGGCAATGGTGACGGCAACCGGGGGCGAACCGTACAGTGCAGCTAGGGCAATCGAGAACTCGCCCCGGGCAATGGTGTTTGTCCAGATTTCGATGCCTGAAGCGGCGGAGCCATAAAGAGCGATACCGGTCAGTACACCGGAAATAAGCTTGCTTGCAACGGCAAGGAGGCAGATGATCGCCATCACACCCATGCTGACGTTGCCGGACAGGTTGATCGTAACCCCGAAAAAGACAAAGAAGATCACCAGAAACACGTCCTTGAACGGCCGGGCATGTTGTTCAAAGGCATCAGGATCGGTAGTGGCAATGGCCGCCCCGAGGGCAATCACCATCAGCGTGTCGGGGATCCCAAGAAACAGGGCAGCGCCAGCAGTGGCGAGCACGGACACGAACGTAAAGAGAATTGGCAGTTCGTCATCACGTTCCAGGAGCGAGACCAGAAACTCCTTGCCATAATGGGCAAGCACGTACATGATCCCAAGGCCGGCAAGGATCTCCACGGCAAAGAGGAGCAGGTTCTCGTTTCCGGCCGAGAGAAGGGCAAGGATGACAATCAGCACGAGATCCTCAAACACCATCAGCCAGATGATTGTCCCGGCCTCCCGCATCATGAGCTTCCGGTTCTCGATAAGCGAGGTGACCGCAAGCGCGGTGCTGGAGCTGTAGAAGGCTGCGGCCACAATAAGGGCCTCAATGAGCGAGAAGCCCAAGAGGTACGCGGCCACAAAACCGATGAGCATGTTGACGTTGAGATCGATGATCCCGCTTGCAAGCACCTCTCTCTGGTTCTCCGATATCTTGTCGATCTTGAGGCCCAGGCCAACAAAGAAGAGCAAAAAGATCAGCCCCAGTTCAGAGAAGAAACTGCTGATGGGGTCGGAGGCGACAAGCCCGAGGCCGGCTTTTCCCAGTACTACTCCTGCGATGATGTAGAAGGGGATCGCGGGGATTGACAGGTACTTGGTGACCAGCGCGAGCACGAGGCAGACAAAAAGGGCGATAATAAGGCCCTGTGCGGCAAGGATCCCGTCCATCAATCCACCATGATCTCGCGCTCAAACAACCGGAGCTGGTCTGATTCGCCGATCACAAGGACTGCGTCCCCGGTCTCGAACACGAACGATGGCGGGGGATTGATGATATTTTTGTCGTTTCGGGAGACTGCAATAACGGTCGTTCCGGTCTTTGCCCGGATCCCAAGGTCTTCGATTGTTTTCCCGGCAATGGCTCTGGGGATGATGTACGAATGGATGGTAACCCGGAGATCGGCGAGCGCCGAGAACGCGATCTCCACGCTCTCCTGGTCAGCCTCAATTATGGCCCCGGTCAGGATGTTTCCCAGCCTCCGTGCTTCCACGGGGGTCATTTCGGCTGCGCTTGGGGTATGGCAACCCTTCTGGAGGGTGTACATCTGGATGGTACCGGCCTTGGTAAAAAAGATCGCCACGGTATCACCTTTGTCCGTCTCGAATTCGTACTTTGTTCCAACACCGGGAAGGTTGAGAGATCGGAGAGCCATAGGAGACATTAGAGAAATGTTCCTAAAATATATTGCTTTTTCCAAGAAGCGGCCGGTTTATTAGACCGCAGGGCACGATCACCCAGGGGATGTCAGGAAATCCGGCAAAAGAGAAAGAGCCCGGGGCACAAAGCAGGTGAGAGGGTCCCGCTCCTGTAACCCTTGTGGGGTCTCATTCAAGGTATGCATGGGTTTTTTCTAGAGGCCGGGAGGATGGCGGATCCACAACCGGCGTTCCTGCCGGAGGGCTTCGCACCTTCACAGGGGTTTTTCCTCCCCATACCTCATGTTTTCCGGACCGGCCTTTAAATCCCCGACCGAGCGGGGCGAAAGTGATCAGGAGGGTAAATACAAAGGGAGAAAAACCTGGTATAAACAGCACCTTTTTTTGCATACCCATGACAAATAATGATAAATCCGGGTGCGGGTTCCCGTGCCCGCCCGTTTATCCTGTCTTTAAGAGGAGTTGGTGATCATCGCAGAAATTCCCAAGGAAGAATACCTGAAAAAATGCACGTCCGCGTGTGCCGGGTGCAGTTCGTCCCTGACGCTGCGCTACGTGCTCAAGGCATCCGGCCCGGACACGGTGCTTGTAATCCCCGCGTGCTGTACGAGCGTTATCCAGGGTATCTACCCCAACACCGCCATGAACGTGCCCGTTTACAACGTTGCGTTTGCTGCGGCTGCCGCGTGCGCATCGGGCATGTCCGAGGCGTTCCGGGAGGCAGGTAAGAAGACGAACGTGATCGTGTACGCCGGTGACGGCGGCACGCTGGATATCGGCATCCAGTCCATGTCAGGCGCGTTCGAACGGGGCACGGACTTTTTGTATATCTGCTATGACAACGAGGCCTACGGGAATACCGGCATGCAGCGCTCGGGCGCAACGCCGCTTGGCGCAAAGACCACCACCACACCTACGGGAAAGACCGTAGAGAAGAAAGACATCGACGCGATCGCTGCCGCCCACCACCTCGAGTACATGGCCACCGCGTGCAGCGCGTACCCTCTGGACATCTACAAGAAGGTGGCAAAGGCGCTCACCTTCCGGGGTCCGACCTTTATCCATATTCTTGCCCCCTGCCCGCCCGGCTGGCGTTATCCGACCGAAAAGACCATTGACATGGGAAAACTGGCAGTAAAATCCGGCATGTGGGTGCTGTACGAGCGCGAGCACGGGAAACTTACGATCAGTGCCCCCTCGAAAACTGCGATGAAAAAACCCATCCCGCTCGAGGATTATCTTGCCCCGCAGGGCCGCTTCAAAGGCATTGATGCAAAGTCGCTAGAGATCCTCAAACAACGCCTTGCCGAAAACCTCAAAAAACTGGCCGCAGAGGAGGCGGAGTCATGAAGAAGATCGCAACGGGAAACAAGGCGATCGCCGAGGCGGTCAAACAGGCGCTGCCCGGCGTCGTGGCTGCATACCCGATCACCCCCCAGACTGAGATCGTGGAGACGATTGCGGACTTTGTCACAAGCGGCCAGATGAAAAGCCGGTACATTCCGGTGGAGAGCGAGCATTCCGCGATGGCAGCCTGCATCGGCGCAAGTATCACGGGTACCCGGACATTCACCGCGACAAGTGACCACGGACTCCTGTACATGCACGAGATGACCAACTGGGCAGCAGGCGCACGCCTGCCGATTGTGATGGCAAACGTGAACCGCTCGCTTGGGCCCGGCTGGAACATCTGGGCCGAGCACACAGATGCGATGCAGGAGCGCGATACCGGCTGGCTCCAGGTGTACGTCTCGACCGTACAGGAAGCGTACGACACCACCCTGATGGCATTCCGGATCGCCGAGCACAACGACGTACTGCTGCCAGTGATGGTCAATCTGGATGGTTTTTCCCTCTCCCACATCATGCAACCGCTGGATACCGTGGAGCCCGGGGATTTCATCCCTCCACTCCACCTGCCCCATGCAATCGACACGAAGAACCCGACCGGCTATGGCGGATTGACCGGGCCCGATCAGCACTTCCGGTTCCGGTGGGACATAGAACGCTCGATACGTGACTCGGTAAACGTGATCGAGGAGACGGAACTGGATTTTGCCGCCCGGTTCGGGCGCAGGTACGGCCCGGTCGAGGAGTACCGGTGCGAGGATGCGGATGTTGTCCTCCTTGCCATGGGCACCCTTGGGAAAGAAGCCGAAGTTGCCATTGACATCCTGCGAAAGGAGGGCATAAAAGCCGGCTCGCTGCGCCTGCGCTGGTTCCGGCCGTTCCCGAAGCTCGACCTTGCCGGAAAAGAGGTCGTGGTGATCGACCGCGACTACTCGTTTGGTTACGGCGGCATCGTTGCCAACGAGATCCTGGCAAAGAACAAGTGTGATGTATACAACGTTATCGCCGGCCTTGGAGGCCAGGAAGTGACCTACGATGACATGGCAGGGTTTGTCCGCGAGCGTCGCATAGGTGAGGAGTCCTGGTTTGGGGTGAATTCCCATGTTTGAGGTCAGGATCCATTCAAGGGGCGGGCAGGGCGGCGTGACCGCGGCCCGGCTCCTTGCGACAGCAGCACTTCATGACGGGAAGTACGCTACTGCCTGCCCGTTCTACGGTGCCGAGCGCCGGGGAGCACCAGTCGTTTCCTTTGTCCGTATCGATGATCATCCGATCAAAGTCTACAGCCAGATTCGGCAGCCGGACCTCGTGGTAGTGCTAGACGCAAGCGTGATGGAGACCGTCGATGTGCTCCACGGACTTAAAAAAGGCGGACGGGTGCTCATCAACAGCTCCCATAAGCCGGAGTTTGCCGGGCACACAACATTTAATGTGGACCTGACCGGCATTGCACTCAAAGAGAACCTTGTAGTCGCGGGGAGCCCGATCCTCAACACTCCGGTGCTTGGGGCGCTGGCAAAGATGGGAATTGTCTCGCGCGAATCCGCAAAGGAGGCGATCCGGGGCATGTTCTCCGATGAACGTAACGTGAAAGCAGCCGAGGCGGCCTATAAGGAGATGTGCGCATGAGCGACAAGGCTCAGCGTGAACGGCTGGCGGTAAGCCGGCCAACTGAGGGTGCAGCCGGGCAGACCGGGGCGTGGCGGGTCTTTAAACCCGTGGTAGACAAGGAAAAATGCAACGGGTGCGGGCTCTGCTCGATGTACTGCCCCGACAACGCGATTGATGAGGAACTCATCGTAGACCTACGGTTCTGCAAGGGCTGCGGCATCTGCGCCGAAGAATGCCCCAAGAAAGCCATCACGATGGTACGGGAAGAAAAATAATTACTCCCGTCTTTTTTTTGTAAAATTCCCGCGATCGGCACCCTGTCCACGGGGAACAATACCCGGCCCTGAAATAGCCGGTTATGGTGTATCATTACGGGCAGGTCGCATGACCATCAACAATGCCTGAAGTCTGCTCATCCGGTTTAGCCGGGGCCATGTACTCAAGGCTGAACCGGAACAGGTGGGTAAACCGGCAGTTCCGGCACCTGACCGTTATATGACGGCAGCTGACCACGAGATCGTGAAGCCCGTCAACACCACAGTTCCGGCACACGGCCGGCACCGCAAGGGACCAGGCCGGCCACGGCCCGGGCCGTGCAAACATCCCGGTCTCGTCCACATCCTCGATGAGAGGGACAAACACCCGGGTGGCTTTGCAGTTCTCGCAGGTGACATCTGCCCGGTTGGGCGTTGCCTGGATCTGCTGATCTGCCAGCGCCCGGCAGTGGTAACAGTCGGTACGGTACTTCGTGCTGATGAACCGGTCACTCATGGAGAAGTGGTGTGCACCCATGGTATCATTAACCTGTCGCAGGTGGCGATTTACAGTCAGCCGGGAGGCAAAAAGACGATTATGCGGTTGGTGCGCTGCGTGAACCATGATTCTGGTTTAATTTTGGGATCTGACCGGTTTTTTGCCATAAAAAAGGTAAATTTATTTAATTATGGAAAATTCATGTGTACAGCGTATGAAACTGCTCATGGGATTTATTATCCTTCTTGTTGCACTGGTGACAGTCACCGGGTGCACACAGACCGCATCGACTTCTACACCAGCAACAACGGCAACAACCGCTCCGGCAACCATGCAAGCCACTACCGTTGCGACCACCGTGCCCACAATGGTTGCAACAACCATCCCTGTTGTCAACACGACAACCATCATGGCAAATGTGACGGCTCCTGCCGCGAATGCAACCACAGTACCGGTAACAACCATGGCAAACGTCACGGTTGCAGCCACACCTACCCCGGCATCCATGGTCACAACCGTCGTTCTCACCAGCTCCGGGTTTGCCCCTCAAACCGATGTCATCCTGCCTGGTACAGGGATTTCCTTTGTGAATAATGACAATGTCACCCATACCATCAAGAGCACGGGCAACAGCACCGGCATGTTCAACTCAGGTGCCCTTATCCCGGGTGCAGCATTCCAGTATACGTTTAACTCAAACGCAGGTACCGTTACGTACGCTCTCGCAGACAATTCCTCCGTGACAGGAACCGTCATTATCCAGTCACTGAGCGCAGGCCACACTTCGGTAGCCTAAAACCAGCATATCCTTTTTTTAATCATTTTTGCACATGCAGTGGATCCGTATTCGAGATAGAACGGAAAGTCCCTGTATACCCACCCTGTACGACAGGAAAAACAACAAGAATAGAATACCTCTCTGCAGATATGTCCAAAGGGAGATCGGTGTGATTGTCCGGTCCTGATCACATGAACCGATGATTGTACTTCGATCGTAACGCGAGAACGTACAATCCTCAATGGAAGGGGAAAGAGCAAATGCCATTATTCAAAGCCGCGGCAGGAGGCGGTGTAAGAATAAAAAAAATAGGGGAGGGAGAGATTTAGAAGTCGCCCATACCGGGCATTCCGCCCATGCCACCCATACCGCCCGGGGGCATTCCACCGGCGCCGCCTGCGGGTTCGGGGGACCTGGATGATGCGATAACATCGTCGATCCTGAGGATCATGATCGCGGCTTCTGCGGCTGACGAGATCGCCTGGGTCTTGACCCGGAGCGGCTCGACAACACCGGCTGCCTTCATGTCGACAGCTTTTCCTTCGAAAACATTCAGGCCGTAGGTCTTCTTGCCCTTCTCGTGGGTTGCCCGGATCTCGACAAGCATGTCGATCGGGTCAAGGCCTGCGTTCTCTGCAAGGGTGCGGGGAATGATCTCAAGAGCCTGTGCAAACGCCTCGATGGCGAGCTGCTCTTTGCCGCCGACCGTTGCTGCATACTCGTGGAGACGGAGCGAGAGCTCGGTCTCGGGTGCGCCGCCACCGGCTACAACTTTCTTGTCCTCGACAACAACACCGACAACGCGGAGTGCATCGTGGATGGCACGCTCAAGCTCGTCGACAACATGTTCAGTGCCGCCCTTGACAATGATGGAGACTGCTTTCGGGTTCTTGCACTGTTCGACAAAGGTCATCTCTTCGCCGGAGACCTTGCGCTCCTCGACAATACCTGCCTTGCCAAGCTCTTCCTTGCTGATCGCGTCGATAGAGGAGACTAGGCTGCCACCGGTTGCCCGGGCAAGCTTCTCCATGTCGCTCTTCTTGACACGGCGGACGGCAAAGATGCCGGCCTTTGCAAGGTAGTGCTGGGCGATGTCGTCGATACCCTTCTGGCAGAAGAGGACGTTTGCGCCGCTCTTCTGGATCTTATCGACGATCCCCTTGACCATGCGCTCCTCTTCGTCGAGGAATGCCTGGAGCTGGTCGGGGTGGGTGATGTTGATCTCGGCGTCGACTTCGGTCTTCTTGAACTCGACGGCTGCGTTTAAGAGAAGGATCTTCGCATTGGTGACCTTCTTTGGCATTGCAGGGTGGACACGTTCCTTGTCCACAAGGACGCCCTCAACGATCTCGGAGTCCTCGATGCTGCCGCCGGTCTTCTTCTCAACCTTGATGTTCTCGATGTCCACGGTGCCGTCTTCTTCGGCTACCATGATGACTGCCTTGACCACGAGGTCACAGAGCTTTTCCTTGCTTGCCTCTGCACTCTTGCCGGTCATGGCGGTTCCCGCGATGTTCTTTAAGAGCGCCTTGTCGTTTGCCTTGACATCGAACGCGATATCCTTTAAGAACTCCTGGGCCTTCTCGGCTGCCATGCGGTAACCGTGAGTGATCACAGTCGGGTGGACGTCCTGTTCAAGGAGGTCCTCGGCCTTCTTGAGGAGCTCGCCGCCGATGACTACAGCGGTGGTGGTCCCGTCGCCGACCTCGTCGTCCTGGGTCTTTGCGACCTCGACCATCATCTTTGCGGCCGGGTGCTCGATGTCCATTTCCTTAAGGATCGTGACACCATCGTTGGTGATAACAACATCACCGATGGTGTCGACAAGCATCTTGTCCATGCCCTTGGGGCCGAGCGTAGTCCTGACTGCAGCTGCCACGGCTTTTGCGGCAGTGATGTTCATACCCTGGGCATCGCGACCGCGGGTGCGGTTGGTGCCTTCCTTGAGAATAAAAATCGGTTGTCCTCCAAGTTGCTGTGACATGAAATTATCACCACTTTTAGCTCAGATTTAGCACTAAAATTGGTTTGTGGTTCTATATAAAATTAGCTGGAATGGGTTCTGATA
>Ga0181520_10012346_pt1 | contig 11002 bp, 6 predicted proteins | sample PEATcosm2014_Bin_29_FD_132451 | JGI IMG/M metagenome (GOLD analysis project Ga0181520, IMG submission 132451) | Peatland microbial communities from MTU Mesocosm Facility, Houghton, MI, USA - PEATcosm2014_Bin02_30_metaG | ecosystem: Environmental > Terrestrial > Soil > Wetlands > Peat | place...
AACTGACCACTGAAAGCTGCTTATGAAGACTCTTCTCCGCACGCTGCTCTATTTCGCGCTCATCGTGTGGCTGGGCGCGGAGATCTTCTTTCCGATTGTGGCAGCGGTGGCTTTTGGAACGCTGCGGCCGGACACCCATGCGGCCGGCATGATCGTGCGCCAGTTGCTGACGATTCTGCACGGCATGGGACTAGTTTCGGGGATGGTGGCGCTGGCTCTGCTGTCGCTGGCGCCGGCCTGGAACATCTACAAGCCGCGCGCAGTGCTGGCGCCGATGGGGCTGCTCCTGCTGATGATCGGCCTCACCCTCTACGCCCAATTCGGCATTCTTCCCGCCATGGAGCGCGACCGCACGGCCGCCGGCGGAGCCATCGATACCGCCGACGCCACCAACCCGACCACTGTGCACTTCAACAAACTGCACGACCGCAGCGAACACGCGGAGGAAGCCATTCTGCTGCTGGGGCTGGCGGCGGTGGTGCTGGTGGCGAAGGCGGAGACGGGGAAGAGCTAGGGGCCTCCACGCTGGCAATCAAGCCATTTCACTCCTCGCGCAGCAGGATCAAGGGATCGACCGAAAGTGCGCGCTGCGCCGGAATCCAAGTGGCCACAAGCCCCAGCAGCACCATCGCCAGCACCGCACCGGCCAAGACCAGCGGATCGCGGGGAGTTGCCTGATAGACGATGAAGGCCAGCAGCCGGGTTGCCAGAAGCCCGAGCAGCAAGCCCGCCGCCGAACCAAGCGCCAGCAATTTGAAGGCCCGGCCCAGCGCTGCCTGCAACACTTCCCTGCGTTGCGCGCCCAGGGCCATGCGGATGCCCAGTTCCCGCAGACGCTTGCTCACGGAGTACGCGGCCATTCCGAAGATGCCTGTAATCGACAGCATGGCGCCCAGCACACCGAGCACGCCCAGCGACATGGTTGCCATGCGCGAGGGAAACAGGGCCCCATTCATCTCTTCGGACCATGTTTGAAGGAAGGCAGGGAGTCCAGAATCCAGGTCGCGCAATTTGCCGCGGACGGCTGCCGCCAGTTGTTGCGGATCGCGGCCCAACTCGCGATTTGCGCGCAAGACCAGCCAGGTATCGCTCGCGGGCATTTGCAGGATGGGCATGAACATTGCAGGCTGCGGTTTCTCGGCGAGGTTCGCGGTATATTTCCCGTCCTCGACAAGCCCCACCACTTCGATGCGCGTTCCATCGGGCATCTTGTAGTGCCCGCCGATCGCGTTGTTTACTGAGCCGAGGATTCGGTTTGCAAACTCCCGGTTCACCACGGCGATGCGCGGCACATCCATGCCGTCCCGCCAACTGAGATTCCTGCCCGCCAGCAAGGCGGTGCCCGCGGCCCGAAAGTAATCGGGAGAAATCTTGAAGAGGATGGCCTCCGCGGCGGCGTTCGAAGGCTTCAGCTCCGTCGTCTTGTCGGTAAAGACGTCCGAGAGGCCCCAGCCCATATGCATGGGCGGACTATCCACCAATCCCACGGAGGATACGCCTGGGATCGACTTCATCGCATCGATCATGCGCCTTTGCATGGCCGGCACCTTGTCTTCGCTGTAACCTGCCATGCCCAGGTCCGTATTGACCAGCATGGCATTCTGCGGCTCGAAGCCGAAGTTTGTGTGCATCGAGCGCGCCAATCCCCGCACGGCGACCATCGAAGATGTGACGAGCACGGCGCAGATTGCAATTTGGACGACAAGGAGGATGTCGCGCACCGTGATTCGTCCCCGGAGCCTGCCGGCCGATCCGGCCTTGACGATCTCATAGGGATTGGATTGGAGCACCTGGTGCACCGGAACAATGCCGAAGAGGAATCCGCTCGCCAAGCTCAACAGCAAAGCGACCCAATAAACATTTGCGTCCGGATTCACCGGTATGTTCATGGGGAATTGGGGAAATGGCTGCCACACGCTCAGCCGGTGCAAGAGCGCCACACTGCCCACAAGTCCGGCGGCGCCGCCCAGCAGGGAAATGAGCACGGCTTCAGTGAAGAGTTGCCGCAGAATGCGGGTGCGGCTCGATCCAAGCGCGAGGCGCAGAGCAACTTCGCGCCCGCGATCGGCGGCACGCGCGGCAAAGAGGCTGCCCAAGTTGGCACATGCGGCGACGAGAATCAAGCCCGCCAACAGCATCAACCCCACCAGGAAGGCTCGTATCGCAGGAGCAAAGAAATCTCCGTGCAGACCGGGGCGCACCAGCGTGAAACTGCTTTGGTCGTCCTCCTTGGGATAGGCCGCTTTCATATAGGAACCTATCGAGGACAGATCGGCAGACGCCTGCGCCGGCGTGAGTCCCGGCTTGAGATGACCCAACAGCTCGAAGACCCATCGCGATCCCCGTGCGTTCAGGTCTGCCCACCCCGTCAATTGCTCCTGGTTCACGATGGGCACAAAGAAATCGGGAGAAAAGAAGAGCAGCGTTCCGTGGAACTGGGGCTGGGATACGCCAATGATGGTGAAAGGATGCTTATTCAGCCGGACGGTGCGGCCCACCACGTTGCGATCGTCCTGAAAATGACTGTGCCAATAGGCCCATGTGAGCACGATATACGGAGCGCTTCCGGGGCCGCGCTCATCGGCCGGCTGAATGAGCCGGCCAAGATACGGGTGAATGCCCAATACGTCGAAGTAATTCCGCTCACTCCATAGAGCCAGACGTGGGATGGATCTTTGCCGGTGTCCATCCCCGCCTGCACGATGGTGTAAGCCGCCAGGCCATTGAAGCTGCGGTTGCGGTCGCGCAGATCGAGATAGTCCGGATACGACTGGACGATGTACTTTTCGTTCCCGCGCTGGAGCGAGTAAAGGCTCTGCCCCTGAGGCACGTTCAGCGGACGCAGGAATAACCCGTTCAGGACGGCGAAGACCACGGCGTTGGCGCCGATGGCCAACGCCAGCGTGACAATAGCGACGAAGACGAATCCCGGAGAACGGCGCAACTGGCGCAGGGCGAATCGCAGATCGGCCCAGATCGATTCCAGCGTGGGCCACTGCCACACTTCACGGCTGCGCTCCTCGAGCAGCGTGCGGTTGCCAAAAGCAAGACGCGCCTGCCGCTCCGCTTCCTCGCGGCTCAGGCCTTCGCCGATCAACTGCTCCGCACGTTCCTCAATATGCAGTCGGATCTCCTCGGAGAGATCGCCGTAAAGCTTGTCGCGACGGAAGATGCTCGGAATCCAGTTCATTGGAGATTCCTCCTAGCTGGCAGGGGATTTACCGGATTGAGGACCAGCGCGATGCCTTCAAACATCCGTTCGAAGCTGGAAATCTGCTGCTCCAGACGACGAAGGCCGGAAGCAGTGATCTGGTAGGTCCTCACGCGGCGGTTGGTGGCGGAGACACCCCACTCGGCCTTCACCAGTTTTGCTTTGAGCAGCCTCTGCAGCGCCGGATAGAGCGAACCCTCTTCCACTTGCAGCAGGTTGTTGGATCGCTGCTGGATATGCTGCACCAGCGCGTAGCCGTGGGCCGGCTGACGGCGAAGCGACTCGAGGATCATCATTTCGAGCGCGCCGGGAAAGAGATCGCGGGAGGCAGTTTTCGTCATAGGCTTGTTCTCAACAGGCATAGAGTAAACAAGTATAAGACTTCGTGTCAAGAAGAACTTTGGAACATCTTGGCGGAGAACCACAGAACACACGCATAGAGAGGTTCGGAGGCCGCGCGGGCGGGAGTTGTTTTGTATGGATGTCTATTCAGTAAATAAATGCAGACTGGATCGGTGATACCTTTGCCCCAGAGTCTCTCTGCGAGGTTTTCGATGCTGCAGTCTATTCGCTGTCGGGTTCAAACCGTTTCAACTGTTGCCGGGTTCAACCTTCAGCGGAAGCCGGGAAAGTTGGCGGCGACGTGTTGCGTGCTGGTTTTGGCAGCGTTCGGTCCGTGGAAGACGGCGACGGCGCAGGATGCTGGAGCGACCGGTTTGAGCACTGCCGCGCCGCGGCAACTGATTAAGCAAGCGGTGGACGAGGGTCAGCGCACCGTGCTCAGGGGCAACACGCATCCGCTGGCCCGCGCGGCATTCGACCAGGGCGTGGCGCCGGCCAGCCAGCCGATGCGGCGCATGATTCTGGTTCTGAAGCGCAGCGCCGAACAAGAAGCCGCGCTGCGCACATGGCTCGACGAACAGCAGACCAAGGGCGCAGCGGGCTACCGGCAGTGGCTCACTCCCGAGCAATTCGGCCAGCAATTCGGGATGGCGGAGAGCGACCTGGGAACGGTGAGGGCGTGGCTGGAGTCGCACGGGTTCCAGATTGGGTCGATCTCAAAAGGCCGCACCACCATCGAGTTTTCAGGGACCGCCGGGCAGGTGCAAGAGGCGTTTCACACCACGATTCACAAATACGCGGTGAACGGGGAAGAGCACTGGGCCAACTCGAGCGATCCCTCGATTCCGTCCGCTCTGGCGCCGGCGGTGAAGGGCGTGCTCTCGCTGCACAACTTTCCGCGGCACCCGCAATCGACGATCAACGGCGTGCAGGTGCGGGCGACGCAAGGACCTCCCGAGCCCGTGCCGATGTTCACCTACACGCAGGGCAAGGATACGTACTACGGCCTGGGGCCGACCGATTTTGCGACGATTTACAACGTGCTTCCGCTGTGGAACGCCGGCGTGGACGGCACCGGGCAGACGATCGCCATCGTGGGAGAAACGAACATTCACCTCACGGATATCGAGAACTTCCGCAGCCTCTTCGGCCTGCCCGCGAAGGATCCCCAGATTATCCTGAACGGCCCCGATCCTGGGGTGGTGGGCGACGAGCCCGAGGCGGTGCTGGACGTATCGTGGTCGGGCGCGGTGGCCAAGAACGCGACCATCGACCTGGTGGTATCGGCGAGCACGGAGACGACGCTGGGCGTGGATCTTTCGGCGCTCTATATTGTGGACAACGACCTGGCCCCGGTGATGAGCGAGAGCTATGGGGAGTGCGAGGCCGCGGTGGGCAATGCGGGCAACGCGTTCTATAACGCGCTGTGGCAGCAGGCGGCGGCGGAGGGCATCACGGTGGTGGTTTCGGCCGGCGACGGAGGCTCGGCCGGATGCGACGACTTCGACAGCCAGGAGTTTGCCTTCGAAGGACTGGCGGTGAGCGGGTTCGCCTCGACGCCCTACAACGTGGCGCTGGGCGGCACGGACTTCGACCAGACGCCGGCCACGGCTCCGACCTATTGGAGCGCGACCAACAACGCGACCACCGGCGCGTCGGCGCTGGGGTATATTCCGGAGACGACCTGGAACCAATCCTGCGCGGGGCAGGGAGCCGCGCAGTGCACGTTCAGCTCGAGCGACCTGGACATCGTGGGCGGAAGCGGCGGGCCCAGCAACTGCGCGACGATGGACAGCAACGGCAATTGCCTGGCGGGCTACAGCAAGCCGGCGTGGCAGACCGGGAGCGGTGTGCCGCAGGACGGAGTGCGCGATCTGCCCGATGTCTCGCTATTCGCCAGCGCGGGGTTCAACGGGAGTTTCTACATCCTGTGCGAGGCGGACGCGGGGCTTTTTGGGAGCACGGAAACGTGCAGCCTGACCAACGATACCTTTGTGGGCATTGGTGGGACCTCGGCCTCCGCGCCTACTTTCGCGGGCATGATGGCGCTGGTGAACGAGAAGACGGGGGCGCGGCAGGGCAACGCCAACTATGTTCTGTACAAGCTGGCGGCGCAGAACGGCGCCAGTTGCAATTCGACGACGGCGGCGGCGACAGGGAACTCGTGCATCTTTTACGACGTTACGAAGGGCAACAACGCGGTGCCCTGCTGGCCGGGCACGCCGAACTGCGGGACGGCGCCAACGAACGGCTATGGCGTCCTGGTGGATAGCAACGGCAACCCGGCTTGGACGACGGGGCCGGGATACGACCTGGCGACCGGGCTGGGAACGTTGAACGCCAACAACCTGGTGAACGCGTGGAGCGCGGCCGCATTCACGCCTTCAACGACAACGCTGACGAATCTCTCGCCGGTGAACATTGTGCATGGCCAAGCGGTGAACGTGAGCGCCACGGTGGCCGCGAAGAGCGGCTCGGGCACGCCGACCGGATCGGTGGCGCTGATGGCGGCGCCGACGGGCCAGAGCAAGGGCATCGACGACTTTCCGCTTATCAACGGAGCGGCCAGCGGCACCACCACACTGCTGCCCGGCGGGAGCTACAACGTGACGGCCCACTATGCGGGCGACGCGACCTTTGGCGCCAGCGACTCGGCGCCGGTGCAGGTGACGGTGGGCAAGGAGAACAGCCAGACGGCAGCGACGCTGGTGGCGTATCCTTCGGCAAACTACACCTTCTACGACACCAGCACGATTCCTTACGGCTCGATCTTTTTCCTGCGCAGCGATGTGACCAACGCGGCGGGCACTCCCTGCGCGCCCAATCCGCAGGAGACTCAAGTTCCCTGTCCCACGGGAAGCGTGAGCTTTAGCAGCAACGGCAAGACGCTGGACGCAGGAAGCTACGCTCTGAACGCGCAGGGCTATGTCGAGGACCAGACTCTATCTTCCGAGTTCGCCGCATTGGGAAGTTACGCCTTTCAGGCGAGCTATGGCGGAGACTCGAGCTACAACCCGAGCGCAACCACGCTGAATGCGACCGTGACCCAGGCGCCGACGAATCCGCAGATGGAAATCCCCGAACTGTCTCCGTCTTATAACGGGAGCACGGAGGTTCAGATCGCCGATTCAGGCGAGTTGTTCCATGTCATCGTGCCGGTTTATACGGACAGCGTTCTGCAGGCTCCCACGGGGACGATTACGATTCTCGAAAACGGGGCCGCACCCTCCGGCACAGTCATCTACACGCCCCGGAACGGCGAGTTTGTTGGAAATTACTCCTCCGCCTCGTACCAGTGGGCCTATCTCGCGGGATCTTTGCCGGTGACGATCAGTACTCCGGGCAACTACACCTTCACTGCGTCCTACGGCGGAGATGCGTACTATCTGGCCTCGCAGAGCCCTTATTCGTTGGCCGTCACGGTCGTCGATACCACCTTCAACATCACGCAGACAATTCCGAACGTGACCGTCACGGCAGGCGCAGCCACCACGACCACGGTGACGCTGGGCGGAGTGGATAACTTTTCCGGACTCGTGAGCATTGCCTGCACTCTGCCGACCGCCATGACGGAGGCAACCTGTCCGGCGGTGAATGTGAACATGACCGGCGCCTCCGCCACGGCGCAACTGACGATCACCACCACGGCTGCCCATGCGTTGACGGCGAGCCGTGCATCGATCAAGGGAATGTATGGCTTCGGGGCGCTGGCCTGCGTCTTCCTATTCGCGATTCCAGGGAGCCGGCGGCGGAGATTTCCCCTGGCGCTGCTCCTGCTGGTCTGTGTGGCCGGCTTCGGAGGCTGCGGGGGCGGCGGCAGCGGAGTCACCAATACACAGATGGACCCCGGAACGCCGAAGGGAACGTATACGGTGAGCGTGACGGCGACCTCGACGGGAATCACGCGAACCGGCAGCTTCACCGTTACGGTGCAGTGAGGGGCGTCGATGCAACCCGGTCCTATGGGCGGGGGCAGATGGGGCGCACGAGGCCCGGCAACGATTAATCATCCGTATTAAAAGTTTGCAAACTTCAATGCCGCGAATCCGGGCAGGATTCTCCGTGCTGGCTGCCGGCTGCGTCGATCCATGGCCATGCGCGGGGCAGAGGCAGGCGGCCACCATTTACACTGGTAAACGGAGATACCTGTGTTTTTCGATAAAGCTCTTACAAAAGTCTTTGGCACCGCGAACGAGCGGATCATCAAGCGGCTCATGCCTTTGGTGGCTGCGATCAACGATCTGGAACCGGCCACGAAAGAATTGACGGACGAGCAACTGCGGGCCAAGACGGTAGAGTTCCGGGCCCGGATTGCGGCCAAACTCGAAGGGATCACGGACGAAGAGGCGGTGAAGACCGCCGAGCGGGCGGCTCTGGACGAGATTTTGCCCGAGGCGTTCGCAGTGGTGCGCGAGGCCGGCTGGCGCGCGGTGCAGATGCGGCACTTTGACGTGCAGTTGATCGGCGGCATGGTGCTCCATCAGGGCAAGATCAGCGAAATGAAGACCGGCGAAGGCAAAACGCTGGTGGCCACGCTGGCCTGCTACCTGAACGCTCTGGCCGGGCACGGGGTGCACGTGGTCACGGTGAACGATTACCTGGCCAAGCGCGACGCCGAGTGGATGGGAAAGATCTACGAGTTTCTGGGGCTGACGGTGGGCGTGATCGTCCACGACCTGGACGACAACGAGCGCCGCGCCGCCTACGCCGCCGACATCACCTACGGAACCAACAACGAGTTCGGCTTCGACTATCTGCGCGACAACATGAAATTTGAAATAAACGATTGCGTGCAGCGCGGCCACTACTACGCCATCGTGGACGAGGTGGACTCGATCCTGATCGACGAGGCGCGTACGCCGTTGATCATCTCCGGGCAGACCGACCAGACTACGGACAAGTATGCGCGGGTGCGCAAGATCATTCCGGACCTGGAACTGGGCGAGGAGATCGAATCCATCGATCACAAGCGCCAGGCGGAGCTGGGAATCCAACTCGGCGAGGGCGAAAAGTATCTCACCGGCGACTACATCGTAGACGAGAAGCAGCGCACCATCGGCGTCACCGACAGCGGCTGGGAGACCATCGAGAAGCTGCTGGGAATCGGCAACATTGCCGACGCGGAGAACTGGGAACTGAAGCATTACGTGGAGACGGGCATCAAGGCCCACGCGCTCTACAAGCGGGACGTGGACTACGTGGTCAAGGACGGCGAGGTGATCATCGTGGACACCTTCACCGGCCGCCTGATGCCGGGACGGCGCTGGAGCGACGGTCTGCACCAGTCGATCGAGGCCAAAGAAGGCGTGAACATCCGCAAAGAAGACCAGACGCTGGCCACGATCACCTTCCAGAACTACTTCAGGCTCTACAAGAAGCTGAGCGGCATGACCGGCACGGCGGAGACCGAGGCGGCCGAGTTCGAGAAGATCTACAAGCTGGAGATCGTCGTCATCCCCACTAACAAGCCGATGCTGCGGCTGGAAAATCCGGATGTGGTGTTCCGGACGGAGAAGGAAAAATACAAGGCCGCGGCCGACGACATCGCCACGCTGCACGAGAAGCAGCAGCCGGTGCTGGTGGGCACCACATCGATCGAGAAGTCGGAGCGGCTGTCGGGGATTCTGCAGCGCAAGGGCGTGCGGCACGTGGTTCTGAACGCCAAGTTCCATGAGCGCGAAGCGGAGATTGTTGCCCAGGCCGGAAGGCTGGGGATGGTGACCATCGCCACCAACATGGCCGGCCGCGGAACCGATATTCTGCTGGGCGGCAATCCGGAGTTCATGACCCGCCAGGAACTGGTGAAGAAGAGCCGGGCGCGGGCTATCAGCGTGGCCGAAGGGGCGATCAGCCCGATGGCGCCGATGGGTTTCCTGCGTTTCTATTACCAGGGGCAGGAATTCGAAGTCGCCGAGCCGGAATGGGCGGAGGCCTTCAAGGTCCACGCCGAGGCGGCGCAGCAGGATCACGAACAGGTGATCGCGGCGGGCGGGCTGTTCATTCTGGGCACCGAGCGGCACGAGTCGCGGCGCATCGACAACCAGTTGCGGGGGCGCGCGGGACGCCAGGGCGATCCGGGCGAATCGCGTTTCTATCTGTCTCTCGAAGACGACCTGATGCGGATTTTCGCCAAGCAGTGGGTAAGCACGCTGCTGGAGCGGCTGGGCATGGAAGAGGGCGTGCCGATCGAGTCGCGCATGATCTCAAAGCGCATCGAGGGAGCGCAGAAGGCGGTCGAGGCGCAGAATTTCGAGTCGCGCAAACATCTGCTGGAATACGACGACGTGATGAACAAGCAGCGCGAGGCTGTCTATAGCCTGCGCCGGCAACTGCTGGAGGGCGTGGAGCAGCGGGAACTGATTCTGGAGGATTATGTCGGCGGAATTCTGAGCGGATTCCTCGACGAGTTCGCGGGCGAGAAGCTGCATCCGGATCAATGGAACATCAAGGGTCTGGACGAGAAGCTGGAAGGGCAGTTCGGGCTGAGGCTGGCCGCGGCGGGAATCAGGCCGCTGGAGTTGAGCCGGCATGAGCTGGGCGAGGCGATCTTCGAGAAGCTCAAGCAGGACTACGAGACCAAGGAGAAGATTCTCAGCGCCCCGACCATGCGCTACCACGAGCGGATGGTGATGCTGAGCGTGATCGACGGGCTGTGGAAGGATCACCTGCTGGCGATGGACCACCTGAAGGAAGGGATCGGGCTGCGCGGCTATGCGCAGCAGGACCCCTTGGTGGCCTACAAGCGCGAATCCTACGACATGTTCGAGGCCATGATGCTCAAGTTCCAGGAGGACACGGTCCGGTTCCTCTTCCGGATGCAGATTATGGGACCGGATGGGCAGGCGGTGAATGCGGCGCCCGAAGTGCGGCGGGAAGTTCCCAAGGCGCCGCCCGTGGCCAGTGCGGCACACCCGCTGACGCTGGATGCGGAGCCGCGAGAGATTTCGATCGCCACGCGGCAGCCCTCGACGACCATCGACGCTCTGGAGAAGGAATTCCACCGCAAGAAGGTGAGGGAACTGGAGGCGGCGAGCTTGGCCGGCGCAGGCGATGCGAGCCAGCCCGCGCAGCGCCGGACCGGCGAGAAGGTGGGCCGCAACGATCCCTGCCCCTGTGGCAGCGGGAAAAAGTACAAAAAGTGCCACGGAGCCGAGAAGTAGAGGCGGCAAAGAGGGCTTGAAAACACAAAGGGCGGGGGAATTTCCCCCGCCCTTCCTGCATCGTTGCAGTGGATGCAGCGGCGCTTCAAAGAAAGCTATGCCCTCTTGGATCTAGGGCCTGCTCACACTCCCCAAGTGGCGGCGACGGGAGCCAATCTTTCTCCTATCGAGGAGAGAGGGGCGACGGATACCGGGAGTATCCGAGCGACGATGGACGAAGAGAGGGGGAAGATTGGCCCCGTCCCTTCGGGTTGCGGCGAAAAACGGGCCATCCTGCGTTGTCGGCCTC
>Ga0181520_10012349_pt1 | contig 11001 bp, 14 predicted proteins | sample PEATcosm2014_Bin_29_FD_132451 | JGI IMG/M metagenome (GOLD analysis project Ga0181520, IMG submission 132451) | Peatland microbial communities from MTU Mesocosm Facility, Houghton, MI, USA - PEATcosm2014_Bin02_30_metaG | ecosystem: Environmental > Terrestrial > Soil > Wetlands > Peat | place...
CTGAGGCATTGACTGTAGCATTGACTGTAGCATTGACTGTAGCATTGACTGTAGCATTGACTGTAGCGTTGGCAGTAGCATTGACATCGAGGCCGGTGAAGTTAGTACTGTTGTTGGAATTTGGCGCAGAGCTTTTCTCCGCGATGTCGATGATGTTCTCTAGAACGGCTTTTCCCCCATCTCCATCGAGCTGCCTGACGGACTGGCCGCAGGCTAAGATCAGAAGAGATGCGGCCGTCAAAAGGCACACTGATAGTATTATGCGTCTCATATAGATCGCTCCTAGGGAAAATAGCCTCCTGCCTTTAAATAGACTGTGCTAAGATGGTGTTGGTTAAAGAAAATTTTAATAGGCTAATTCATCACCTTGTTGTTTCTTCGCTCAAGGTAGTTCCATTCTGTTTCAGAATGGCCTCCCAGACCGGCAGAGGATCTAAGCCATGGACCTTCTTGTACTCCTCTCGCTTGTACTCGTTCATCTTGCCGTCGGTGAAGATCAGGCTGGCCTGATCTGGCAGGAGCCTGATTCCTGTGGGTATGGCCTCGGGGTCATCGCACAGCTTGCACAGGCTCACCGTGTCCTCCCCGGCCCCGTGCTCTCCCTTCAGAATATCTCCGCAGCTTGGACAGATTCCTATCATGTTTCATCGCCTCTAATCCTGCTGCCTAAATATCTGTACGCAACGTTATTATAGTTTGCTCCAGTCTAACTTTTTTAAGTATGTTTGGACAGGAGCGAAAGGATTCAGCAAGCTATGACATAATAAAGGTTATTAGAGGCAAAATCAAGGGCCTGGATAAGTCAGGCAATAATTAATAGAGATGGCCTTTGGGCCCACCACCTCAGACCAGGTGAGCGCCAAAGACGATCTTCATAGTTATTTCCTGAGGGGCCACTTCTTAATAGATTAATCTTTAAGAGCCTACTTCTTAAGGGTAATCTTGGCCGCCTCTTCAGGAGCATAGCCCATGTGAACCACAGCGCAGAGCTTCCTGACCAGGAGGGTCGGATTCTCAGCCTGGAATATGTTCCTACCGATGGCCGCGCCGGCTGCGCCTACGCTTATGGCGTCGTAGACCATCTTAAGCAGGTCCATCTCAGTATCCATCTTGGGCCCGCCTGCTATCACTATTGGAACGCTGCATCCCATGGTGACCTCCTTGAAGGTATCCGGAGAGCCTGTGTAGTTGGTCTTGACGATGTCTGCTCCAAGCTCGGCGCCGACGCGGGCTGCCAACTTCACATGTTCCACGTTGTGCTCAGACTTAACCTTGGGCCCCCGGGGGTACATCATGGCTATGAGGGGCATGCCCCACAGGTCGCAGGTCCTGGCCACGTGGCCCAGGTCCTTGAGCATTTCGGCCTCGTCCTCGGCACCCACGTTGACGTGGATGCTGACGGCATCGGCTCCAATCCTCATGGCGTCATCCACGGAGGTCACCAGAACCTTGTGGTTGGGATCGGGTCCCAGGCTTGTGCTGGCCGAGAGGTGGATGATGAGGCCCACGTCCCTTCCATAGCCCCTATGCCCGTGAATGGGCAGGCCCATATGGCCTAAAACTGCGTTGGCCCCGCCCTCAGCCACCTTGTTGACCGTGGAGGGGAGGTCTATGAGGCCGGAGATGGGACCTACGGATATTCCGTGATCCATGGGAACAATGACGGTGCGATGAGTTTTTCTGTCCAAGATCCTCTCTACCCTGATGCCCTTTCCTATCTTGCTCATGGACTGAGAGCACGCTAGAGGGGGGAATTAAAGGTGGTGGTTGGACATGTGGCAGCAGCGACGTATATATAAATACAGCGGACTTAAACAGGCCCTGCCGTGGCATTTCTATAAAACTACCTGCAAAAAATGGGTCCTGATGTCAGGCCACATACTGGATATGCAGATGTGTAACGCTATGTAGAATATTTATACTGTCGCTGTGCTATCAATGATGGTGGAAGTCCAGTTCCTTTATGTGCTTTTGATCACCCTGGGTTGCCAGCGGTATTGGGACCATTGCCGGCTTTGGAACCTCCACCATCATGGTCCCGGCCCTCATAACCCTCTTCCCAGTCACAGAGACCCTCCTCTTCGTGGGCATAATTATCTTCATCGTAGCCTCCCTGGTGGGCTCTTACCTGGGACGGAAGATAGTGGACAAGATCCCACAGGAGAGGTTTAGGGCGGTGGTGGCGACCTTCATTCTGGTGGCTTGGGTGAGGATGGCTGTGATTCCTTTGATCCTATAATCCTCGATTGAGTTATCAGCCAGGATCTTCTCAGGATCTTTTAGCCTGGGTGAAGGTCAATCCGGAGAAGGTCATAACTTCCATGAAAATATTTACCGAGGGCCATCACAATACCTTATTTTATGCCTGCTACCCTGGATTTCTCCATCCTCTACATCGTCATACTGACGGCCCTGGCCAACGCTGTGTGAACTGTGGCAGGCTTTGGCTGTCTCCACCATCATGATGTCCGTTCTCCTGCTCTTCCTGCCCTTTCTCCAAACCCTTCTTCTGGAGGCTTTGATTCACTGGTTCAACGACAACTGGAAGCTCCTGATCTTCAAAAGGGGTCTAAGGTCCGGGTTAATCCTTGCATTCGTCATCCCCCGCGCTCTGTCCAGCTTCCTTGGGACATCCCTGTTCCTCAAAGCTCCTTCTGATCTGCTATCCAGGATTTTAAGTCTATTCCTGATAATCTTACGTTCTCCTCCTTTACCTGAGGCCTTCCTTTAAGGTCGTGCCCATGACCATTTCAGCTGCTGCTGGAGGAGCTTCTGCCGGTTTCCCGGCAGGCATCTTCGGTATCAGCGGAGGAATTACCAGCACCTTCCTCTCAGTCGTCGACCTTCCCAAGGAGGCCCATCACCTTTGGAGCCGTCTCCTTGATGGTGGATTCGTCCCGGGTAGTCACCTACCTCTCCGGCGGACTCAGGCTTGAGCCCCAGTTTCTATGGGGCCTTCTGGTCTTCGTGCCGGTACCGCTGCTTGGAGTGGCGATAGGCAGACGGATGGTGGATAGAATTCCCCAGGATAAGTTCAGAAAGGTGATATCGGCCTTTCCGCTTCTGGCGGGATTGAAGCTGGCGCTCTTTCCTTGAGGCGGCAACCTTAACCTGTGCAAACCTGAGATTGATGATAAAATTATGAATTCAAGCTGAATTAATGCATAATCAACGTCTGTGGCAGAACCCCTGTCTTCTCACGCTCAAACCCTGAGCCTTATCAAAAGCCTCCTTGGCCTCAGCCTCGCGGTTGAGATGCTTAAAGACCATTCCCAGATTATTCCAGGCATAGGCATTATCGGGGTTTGCTTCCGTTGCTTTCCGCAGGTATTTTATGGTCTCGTCGTACTTTCCCTGGCAGCTCAAGACCACTCCCATGTTATACCAGGCATCGGTATGCTTGGGATCCAGGTTTCCCGCCTTCTCAAAGGACTTCAGCGCTTCATTCACCATGTTGGCATTGACCAGAGCTATGCCGCGGTTGTTCCAAGCCTCGGCATCCTTGGGATTCTCCTCCAGGGCTTTGTCAAAGGCAGAAACGGCCTCGTCGAACCTGCCAGCACTGGTCAGGAGGTTTCCCTTGGCCACCCACTCGTTGGGGGCTTTCTTCTCCTCGGGCATAAGGTTTCCTTGGGGCTATGCATAAAAGAGGCTTGTGGGCCCTCGCGCAGAACCTTCTGGGGCACCTTGGGATAAAGAGACATTTCTCCTCACCAGAGGCTAATCCTATCGTCATTCTCTTTTCAGTTTGGGGATATGATTTGGCATCAACCGTCTTCTTTAACTACTTCCTATCTGCCTTATAATGGGGGAATTATGATGAAGTGGATAAAGGCCTTTATGATGGGTCTAGCCCTCCTTCAGCTAGCAGCAGTTGGGGTGGTTGCCTATCCGGGCCCCTATGACTATTATGGAAATACAACTACTGTGACCGTGGAAGGAGAGGGCAGGGTCAGCGTACCCCCTGACATGGTCACTATAGCGGTGGGCGTGTACTCTTCCAATGCCAATGCGACCGCAGCCGCTGCCCAGACCCAGGCCAGGATGGACAAGGTCGTCTCCGCCCTCCAGGCCGGTGGTGTCTCCGAGGCCGACTTCATGGGTAGGTCCTCGGGGGTCTCCACCAGCGGCGGAGGCTTTGTTCAGCTCTGCAACAACACCACCTGTGTCAGCAAGAACTTCACCAGCACCAACATGGTCCAGGATCAGATATTGATCAAGCTCAACACCACCGATGCCTCGGCCGTCAGGCGCATCCACGACGTGACTGTAGCTGCCGGAGCCAATGAGACCACGGTGACAGGCTACGGCCTGAGGGACACCAAGGCCGCCATGGGCATGGCTAGGCAGAAGGCCGTGGACAACGCCAGGTCCAATGCCGAGATGCTGGCATCGGCTGCGGGGGTCAGTGTGGGCAAGGTTTTGAAAGTATATGAGTACCCAGGCGGTTACATGGATCAGGGCTGGATGAGCCCTGCTATAGGCCCCAGCATGCCCGGTCAGATCGACGTGACCTCTGATGTAGTGGTAACTTACGAGATAATCCAGTTATAGGATGCGAAAGTTCATCCAAAGGATATCAGCTGCTCATCAAACCCGGAGGCCGATGCAGCCTTCAATTTTTCTATCTGACCATTATCCTTAATGCCGTTGTGTTAGGTTTAATAATGGTGTTACCATGAAGAGGTCCCTATCTGATTTTATCAGGGCGGTGCCTTCTCCTGGTGGCCATGGGCATGACAGCCGCGGTAGAGGACAGCTCCGGCACCACCATCGTCTCCACCCGAATGGTCCAGGGCGAGGGATCGGTCTATGCCCCTCCTTGACGTGGCTGTGATCGTCCTGGGAGTGGAGACCAGGAACGCCAGCGCCTCGGCAGCAGTCTCGGAGAACGCTGCCCTTATGAACTGGACTATCCAGGCAGTCCTAAGGGCGGGCGTGAACAGATCGGATGTCCAGACCAGCCAGTACAGCCTGGCCACGAAGACACAAAACCCGCCCATTCCATACTCTGGTGTTTCAGTTATCAGCCAGAATCAGACATCCATCTTCGTGGCCACCAACCAGGTGACCATAAGGACGAACCATACAGGAAGCGTGGGCAAGATCCTGGACGCAGCCATTTCCGCCGGCTCCAACAACGTGGTAAGCATCAGCTTCGATATCAGAAATCCTCAACCCCAGACGGATGAGGCCCTCAGGAGATCTGTGATCGATGCCAGGAGAATGGCAGAGGCCATGGCCTCTGCCGCGGGAGTGAGGCTCGGCAAGGCCATGGAGATCTCGGGAGGATACAGCTTCGTGGCTCCAAGGGCTGTGGCTTATAGCATGGCAGCGGCGCTCAACCCGACCCCTTTCGAGGAAGGGCAGGTGCAGGTAACCTCCGCAGTCTCTATGACCTACCAGGTTCTGCCTTAATTTTTTCTTTTATTGGATCTTCCGCTAAATATTAGCAATACAGCATGTGCTCAGCCTGCTTATCCTGCACCTCAGAGCCAAAGGTCTCCTGGAACTTCCAAACCACGTAAAGCTCGCACTTGAAGTTGTCCCTCATGACCTCCATGAGCGTCTCCTTGGTAAGACCGTCATAATAAATCTCCCTGGAGAACTGTATGCTTTGAAGCTCCTGGACGTTTGGCTCCATATCGAAGTTGGCATCCCTGCCTAGGAGGGCGTACCTCATGTCCCACAGGAATTTATCCTTCTCTTTTTTGGGCAGGGCGTGGAGGGCCTTCTCGTGGATATCGGCAAGCCTTATCCGAGAAAAGACCACCACCATATCATCCCTGTTGTTCTGCTGTATGATGTTCACGTGCCTTCCCGAGCCCATGGGGTACTCAGCTACAAGATGAAAGTAGAGCTTCTCGTCGTAGACCTTGTCCTTGTAAAGCCCTTCCTCTGAGAGCCAGTTTCTCAATTTAAGACACATCTCTTCTACAACCCTCGTCATCATAGCTATTTCCTCCTGCGCTCTCCACGTGCTATGCTCAGCCACGGCTCCCGGATTAATAAGCGTAACCCAACTTTAAATAAATAATATTTATATAAAATTATAAGATCCATCTTAAAAACCAACCTCTCGCCTTCCCTCTCTGATGGAGAAACTAGCCTTGAGCCTGGAAGTTGCTGTAATTTTTAAAGAAAAACGAGAAAAAACGGGGAAAAGGTCGGACGGGCTTACTTCAATATCTCTTGCAGCTTGAACTGGTAAGGCCCGAGCTTGCCGCCGAAGTTGGCCGCGCTTATGCGCAGGACGCCCGGCACCTGGCAGGCAGCCATGATTCCCGCCTTCATGGACTTGGCCACGGCCTCCTGGCTGATGCCATTAATGACGATCTCGTAGATGGCAGAGACGTCCTCGGTCATGGTGCAGACCCCATCCTCCCTTAGGGACGAGCAGAAGGCTGCGTTCGTCGAGGCCTTGAGGAACTTGTACTTGGACCCGACCTTGGAGCCACTGGCCACGATGCCTCCAGGGAAGGGAGTGGTCGTACCCTTCTGTTTGGCTATGGCATCCACGGCAGCCTCGGCGGCGGTCAGGGCAGCCATCTGGTTCTGGCCCATGATATAGAAGTTGCCGCCAGCCACGCCGTTTATTGCTCCAATGTTCTGCTCCATGAGGAAGTCGCCGGATATGATGGGTATCTTCCACATGTTCCTGCCGTAGAGCTCCTCCTGTTTCTGATAGCCGTCGCCGAAGAAGCTCAGCTTCTTGCCTGAATCGAACTGCTGCTCGGCCTCAGTCAGGCCGTTGAAGACAGCTGTTGTGGGCGCAGTAAGGACGCACTGGCCTATCCTGAACAGAAGAGATGTCTCCAGGGTCTTGAAGCTCATGTTGCATATGAGTATGTATGCTCCGGGCCTTCCGTCAGGGGTCTCGTCGCCGCTAACCACACACTCGATCCCCGCTTCAGCAGGGCATCCTATGACCGAGGTTCCAAAGCCCGTGGCCTCTCTGGCCGAGGACAGGGCCCAGCGCTCAGTCACTGCGGTTATGAGGACCCTTCCCACCTTTATGGGAAAGGCCTCGGCAAAAGTATCCTCGATCTCCACGCCATTGATCTTCATGATAAAACCTCCAACCTTCCTAAAGCGTTATACTTTCAAGAGCTATAAGTTATTTTCAGGAGATATATTATCAAGGGTTGTAAACGCCAAGCTCGAACTTATCTCCAGACCACAGGGCAGCAGCCGAGCAGACGGGCCTCTCAAATGGCAGGCCAAAGGCTCCTTTTGCCACCGCCTGGGCTGTGCTTCCAGACAGGTCCACCTTCTGGAGGTTGTTTGCCTCGTAGGTGGCCACCATGACGGCATCCCCATCCTCCAGGATGTATCTCTTGGCCCTGAACTCGTCATCCTTGGCTATCCCCAGCCAGGCCTCTTTACCTCTAACAGCACCGGCGAGCCTCGGGGTGTTAAGCTCATCCCGTTCGTAGCCTAGGGTTACCAGGCAGAGGGCCAGGGCGTCCAGGGGCTTCATGCCATCTTCGACCCTCTCCACGATGGTATCTGTCTGGGTGCCGTTGGCCACTACCGCGGTATCACCAAAGGTCCTTATGCAGTTGTAGGCTATGTAGGGATTTTTGGCCAGGTCGGTGGGGTCCCGGGGAGAGACCAGTATAGAATTTCCCCGAATCTCCGCCCTGCGGTTGGGAAAGGAGCGGGAGGAGACCCTGTAGCCTGCCCAGCTCCTCCCGGCCGTCCTGCCCACGGCCACGATCCTTCCCACGTACATGCCTCTACTCCTGGGCCAGGCCGTACTTGGCTATGTTCTCGTCGGCAATGGACTGGATGGCGACGATGGCCTCTTTTCCTCCAGGGGCCTTGAAGAGGTGCCTGTATCTTCCCTGGGCCTTCAGGTAATCGGTGACGGGCCTTGGCCTTATCTTCTTCACGTCGGCGAGCTTTCCATCCACGAACTCGAAGAGCGGGTAGAGTCCCGTCTCCACAGCGAGCCTCGAGATCTCTATGGTAGAGCCGGTTTCGAAGGTCCAGCCGGTGATACAGGGGGCATTGATCTGCAGGTAGGATGTCCCGCGGAGCTCCGCTGCCCTCTTCACCTTGCGCCTCAGATCCACGGGGAAGGCCACTGAGGCCGTGGCCACGTAGGGCACGTGATGGGCGACGGCGATGGCCGGCATGTCCTTCTTGGGCTTGGGATTGCCCAGGCTCTGCTCACCCGCGGGCGTGGTGGTGGTGTGGACGCAGAAGGGCGTAGAGCCGCTCCTCTGGACGCCCGTGTTCATGTAGGCCTCGTTGTCGTAGCAGACGTACATGATGTCGTGGCCCCTCTCGAACATGCCCGAGTTGGAGCCCATGCCTATGTCGAAGGTGCTGCCGTCTCCTCCGATCACCAGGGTCTTGGTATCCTTGCACTGGCGCTTCAAAATCGTCTCGACCCCTGAGGCCACGGCGGCCGCGTTCTCGAAGAGGGAGTGCAACCATGGAACCTTCCAGGCGCTCTCCGGGAAGGGCGTGGAGGTAACCTCCAGGCAGCCTGTTGGAGAGACCACAATTACATTAGGCCCTGTGGCATCCAGGACCAGCCTTACCACCGTTGGCATGGAGCATCCGGCGCAGGCCCTGTGCCCAGGAGCAAAGAGTGACTGTTCTTGAATCATCGAATCAAATCCTCCTAGAGTATCTCCTTCCTTAAGGTTAAGAACTCAAACTCAGCCTCAGGGCCTTTTGCTGCGGCCAGAGCCTTATCGCCTGCTTTCTTTATGTCCTTGAGAGTGATATCCCTGCCACCAAGGCCTGCAGTAAAGCCGATGATGGGTGTTTTCATGCCGGTGTTGTAGAAGGCTGCCTTCAGGTCGGTGGTGAGTCCTGCCTCGTTTCCTATGGATATGTCCTTTTCTATGACCGCTATGGAGCTTACGTCCTTCAGGGCATCTCTCAAAGCCTTGACTGGGAAGGGCCTGTAGCTCCTGACCTTTACCAGGCCGACTTTCTTGCCCTCAGCCCACATCTCATCCAGGGCATCCTTGATGGTTCCTACAACCGAGCCCAGGGTCACAATAGCCGCATCGGCTCCTTCCATTCTGTAGGTATCTATGAGGCCGCCGTAGTACCTTCCAAAGATCTCCTTAAACTCCTTGGCTATGGTATCTATCTTACCCAGGGCTTTGTTTTGGCCCTCCTGCTGGAGGTACCTGTACTCGGTGAATGTGCTGGGATCGGCAAAGGCGCCTATGGTCACAGGGTGAGCCGGGTCCAAGGTTATCTTAGGCTTGAAGGGCGGCAAGAACTGCTTGACCTTATCATGGTCCAGGAGCTCCACCGGCTCATAGACGTGGGTCAGTATGAATCCATCCATGCAGACCATGACCGGCGTCAGTATATCTGGGTCCTCGGCCAGCTTGTAGGCCTGGGGCGTGAGATCCATGGCCTCCTGGACGTTCTCGGCGTAGAGCTGTATCCAGCCGCAGTCGCGAGCGCCTATGGCGTCCTGCTGGTCGTTCCAGATGTTCAAGGGCGCTCCCATGGCACGGTTGGCCACGGTCATGACTATGGGCATCCTTAACCCTGAGACGTTGTATAGAACCTCGTACATGAGGGCAAGTCCCTGGCTGGTGGTGGAGGAATAGGACCTTGCACCCATGGCGCTTGAGCCTACCAGGGCCGAGAGGGCTGAGAACTCGGAGTCCACGGTGATGAACTCCGACTTGAGTTCTCCGTCAGCCACCATCTGGGACAGGTTCTCGACTATGTGGGTCTGGGGCGTTATGGGGTAGGCCGAGATTATGTCTGGGTCGCAGCACTTCACGGCCTGGGCTATGGCGTAAGATCCCTCGACTACTTTCCTCATTTACTTCTCCTCCAAGACCATGGTTATGGCTTTTCTAGGACACTCGTGGGCGCATATGCTACATCCCTTGCAGTAGTCCAGGTCAGGGATGAACATGCCCTCGACCCTTCTTATGCAGCCCTCGGGGCAATAGATCTCGCAGAGGCTGCACTTGCTACACCTCTTCTGATCCACCACCGGGACGAAGGTCCTCCAGGCGCCGGTCTTGGTGGCCTGGGTGCTTCCAGGCTCTACGTATCCTCCTGCACTTACCTTAAGCATGAGAAACCCTCTCGTAAGCTTCCTTGATAGCAGCCAGGTTCTTTTTGCCAAGCTCTCCCTTGAACCTCTCAGAGACTGCAGCGTTCATGCTCTCCAGACTCACCAGGCCCGTGGACCCGCAGAAGGCGCCAAGCATGATGGTGTTGACTATGGGCCTTCCTAAAATCTCCATGGCGATCTTGGTGGCATCGATGGTCACTACCTGGGCCTCGGTCTTAAACTCGAGCTTCTCCTTGGGCCTATCCGTGTTTATAATTATCTTGCCATCGGGTTTAAGTCCCGCAGCTACGTCCACCACGTCCAAGAGGGAGACATCCTGAACCAAGACGTAGTCCGGATTGTAAATCTGGCTCCTAACCCTTATGGGTTGGTCTGCAATTCTCACAAAGGCCATGACCGGAGCGCCCCTCCTTTCCACACCAAATGCAGGGAAGGCTTGAGAGTACTTTTTGTCCTCGAAGGCTGCCACAGCTATAATCTCGGCAGCGGTAACCGATCCCTGACCTCCACGACCGTGAATCCTAATCTCCTTCAACAGGCGGACCTCCTCGTCCCGTGCTCTTCTCCGGAACGAGACCAGAAGATATAGCCTTTTCGATAGCCTTTCAAGGGCTTTTGGCCCTTCCTCGCCAGGTTCTTATCCTAGGTGGGGATTAATGGGCTAACTTAGATGAACTTTGGATTATTGCAGAGATACAGGCGCGGAGAAAGAGCATTTTTGCTCCTGAAGGGATATCCCTCAGGAAGTTCCTGGAGGGATGGCCGACAGCCCTATGGGTAGCATGGGAGATAGAGCGACTTTAGGGCTTGGACTAAATCCTAAAGCTGGTTGCTAAAAAGCGAAAGATGGATATAGCATATCTGTAACTTTATTCAGTTAGATTGATAATTTAAAGGTGTTTTAGAAGATGGCGCAATTATTGGTGCCA
>Ga0181520_10012350_pt1 | contig 11000 bp, 10 predicted proteins | sample PEATcosm2014_Bin_29_FD_132451 | JGI IMG/M metagenome (GOLD analysis project Ga0181520, IMG submission 132451) | Peatland microbial communities from MTU Mesocosm Facility, Houghton, MI, USA - PEATcosm2014_Bin02_30_metaG | ecosystem: Environmental > Terrestrial > Soil > Wetlands > Peat | place...
AACGGTCCATCGATACCCTATGGAGGGAAATCGGCGACCTGCTCAATGCCATTACGCCTGGCGAGTGTTCGAACTTCTTCGCCTCCTGCGGGTATGTAAACACTTAAATCGAAAACGCTCTAAGCACCTGCGGTGCGGCTGACTCCTTCGGTAGGTCCGCGCTCTTATTACGCGCGGGGGACAATGATTGGGCGCGAGAAAGGCCCCTGAGCTTGACTTCACATCGACAGCCTGTTCCCTATTCCCTATTCCCCTTTCACGCCTGCCCGGCGCATTCCCTCAGATCCGTTAGCAGTTCGTCGACGTGGATCAACTCCGTGTCCCAAGAAAACATGAACCGTGCCGCGCCGCCGATGAAGGTGTAGAACTTCCAGCCGCGCATGCGCAGCCGCTCCAGAATCTCGTCGGAGGCGCTCAGAAATACGGTGTTGGCTTCGGCAGGCGAGACCACCGTGACCTGGGGAATGGACGCGACCCGCACGGCAAAATAGCGGGCGCAGCGATTGGCATGCTCCGCATTTTTGAGCCATGCGCCGTTAGCCAACATGCCTACCCAGGGCGCGGCCAGAAAGCGCATCTTCGAGGCCAGTTGCCCCGCCTGCTTGCAGCGGTAATCGAAATCCGTGGCCAGTTCGCGGTTGAAGAACAAGACCGCCTCACCCACGGCCATGCCGTTCTTGGTGCCGCCGAAGCAGAGCACGTCCACGCCGGATTTCCAGCTCAACTCGGCCGGGGAGCACCCCAGACCGGCACAGGCATTGGCGAAGCGCGCCCCATCCATGTGCAGCAGCAGGCCGTGGTCCTTGCATGCCTGGGAGATGGCGTGCAACTCTTCCAGTGTGTAAATGCGGCCGGTCTCGGTGGGCTGTGTGATGGTGACGACGCGCGGCTTGGGAAAGTGGATGTCTTTGCGCTTGGTGGCCAGTTCGTGGATGGACTCGGGCAGCAGCTTGCCGTCTATGCCCTGGGCAACCAGCAGCTTTGAGCCGTTGGAAAAGAACTCGGGCGCGCCGCACTCATCGGTCTCAACGTGCGCCTGGTCGCAGCAAATGACGCCGTGATACGACTGGCAGAGTGAGGCCAAAGCCAAGGAGTTGGCCGCCGTGCCGTTGAAGACAAAGAACAGCTCGCAGTCGGTTTCGAACAGCGTGCGAAAGGCGTCGGCGGCCTGCGCGGTCCACTGGTCGTCGCCGTAGCTGGAGGCGTGGCCCTGGTTGGCGGCAGCCATGGCCTCCCATGCTTCCGGACAAATGCCGGCGTAGTTGTCGCTGGCAAACTGTTGAGGCCTGTTATCGATTTCCATAGGGTTGACCCAGGGAAAGGATACATCCAGAGGGGGAGAGGGAGTCAGCGCCCAGGGACTAAGGGACTAGGGACTAAGACGCCGAGACGATCGAGCGTTGTGCTTTCCCCGGGGCTCGATGCGCGTAGAGAAGGCGACCGCCGGGGCAATCGCGGGAATCCACAGGAAAGCGCAGATTCGAGCGCGCTTGAAGCTGAGGGCGGCACGGCCTCTTACGGTAAACTGCAAGCCGGAAAGGATTCACCCATGCCATCATCCAAAGGTTATGCCGCGCTCAATGCGCAGTCTCCGCTTGCTCCCTTCAGCTTTACCCGCCGCGAGCCGGGCCCCACGGAAATCGCCGTCGAAATCCTCTATTGCGGCGTCTGCCACTCCGATCTGCACATGGCCCGCAACGAGTGGGGCCAGTCGATGTACCCGCTTGTGCCCGGCCATGAAATTGTGGGCCGTGTCCTCAGCGCCGGTTCCGCCGTGAAGCGCTTCAAGGCGGGCGAAATTGCCGCCATCGGCGTCATCGTCGACTCCTGCCGCAAGTGCGCACCCTGCCGGCACGGCGAAGAGCACTTCTGCAAAGAGGGCGCGACGCTGACCTATGCCAACGTGGATCGCGTCGACGGCTCCATCACCATGGGCGGCTACGCCAACAACTACGTTGTGGACGAGCGCTTTGCCCACACCGTGCCGGCGAACCTCGACCTGGCCGCGGTGGCGCCGTTGCTCTGCGCCGGCATCACCACCTACTCTCCGCTGCGCCACTGGAAGGTGGGCCCCGGCAAGAAGGTGGGCATCGTCGGACTGGGCGGCCTGGGTCACATGGCGCTGAAGTTCGCGCATTCTTTCGGCGCGCACGTGGTGCAGTTCACCACCAACCTGCGCAAGCGCGAAGACGCCCTGCGCCTGGGCGCCGACGAGGTGGTGCTTTCGTCCGACCCCGAGGCCATGAAGGCGCACGCCAACTCCTTCGAATTCATTCTGGACTGCGTCAGCGCACCGCACCCCGTCGACGACTACCTGGCGCTGCTGAAGCAGGACGCCACGCTGTGCCTGGTGGGCCTGCCTGACAAGTCGCCTTCGTTCAGCGTATTCAACCTCATCGGGCGCCGCGCCGCCATTGCCGGCTCCATGATCGGCGGCATGCCCGAGACGCAGGAGATGCTGGACTACTGCGGCGCCCACAACATCGTCTCCGACGTGGAAGTGATCCGCATGGATCAGGTCAACGAAGCCTTCGAGCGCATGTTGAAGCAGGATGTAAAGTACCGCTTCGTGATCGACATGAGCACGCTGGGATAGGTCGGCCACCAACCAACCGGGTGCCCCACCTTCGCGACGTATTTGTTTTTGTCGCTAAGGTGGGATATCCAACTCTGCTCTTTCGGATAGCACCCTCAACATACAGTCTTTACGGTTTTTCGGGAACCCTTCCCGTCTTGCTGAGTTCCCGATGAAACCCCAGGTCCTTCTCTTGCAGGTTCTTCACGATGTAGAGAATCTGGCCGTAGTGCAGGCCGAAATGCTCAACCACCTGGTAGACCGCATAGAGACCGGTGACGTGGTAACCCTGAATGTCGTAGTGGGCTAAGAGGTCTGCCTCGGTGAGACGGGCCAAGACTGCCGTTGCGTCCTCGACGGTCGCGCCCAGACGCTCAAGCAGCGCAGCCGCCGGGACGCCATCCTGCGCATCGAACTCGGCGGGGCGGTCACGCTGGTCCAATTGCCGGTTGAACGACGCCACCAGCCACTGGCGCATGTTGCCGTTCAGGTGCAGTACCAGATTCCCAATGCTGTTGCAGGCGGGGTTGGGCCGCCACCATACCTGCTCGTCGGTCAGCGACTCCACGCAGCCACGCAACCGGGGCCAGTATTGCTCCAACAGCTTCTTGCGAGAGAAATCGAGAAATAGCGTCGCGGTTTCACCATCGTGCCCAGTCATCGAAATGCTCCTTTGCTCAGAGTTTATGCCCAGCCGTTGCTTTCCCCGGTCTTGGAAACCAGACTGCGGGCATCCATCGACCGCCTGAGAGCGCCGCGGTCAACGGTGCAGAAGGACGATCCGATTGGTCCAGTCCCATTTTTCGGTCTCTTTGTGCAGACCGGCCAGGGCCTTCACCAGCCCGCCGATGTCCGCTTGAGGAAGAGTCTTTTCGTCCACGAAGAGGACCCCGCCGTGGGTTCGCTCCTCCTCGGCCCAGGCTTTGAGCAAGGGCGGCAGGGTGCGGCCGTCGTAGGTGACGAACGTCAATGCCTGTTCGGCGGCTGCGCGCAGGCAAACCGGATCGTCCTGCCCAAGGAAGTTGCCGCCCTCCCACTCCGCCATGGCGTGGACCACGATGTCGCGGCTGCGCTCTCGCAACCCGCGTGCGACGTCTTTCGAGATGTGTTCGTCCAGCAGCAGTTTGAGCATTTCAGTGTTTTGCGGACTTGGGTGGGACGAACTCCGCGGCCTGCGGGACCATGCGCTTGAGGGCCTCGAAGTTCATGGCTTCGTTTTCGGCGATGGCCTCGTCGATTTCGGCGGGAAACGCCTCGGCATAGTGAATCGCGGCCTGCACTTTGGTCTGAGGCCAGCGAAGGTGCTTGGCCACGGCTGCGGCGTCGCCGTGGTGAGAGCGGAGCAGCGACACCACTTCCCATACGCCGAGAGAGCTGGCCTGGATCGCGGCTTGGCGGCCGACAGCGGTATCGCGGAAATCGATGAAGGCAAACTCGGAGCGCCGCAGGCCCTCCTCGACAAGGCGGGCGCTGGCGTCGCTGGGAGTCCATCCATGGCGGTTGGCCAGGCGTTTGAGGCGCTTGCCGCTCTCCGTGGGGAGGCGCATGGAGACGACGATGGAAGGGGCTGCTTTCACCGCAGAGTCCTCCGGTCACTGATGCAGACATTGTAGCGCTGGATTCAGACTTGAGAGTCACGAAAAGGAACTGCAGATCCTTCGACTCGGCTGAAAAGCGCCTCGCTCAGGATGACAGTGGCTCTTATTTGGCAGGTTTGGCAAGAGGTTACGCGGGGGTAAATCCCTCGCCTCCGATCACCCCAGTTGGCTGAACTTTACGGGAAGCTTGTCGTAGTCCACGGTACCCAGGCCCTTGGCGGCGGCCATTTGCAAATACGGCAGGTGCTCGGGGTCCAGGTTCCAGTAGGCTTTGGCCACGTAGGCGTCGAGCGCCACGGGGTCTGTGCCGGCCACCATGGTCTTCTTCGTGGCCACGTCTTCCAAATTGCCACCGGTGGGGCCGTTGCGCAGCAGGATGCGATAGCAGTCCATCAGCGTCACGGTCGGCAGCATGAAGTTGGCCAGATCGACCAGGCTCTGGTGGATCTGCTGATGAAGCCGGTTGCGCTGGCCGCCGAGGATGCCATACCAGTTCTTCATGCCCAGGGTCACGCCGACCAGCCCGTGGTGCTTGGCGATGGGCAGGTTGATGATCTTGTCGGCTTCCAGGAAGGGCGTGAAAACCGGCCAGCTCTTGAGCACCACCCCGCCCAGATCGACCTCGCGATAAAGCTCGGGATCGGGCAAGATGACCTCTGCGCCCTCGGCGCGGGCCGCGGCCTGGATGCCGGATCGCTGGAAGCAGCGGCGCGCCTCGTTGCAACTGACGTCGGTGACAATGACGCGTTTGGCGCCGGCATGCCAGCACTGGCGCACCACCTCGGCCACGACTTCGGGATTGGTGTTGGCAGCCTGCTCCGGGGTGCGGTCCCAGGCGATGTTGGGCTTGACGACCACCACATCTTGTCGGCCCACAAAGCGGCTCATGCCGCCCAGATCGGCCAGGGCACGTTGAACCAGCGCGCGCGGCTCACCGCCCTGGGCAACCACCAGGTGAGGCCATTCGGGATTGTTGGCGGTGCGATGATCGCGGCGGGCCTTTTCAGCGAGGGCCGGAACCGGGCGAAAACTATGCTCGCTCAGCCAGATGGCGGCGCCGGATGCGCCCGCGGCCACTCCGCCCACACGCAGCAGTTGCAGCATGGCTTCGCGGCGCGTGAGGCCGGGCGCTTGCTGGGGCTTGGGATCGGTTGCTTCGGCCATGGCGGTTCTCCCGGTTAGCTGCTGTGTCGGCCCACCCCTGGGTGTCGCCTCAGAGATTAGCCTCATAAATGCCACTGTCATCCTGAGCGAAGCGCTTTTCAGCTGAGTCGAAGGATCTGCGGTTGCTTTTGTCGTTCTTGAATCAACTTTGGAGGCAGCGCCCTGGGAGCGAAACCGATCCGCTCCCAGGGCCTGCCCCGCTTACACTTCGTGCAGATGGATGCGGGCCGGATCGTCGAAGCCCAGCTTGTGCGCGGCGTCGGCGGCGGTGGCAATGTAGCGCGGCGGACGGCCGGCAGCCTCAAAGGTCGGCATGCCTTCTTCCGCGCGCTTGCGCTCCAGCATCTGCCAGGCGGTATGATCCACGGCCACGCGGTCTTCGCCCACGATCAGGGCGTTGGGCTGCCACAGGCGCTCGGGATGGAAGCCGGGACCGCCGTCGTAGACCGAGGCCATGGCGTCGCCGATGGTGAAGCGAACCTTCTCGCGCACAGTGGGAATGGCGTTCAGATCGGCCACCGACGGGTTACAACCGCTGGCATGAAGTTCCTGCGGTTTCTGCACCACGCCGTACATGTTCTTCATGGCGAAGGTGACCCCGGCCATGCTGTGATCCTTCAGAATCGGCAGGCCGATGACCATGTCGCACTCGCGCGTGAGAATCTTGGAGAAGTGCACGCTGGCTGTGCCGAAGCTCTGCGCCTGGTCTTCATAGCCAGACACGTCGGAGCCGAAGACGCGAACCTTGCTGGGATCGGTATTGATGGTCAGGCCGCAGGCTTCGAGGTCGCGGGCGTTGCGGTCCCACACCACGATGTTGCCGGGCTTGACGCCCGCCTGTTGCAGCCGTTCGCAGACGGCCAGCACCAGCGCCAGGTGCGTGGAGATGCCCTTGCCGCCCAGGCCGTTGGTCTTGAGCCCAATCGTTTTACCCACAGGCACAAGGTGCTTCCAGGCCTCGACCGGGTGGTCGTTTCCGGTGTAAGCGGCGATGGCCTTGTCGAGCAGCGCAATCACGCGCTTCTCGTCCAATTGCCCGCCGGCATTGTGCAGGGCGGCATCGCGGGCGATAACGACCTTGGACTTGGCTGATTCGGCGTGCTGGTCAAGCATGCCCGCAGCCAGGCTGAATTTGCTCTGCGAGCCAAGCAAAACGGCTCCGGTTGCGGCGGTCTTCAGAAATTCGCGGCGATCTTTCATGGGATTCCTCACGTTTCCGATGGTGGCCGGATGCTACCGGCTTAGAGTTTCGCTTCCACGCCATGAGCCAGGGCCAACAGGGCCTGTTGGGCGTCGGGCGTGGATTCATAGGCAACAATGCGGACTAGGCTGGCCCCTTTGCGGAAGGTGACGCTCTGCGCAAAAGCAATGCCTTGATCGCCCAGTTGCACGATTTTGGCGTCTTTGCTCAGGCCGGTTTCCAGAATCTTGCGCGCGCCGGCGGCGTCTCCCATGGTGTGCACATCCACAACGGCTTCCAGTTGGCCCTGGAATTTGTAGTCGGAGGTCGAGGTAGATACGACTCCGGCGCTTATGTACTGCTCGGCGTCGCCGTCGATGTACTGCCAAAGATCCTTGGCGGCAAAGACGCGCGTCTCGCTGGATTTCTCCCAGCCGCTGACTGCGCCCGACCCCGGGAACGGATTGACCTTGCTTTTCTTGCAGCCGGAAACGGCGGCACCAGCCACCACGGCAATCAACAAGGCCCCAAACATCCAACTTTTCAAGCTAAATTTCACTTCAATCTCCTTTATTTCCGGTTCAGCAAGATCTGGCTTCCCGGCGAACGGCTTTCGCCGATGCTGGTGACGTAGACCGCAGGGTGCTCCTGCAGCGGGCAGGCGTATTCGCAGGCGCCGCAACCCACGCAGCGGCTGGGATCGATGTGCGGCTGCTTGAGCGTTTTGGTCTTGCCCTCCGAGTCGATCACTTCGACGTCTTGCACATAAATGGCCTTGGGCGAAACCGGGCACCACTCCTCGCATACGATGCACTCGGTAGCCATGGCCCAGGGCAGGCAGCGGCCGCGATCATAGAAAGCCGTGCCCAGGCGCACCGGCTGGCTCTGCGCCGTGCCCACCACCCAGCCCTTTTCCTTGGGCGTAATCTGCCAGATTGCGCCGGTGGGACAGACCTCGGAACAGAGCACGCAACTGGGCTCGCAATAGCCGATGCGCGGCACCAGCGTGGGCGTCCAAAGGCCTTCGAGACCGGCCTGTTCGAGCGTCGGATGCAAGGCAGTGTTGGGGCAAACCTTCATGCACTCGCCGCAACGGATGCAGCGGGAGAGGAAATCTTCTTCGTCCAACGACCCCGGCGGGCGCAACAGGCGCTCATGACGGCTTTTGCCCAGGCCGGTGTTGGCGCGCATGAGCGGAACCACAGCCGCCCCGGCAACCAGGCCGGTCAGCGTCTTGCGGCGATTCAGGTCGGGCGAGGCCACTTCAGCCTCATTGCGGAAGAACTGGAAGCCGAGGGCATGATGCGGGCAACTGCCCACGCAATTCATGCACATCAGGCACTCGGATTTGTGCCATGGAGCCCCGCCGATGGGGTCGTCTCCGCCCTGGCAGTGCAGTTCGCATTGGTTGCACTTGTTGCAGGCGTCCGCGTCTTTGTGGAGCCCCAGAATCGACCAGCGCGAGACGGCTCCTAGCAAAGCGCCCAAGGGGCAAATGGAGCGGCACCACAGCCGCGTGATGCGCAAGCTGGCGGCCAGAATGGCGATAAACAGAACGCCAAGAATCAGCCCCTGCGCGAAATGCGGCTGGCGGAAGTCGAGCACCGTGAACTGCAGAACGGTGTGCAGGGTCTCGCCGGTAGCCTTGATGGCCGCTATATGGCTGTGCTCCATGGGCAAAAGCACCGCGCGCACGGCAAAGTTGAAGGCCGGCAGCAGCGAGAGCCCGAAGGAGCGCACAAGCAGGCTAAACGGATCGAGCCAGCCGATGGCGGCCGAACCGAAGCAGGCGGCCACCAGGCCCGCGATCAGCACCCCGTACTTGACGGTCTGCCAGCGCTTGTAGCGGTTGGAGTCGATGCGCTGCTTGCCGCGTTTGGCCTCCGACGGCAGGCTGCCGACATAGTGCTGCAGCGTGCCCATGGGGCAGATCCAGCCGCAGAAGAAGCGGCCCAGAAACAGCGTCGGCACAAGAATCACGAGGCTCAGCAGCAGGCCGCGATAGAGGGCGTGCGTGGCCAGGGCGTTGGCGAGAGCCACCAGGGGATCGAGCAGGAAGAACAGCCGCACCGGGACGCGCAGATGGATGTCGCCGCTGGCGCCCGCCGAAGGGCGCAGCGAGGTGAAGATCAGCAGGCCCAGAAACAGGAGCAGAAAGAAGATCTGCGAAATTCTGCGCAACAACGGTAACCTGGAACCGGCCACGAAATCTCCTCCACACGCCGCGATCCGTACCAAGTCCAAACAAATCTGTGAGTCTCCCCGCCTTGGGGCAGAGAAAAACGCACGCATTGCTGAACGTGAGCTGACGAACGCGGGGAGCCATCCCTGCACTTGCCATGATTGGACCTGGGACGAGCCCCAGACAGTGACCGGCATCACCGGTTGGGGATTAGGTCGGGACGGAGAGGCGTCGCAGCGGGTAGCCCAGGTCCCAAAGAAGAGAATCGCGCCCCAGGAATGCGGATGCCCGGATTCCCTCGCATCTGGCGACCTATTTTCCTGCCGGAGGCCCGGCGGGCGCCGTGGAGAGGTCGGCGGGCAGGAATGCGCCCACTTGCTCGTCCTGCACGATGCCCAGAACCCCTTCAGGCACCATCACCGGAGAGCCGAAAAAGGCCGGGTCGACAGGGTGATTGAAGTGGATACCCGCGCCGTCGCGGCGAGCCTGAAACTCGACGACTTCAACGCGCTGCGTGCTCGAAGCCTGATCCAGAACCAGGCGGTACGCGGCTGCCTTCTCCCATAGATCCTGCTGGGCGATGGCAGCGGGCGCGACGGCGAATCCGCCGGAGGGCGGCGGGGCCTGAAGAAGGAAGACCGCCAGCGCGTCGGGAAGACCGCGGCGGCGCACATTCACCTTCTCAAAGTTGTCGGACTTGCCCTTGGGCATGATGAGCAGGTCTTTGCTCCTGCCTCCGCGCTCGTTCAGGCTGAAGTCTTTGTGGGTCAGCAGAAGCGGAGCGGGCGCCGTCGCGCCGGGCTTGGCGATGGGGCGCAACTGGATTTCAAGGCTGTTTTTGACCAGCTTGACCTCGCCTGCGCCGATTTTCGCCAGGAAGTCGGGCTCGAACTCCCAGGGTGCGATGGCTTCGGCGGTGGTGATGACCTGACCGGAGGCGAGGCGGAAACCGAGTTGGTCGACAATCACCGGATAGCTGCTGTCAGCCTGCTTCAGCGTGTAACTGCTTTCGACGACCACCAGATTCGCACCGGCGCCGGCTTCAAGATCGTGGACCCAGGAAGACTGCAACCCGGGGATGGTGCGTTGCGCCAGAAGGCTGCCCTGCATACCGAAATCGACCAGCGAAAGCACGCCCAGAGCTGCCTGGCGCTGCAGAGGCGATACGCCGAAAACCACCGGCACATCGGCGGAAACCGGCAGGGAGGCGTGCGGATGTTCCGAATGCACCATGAGCTTCTCAGCGAAGTTCATCTTGATGGCGGCCACAACCTGGCCTTGCACGTGAACCGTTTGCTTCTCCAACATCTCTCGCAGCGGGGCCACAGTGGTCAAATCGCGAAACAGGATCGTGACAAAGATGGGCGGCAAGTCGGCCGGTTTGCCTTGCACCAGCGAGACCGGTTCCGCGACCGGATCGGCGAATGCAGGCAGACCGTTGAGGCGGAGCGAGGTGAGGCGGAAGTTCTCCAGGGTTACGGTGCGGGGCGCCACCGTGGTGAGTTCCACCGCGACCTGCAGGTGGGTGCTATCGACGTCGGAAACATGAATTCGCTTGACCGTGACATCGCCGAGCCCGGGCACAGTCTGCGCGGCGCTTGTACCCGCGGGATCAGTCTGGCAGGTGGAGAGAGCCGGGCCCAAAAGTAAGGAAATCAGAATCGATACGGAAAAAATGATGCGTGGCAGGTCCTTCATCGCATTCCTTCCTATTACGTGCAAGAGCGGAAAGCAGCGCGCCGTTGCGGAGAATGACTCGGAAGCAGATGGGGGAATGCATCTCGCACTACTACACAAAAAACAGCAGGCGCTTGAATCTGCCCTGATGCTACAACGCAAGGCCAGGCGTTGCAATGGTCGATATCGGCGACGGGTTCGCGTGAAGAATGCTCGGCTGTCAAAGCCGATTGATGAGCGAGGCCATGCAGGCGGCGCCGAAGCCGTTGTCGATATTGACCACGGAAACATTGGGCGAGCAGGTATTCAACATGCCGAGCAGCGCGGCGATGCCGCCGAAAGAGGCTCCATAGCCGACGCTGGTGGGTACGGCCAGCACCGGCGCGTTCACCAGGCCGGCGACGACGGTTGGCAACGCGCCTTCCATGCCGGCGCAGACAATCAGAACCCGCGCCGACTGCAGCGAACTGCGTTGCGCCAACAGCCGGTGGATGCCTGCCACGCCCACGTCGGCGATGAGCTCGACGGTATTGCCCATCAGCCGCGCAGTGACCACGGCTTCTTCGGCTACGGGCAGGTCGCTGGTGCCGGCGCAAACCACGGCGCTGGTTCCCTTGCCGGGCG
>Ga0181520_10012351_pt1 | contig 11000 bp, 11 predicted proteins | sample PEATcosm2014_Bin_29_FD_132451 | JGI IMG/M metagenome (GOLD analysis project Ga0181520, IMG submission 132451) | Peatland microbial communities from MTU Mesocosm Facility, Houghton, MI, USA - PEATcosm2014_Bin02_30_metaG | ecosystem: Environmental > Terrestrial > Soil > Wetlands > Peat | place...
ACCCCACGATTGCCCCCTGTTTTGCTGCCGTCAATTTCAAATCGAAAAATGAGAGTTATAACCTATCGCGTGTAATATGTGACGGTTACAGCGATCTCCTCGATTTTAGCCGGACACTACTGAAGCAGCGCCAATACCTGCACCATGGCCGGCAGACCGCCGGCTACGCAGTATTCATACGGGGTCTGGCCTTTAAACATCGTCCCGCTATCGCCTAAAATCAGCCAGGTATAGGAAAGTCGCTGGGCGGCGAGGGCGGCAAGTATCCTGTCCAGCATCTGAATCCGCTCGTGGGTTTCATGTTTTGGGCCGGCCCACAGGACTATCTCCGGCTCTTCTTTGAAGGCCCTCCTCAGTAGCGCAATCTCCTCTTGCCAAGCGCTTGGAGTCCATGGTCTTTCAAGGCCCGATATGGTACCTGAAGCGGCCATAGATCTGCTACCTGAATCGAGTTCTATTCCGCCGGACCGCGCGGCGGGCGACTTCAACTCGGACTTGACCTTACGATCGGTTTTTCCCATTGTGTCTTCCCCATACTCACTTGGTCATTTGATAGTCAGTAGGATCGTTTGTATTGATCGAAGCTCCAGAGCTCGGGGAGGAAGACCGTTAACTCTTCCCAACGCCCCCGCCCCACCGCAAACTGTCCCTTCATGATCACCGCTTCTGCACTGGGCGAGTAAGTGTAGACGCATTGTTCCTGGGGTACCACGAGCCATCCTAGTTCTGCCCCGCTTGCCATCCACCGCAGCATCTTGTCCTTCAGCCATCGAAGCTCCCTTGGATGTGTACAGAACTCGACGACGAAACTCGGGCAGAGGTTCAGCAGGCGCCCATACCCAATGTCGACGCGTTTCCCGTCGCCATCGGGAGCAATGTATGCAATATCTGGACACATCATCGAGAAGTCTCCAAGGAAGAACCGTCGGCGCGCGACAACTTGCCCAGCAGTGTTCGTTTTGCCAAGCCACTGCGTGAGTTCCCGACGAAGGCTCTGGATCATGAGCCAAATCGCCTCTGGAACGGGGGCGTACATCCGTAGAGGGCCTTGTTCAGTTCTCTCGCACCTTATATGCGCGTTATCCAGATCCCTGGATGCAAGCGCCTCCAGGCGATCATCACTGAGGCCGTTATCCGGGATGATGGTCGCCGGCAGGAACCCGGCGAAAGGCGAAATGTTGGTCAGTTCCGTCATGGAGACTCGAGATTCCGAGACTTGGATGTCGGAGGGTGTCTGTGCTGATTGGTCGCTCGGACCGGGTCAAGAGCGGACTACGTAAAGGGCCTCAGTCCAAGCCCTCTCAGCTTCCAAAATTTGGTCCAATGCCAATACAACCTTCGACGTACCCATCTCCACACACTATAGGTGGGTCGCACAATTGTGGTCAATAGTTCATCGTGAGTGAGTGCCCGGACAGCGTACTAGAGATCGTTCCATGAACTCACCGCAGATGGCGTTTGGCCGGGTTCTCCGGGAGTTGCGCTTGGACCATCAACAATCCCAGGAGTCCTACGCCCACCAAACCGGATATCACAGGAACTACATCGGACAGCTGGAACGTGGAGAAAAGAGCCCTTCTCTCAAGGCCTTGTTCGACTTTGCGCGGAGCTTCGGTTTGGAACCTTCAGAATTCCTTCGAAGAGTGGAGAGGGATATTCAAAACTGTGCAAGTGTGGTTGAATAAGCAAAGAGTCCGCGAGAGATTGCAGAAGAACCAGCCTGAGAGGCCTGGAATTGCATTTGTAAACAAATCCCGACAAAACTGGCCTTTTGTTTACAACACAGTTGGCTCGCCGAATCGACAATCGATGGAACATGCTGTTATTAAACGAGATAATCTGCTGTTTACATATCATTGGTCAACACAACCCTTCTGAGAATCTGTTTTGTTGCTGTCAGCAACGATCGGGAGGAGCACGCTTCCAGGCCCTGAGAGTTGAATCGAAAGCTGGGATAGGGCATCGGGGGAGAATGGCCTCTCGCACACAGCGGGCGAGGGCCTTTCTCCCCCGATGCCATTTGGAGGGAATCGAATGCACGCAATAAACCGTAGAGGCTTTCTCGGCGCGGCGGGAGCGGTGTCGGCAACCACGTTGTTGGGAAACAAACTCCATGCCCTGGCCGGCCTGCAAAGCGAGCCCGCGCGACCGGTCTCGGCCAACGATCGCATCCAGATCGCGCTGATCGGCGCCGGCGGGCAGGGCATGGGCGATACCAAGACCGCCTTGCAGGTTCCCGGCGTCAAGCTGGTTGCCGTGGCAGACTGCTACAACGGCCGCCTGGAACATAGCAAGGAGCTGTGGGGCAAAGACATCTTCACCACCCGGGACTACAACGAGATTCTCGCCCGCACCGACATCGACGCGGTCATCGTTGGCACTCCCGACCACTGGCACAAGCAGGCCTCGGTGGACGCCATGAAGGCCCGCAAGGATGTCTACTGCGAGAAGCCCATGATCCATCTCTACGAAGATGGGCCGGCCATGATCGAGACCGCGCGCGCCACCGGGCGGATTCTCCAGGTAGGCAGCCAGCGTGTCAGTTCGCTGGTCTATCTGAAGGCCAAGCATCTGCTCGCCGCGGGGGCCATTGGCCAACTCAATATGGTCACCGCGCGCTGGGACCGCAACTCGTCGATGGGCGCATGGAACTACACTGTTCCTCCAGACGCGTCGCCGGAGACCTGCGACTGGCCGCGCTTTCTGGGCACGGCGCCCAAGATCCCGTTCAACGCCGAGCACTTCTTCCAGTGGCGCAAATGGAAGGCCTATGGGACCGGCGTGGCCGGCGATCTGTTCGTCCACCTATTTAGCGGTACCCATTTCATCACCGGCTCGAATGGGCCCACGCGCGGCATGGCCACCGGAGGGCTTCGCTTTTGGAAAGACGGCCGCGACGCGGCCGACGTGATGCTCGGGCTCTTCGACTATCGCGAGGGTTTCAACCTCAGCCTGCGCGTCAATTTTGTGGATGGCGGCGAAGAGAGCGAAGGGCTGATCTTTACCGGCTCCGAGGGCACCATGGAGATCGGATGGGGCTCGGTGAGCGTGACCCGCGTGCCGCGCGCGAAGGAACCGGGCTACACGATCGATACCTTCACCGAGGCGACGCAGGCCCAGATTCTTGAGAACTACAAAAAGAAGTATCCGCGCGAGCACCCCTCCGGAGAGCCGCCCGTTGGATTTGAAAAATATGTTGCTCCGGCGGGCTATAGCGACAGCTACGACCACTTCAAGAACTTCTTCGATGCGGTGCGCAGCCGCAAGCCGGTCGTGGAAGATGCGGTCTTCGGCTTCCGCGCCGCCGGTGCGGCCCTGTTGAGCAATCTCAGCATCGAGCGCGGAGCCGTGGTGCACTGGGACCCGGATGCAATGAAGCTGCTTTGACAGAAACACATGCGCGGTCGCAGGCCCCTTGCATTTGTATCCATGTTGGGATTCCCATCTTTGCCGTTTAAATGCGCGGCAAGGATGGGAATCCACTCGCCACAACCTGTGCGTTTTTCGGCAAACAGCTTCGCTCAGTCTCCGGCCGCGGCTACCGCTGGAACCCGGCGCAACACCGGTGTCAGCGCGAAGGTGATCAGCGCGACCGCCGGGATAGCGATCAGCAGCCAGGCCAGCAACGCCTGCCCGGCCATTCCGCCCAGCTGGGTTACCAGAGCCAGCGGCGAACTATGCAGCAGCGCCTGTGCTCCCACCGTCTGCCGCGATGCGGACGGAACCAGCCATCCGCCCAGCCGCACAAACGGCACAATCAGAATTACTTGCAGCGGCATCACGACATAATTCGCAGCCTGGATGGCGGGCAGATTCAGCCGCAGCGCCAGCGCCAAGGCAGCGCAAACAAGCGTCGGAATCCCCACCACCGGAATGCAGCCGATGGCAAATCCCAGCGCCAGGGTCAGCGCCAGGCGGCGGGGCGAGATGCCCTGCCGCAGCCAAACTGCCGCGTTCTGCTTGATCGATTGGAGGGATTTGCGCATGTTCACACTCTAATTATCGGTACGGAGGGCAGGAATCCTTTGTTCCCAGATGAAACTTCGGTGAATGAACCACAAACGGCAGCAGAAAATCTATCTTCATCAACCTGGGAAGCCGCGCAAGAGCCCCCGGCTGCGCATCTCCGTCAGAACCTGCTCCACCTTCCAGTCTAATGCGTCGGTCCCATCCACGGTCAGGTCGGCATGAACCGCGGAAGGCCGTACAAACGCGATGGCCGAGGGGCGCACGGTGGCTTCGTACTGGAGCCGAACCGACTCCGGGGTGCGCCCGCGCTCCTCAATGTCGCGTTTGAGACGCCGCTCGAAGCAGACATCGTCCGGGGTTTCGACATACACGCGTAGTTGGTAAAGCGGAAGCAATTCCGGGTAATACAAGGCGAAGAGGCCCTCGACCAGCAGGTATGCGCCGGGCAGGACGGTCTCGGTTTGGCCATGGATGCGGCTGTGGGTAGAGAAGTCGTAGAGCGGGCGCTCGATGGCCTGACCCTGCGCCAACGCTGCTACCTGGGCGGCCAGCAACGAGCTCTCAATGATCGCGGGATCGTCGAAGTTCTGCCGCGCGCGCTCGGACATGGGCAAATGCGACAGGTCGCGGTAATAGTTGTCGAGCGTGAAGTGGAAGCCGCCCAGGGCATGGGCCAGCTCGCGGGCCAGGGTGGTCTTGCCCGAGCCGGATACGCCGGCTACCGCAATTACGATGGGCGGAAAGGGAATCCGGCCGCTGTGTTCGGCGCCCTCGCTCACGGCTGCGGCTCCAACAGGGCAGCGATTTTCGGCGTCAGGCGCTCAAACAGCCGGGCCAGCCTTTGTTCCACCTGGCGTCCGGCCTCAAAGACCTCCTGGTGGCTCAATTGGGTTGCGCCCAGGCCGGCAGCGAGGTTGGTGACGCAGGAGATGCCCAGCACCTCCAGGCCCATGTGCCGGGCGACGATGGCTTCGGGCACCGTGGACATGCCCACCAAGGTCGCTCCCATGCCCCGGAAGGCGCGAATCTCGGCGGGGGTCTCGAAGCTCGGCCCGCTGACCGCCAGATAGACGCCCTCGCCCAGCGGAAAGCCTTCGTCGTCGGCCGCTTCCTGGGCCAGCGCGCGCAGGCGGCGGGAGTAGGGCTCGGTCATATCGAAAAAGCGCAGCCCCGCGCCTCGACGGAAGCCGAAGCGCGGCTCGTTGGGACCGATGAGGGGGTTCCAGCCCATGAAATTGATGTGGTCTGAAAGGGCAACGAGCTGGCCTACGCGGTAGCCCTCGGCGATGCCCCCGGCGGCGTTGGTGAGGGCCACCGCCTGAATCCCCAAGGCGCCCAGTACCCGCATGGGAAACGTGACCTGCTGCGGCGAGTATCCCTCGTAGAAATGCACCCGGCCTTGCATCGCGGCAACCGCGACCCCTCCCAACAGTCCGGCTACAATCCGGCCGGAATGGCCCTCAACGGTGGATTGCGGAAAATGGGGAATCTCCCCGTAGGGGATGATGATCGGCTGCGCAACGGCGTCCGCGACCGCGCCCAGCCCGGAGCCGAGGACGATGCCGATGCGCGGGGCCAGAGCCCCCAGCTTGTCTCGCAGAAAGGTTGCTGCTTCAGTTACTTGATCGAAATAAGTCATATGGTTGCCTGTGAATGTGCTCTTGAAATTCTACAGGCATTGAGACTGTTGACTCGCCCAAAGACCCGCACTTCCCAAAAACTGTCAACACGAGCGGCGCGCGGCAGAGTCGAAAGCCCGCCCTCGAAGAAGCCGAAAAGGAGCAGCGGCGCTTTGGCCGTTCTCTCACTCCATCCAATCGGGCCGGACCGATAAGGATGGCGCAACCGCGCGGACTTCAGACAAACTGTACGCGGCTGTACCATGAACTTGAACTTCTGAGATTGGAAACCGCTCTGAGATGCTAGCCGCTCTTCCCATCGACGTCTCGCTGCTGAGACCCGGTTTGCGCCTGGCAGTAGGTCTTTCCGGGGGAGCGGATTCGGTGGCTCTGCTGCGTGCGCTCGCCGCTCGCAGCGGGGAACTTGGCCTGGTTTTGCATGCCGCCCATCTTCACCATGGCTTGCGCGGGGCCGAAGCCGATGAGGACCTGGCTTTTGCCCGCGCGCTGGCTGAGGAATTGGGTTTGCCCTTTCACGAGGGACGCGTGGACGCGGCGGCCGAGGCCGCGGCGAAGGGCGAGACGCTGGAAGAAGCAGCGCGCCGCCTGCGCTATGGCTGGTTCCGGCAACTGTTGGCTTCGGGTGAAGTGGATGCGGTGGCCACGGCCCATACCCGCGACGACCAGGCTGAAACCGTGCTGGCCAAGTTTCTGCGCGGCGCATGGACTGAAGGCTTCTCCGGCATTCATCCGGTGGTCGAGTTCCCCGAGGGACGCATCCTCCGCCCGCTGCTGGGAGCCACGCGGACCGAGGTCGAGGTCTACCTGAATGCAGTGCGCCAAAGCTGGCGTGAAGACTCCTCCAACCGCCATTTGACCTTCACCCGCAACCGCATTCGGCACGAGTTGTTGCCGCTGCTGGAGGGCTGGAATCCGCAATTGCGAGAGCATCTGGCGCAGATGGCCGTGTTGGCCCGCGACGAGGAGGCCTGGTGGCAGGCCGAGGTGGCGCGCCTGGCCCCGCAGTTGCTCTTGTCGGGCCGCCCGGTGCGCGGCGGAGGCAGGGCAGCCGGTCACGATCCCGCCCCGTTTCTGTCCGTCGAAGTCACCCGGCTGGCAGCCCTGGCTCCGGCCATGCAGCGCCGGCTTTTGCGCTATGCGGCCGGTCAGTTGGGCGCTGCGCCCGATTTTGCCGCCACCGAGGCGCTCCGCACCCTGGCGCTTTCCGGCCGGGCGGGGCAGCGAAGAGAGTTGGCCCAGGGGCTGCGGGCCGAGCGCACCCACCGCGAGCTGCGCCTCACGATCGAAGCAGCAAGCATCGGGGAGAAAATTCCGCGGACCGCTCCCGAATATAGAGTCCCGATTCCGGGAGAGACCACCGCGCCAGCCCTTGGCCTCCGGCTGCGAATCGACGTTTCTGAAGATCCGGCGGAAGCGCTGGCCGCCGAAAAGAGGCAAATCGCAGGCGCGGTTCGCGAAAAGAATCTCTCAGAGCCTCAACTCCTCCAGTGCTTCAAGAAGCGTCAGGGCACGGCTTCAGTCGTGCCGCAAATGCGGCAAGACAAACCGGGGGCTTTAGCCCCTGAGGGTTGCTTTTCGGGCATTTCTCCCAGGAATGGCCCTTCTTCCGTTGCCGGAGCAGGCCAGACTGCCACGTTGCGCAACTGGCAACCGGGAGATCGGGTCAGGCTCCGCTACTCCAGCGGGCCGCGCAAAGTGAAAGAAGTGCTGGAGCGGCTGCGGGTGACCGGCGCCAGCCGGGCGTTGTGGCCGGTCTTGGAGCTGCAGGGCCGCATCGTCTGGATGAAGGGCGTGGAGTTGGAGCCAATTCCTGGAATTGTTGTGACCGCATTCAGCCTTGATTCCGAAGGGTAGACAGCGGATCAATCCAGCCCGGCTGGCAACGATCCTTCAGAGGGGTGACCGGGCGGATTCCGGCCGTTCGCCTGTGCCCTGTCTCCTGCCAGTTTTCCGGACTTCGGAGTACAATCGAAGCTACTCCTCATTTAGGCGGCAGGGCATCTGTGTCTGCTGTCAAGGTGTTGTGTACTTTCTGTGACTTCGTTGAAGGTGCCAGCGTCTAAAGAATGAAGTGGGCGGAGATTGAGGTCCAGATCGCGGCTTCTTCCCCGCCGGAAAAAGAGGAATCCTGGTGAATTCGACCGTTAAAACGATCATGTTCTGGGTCTTTATTCTGATCTGCCTCATGCTCCTCTGGGGCGTGGTGCAGAAAGGCTCAAGCATGGGCAAGGACACGGAGATTGGCTACTCCGATCTGTTGGACAAGATCGAAGCGCAGCAGGTAAACGATGTCGCCATACAGGGCACCGAACTCCACGGCCATCTGAAGGGCTCAAAAGATCAGTTCCATACCACGATCCCCACCAACACTGACAGCCTGACCAAGGACCTGCACACCTACAAGGTTTCCTTCACCATCAAGGATCCCCAGAGCAACATCCTGCTGCCCCTGCTGTTTAACGTGGGCCCGTTTGTTCTGTTGGGCGCCATCTGGTTCTTCATGTTGCGGCAGATGCAGTCGGGCGGCAACAAGGCGTTGTCGTTCGGCAAGAGCCGCGCCCGCCTGCTCTCGATGCAGCAGAAGAAGATCACCTTCAAGGACGTGGCCGGCGTGGATGAGGCCAAGGAAGAGCTGAAGGAGATCATCGAATACCTGCGCGAGCCGGCGAAGTTCCAAAAGCTGGGCGGCCGCATTCCCAAGGGCGTGCTGCTCGTGGGGCCTCCGGGAACCGGCAAGACGCTGTTGGCGCGCGCCGTGGCCGGCGAGGCCAACGTACCGTTCTTCTCGATCTCCGGATCGGACTTTGTTGAGATGTTTGTGGGCGTGGGCGCAAGCCGCGTGCGCGACCTCTTCGAGCAGGGCAAGAAGAATGCGCCCTGCATCATCTTCATCGACGAAATCGACGCTGTGGGCCGCCATCGCGGAGCTGGCCTGGGTGGCGGGCACGACGAGCGCGAGCAGACGCTCAATCAGTTGCTCGTCGAGATGGACGGCTTTGAATCGAACGACGGTGTGATCCTGGTGGCGGCCACCAACCGCCCCGACGTGCTCGACCCTGCTCTGCTGCGCCCCGGCCGTTTCGACCGCCGCGTGGTGGTGGGCCTGCCCGATGTCCGCGGCCGCGAAGAGATTCTCCGCGTCCATGTGAAGAAGGTCCCCGTCTCCGACGATACCAATCTGAATGTGCTGGCTCGCGGAACGCCTGGTTTCAGCGGCGCGGATCTGGCCAACATGGTCAACGAGGCCGCTCTGAGCGCCGCGCGCATGAACCGCAAGCAAGTCACCATGTACGACTTCGAGGTGGCCAAGGACAAGGTGCTCATGGGCGCCGAGCGCAAGTCCATGCTGCTGACCGACGAGGAGAAGCGCAATACGGCGTATCACGAGGCGGGCCATGCGCTGGTTTCGTTCATGCGCAAGGACTCCGACCCGATTCACAAGGTCACCATCATCCCTCGCGGCATGTCGCTGGGCGTCACCATCTACTTGCCCGACGACCGGCACAGCTACTCGCGCGAGTACCTTGAAACGCGCCTGGCAACGCTCTACGGCGGGCGCGTGGCAGAGGAGCTCTTCCTGGGCCAGATGACCACCGGCGCCGGCAACGACATCGAGCGCGCCACTGAGATGGCCCGCTCCATGGTCTGCGAATACGGCATGAGCCGCCTGGGCCCGCTCACCTTTGGCAAGAAGGAAGAGCAGATCTTCCTGGGTCGCGAGATCGCCCAGCATCGCGACTTCAGCGAGGAGACAGCCCGGCAGATCGATCTGGAAGTCCGGCGTCTGATCGACGAAGCCTACCAGTCGGCGCACACCATTGTGGAAACCAACGCCGAAGCCATGCACCGCATCGCTGCGGCCCTGCTGGAACGCGAAACCATCGACGCCGAAGAGGTGCAGTTGCTGATCGACGGCAAGGAACTGCCGCCTGTCCGCTCCGCACTGGCTTCGCCCAGCGACACCGGCGGAGGCACCCAGCAGGTGCTCAAGCCGGAAGGCAGCCGCGGCGGCCCCAGCTTCCCTGAGGGTTCACCTTCAGCGGCGTAACCACCTCAACCTTGCATTCAACCGAAGGGCCACTCCATGCGAGTGGCCCTTTTTCAATAGGCTGTCATCCTGTGCGGACCCTGAGCAAAGCGACGGGGGAGCCGAAGGACCTGTGGTTGCTCTTGCTTTCTTTTGTCCGACCAAGTCATGTCGAGACAATCGATATTTAAAGCGCATTGAACCACAAACGCCTCTCTTTCGACATATACAACGAATGCCCATGAATGACGAGGATCGAACGCTGTATGAGTGGCTAGCGCTCCGCTGTCAGTCGGGCGAAGCGGACGCATTCGCCGACTTGATCGCGGTGATGGAGCGCCCGTTGCTCTACTACGCGACCAGTTTGACCGGCAATCCGGACAGCGGGCTCGACGTCCTTCAAGACGTATGGATCGGAGCGTTTCGCGGCATCCGAAAGCTGAAAGACCCCGGCTCTTTGCGGCCGTGGTTATACAGCATCACACATGGGATCGCCGTGGATAGAATCCGCCGCGGTGTATCCAGGGAACAGGCGGAGGCGGCTGACCTTGAGGACTTTCAGGAAGCCGAAGAACCATTTTTCGCCAAAGAAAACGCCGCGGCAATACATCGGGCATTGAGCGAGATCGGGATCAAGCACCGCGAGGTTCTGGTCCTGCATTTTCTTGAGGACCTGTCGCTGGGCGAGATCGCCGGGGTTGTGGGCTGCTCGGAAGGCACAGTGAAATCCCGCATTTATTACGCAAAACGAGCGATGAAGGAAATCCTGAGTGGAGGGGTTCATGGATCAAGGAAATGACAGTATTCGCGGCCGTTTGCTGGCTCGCTTGCCCAAGCCGGAAAATGTTGCCGCCTACCGGGAAGAAACGGCGTCACTGTTGGCGAAACACGAGAAGGCGCTGTTCTGGGAGAGACTGGCGTCCGCGGCGAGTTTCGTGATTGTCGCTATCATGGTGGCCTTATGGCTGTTGGGGCTGACACCCACTGCGGCCATGCGCCAGTATTTCTGGCCCTTGGTAGGCTGCGCGTATTTTCTCGGCGTAACTCAAGACCTGCGGTACCGGATATATCAGAGCAAGGTGGACATTTTGAAAGAAGTCAAGCAAGTTCAGTTGCAGGTGCTCGAACTCCAGGCTTCGCTGCAAAAGACCGGCGACCGGCAACCTTAGAACTTATTCGGGCACTGCATTCTTGTAGCGCCGCTCTCCAGAGCGGCTGTAGTGCGGGTCTCCAGACCCGCACCTGGAGTTTCTACATTTCTCGTGTCGAAACGCTATAGAACGCTTGATTTTTGGGTAAAAATGTGTTTCATTATGAGTGATGAAACAAAAGGAGATTCTTCGCCAACGAGATCGGCTTACGCG
>Ga0181520_10012352_pt1 | contig 11000 bp, 9 predicted proteins | sample PEATcosm2014_Bin_29_FD_132451 | JGI IMG/M metagenome (GOLD analysis project Ga0181520, IMG submission 132451) | Peatland microbial communities from MTU Mesocosm Facility, Houghton, MI, USA - PEATcosm2014_Bin02_30_metaG | ecosystem: Environmental > Terrestrial > Soil > Wetlands > Peat | place...
ATACAGGATTTTACCTTGTTCAGTTCCACCGGTGAAACCGTTGCCTACACTTTGGCTGACATATCACCGCCGCCGTCGACGTTTCCGCCTTCCGTTCCGCCTCCGCGGTTGACACCGCCGTCGCCGCCTGGCTGAGTTCTGAACGTCAGACTTGCTGGCATGCCGGACATCACCCGAGAGACCATGAAGTTTCATGGACCGAAATGGGCTGTTTTTTTTGCGTTGTTTGCACTCCTGTCTGGAATGCAGGCCACGTATGCGCAACCATTGCGCCACGTGCAGGTACAAACCGCCAATGGTGTGGTGGAAGGCGTGGTCAGCGCTGATGGGAAGGTGCGCACTTTCAAAGGTATTCCCTATGCCGCGCCGCCAGTCGGCCCGTTGCGTTGGAAGCCGCCGCAGCCGGTTACGCCCTGGACGGGGGTCCGAAAGGCTGTCGACTACCCGCCGCGCGCCATGCAGGGACGCATCTTTGATGACATGGTGTTCCACGACAGTGGGCCGAGCGAAGACTGTTTGTATCTCAACATCTGGATGCCTGAAAATCATCCGGAGACCAAACTGCTGCCGGTGATGGTCTGGATCCATGGCGGCGGCTTCGTCGCAGGATCCACTTCCGAACCGCGCCAGGACGGCGGTAATTTGTCGAAGAAAGGCGTGATGGTGGTCAGCGTCGGCTATCGGCTGGGGGCGTTCGGGTTTTTTGCGCATCCCGAGCTTGCGAAAGAGTCGGAATACAATGCCTCCGGCAATTACGGGCTTTTGGACCAGGTGGCCGCGCTCAAGTGGATCAGGGCGAACATCGCCGCGTTTGGCGGCGACCCGGACAACGTGACGATCTTTGGGGAATCGGCCGGTTCGTTCTCGGTCAGCGCGCTGATGGCATCGCCCCTGGCGCAAGGCCTGTTCCGCCGCGCCATCGGCGAGAGCGGTGCGTTCTTTGGCACCACCTTGCCCGTAAAGTCGCGGGCCGAAGCCGAGGAGGACGGTGTGGAATTCGCAGAGTCGGCGTTCAGTACCACGTCACTCGAAACGCTCAGGGCCTTGCCTGCCAAATATCTGCTACGAGCGGCCCTAAAGCGGCCACGGGAGTATTTCCGACCGGACATCGATGGATATTTCCTGCCGACCAATTGTCTTTCAATCTATGCAGCCGGCCAGCAAAGCCGCGTCCCGCTTCTGGCCGGCTGGAACCGGGACGAAGGAAACTTCAAGTCTTACTTCACCAACGATGCGCCGACCGTCGCGAACTATGTCAGGCGCGCCCAAGCCCGGTTCGGCACCAACGCGGAGACGTTTCTGACCCTTTATCCGGCGGCGACAGATGCCCAGGCCAGGCGGTCGGCGCAGGATTTTGCCGGGGACCAATTCATCGCGTACGGCACTTGGAAATGGATTGAAATGCAACTCGAGACGGGCGGGTCCCCGGTCTTCCGGTACGAGTTCGACCAGACGCTGCCGCTGCCGGCGAACGCAAAACGGGGCACGGAGCCGGCGGCGCCGCATTCCGCCGAAATCGAATCCGTCTTCCGGGTGCTCTCCTCGAAACATCTGCCGTGGCGGCCGGAGGATTACCAGGTCTCGGAACTCATGGCTGCCTATTGGAGCAACTTTGCGAAGACCGGTGATCCGAACGGTCCGGGTCTGCCGCCATGGCCGGCCTACAACCGCCAGAACGGTTACCCGGTGATGCACCTAAAAGCCGAAGCCGGTTCGGTTCCCGACGCACACCGCGACCGTTATGAATTCCTCGATCGGCTGAGTTCCGCCCAATAAATCTCCAGTGCTCCCGACAGAATCCTGAATCGCCCAGCCCTCGTCATGAGCTTGCGAGGCCTTTGCCTTTTCAAGCGGGAGCTCATGCGTGTTATCAAGCCTTATGGACAGGAATTAAAACAAGTGATAAAGTAATTGCAGTTCGGCGGAATGACGCAAATATGAATACGCGCAAGGCCAGAGTCGCTTTTATGGCATTCGCCGGCAAGCTGTATGGTTCACCCAGATCAATCGCATGCATCGTATTGTCATGTTTCTCGGTGTTCGTTTGGTACGCTTATTTTCTGATGACCGGCACTTTGGGCCATTTTCTGGATCCAAGTGCCATTCCCGAATGGGTTCGCCACTCGCTTTCGCAAAACATCGGCCTTCCGCTGAGTGTGCTCGCCATCGCCTGTCGAGGCCTGGCAGTCACTTCATTGATCTGGTGCATCTGGTGTTGGCGCAAAGAGTCGGGTGTCGTGGTGGGCATCGCGGTTGGATTGACCGGCCTGGCGATACTCGTAAACGTGCTGATGTTTTTGTGAGCGTAACGTGACCTGAAAGAACGCCGCAACCAAGCAGAAGGACGCAGTCAGCCCGCTCCGTTGGCTGTGTTCGCCGGCAATTTTTTATGGAACCAAAGAGACACCGGATTTTCGGCATGACGATGACGGAGCTGTTGTGTGTCATCGCCATTATTTCCATCCTGGCGGCCATTTATTTGGGCGCGATTGCCAAGGCCTTTGTTCACGTTAAAAAGTTTCTGGATTTTCTGGGAAAATAAACCGGATCCGAAATGAATCGCGCCGTCGTCCCGTCAAGTCGGAATTGACATCCCCGGCCCGGCGTGGTCAGTTTCCGTCTCGAATTCCAGCTGGCTCAACTGCAATCCGGACGGCAGTGGGAAAAACAATTATGAAAAAACCGGGAATATTCACAGGGGGCAGGCTGTCATTTTCCAAATGCCTGCCTTTTGCCCTGGTGGCGATGGCGCTCGTGGTGACAGGCTGTCCGCACAACCAGTACCTCGTCGAACTTAAACCGCAAGGCGACACCTTGGAGCGAACGCTGGTCTTTTACCGCGAGGACGGCGTGAACACCAATACCGGCGTTCCCAATTACCAGTCATTTGATGCGGATGAACTGGCGGCAATCACTGCGCTGTATCCCGCTCATGGCGTGACCAACGACGGCCAGCGTTACGTTGCGCGGGGCGAATTTACCAATGAAATGCCGTGTGATGTCGGCGGCGCGGGCGCGTATACCCATCTGTCCAACAGCCTGGGAGAGGTGGGCTTCTATGTGGAGCGGTTCCGCGGCAATGATGATCTGGCCGGCATGACCGAACGGCGTTTCAAGGCCGCCGATCAGTTGGCGGACCTGTTCATCGGTTGGAGCCAGGTGGAGTTGGGTCAGGAACCCGGTTATGACAAGTTGCGCCAGTTCCTGGATGCGGATTTTCGGCGCGATCTTAAAAACCTCGGCGCGTATTACTGGGAGGGGCAGCTGGTTGGCAACTATGAAACCAATGCAAGCGAGGAATTTATTGTCCGGTTTGGTCAATACCTCGTCGAACACGGCTATTTAACCATGGAAGACGTCCCCGACGTGTTCCGGGAGGTGTATGCGGATGACCTGCCGGCGTTGCAGCACCGGATTCAACGGCTGGTGGCGCGCAAAATGGGTGTGCCGGATACCAAACCCGTGCCGGCCGCGCTTGCCTTCCTTGTCGACGAAACAACGATGGAAAAGTCGTTTGACAAATATCTCGCCGGCATCGATCTCTACCGCGCCAAACTTAACCGATGGGAGGAAGACAAAAAGCTGAAGCCTGACCTCAAACAGCCGGAACCGTCCGAAGTGCTGAACGATGCGATTGGGAACTTAATTGAACTCGATCTGTTCGGCCAAACCGACCATCTGGCCGTCCGATTGTTACTGCCATTGTCTCCTCTGCACAGCAACGGCCGGTGGGACAAGACGCTCAAGCAAGTGGTTTGGGAATCGGACATCGAAGAGAGAACGAATGCGTCTCATTTTCCGTTTTTCTGTTATGCCAGTTGGGCGCAGGCCGACCGCCAGTTTCAAAACCGGCATTTTGGCCGGATGATTTTGACCGGGGACGGTTTGACGCGTTATTGTCTGTGGCGTGGCAGTCTGGACCAGCAGGATGGTGACGAATGGGACGCCTTTGTTGCCAGTCTGCGGCCCGGCCAAGGGTTGGCGGAAAAGATTGAGGCCTTCCGGTTCACCGGCGAACCGGCTCAGACGGAGACAAACAGTCAGCAGAAGGTTTTCAGTTCCTCCATTTATCCGCGCGACCTCCTTAAGGCCGCGCTGAAATAATCCATTTAACGTTCCGTGGGTTACCAGCGTGTGCGGCTCGACACCTTGACGCTGTTGGAGTCCGCCAACCGGCTTTACCGGCGTTTGGGGTTTTATCCGATTGAGCGATATAACGACGGCCCCGGCACCATCTTTATGGAAAAGCGCCTGTGAGCAGGAACAGTCACTCCCCCATCACAAACACTCCGTAGCTGTGCGGCAACAGATGCACGTTAAAGGATTCGCGGTTTTCAATAAACGGGCGCCGCCCGAAACCTTGCGGTTCTTCCGGTGCCTGGCCGGCAATCTCCTCGCCAGTGACCAGATTCCGCAGTTTGGTGTAATCACCGGTCACGGAAACCTTCACGTCGGTTTCCGTCGGCAGATAGGATTCCACAATAAACGTGTGGTTGTCGTACGTAAACAACGCCACCTGGCTGGGGCCGTCCAGGCGAACCGGAAAACCGCGCATCAAATAATTTTTGAGCGTGCCTGTGACGGCGGGCGGCAGCCGGTATAAATCGGCAAAGTTGTCGGGAACGGTCAGGACATAAAGCACGCCCTTGGAATAACGGTCCATGATCAAGAGTGGACAGGCGCCGCCGTTTGCCATCGCGCGCACCAACGGCCAAGCGTCGTTCGTCAGGAATTCAATCACCGGCAGCAGGATGGCTGCATTCGGGTCGTTGCCGAGGTCGGCCCCGTTGCCCGCGCCAAACCCGCCGTAAAACTCGTGCGCGAGCAGTTTGCGGTCGGTGTAACGCAGTTCCACGATGTCGTTGATGCCCCGGTCTGCCAGCGCGTGGAGCAGGCCGGACGTGATGACGACGGATTTGCCAGCGGCCAGTTGCTGTTTGATTTTGGTGACAATGTCAGGATCGAACTTCGCCGATTCGGTCAGCAGCACCAGGTCCGCGTTGGTGGGGAAATACGGATACAGCTCAATCGGAATGCCAATCATGCCCAGATAATTGTGCAGGAAATCCTCACCATTGGATTGATAGGGTTTGTAGCTGGCGATGCCAGTCGGGTTGCCGAGCTGGCCGAGGAAGGAATCCGCTTCGTTCAGGCTGTAACTCGCGACGGAGGCGATGGTGGGGTTTGTCAAACCCGCCGGATGATTGGTTTCAAACGCCGCCAGCAACTGATGGTAATCGAAACTGGTGTGCAGGTTTTGCCAGGCTTCACGGTCGCCCGGTACGATGGGCCGGCTCATTGCCGACCATTCGAACAGCATGATTTGCGGCGCCCTGGCGAACATGGTGTCCCAAAGCTGCTCGGCGTAGCGATCAATATACTGGATGCTGTAAGTGTCCACCCAGCCGCCGCCATTGCGGCCCGGCGCGATGTTGTCAAAGTAACGGATAATTTCGTAGCTCTCGTACTGCTGCAAATGCTGGTCGGTGATGACCGGGTCGCGCGTTTCCGTGCCGGTATAAATGCCGTCGAACAGCTTCGGCTCCCGGTCGAGGTCGTAGCCGAGTCCTTGAAAATGCTCGTACCAGTTGGGAAATTTGATGACCAGCTTGACGTGGGGATTGACCGCGCGCGCCGGTTTGATGATTAAATTTTCCGCCGCGTCATCCATGAGCGCGAGCCGGAACTGCGCCCAACTGTTCGTCCCCTTGGCCGCGATGTCGGAATCGGTCTTGGTGTTTACAAAAAAGAAATCGTCCTGAATCACCTCGTCGAAATGCCGGGCCGCCAGTTCCGCCGCGTTCTGGATGAACTGCCGGTCCTGTGGGTCGGTGTAGCAAAACGACTTGAACTGGCCGTTTCCACCATCGGACAGTGCCATGCCGCCCGCCACGCGCACGCCGCGGTCGAGGAAGAATGTTTTGACCCGTTCCAGCAAGGCGTCGCCGGCCAGTTCCCGGTTGCGCTGCACCTCGATGTAAACCTTGTCCACCTTCAACTGGCCGCTGATCCGGTCCCAGTCGTTTTGTAACTTTTGCGGATCTTCAAAACTGCGCACGACCCCCACTGGAATGTAGATGGCGACGTCGAAGTTGGTGTAATTGCCAGCCCGGCAGCAAAAGGCCGGCAGGACGAGGGTGGTCAGGAGGATGGATAATACTCTGATATTCATAGGTGTCAGCGATGGGCGACAGTAGAAGAGGGACGCCCTGCGTGCACGCGCAAAAATTGGGGACAGGGTCGTTGATGGCGAGGCTTGGCGCTATTACTAACTCCCCCCGCCTGAGCGGAAGGTTGGGGCGAGGGGATTTAAATACTGGTTTGTGAAACCAGCGCCGATTCTCAACACGGGATTTAAATTTAAACGTGCCACCTCATCCCGTGCCTCTCCCCCAACTTCGTTGGCGGAGAGAGGGGAGAAAATGCCATTTCTTTGTAGCGGCGGTCTGTGACCGCCGCATAACCGCCGAACTTCAGAACTATATGCGGCGCTCGCAGAGCGCCGCTACACTTATGGCGAGTCGTCGTACATCAATTTCAGCTTGAACAATGCCGTTGGCGGATGAAGATTCTGCCGCATGAGTTCGCTGAAGAACCGATGGGTCCTGATTACCGGCGCTTCGTCCGGCTTCGGCGCGGCTTCGGCGCGGGCATTTGGCGCGGAAGGCGCGAAACTGCTGCTGGGCGCGCGAAGGGTGAAACGGCTGAAGCAGGTCGCGGCGGAAGCGAAGAAGGCCGGGGCCGGGCAGGCGCTCTTTCATGAATTGGACGTCAGCAAAACGTCGAGTGTTGAAGCGTTCGTCACCTGGGCGAAGTCCAAAATCCAGGGCCCCGGACCCCGGACGCCAGATGCGATGGGCCTGCACATCTTGATCAACAACGCGGGTGGTGCTCACGGCCTGGACACGATTGTCGAAGGCAAGGACGCGGATTGGGAGGCGATGATTCAATCGAACGTACTGGGCGTGTTGCGCGTGACACGTGCGGCGCTGCCGCTGATGCCGCGCGATGCGGGCGCGTGCATCATCAACATCGGTTCGGTGGCCGGCCACACGGCTTACGAGGGTGGCGCGGTCTATTGCGCGGCCAAGGCGGGCGAACTGCAAATCACCCGCGCCTTGCGGCTTGAACTGCTTGGCACGGGTATTCGCGTTGGCACGGTTGATCCCGGCCTGGCCGAGACGGAATTTTCACTCGTGCGTTTCAAGGGCGACGCGGCCGGCGCGAAAAAGGTTTACGAAGGCACCCATCCATTGACTGCTGAAGACATTGCAGAAATCCTGGTTTGGATCGCCCGCCGCCCGTCGCACGTGAACATTGACGAACTCATCGTCAAGCCCGTTGACCAGGCGGCGGTCGGGAAGGTGTTTCGGAGGACAAAAACGTAAGCGGATTGATGGATTAGTGGATGCAGCGAAGGATACAGGCTTTTCCCGATGATCCATCAATCCAACAATCCATTCATCCAATTTTAAATCCCCCGGTTGGCGCGCCAGAGCAGGACGGCGCCGATGGCCTGAAAGATGAAGTTCGGCAGCCAGAAAATCAGGTGCGGGGCAAATTCCGCCCGGGCGGAGAGCGATTCGCCCAACATGACAAAGGCGTAGTAAACCAGCACGAGCACCAGGGCGATGGCGACGCCGACATTCGTCTCGCGCCGGTGAACCCGGATGCCGAGCGGTATGCCGATGAGCGTAAAACTGAAGCACGCAAACGAAAACGCAATTTGCCGGTGCATCTCGACGCGGATCGGTTCCGTCAGGTCCGCCCGCTGCTTTTCCACCTCGTCTACCGACCCGAGCCGCGTGTCCGAATCCGTTGTGGCGTCGAGGTCCGGGGGCAAACTCAGCTTTTGATTCAGGTCATCCAGCTCATCGCGCAATTGCCCGAACGTCATGTCGCTGATGGCCGGGTGGTACGGATGGTTTTCCATGGAGGAGAGCGGAATAATATAGGACGCCCAGCCTTTTGAGGAATCAATCCGCACGCGATCATTGGGCATCAGCGTGACCATTTGCGGATTCAACAGATCAAAGACCAGCTGTTTGTTTTGCGTGTCCGTCTTCAGCCGCCCCTCCGGCGCGCGAATGGTGGTGGTCACGTTCGTTTCATGTTGCAGCACAAAGACCATCACGTCCTGCAAATCGCCGCGGTCATTTTTGTCCACGTAAATAATGTAACCGGGGATGTCGCGGATGAACTGTTTTTCGGGCAGTTGGAAGTGCGCCAAATCGGCCCGCGCTTGAAAGAGCAGTTCCTTGAACGCCACGCGCGAGCGCGGTCCCAAATCCAGGTTGATCCAGGCGCTGAGGCCGCAACAAAACAGGCTCAGGAGCAAAACCGGCGTGACCAGCGAGAGGAGGCTGATGCCGCCGGCCCGCGCGGCCGTGAGTTCCTGGTCGGCGCTGAACCGGCCAAAGACCAGCAACGTGGCCGTCAACAGGCCCATCGGCAGCGCGTAAACCCAGATAAACGGGATCAACAGGCCAATGGCTTCCAATACTACGCCAAGTTGCACCTGACCATCGATGAGCAGGGGGAGGATCTCCTTGAGTCCATCGCCAATCAACAATACAAAGGTGAACACCGCCATGCCCAGCAACAAAGAAGCGAGCACCTGACGGATCAGATATTTGTGCAGTGTGTTCATTTGGCTTTGCGGACAGGCCAAACCTAAAGCCAAGACGCCAAATCCGAAATGCCAAAATGCAGATAACAAACGGGCGTAGCGGCTTTCGGCAGAAAGCCACACTCTTTAATTTTCTGGAATCGGCGGCGCTCTGCCGAGCCGCCGTTACGATCAAAGGGAAATTTTGCAGTGACGGAAATTACTTGCGGCAAACCAAAATTGGCTTTTTACTATTTGCAGGCAATGGAGTTTGCCGTCCCACATGGGAAAACCGCTCGACCCCGAACGCTTTCGGGGCTGATTGTTTCAGTGCTGATGACTCCTACCGACGGCCGTTGAATCGGCGTTGTTGGCGGGAGTATTTTTATGCTGATGTATCTCTGGGTGGCAATCGGCGGCGCGCTTGGCAGCGTGGGCCGCTTCTGGATCAACGGCATGGTGTCGCGCAGTTTTGGCGAAACGTTCCCGTGGGGCACCATGGCCATCAACGTCAGCGGCTCATTCGTCATCGGGGTCATCGCAGCGCTGGCCATGCCCGAAGGCCGGCTGGATTCGCCGTCGCGCGCCTTCGTCACGCAATTTTTCATGATTGGCATTTGCGGCGGATACACCACGTTTTCCTCGTTCAGCCTGCAGACCCTGAATCTAATCCGTGACCGCGAATGGCTTTATGCCGGCGGCAACGTGGTTTTGTCCGTGATTCTCTGCCTGCTGGCCGTCTGGCTCGGCTACCTCCTTGGCTCGATGTTCACTTCAATGAAAGGCAATTGACATGCAAATTCCAAACGAAGCCCTGTTGCTGCGGATTTTTATCGGCGAAAGTGATCGTTGGCAGCATAAGCCCCTTTACGAAGCCATCGTCCTCAAGGCGCGCGAAATGCATCTGGCCGGTGCCACCGTCCTGCGCGGGCCGATGGTGTTCGGCAAGGCGAGCCGCCTGCACACCGCCAAAATCCTCCGGCTCTCGATGGATCTGCCGCTGGTCATCGAAATCGTGGATGCCGAGGAAAAAATCAATGCCTTCCTTCCCGTGCTCGACGAAATGGTCGGCGGCGGCCTGGTGACCTTGGAAAAGGTGAGGGTGATTGACTATCGCGCCCCCAAGGGCGCCCCGGCGGCCTGACTTTTCGGTGGTTTTCTGGCTTGAGTTGTAGCGTCGGCGCTGTCCACCCTCCGCAGTACTGCTACGGAGGACGGGTGCGCCGATTCGCTCGAGCCACAGGCTCGACACTACAGCTAACACTCCCTGATTTTTCTTGGCGTTAAGCTCATCCGACCCGTTACGATGGGTTGCGCATGGCCGACCGTCTGCCCATCTACGACATCGAACGCGATATTGTCGCCCGGTTGAAAACCGGCGGGCGTTTGATTTTATCCGCGCCCACCGGCTCCGGCAAATCCACCCAGGTTCCCCAGATGCTGCTCCGGCACGATTTCCTGCGGGACGGCCAGGTGGTGGTGCTTCAACCGCGCCGGCTGGCGGCCCGGTTGCTCGCTGCCCGGGTCGCCCAGGAACTGAACGTGAAACTTGGCGAGGAGGTCGGTTACCAGATACGTTTCGAAAATGTCACGTCGCCACGGACCAAAATCCGGTTTGTGACCGAGGGCGTTTTGCTGCGGCAAATGCTTGAGGACCCCGCGTTGAAAGGCGTGGCCGTCCTGATTTTCGACGAATTTCACGAACGTCATTTGTACGGCGACGTCACCCTGGCCCGCGCGCTCGATTTGCAGGAACAACAGCGTCCTGACCTGAAGCTGGCCGTGATGTCCGCCACGTTGAACGCCGGTGAGTTGGAGGAATATTTGCGTAGGACAGGCGTCGCGCCTGTCTCCAATCCATCCACCGCTCAAGCGGAACAAAAAAATGGAAACAGACGCGATGCCTGTCCTGCATTTTCCTGTTCCGTTCTCTCATCCGAAGGCCGCACGTTTCCGGTCGAAATCGAATATCTGCCGCGTCGGTTGGGTGCGGGTGCGCCACCGGCTTGGGAGCTGGCGGCGGAGGCTTTCGCCGGTCACGTTCGTTCTGGCGGACGCGGTGACGTGCTCGTGTTCATGCCGGGCGGCTTTGAAATCAGCCAGACCCTGGAAGCCATCCGCCACACATCGGAGTCCAAGGGTTACCTGCTCCTGCCGTTGCACGGTGAGTTGCCACCACGCGAGCAGGACGCCGCCGTCGCGCGTTATGACCAGCCCAAGGTCGTCGTGGCCACCAACGTCGCCGAGACGTCCATCACCATTGACGGGGTGCGGCTGGTGATTGACAGCGGCCTGGCGCGCATTCCGCGTTACGACGCGAATCGTGGCATCAACACGTTGCTGATTGAAAAAATCAGCCAGGCCAGCGCCGATCAACGCGCCGGTCGCGCGG
>Ga0181520_10012353_pt1 | contig 10999 bp, 9 predicted proteins | sample PEATcosm2014_Bin_29_FD_132451 | JGI IMG/M metagenome (GOLD analysis project Ga0181520, IMG submission 132451) | Peatland microbial communities from MTU Mesocosm Facility, Houghton, MI, USA - PEATcosm2014_Bin02_30_metaG | ecosystem: Environmental > Terrestrial > Soil > Wetlands > Peat | place...
CGCCTGCCGAAGAAAGAAGCACGAAAAATGGCAAAAAGCTATGCACAATCCCTAGTTTAGCGGGCATAAGTGGTCGATGGATGGCGATTGAGTTCCTTTGTTCTGTTAGACGCGGGAATGCCCTGGTTTGGAGCTATGGGTCTGAGTTGCGTATAGTTCCTTCAGGACGAATTGCAAGATGCGAGGTCTCGCAGACTGAAGCCGACGGCTTAAGGCCAGAGGTACTCCAGGAGGAATCAGATCATGCCAGCAGAAAATAATCCAGCACGCATCGGCAAGACCGTCGTGATACGAGGCGACGTAAAAGGCAGTGAAGACTTGGTCGTAGAAGGGCGAGTGGAGGGGACCGTGGTCCTCACCGAGAGCCGATTGACCATCGGCGCCAACGCAAGCGTGGCCGCTGACCTCACAGCAAAGGACATACTGATCATGGGGCAGGTCCAGGGCAACATTATCGCCACTGGCCGCGTTGAGATGCGCGCCGGCTGCCAGGTGCAAGGCGATGTGCGCGCCCTACGCCTGGCGATCGAAGAGAATGCAGCCTACCGCGGCAAGGTGGACTTGACACAGGGCGCTTCAAAGCAGCTCGATAGCCCAAAGGCGCAACCTGTTGGCGCCGTGGTTTGACAAGAAGCTGCACGCGGGTTCGGTCATGTGTCGTCGGCTGAACCGCAAGGGGAACTGAGGGTGCTTAGCCGTTGGTTTGACAGGAAACAGGAGAGCGGTCCCGCCGCTCCCGGTCCCGGCTTGACCGGGCCCAAAGTGCCGCGCCACTCGGGCGGATGGGCAGCTCTGCGCAAACGCCTTGAGGCGGAGTCCAGTCTCCACACAATCGACGTAGGCTATACCTCGCCGGCTAATATCCAATACCTGACCGGCCTGGGCCATAGCGTATTCATGGCCGATATCGTTCGCGACGCCTACTCGGAGAACTGGCAGACCGGCACGGATGAGGACGGCAACCCTATATGGGATGTCGAGGGCTTTATCTCCCATGCGCTCGATTTTTCCGGCCGCATGTTTGACGTGGTTCTCTTGTGGACCACACTCGACTATCTCCCCGAACCATTGGTAGCGCCGGTAGCAAAGCGCTTGTTTGAGGCGACATATCCGGGCGGACAGGTGCTTGCTTTTTTTCACACCCGGACCCACGGCGTGGAGACGGCTCACTGCCGATTCCACCTTACGGCCAACGATGAAGTCGAGATGCAGTCAGCCCAGCAGTTTCCCATCCAGCGCGCCTTTACCAACCGCAGCATCGAGCGGCTCTTCGCCGGCTGGTCCGGTTACCGCCAGTTTCTGGCCAAAGATGGCGTCACAGAACTGATCATCACGCGCTGAAGAGATGAACTGCACGAAGATCCTGACACTATTAGCCTGACAAGGAGACACCACGATGAGCTTGCAGGGAACGCGCATTACCTGGTTGGGACATGCGACCGTGCTGGTCCAGACCGCCGCGGGAACGAACCTCCTTATTGACCCCTTCATTGCACAAAACCCCAAATACCCGAAAGATTTTGTTCTGCCGGAGAAGATTCATTACATCCTGCTGACCCACGGCCATGGGGACCATATTTCCGATGCGGCTCCGGTAGCCGCGAAACACAATTCCACCGTGGTGGCTGTCTACGAGTTGGCAGCCTATCTCGCAGGCAAGGGCGTGGCCCGTACCATCGGAATGAATTTGGGCGGAACCGTGCAATTGGATGATGTGGCGGCCACCATGGTCGAGGCCAGACACTCATCCGCGGCGCAGGATGAATTGGGAACTCACGATGTGGGGGTTGCCGCGGGGTTTGTATTGACCATTACGGATGGTCCTGTTCTTTACCACGCCGGCGATACGGCGGTCTTCTCTGACATGAAGCTGATTCGCGAGCTGTACCGGCCAGAGGTCGCCATGCTTCCCATTGGAGGACACTTCACCATGGGCCCGAAGGAAGCAGCATTGGCTGTGCGTTTTCTGGAGCCGAGGCTTGTGCTTCCGCTGCACTTTGGAACTTTTCCCCCGCTGAAAGGAACGCCGGAACAACTGGCCGCATTGGTCGATGGCGGTGTCCAGGTGGCTCGGTGGACGCCGGGAGAAACTATCGAGAATTACTCGCTGCTCTCCGTCTGAAGTTGTGCGGTTCGCCGCGTGCCACAGTCCACGGCGAGTCAGGAGGCCCTAGAGATAGTGAGCGGGGCGCGGCGGCAACTGACGTTTGGACGGATCGGATGTGCCGCTAAGCCCGGTGAGACCCTGGTCGCCAAGACGCACGCCGGTGGGAGTTTCCGCAGCGCGGTAGTTGCGCAGATCGCGCAAAATCTCTTCCTTCTCGCGGGCATACTGGCCGGCCAGATGGGTCAGCGCATAGGTGATGATGTCGCTGTGGTGCAGGTCCTGCATTGAGGGATCGCGGCGCATATTCACCCACAAGCGATGCACCAGTTGCACGTCATCAGGGCTGAGTTTGGGCGCGTGCGGCCCAATGTAAAACACCTTTGCTTCGCCGCTTGGATCGACGACATAGAAGTTGAACTGCCGCTTCGGTTGCGGCAGAGCCTCCCAGGCCAATCCCAGGTGGAAAGCTTGTTCTTCAGCAGTAATAGAATTGGAAACTCCGGAGACAACGGAGTCAACCTCCAGCGAACTTGCACCCTGCGCCAATGCGGCGAAGACATCTCCGGCGGGAATCAGGAGTAGGGAGACTTTCTTACCGAAGCTCTCCGCTACCGAAATGGCCTTGGTAAAGATCATTTGCTCATGTTCGCTGAAGCTTTGGTCTATGGCGCTGAGATACTCCGGTCCACCCACGCCCATCATGCGCACATTGATAACCACCACGTCCTGATCTTCAGTACTGGTGTGAGAGAGCGTCCACTTGAGCGCAAAAGGGTTAGCGGCGTCGTGCATGGTTACCATGATGCCACCGGGACGGATAGCCGCGGACTCGCGGCTCACCGTGTCCTGGTGCTCCAGTTGGAAGAAGTCCTTCATCTGGTGTGCAGTCAGAGCATGTTTGCGCAGGTTAGCGCGCTCGGAGACCGTGAAGACAATGAAGAAGGCCGCGGCAAAGACAACCCCGCTTACCGTGGCTACCGACTTGGTGAACAGGTTCACGATGGCGGTGGAAGACAGCACCAGGAAGACCGAAAGCAGACCAATGGGAATCTCGAAGTTTCCGATGCGAATGTTGGGAGGAACCTTCCATCCGCGCTCGCCATGGTACTTCCAGCGCAGAACCAGCATGGCCAGGCTGTTAAAGGTGAACGACCAGATGACGCCGAAGGCATAAGCCTCGCCCAGAGTAATGATGTTGCCCCGGCTGACGATAATGGTGAACATCTGGAGGATGAAGACCATGTTGATGATGCGATAGCTGGTGCCGAATCTTGCGTGCGGCTTGCGGAACCAGTCGGTCAGCACGCCATCCTCGGCCACGCGCATCAGCACGCCGGTCGAGCCGATCATCGAGGTGTTGATGGCGCCGGAGAGAATCAGAAAGCCAACCAGCACCACAAAGATGCGAAAGGCGATGCGCCAGAACAGCGGCCCAACCATGAACATCGCCAGTCCGGCGATCAGGTTGTCCTGGTAGACGTGGGTGATCTGCCATGCGGGAATCAGCATGGATGCGAGGAGCGTTGCGCCGCCGGTAAAGATGAGGCTGTAGATGGCGATGACAATCGCAGCCCTCTTCAGATTCTTCAGCTTGGGATGCTGGATTTCGCGATTTACCTGGGCCAGCGTTTCCTCGCCGCTCATTGCCAGGATAGAGTGGCCAAAGGCCATGAGGATGCCGAAGAGGCCCATCAGCGGAAGCAGTTGTGGCGCTCCCTTCAGGAATCCCAAGGCGTCGCTGCTGAACTTGAGATGGGCAGGCAAAGGCGATGGAGGCAGGTGTGCGCCAGGAACCATGAATACCGAATAGGTTCCCCAAAGCAACAGAATCACTACCATTACCGTGGTGACCTGCATGACGCGTAGAGCCTTGCTGCTGGATTCCTCAATCCCCTTGATGTTTTGCCACCAGTAATAGATGGTGACCGCGGCGGCAAACATCGCCGCGGTGTGATTCATATCAAACTGGAAGGGATGATGATGCGCGTCCATCAGAGCCGGAGGGAGCCAGTTACTCTGAGCCGCAACCGTCAACAGCTCGTTCATTAAGCCTGTAATGTATTGTCCTGCCGAAACACCGGAGATTGGCCCGGTAAGAATGTAATCGAACATCAGGGCTGAGACGCTGAGTTTGGCAAAGCCGCCACCGAGGGCCTCCTTGACCACTCGGTAAACGCCGGCGCGGGTGAACATCGAACAGCTTTCGACGTAGACCGCTCGCACCGCGAAACTGAACAGCATGATGCCGAGGATGAACCAGGGTGCCGCCTCGCCAACCATCTGCTCGGCGATACCCCCGGCGTAGAAGGCCGAAGATCCCAAATCATTAAGAACAATGGCTGCCGCACGCCAAAAAGAAATGAAGGTCAGCATCACCGAGGATGCCACGATCAGGCGGACGCGGTCGGAAGGAGGGGCTACGATCGTTCGGTTGGATGCCATCGCGATTGTGCCGGCGCGACGGCCGGCTGTCTCTCGTTACGGGAGCGAAAATCATGATACGCCCCGCGACGAGTATATTTCCGAATCAAGCGCGAGTCAATGGAAAATAGCTGACGTCATGCAGGCGGGGTCGTCAAGCGCGCCGTTCAGGCGGTTCGTCCCGGCCTATAAGTTCCTTGCCATCTTCGAAGAAACTGATGAGAACGACCACGGCAGATCCCGCAAGGCCGACAAAAAACATGACTTCCAGCAAGCGCATGGCAAGCACAGCAAGTAGCATACGCAAATTGTAGCCTTTTTTAGGTCTGTCCGCAGTCTTTTTACGAGAATGCACTGTCTCGAACTGTTGCCGGGAGGCAGCTATTCCCTGCGCGTGCTGTCCTTTGATCTGGGAATGCCTTGGCTCACTTGCCGCGCCCCTGTGCCCGATACGATAAACTCGGCGGAGTATGAAGCACGCATCCTGGAAGTTGGGATCCTGGAAGTTGTGGGCCGCGGCCGTTCTCTCCGCCGGCCTGCTTGAGTTGCCGTTTCCGATAGCTGGGCCAATGCCCGCCTGGCGCGCGATCTTTGCGTGGTTTGGGCTTGTTCCGCTTTTGTGGGCACTCCTTTCGCCGGCATGTGCGGAATCGTCGCGTCCGTTGCGCCGCGGCTTTCTGATTGCCTATCTCTGCGGCGTCCTGTGGTACATGGGCAATTGCTATTGGGTGCGCGACACAATGCTCCACTACGGCGATATGCCGCTGGGCGCGCCCACGTTGCTGCTCATCGGCTACAGTCTCGTGCTGGGGCTTTACTTCGGTCTCTTCGGCCTGGGCGTCATACTGGTGCGCCGGGCTACCGGCAGCACGCGCCTGGCGCTGGCTTTCGCGCCCATCCTTTGGACTGCGCTTGAACTCGCTGCCGCGCGCATCACTTCTGTTCCCTGGGATCAGCTCGGCTATTCGCAAGTGGATAACCAGGCGGTGACCCAGCTTGCGACATGGACCGGCGTCTATGGCATCAGCTTCCTGCTCGTGGCCATGAACGCGCTCATTGCCGAGGACGTGCTCTTCGGCCGCAATGCGTGGGTGAACCGCACGTATTGGCGTGTTCTGCTGCCGGTGACACTGTTCTCACTCACCGTGTTAGAGTACGCACTGCCGGAGAATCCCGCGCCCACAGCAACCGCCGTCTTGATCCAGCCCAATCTCGATGTAGGGGCAGAAACCAGTTGGTCAGGTCCCGGCGAATGGGATCGCCATATCGCCGAATTCAAGCGGTTGGCCGACGAGCAATGCAAAACCTACATCGCCGGAATCCCGCAAACCGGCGCGCCATCCGGCGAGATCATTTGCCCGCCTTATCCCACGCATCCCGATCTGATCGTTTGGCCAGAATCGCCCGCGCCCTTCGTTGAGAATGACGCGCGTTTTCAGCAGGCGCTGGCGGCCATCGCGCGGCAGGAACAGGCACCTTTGGTGGTTGGCAATATCGGCGCTGATTTCTCAGCCGAAGATCAATCCTGGCGCGAGTACAACTCCGCAATCGTTGTCGGTGTGGACGGCGCGCGCGTGGGCCGCTACGACAAGATTCATCTCGTCCCTTTCGGCGAGTACATTCCCTTCCATAATCTGTTGACCTTTGCCCATAAGCTCACCGGCCGCGTCTCGGAGTTCTCACGCGGAGACGAGCGCAAGGTCTTCCGTCTCAATGGCCATCGCTACGGCGTCTTCATTTGCTACGAAGCAGTCTTCGCCGACGAGGTGCGCGAGTTCGCGCAACTGGGCGCTGAAGTGCTGGTCAACATCAGCGACGACGGCTGGTACGGCGACACCAGCGCTCCCTGGCAGCACTTGAACATGGCGCGTATGAGGGCCATCGAAAATCGCCGCTGGCTTCTGCGCGACACCAACAGCGGCGTCACCGCGGTAATCGACCCCTACGGCCGCGTGCGCCAGAGCATTCCCCGTCACGCCATCGACGCCCTGCCCGCGCAGTTCGCTTTTCGCGACGACGTGACCTTCTACACCGCCCACGGCGACCTGTTCGCATGGCTCTGTGCCATACTTGCTTTAGGGATTGTTGCCTGGGCCGGAAGAAAACTCCTGCGCCAGCGGATAGCTTCCTCGTAAGTTCAAAAAAGTCAGGTCTAGAGCAAAGCCATGTCGTTGAACGATCTCGAATTCGCTTACGCTCCCGTGCGCGATCAAGTCCGCGACCTGCGGGAGTATCTTTGACCCTGCTCGTATCCGCAGGGAACTCGCCGAAATAGAAACCAAACTGGCCGATCCGGCCCTCTGGTCCAACCCCGCCGCCACCAAACCGCTCATGCGCGACAAAAAGCGCCTGGAAACAATGGTGGCTGACGACGAATCTTTGATTCGCCGCACCGGTGACATCGAAGCCTACTTTGAGCTAGCCCGCGAAGGCGAGGATGTACTCACCGACCTCGAACGCGACATCAAGGCTCTGGCCGTCTTTGCCGAGGAACTCGAAGCGCGGACGATGCTCAACGGCGAAGCCGACCCGCTCAACGCTATCGTCACCGTGCATCCCGGCGCCGGCGGCACCGAGAGCCAGGATTGGGCCGAGATGCTGCTGCGCATGTACCTGCGCTGGGCTGAGCAGCAGGGTTTCAAAACCGAGATGAACGACTACCAGGACGGCGAGGAGGCGGGCATCAAATCCGCCACCTTCACCATCATCGGCGAGTACGCCTTCGGCCAACTGGCCGGTGAAAGCGGCGTCCACCGCCTCGTTCGCATCTCGCCCTTTGATTCAGCCAAGCGCCGCCATACCTCGTTTGCAAGCGTCTATGTTTCGCCGGAGATCGACGAAACCATACATGTTGACCTGAAGGTGGAAGACCTGCGCATCGACACTTACCGCTCCGGCGGCAAAGGCGGCCAGCACGTAAACACCACCGACTCTGCTGTCCGCATGACCCACCTGCCCACAGGCATCGTGGTGCAATGCCAGAACGAGCGCTCCCAGCACAAGAACCGCGACAAGGCGATGAAGATGCTGCGCTCGCGACTGTATGAGTACGAACTCGAAAAGAAGCGTGCCGTCTCGAAGAAGCTCGAAGACTCGAAGCTCGAAATCAACTTCGGCTCGCAAATTCGCTCTTACGTTTTGCAGCCTTATCGCATAGCCAAGGACCATCGCACCAAGGTCGAAGTGGGCGACGTGGACAAGGTGCTGGACGGTTATTTGGAGCCGTTCCTGCGCGGATATCTGCTGGCCAAGCGGCGTGGTACAGCCGTTGCAGCCGAAGTGGACAACGATCTGGACGTGTAGCGGCTGAATCGTCCGCCACACTCATGAGTCCAAGAATGAGGAGTTATTGCTTGCCTTCCACGCGTATCCCTCGACTGATTTTTGCTTTGTTCCTCTCGCTGTCCGTGGGCTTGCCCGCGCGAGCAGTATCTAGTTTCGCCGACGCGCCGCATGTGCGGGTTCAATTGCTTGTCGTTCCGCAGGGACTGAATCGAGGGGAGACAGCTGACGCGGGTCTCTACTTCAAGCTGGAGTCCGGTTGGCACATTTACTGGATGAATCCGGGTGACGCGGGCGAACCGCCGCACATTCAATGGACGCTGCCGGCGGGCGTCACCGCGGGACCGTTACTGTTTCCGGCACCAAAGCGTCTGCCGCTAGGCCCCTTGATGGATTACGGCTATGAGAATGAGGTGCTGCTCCCGCTTCAGTTGCGGGTCGCCGATGGCGTCAAGCCTGGACCTGTCACACTCCACGCCAAAGTGGATTGGTTGGTATGCCGCGAGGCCTGCATTCCCGGCAAGGCGGAATTGGAAGTCAGACGGAGCGTTTACGATCATCCGGCCACGCCAGTTTCGCTGCCTGCCGACGCGCAGGTTTTCAAGCGTTTTTTGGGGCTGATTCCAAAAGTTTCGCCCGCAAAATTCAAGGCCGGATTTCAGTCAACGAAAGACGGATTCCGTTTTACCGTCGAGACAGGCCAGCGAGAACTCTCCGCCGTGTTTTTCCCCACCGATCCGGACATTCTCGACAATCCTGCCCCGCAAAAGCTCACCCCTACTGCAAATGGCTTGATCCTCGACTTAAAGAAAGACGCGAATCTTTCCGTCAATCCTGCTCAATTAAAAGGGGTTCTTGAACTTTCGGGCGGTCGGGCATATGAGATTGCCGCTCTGCCGCCGGGAGCGACAGCTCCGGCTGCCGCGCCCTCCGCGCCCGCTGTGGCTGCCTCCACAGCCACTTCTGCTGCACAGGCCCCGCCCAACCCAGCGCCCATCACCGCGCCGCCACTTTCCTTGTCGCTGCTACTGCGGACCTCCGCCCTGGCCTTTCTCGGCGGGCTGCTCCTGAATCTCATGCCGTGCGTCTTTCCGGTGCTCTTCCTCAAGGGACTTGCGCTGGTCAACTCAGGCAATGAGAAGCGGCGCGCCCTGCGGATCCATGGGATGGTCTATGCCGCGGGAATTCTCGTTTCCTTCTGGGCGCTCGTGGCCGTGCTGCTCGGTTTGCGCGCGGCCGGCGCCACGCTCGGCTGGGGATTCCAGTTCCAGTCGCCCGTCTTTCTGGCACTGATGGCCGGGCTGCTCTTCTTCCTCGGTCTCTCGCTGGCCGGACAGTTCGAAATTGGCCTTACACTGACCAGCGCAGGCGGTTCGCTCGCCGCCAAGCAGGGCTACACGGGCAGCTTCTTCACCGGCGTGCTGGCCGTGGTGGTGGCCACGCCCTGTACCGCGCCATTCATGGGAGCGGCTGTCGGCTACGCACTGAGCCAGTCGTCTCTTGTCACCTTTGCCGTCTTTACCGCGCTCGCTCTGGGCCTGGCCGCGCCGTATGTGGCGCTTACGCTGCAACCAGCCTGGACGCGCCTGTTGCCACGCCCCGGCGCGTGGATGGAAGTGCTGCGCCAGGCCGTCGCCGTGCCCATTTTCGCCACGGTAATCTGGTTGGCCTGGGTTTTGGCGCAGGCCTATGGTGCCGGCGTGTTAGCCGCGCTGCTGGCGAGTTTCCTGCTTCTGGCCATTGCCGGCTGGTTCCTGGGCCGCTGGCCAGCTAAGCGTTGGTCCACTGCGGTTTCCGCCTTGATTCTCGCGGGGGTAGTTGCTCTGGCATTCTTTGCATCGAAAGAACGGGTCACTGCTCCGGAGGCATCGTCCTCGCCGGAAGCCCAAAGCCAATGGCAGCCATGGTCGGCCCAGGCGGTCAGCCGTTATCAATCCCAAGGCCGTCCGGTCTTTGTGGACTTCACCGCAAGCTGGTGCCTGAGTTGCCAGGTAAACGAGCGCGTAGCTCTGAATCAATCCGAGGTGCGGCAGGCCTTCCAAACTGCTAATGTCGCCCTGCTCCGTGCCGACTGGACCCGCCACGACGAGGCAATCACGCAAGCCTTGACTGCCCTGGGCCGCAGCGGAGTTCCCGCGTATGCCCTCTACACTCCCGGCCAGAGCCAACCGCAAATGCTGCCTGAGGTGCTTACGCCGGGAATTGTGACGGATGCGCTCAGCAAGTTGCCAAAGGCTGCAACCCAAGCCGGCCCGCCGGCGTCAAACCTGAAGTAAGTTGATCGTCTGACTTCCCCTCAGGAGATTGACTCTTATGAAACTCAGCTCTCGTCTTCCAGCCTGTGCTGCGGTTGCGGCTGCGCTGCTGACCGTTTGCGCTGCCGCACAGGACGTTCGAGTGGGCGCGCCTGCTCCCAGCTTTACGGCCACAGACTCCCGCGGCCAAACCCAGGATCTTGCTCAGTACCACGGCAAGTTCGTGGTGTTGGAATGGCACAACCAGGACTGCCCCTACACTCGCAAGCATTACCTCTCTGGCAATATGCAGGCCTTGCAAAAGGAATGGACCGCAAAGGGCGTGATCTGGTTCACGGTCATATCGTCCGCGCCCGGTAAGCAGGGCTACCAGACGCCGAGCGAGGAGAACGCCTATCTCGCACAGGTCCACGCCGTTCCCACAGCCGTTTTGATGGACCCTAAAGGCAAGCTCGGCCGCCTGTACTCCGTCAAGACCACTCCGCAAATGATTGTGATCGATCCCGCCGGCACCGTGATTTATGACGGAGCCATCGACGACAAGCCCACGCCTGAAGTTAGCGACATTAAGGGCGCGGACAACTATGTTTCCGACGCGCTAACGGCGGCTATGGCGGGCAAGCAGATAGCCACCGCAGTCACCCGGCCATACGGCTGTTCAGTGAAGTACGCGGACTGACAAGAGCAGGGAACAGGGAACAGGGAACAGGAATAGGAAAGACCAGCGGCTGAGGTCAGCGGTTTCCCGGGTCCCATGTGCAGGAGTTGGGACAACCGCAGTAACCAGAAAATTACCTGCAAGGTTTTGAAAATATAAATAGGGGGGTGGGGGGTACCTTCAAGTGGTGCAGGCCGGCCACCTACCTGACATCTTGAACCGAGGTGTGGCTATTCTTTTCACCCTTCCAGTTTGCACTGAAGGATGGTAATTATC
>Ga0181520_10012354_pt1 | contig 10998 bp, 16 predicted proteins | sample PEATcosm2014_Bin_29_FD_132451 | JGI IMG/M metagenome (GOLD analysis project Ga0181520, IMG submission 132451) | Peatland microbial communities from MTU Mesocosm Facility, Houghton, MI, USA - PEATcosm2014_Bin02_30_metaG | ecosystem: Environmental > Terrestrial > Soil > Wetlands > Peat | place...
GAGGATGACTTGTACTTGTGGACATGACGAAGAGGAGCATGGCGGCGATCTTGAATATCCAGGTTCATCGGCTTGCACGATTGACGATTGTGACTGCATCTGCTTTGAGGCGAACGAGGAAGATGGAAATGACGGCCAAGGTTCCCAAGCCGCTGAGTGAGGGGGAAGAGAGAAATAGCAATTAAACCGTACCGGCGATCCGGGAAAAGAGGAAAACAAATGGCAAACGAAGAATATCTTCCACCAGAAAACGAGTCGAGTTTGGAAATAACCGAAATTCAACCTTCCGCTTTAGCGGTTTTGAATCAATCAGAACACGCGGCTATGGTAACAACAGCTAATCTATCTGCCAATAGGAGAAATCTGGAAGTGTTTGGTAAGAAGTTAATGTCTTATGCTACTCACTCTCAGCCTGTTGCTTTAAGTATGTTCTATACCCTTCCCCGTGCCGGAAAGCAAATTATTGGCGCTTCGGTACGCTTTGCTGAAGTTGTAGCTCCTTGCTGGAAAAACAACTCGACAGGATCAAGAATAATTGGTTGCACAGACGACACAGTGACGGCGCAAGGAGTGTTCATTGACTACGAAGCCAATATGCGGAACGTCAAGGAAATACCCCGCAAGATCACAGACAAAGAAGGACGGAAGTTTAATGCAGACATGATACTCACCACATCCAAGGCCGCTCTTAGCATTGCCTACCGTGAAGCAATTCTGAAAGGCGGTGTTCCTATGGCCCTATGGTCACCGGCTTATGAGCAAGCAAAGTTAACGGCGGTAGGACAAGCCATGAGCCACGCGCAGAGAATTGATGCAGCGATGGAGTACCTCACAAAATTAGGCGTCACCGAGTGGCAAATAATGAACGCGGTAGGAGTATCGTCTCCGAAAGAACTGGAGATTGAACACCTTGTCACACTGAAAACACTTTGCGAGGAAATCAAGAAAGGCGCAAGGACAATTGAGGAGGTTTTTGGTTCTCAATTCGACAAAGAAATTGATTCCCTCTTTACTCAGTTGGGCAAAAACGAAACAGAGAAGCGGCTGCTCAAGAACTCCTACATGGGACGCGCTAAGGAACTGGTAGAATACCTTCGTAGCCGTATCCCTCAAGCGACACAATCTCGTCCACCGCAAGCACAGGCGCAAGCAGAGCCAAGCGCGGCGCAAGCATCGGAAACAGAGCAAGCAAAGACTGAGACAACACAAGAAACCGAGAAAAAGCGCAAACCGGGACGGCCTACTAAGGTAGAAATGGAAGCGCGAAAGGCTAAAGAGGAGCAAGAACAGCAAGCAAGCACTCAATCTGATACGCAAGCACACTCTGAGCAGACGGATCAAGAAGAGGAACCAGCGCAAACGACAACAAACCCTGTACCAGAAGCGCGAAGATTTTCGTTCTAACATCAACCATTAACCAAACGGGAGAGGACAAATGAGAAATGCGATTGTTGTAATGTTAGCGGTTATTGCATTATGCGGATTGACGGGATGCAGTGTCGCATCCCCGGACGCGGGGCATCAGGCAGTATGGGTGGAGAAACCTCTATTCTTCGGGCATGGAGGAGTGGAACAAGAACCAGTGACGCCGGGAAGATCGTTTGGAGCGATTACAAGCGATGCTATCGACGTGAACATGCTTCCACAGAGAGTCGATATGGAATTTGACGATATGATGACCAGTTCTGGCGTCCCCGTCAGTTTTCACGTCGTTGCCACATTTAAGATCACCGATTCAGTAAAACTCGTCAGTCAATACGGCGCTGATTATGACGATAAAACCGAATGGGGTTTCTGGAATAGAAACATTGACCAACCGTTGAGAACAGCCGTAAGAGATTCAGTAAAAAGGCGCGATATGCAAGAAATGGCTATCAGCCAAACAGCGGCAGATGCCGTGGGTAGTGAGGTAGCTACTGCCGCCGTCAAAATCGTACAGCAAACCGGCGTCCCAATCATCTTTTCGGCTATTAACGTAGGCCGCGTCAATCCGCCCGACGCTATCAAGAACCAGCGCATCGAGACCGCCGCGCAAGAACAACGGGCGATTACTATGCAGCAAACCAAACTGGCCGAGGATCAGCGCAAAGCAGCGGAACAAAGTCGAGCATCGGCTGACAATGCTTACCGTGAGGCTATGCAACTCTCTCCTGACCAATTTCTGCAACTAGAAAGGATTAAGATGCAGAGAGATGTGTGCGCGGAAGGAAAGAGTAATTGCACTTTCTTTATCGGGAGCGGTCCTAGTCCCGTAGTGGATGTTGGGAGGAAGTGATGGTTAACAACATAATAGGTGGATTACTCGTATTTGGCTATCCAATGTTATGGGTAGGCTTGTACGACTATTACCACCAAACGTAATTAACCTTTCCAACGTCGGGGGAAGTTGGAGAGAGTGGGTGCGGGTTCAGGATGGCCCGTGGGAATAAAATCCTGCCGTGGGGCGGCACGGCAAACCCAACCGCCCAAACATCAACGGTATCACCGGGAGAGGATAAATGAAAATCATCGCAAAAGGAGAACGTTGCTACATAGCCGAAATAACTTTCGGAGAGGTTGTGCTACTCGCGGAAGGACAGACCGTGCGACCTCCGAATGGAGGAACGGCTACAGTTAGTTGGCGCAACGAAAGCGATTTACTGTCTGGTACAACCTTTGCCATCGACAAAGCCTATCAGCAGTTGCGCTACAATGAAACCCGCAAGGATGAAATTGCTTCAGTGCGAAAAACTCTTATGGGTATCATCGGACAACTTGAGTTACTTGAGGCGTTCATTGAGGAACCAAAGACAGAGAAGACAGAGACAGCAGAGGCCCAATAGCAGCGCACAGGACACTAGATATGGAGGTTTACGCATGAGACGCAGGAAGGTACTAACACGCAAATTGAAGGAGCAAGAAGAGGCTCTGTCACCACAGGAACCAAAAAAAGTGAGAGACATTCTTTCTCTAGCACTTGGAGGTCTTCTAGTAGGCGAAGGAGTATTCTGTCTGAGGACGACCTACGAAAAGATCAAGGATAGGATCAGGGAATTCTCATCATCCAACAAAGATCGAAAATTCTCTCCGCGTGACTGGGGAACAATGATGTATGTGAAGAGGGTGAGATGAGAGAAGTCAAAATCACAACGCAAGGACCTTTAGGTTGGGGCGATATAGAGGATACGTTTAAGGAAGACTCTCTACTTTTGACGGCATCGGGAGAGGTTAAGCAGGTGCGCCATCTGCGCGAAGGAGACGTGCTGGTTCGATTTGCGCATCCAGACTTAAAAGAGTTGGCGCAGTATTGGACAATTATTGAGATGGAGTGGTTGAAAAGGAAACTCACAGGAGTTTGTTGAGCAAAGGAGTAATAATGCCAAGAGCTAAGAAGCAGAAATCTACCGCACTGGTACAGATCACCAAGAGTCAGATTCCACCTTTAAGACAGTCAACTCAAGAGACGATGGGGTGCCCTAGATTCTACGCAGAGGTATTCATAAAGGGGCGTAAGGTTCCTGGAGGGCTGGATGCTGCGCGAGGAACTGAAATCCATAGAACTATGGCCGCATATTTATCTCACTGCGCTCGTAAAGGCGTAGGAATGGATTTAGATTCCTTCGATCAATTCAGTCATGGAGCAGGTTCACAGGCCGCTAGGATACTCTCAGGGCTTAGAGATGGGTTTGTGGTGGACCATGAGCATCTCTTCGCTACAGAAATCAGCATGGCTCTTGACGAGAACTTTCAGCCTACAGACGCGGCTCCTGAGATTGAAGGAATTAGTGGAGATTCAGGATTGGAGCCTCACTACCAAGGAACCCTTGACGGTCTGTATGTATTTCGCTCGGATAATCGCATCCTGATTGACGATTTCAAATCTCACGCTAGGCCGTTTGAACCTGCCGACAAGCCGCAAGGAAAAGAATACAGCCTCTTTGCGTTTCAGCACTTTCCGTGGGTAGAGACGGTAATGTTCCGTCTTGTGTTTGTACGCTACCGGAATGTAGTAAGATCGGTTACCTACACGCGGCAGGACATTCCTAAGTTGATTGAGGAGCTAAAAGCCGCTAGAGAGCGTCAGAAAATGATTCATCAGAATTATGATGCTGGTAACGAGATAGAAGCAATTCCAGGATCGCAATGCCCATTTTGTCCTCTTCTTGGCAATCGGGACTGCCCTGTAGCAGAGTTCAACTCTAACATGCAACTCACGCCGGAAGAGTGGGTAAAGTTCGACTTATGGTACTCAGCTTTCAGCAGAGTCAATCGCTCAAGAATGAAGGATCACGTCCAAAAGACAGGGAAACCAATCATCTTGCGAGATTATAACCAAAAGGTCTATCTATATGGTCCTGTCGAGAGCGAGTCAAATGTCTTTCCACTCTTCCGATCCACCAGTGAAAGTATTGCTACAAAATGTGCTTGCGGAGGGCATTTTGACTACGTTCCAGAGAACGGTCTATGTCCACAGTGTAATGATGGGTATGTTAGGCCACTTATGCCGATAGTTGATATGATCGTAGAAGATTACGCTTTCGGAAACACCGGAGATACGAAATGGATGGGAAATCTGGTTATATCGTCAACTAAACTGAACAGTTATTTGGGAGCGAAAAAGAGAGCGTTTCTCGATCAGCGTTGTCAGGATACAGCAGACAAGATAACGAAGGTCAAAATGCAAGTGTCAAAGCCGCTTGATTCAATTCCAGAGGAAGAGACATCCGAAGATGGCGACGAGTGGGGAGAAGATAGCGAGTTCTAAGAGAGAGGGAGAGGAAAATGAAGCTGAAGTCAATCAGGTTGCAGAAAGTAAGAAACCACGAGGATTCAACTCTTGAGTTTACAGGAGCAAGCCTTGTCTGCGTCAGGGGCGCGAACGCATCTGGGAAGTCGTCTATCGGACAAGCTATCTCAATCAACCTAACCAACAGTACGATGGGGCTTGATAATCAGGGAAGAGGCTTTGAGTCGAAGATTAAAGATGGGGAGAGCAAGGGAGTTATTACTGCGGAAATCCAAGGCAAACACTTGCTGCGCAACATCGTGACCCTCAACACAAATTCAAGCGGAAGAACGTCAAAAGTAGAGTGCCTTGACGAGCCGGACGATAACAAGATAATCAACGGCTTCAAGAGCTTCCTTTCCGACAGAAAAGCCGCCCTAATGATAGCGACCAACACGGATCATTTTAGTCGTCAAGAAGAGAAAGAGCAAGCGAATCTCCTAGCCAAGTTGGTAATGCCGTCTCACTACGATTTTTCAGATGACAAGATGGACGCGGTAGACGACGCTCTAGGGGAGGGAGTTATCAACTTTGACGGCGATCCGTTTGAAGTAATCACATTGGCGTACAAGAAACTCTATAAGGAACGAGAAACTGTTAATAGACAGACGAAGGAGTTTGTCATTCCTGATCCATTGCCTAAAGTCAATGGTGTAGATTCCGCATCTCTACAGGCTGAGTTAAACTCCGTTAGGGATCAGAGAACAAAACTCCAATCGGAGCGTGATGCGGCGGTAGCCAAGGCGAACGATGTAGAGGTCAAGCGGGGCAGGCTACAGACAAAGATAGATGGTCTACGAGCCAAAGTAAAAGAAGGAAATACAAGGCTAGGAGTGGTAGAGGCGATTATTCTTCCTGCCGACAAACTCAAGGCGTTGGAAGAGATAGCCGGAAGGAATGAAAAATTCATTCATCTTAGCTCTCAGCACTCAGGTTTATTAGGCTCACTTAGGGCTATCAATCAGCAGATAGATCGCTTGGAAGGCATATCAGAGAAAGGAAAGACGTGCCCTGCATGTGACCAGCCTATCGACAGCGAGAAGATAGAGTCAATGATTGCCGATCTCCGCAAAGAGTATGCCGAAGCGGATAGTAAGTTACAGGGAATCGACAAGGCGATAGAGGCGCTAGGAGATATACTAGGAGCTTTAGAATCTATTCAAAAACATCAAGCGGCTGTCGCGGAAAAATCTGCGATAGAAGCTGCTCTAACCGAGACAGTTGAGGAAGGAAAGACAACTGGCACTCAATTGAACGCGCTAGGAGAAAGGGTAAACGCTACTCTTCCATTCAACGATCCTCTCGCTAATCTGCAAACCAAGGAAAACGATCTCATTGAAAAACTGAGGCCGGTCATAGCGGCAGAGGAAAGGGTAAAGGAAATCGAGAGACTGACTGAGCAAAAGGATAAGCTCATCAAAAAGGCAGCAAAACTTAATGAGTTGGTTGGTTACTTTGACAAAGACGGAATCAAGGCAGAGCTTATTGGGAAATATATTGGCTCTTTCGAGTCCAAGATCAATTTCGTCCTCTCTGCGTGGGGATACAAAACTGCGCTCACTATGGACCCGTTTAGCTTTGAGACTACTACCCCTAGAGGTTACGTTGGGCCTGTCAAGGAACTCTCAGGAGCAGAGGAGCATATCTTCAAGGCTGCTTTCCAGTGCGCCGTCTCTATCGCGGCAGGAATCAACTTTGTGGTCATTGACGAGGTCGAGGAGCTTGGAACAGATATTCGCCAAGCCTTGTTTGCTACGGTCTACGGCCTTATCCAAGAGGGTATACTTGAGCAGGCGATCTTGATAGGATTCAGTCTGGACAAGACTCTTCCTAAGCCGCAAGCGCCAGGATCGAAATACTTCTACGTGGAGAACGGAACAGTGGAGGAACTGAAATGAATTATGTTGGCATTGATCCTGGGGCGGCAGGAGCCGTGGCTATTATCAGAACAGATGACTCTGTAACCTTTTGGGACACTCCTATAGTGGAGATAAAAAGCGGAAAAAAGACAAGAACAGAGATGAGCGCGGTTGCTGCGTCGATGATTTTGTCTGACATTAAAGAAAGTAAGGATAGTGTGCTTATAACTATTGAAAAGGTAGGAGCCATGCCAGGGCAAGGGGTCACGTCCATGTTCTCTTTCGGGAAGAATTATGGAACTTGGCTAGGAATTATGGCGGCTCTCAAAATTCCCCATCAACAAGTATCCCCGGCAACTTGGAAAAAATCCATTCTTTCTGATATGGGAAAAGAGAAGGATGCCAGCCGAGTCAAGGCTATGCAATTATTTCCAAACTCTCAACGGGATTTGTATTTGAAGAAACATCATGGAAGAGCAGATGCACTTTTGATGGCAGAATGGGCGCGGCGCGTTAGCTCACCAGGAAAGTTCTAACCGGGAGATGCTTATGACAATCTTGAATTACCTCAAGCGCGAGTTTTTTGGATGGTGGAAAGGTTTCAGTGAATGGGTTACCGCGCAGGACTATTGTGAACTATGCGGTAACGAGCAAGCGGACTATCTCTGTGTAGGATGTGACCGTCGTATTTGCATGATGTGCGATTCCGGCTATTACGGAGATGCTAATCTCTGTAAGAACTGTCGCAAAGACATAACGCCAGAGGAAGAGGCTGAGGACATAAAGAACACGGCAAACGATCTAAAAGAACAATGTACTTGTCCTGACGCTTGTGAATTGTCTTTAGTGGAGCATGAGTACATTAGGATGCACGCAGGGAAAGAGGAAATCAATGGCTGAGTACAAAGTAGAATGGGTAGAGATTGCAGGAAAGTCTATTCCTGCGGATAGAGTGATCTGCCCACAATGCAATAAGCTGGACATGAGCACAGACTTCGATACAACAGAGGAACCGTGGAAGGCAACCTGCTCTGCTGGACATGAGTGGGAAGTAAAGACAAAACCGGAAGCATAACAGGGAGAGGAGAAAAAACAAGTGAGCACACATGAGTTCTATTCAACCGACAATCATCACAATGAACGCCAGATACGCATCCTAAGCGTAGGGAGTCTCGTATCAAAGCCGCCAACGAAAGAGAAGAGAATTAGCCTCAAGGTGAGGATGCCACTCTCAGGAACGGTGAATATGGGAGCGCCGGAGTGGATAGACGGGGCGTACATGCACTGTCTAAAATTTCATCAAAACATTACGCCGGAAGAGGAATTTAAGGGTTACTCTATCGACTTCTCTGTAGAGAATCTTTTTGGAGAGCCTATTGCTTCTAAGGACTGCATCATGCGGGCATTTGAAGTTGCGGAATATGGCAGCGAAGAAACTCCTGATGTTGCACTCAGTTTCACCATCAGAATGCCCTTCACTGGAAAGAAATGGAATTTTTTTGGGCAGTACGTTGGTGAAGAAGTTTGGGCAAAGTTTACACCGGGAGAAGCAGGGACGGCCAGAGCGGACGAGGAAGACGGCACGGAACTGGACGACGGAGAGAATGACGATCAACCGGACCTTGACCCTGATAACGAGTTCGATCCTGTACTCGACAAGCCGATTGAACTTGAGTACGACAGCGGCCCAAAGCTCGTCAAATCCGGTCCTGATAGCCTAGCGGCCTTCCACGAAGGCGTAGTCGCTCAGGAGGTCAAGAGAGGCCGTGGAAGGCCAAAGAAGGTTGTGGACCCTCTGACAGCACAGGCGTTCTAGTGAGGCTCCCAATAACAGCAAGAGGGATCGGTTATCAAGCCGGTCCCTCTTGCTTTGCTGGTTAGCTCTTAGCCGACAGCCATTGCCGCCTTTGTGGAAGTCGATGCAGTCAAGTGTGTACAAATACCTAAATTGCGCAGGATAATGACATTCTTTTTCGGCTAGGCGTTGCGGCGAAGAATTTTAGCGATTGTGGCCCCTCTCCAGGGCTTCCCCATTCGGCTAGGAACCGCGTCATCGTTGAGGATTTGGGCAATGCGCTCAGGAGTCTCGCCTTTAGATTTGAGGGCAATTATGCGGTCTAGGACGAGCTTTTCCTCTGGATGATCGGGGTGTTCCCCATAGGGCTTACGTCCTTCACAGCGGCCAAACTTAACGGCGTCTTCTTCGCTATACCCTTTTGCTAGCCCATCTTGAATTCTGTTGTATTGACGACCCTTTTTCAATTTTTCCACAAGAGAATCCTTTTCTAGCTGAAAAAATATTCCCTGGATACGGACCAAAGCGGCTCTCATAGGGTCTCCCATGATTGCCTCAGTGATATTTTCTCCGGTATCGGCTGCGTAAAGAGTTAATTTTCTGCTGGCGATGTAGATCAGCAGGTGTTCCTGAATCCGGTATTCTCTCGCTAATCTACCTAAATTTTCTACGACTATAGTTCGGCATCCATTTTTTAGAAGTTCTCCGATCATTAGGTTAAAAGCTGGCCGGTACGTCTCGTCCAGTTTTCCCGGCACAGCCTCGTCCCTGTATTCGTGAACCAACTGAAATCCCTTGGACGCGCAGCAGGATTCAATAGTCTCCCTTTGACGCGGGAATCCTCCCTTGTCTACTTGAGCCTCACCCGATACTCTAAGATAACTTACTGCTTGTGTCACACACTGTCTCCCGTATCCTCTTCCACCCAACGAACCTTTGTAGGCTTAGGCAGTTCGATCTTCGGTTGTCTAGCGGGTTTACGTTTCTTCTTCTTTCCGTTCCACTCGCGGCTCCGGCAGTCTCGGTTAGGACAAAATACGGGTAATTCGTTTGCGATGGAAACCCAATGGTGCCCGCATTGGTCACAGCGTAGGGATTTACCTGGAACCATTACGTCGCCGAGGATCATTTCTTTGTCGCCTTCCTTATGATCTTCGGATTCTCCAGCATAGCCGTAAAGCATCCTGTCTGGTAGAACGATACACGAGTTCCACGCCCATTTACCGGCTTGGCGATTACCATGTGTCCGTCAGGAAACACGTCATGCGGTCCCATACCCGTTCCCCCTCCACAGTACTCTGTACTTACCACCACATATTCCCCCACACGCGGAATCTTATGCTGTATGGTTTCGAGATATGACCCAGAGAAATATTTTCTCCCTTTGAAAACAACCATATCCTTCTTGTACTCCTGATGTTCCGTTGGCTCTCCAGCACGGACTTCTTCTTTATCGCATCCGTGATCTTTAACGTAAAGAGGTTGCCCTTTCTCAATAAGAAATACGTCACCCATTCTGAGCAGTCTTGTTGACATTGCTTTCCTCCTTATCGGGTTCCTTTTCATCTACCGCCGCAGGACTAACCGATACAGTTCCTTCCCTGGTTAGAGGCGGCGCTAGGACTAATGTTGACTCTCTGACAGGATCGAGATTGTCAGGAGTTAGAATGTTGGATGCACAGCGGAAGGCATGGTCGAGTCCACATACATGCTTGCCGTTGACCATAGCTATATCTGGGCAATCCTTCCAGCGGTGAATGTGGACGCCGCTAGGACTGTCCTCTACGACATACCAGTGATTCACTGATCTTCGTATTGCAGTGCATCCGGCAACGCAGCACTCAATGGGGATGTTGATTTCGTTGCTCATGGAACGACCTCATTTGGTTTCAGACGCGGTGCGTAGAACTTCCGCAATCTGAAGAATGATTCTTCCATTACCTCACGCGGAACCCCGCAGTCGATAGATTTCTCCGCGTAGAGTAGGGCATCTCCCAAAGCGTTTTTGTTTTGCTCAGGAGTGCGCTCGAAAGATTTACGCAAAAATGAAGCATAGTCGATAAGAGCGATGCGTTTGTACCTCTTTCCGGCATCAGGATCGAACGGCATAGGATTGAGTTCTAACTCCGCTGCTACTCTCAAAGCGATCTCTCTGACGTGATTCATCGCGTTTTACCTCGTTTTCTGATGGTTCCGGGGGGAAGATTGACAGCCTCTTCTTCCGACCATCCTGCTTTAAGTCTAGCGCGAATTGTTTTGGCGCTCATACCTGTCGAGGTTGCCCATTCAGAGATTCGTCTTGTTTTGCCATTGGCGGTGATGAGGTGTCTGAGGCGCAAGTCTTGACCGTTCCATGTACGTCTGAGACACCATCGGCAACGATCAGGATTAGGATCGTTGGAATTCCATGGGATATGCTTCTCTGTCCCTGGCTCAACGCCAGAGCAACCTTCCAACTCGCAGGTGCATCGGTAAACCGTCTTTGTTATTTTCTCAATCACTTCAATCTCCTATCAAATTGTTAGTAGGGCCATCCTCTATGGTTATCGCGGCGCTTCTCTGCTTTGAGAATATCGCGC
>Ga0181520_10012355_pt1 | contig 10997 bp, 8 predicted proteins | sample PEATcosm2014_Bin_29_FD_132451 | JGI IMG/M metagenome (GOLD analysis project Ga0181520, IMG submission 132451) | Peatland microbial communities from MTU Mesocosm Facility, Houghton, MI, USA - PEATcosm2014_Bin02_30_metaG | ecosystem: Environmental > Terrestrial > Soil > Wetlands > Peat | place...
GCGCAGTGCTCCAGCTCCGAGCGCACGACAGTCGAGAACAGCCACGTCCGGATGATCTCGTGGGCTTGGGGCCGCAGGTCCATGGGGAAGACCTTCGCGAAGAACTCCGGGTCCTCTTCCCACTTCCCGGCGATCTGGGGAGACAACGAGGACGTCGCCCATGTGTCCATCACGTCCGGGTCGCCCATGAACCCACCGGGCTTGCCGCGTTGTTCTTCGCCGTAGCCGTCGGGGACATCGGTGGACGGGTCGACCGGTAGGCGTTTCTCCGAGGCGACCAGCAAGCCGTCGGGGTCGACCTCGCCGTTGTCGTCGAGCTTGTACCAAACGGGGAACGGAACGCCGAAGAAACGCTGCCGCGAGATGTTCCAGTCTCCGGTCAGGCCTTCCACCCAGGCCTCGTAACGGGCCTGCATGTACTCGGGGTGCCACTGCAGCTCGCGTCCTCGAGCTAGGAGCGCATCGCGGCGCTCGAGGGTGCGCACGTACCACTGAGCGGACGTGACGATCTCGAGGGGCCGTCTGCCGCGCTCGTAGTACTTGACCGCATGGGTGATGGCGCGCGGCTCGCCGAGCAGATCGCCTGAATGGCGCAGTAGCTCCACGATGCGCGTCTGGGCGCGCTTGACCGAAAGGCCCTCGATCTCCGCGTAGCTGGCCTTGGCCCGTTCCGCGTCGGCAGATTCCCAGCCGGGGGTCCCGAACGGAGCGGGTCCGAGGCGCCCGTCGCGCCCGACCACAGAGCGCGTCGGCAGGGCGAGGTCGCGCCACCAGGTCACGTCGGTCAGGTCGCCGAAGGTGCAGATCATCGCGATCCCAGAGCCCTTGTCGGGCTCCGCGAGCTCGTGGGGGAGAACCGGCACCGGCACGCCGAACAGCGGTGTCAACACCTCGTCACCGAAAAGGTTCTGGTAGCGCCCATCGCTCGGATGGGCGACGAGAGCGACACAGGCAGGCACAAGCTCGGGCCGGGTCGTCTCGATCTCGACCGGACCGCCGCCGTCGACCCGAAGGAAGCGGAGTCGGTGGTAGAAGCCGGCGTCTTCCTTGTCGACGAGCTCGGCCTGGGCAACCGCCGTCTGAAAGTCGACGTCCCACAGCGTCGGTGCCTCTTGCCGGTAGGCCTCACCGCGTGCCAAGAGACGGAGGAAGGCCCGCTGAGAGGCTCTCCGCGACGCCTCGCCGATCGTGGTGTAGTGCTGGGACCAGTCGACCGAGGCACCGAGGGTCCGGAACAGCCGCTCGAAGGCCTTTTCGTCCTCGGTGATGAGGATGTTGCACAGCTCGATGAAGTTAGGGCGCGAAATCGGTACCGCCCGTGCGTTCTTGTCGCGTTTTTGCTCGTGGGCTGGAGCGATGAAGTCCGCGTCGTAAGGCAGCGACGGGTCGCAGCTGACACCGAAGTAGTCCTGGACGCGCCGTTCTGTGGGCAGGCCGTTGTCGTCCCAGCCGATGGGGTAGAAGACCGCCTTGCCCGTCATCCTCTGGTAGCGGGCGACGATGTCTGTCTGGGTGTAGGAGAAGACGTGGCCCACGTGAAGCGCTCCCGACACCGTCGGAGGCGGCGTGTCGATCGAGTACACCTCCGCGCGCGGGCGGGACGCATCGAAGCGGTATGTGCCGTCCTGGTCCCAGCACGCGGACCAGCGATCCTCGAGTCCTTCGAGCGAGGGACGTTCGGGCACGCGGGGAGTGGCCATTGGCCTAGTACGGTACTCCTGTGTTGCGCCTTCATGACACGGCCCTGGGCCAAGTCCGCGAGCTCGAGACTCGCGAGGCTGGCCGTATAGGCCTCTACATCTGCGGTTCTACCGTTTACGGTCCGCCCCACATCGGACACGGCCGTTTCTCGCTCGTTTATGACGTGCTGCGCCGCTTCCTCGAGTACTCGGGTTTCGCGGTTGACCATGTCTCGAACGTGACCGACATCGACGACAAGATCATCAACCGGGCCAACGAGGAGCATCGCCCGGCGGAACTTGTCGCCGAGCAGTACGAGGCCGAATGGTGGGACGCCATGGACACCCTGGGGTGCCTGCGGCCGACGAAGGTCCCACACGCAACGGCCTTTATCGATGAGATGGTGGAGCTCATCGCCGAGCTCGTCGCGCTCGGGTCCGCCTACGAGACGAGCGATGGCGTGTACTTCGCGGTCTCGGCTGTCGGTGACTACGGGCTCCTCGCCCACCAGAGCCTTGCCTCGCTGCGCTCGGGGGCGCGCGTCGAGGTGAACGAGGAGAAGCGGTCGCCTTTGGACTTCGCCTTGTGGAAGAAGGCGAAGCCCGCCGAGCCATGGTGGGCCTCACCTTGGGGCCCTGGCCGTCCGGGCTGGCACACCGAGTGCGTCGTCATGTCGCTCGCGCTGTTGGGTGAGGGGTTCGACCTCCACGGTGGTGGTCAGGACCTGGTCTTTCCTCATCACGAGAACGAGCGAGCGCAAGCGGTGGCAGACGGGAAGTCGTTTGCCCGCCGATGGATGCACAACGGCATGGTCGAAGCTCGCGGAGGCGAGAAGATGTCGAAATCACTGGGCAACGTGCTCATGATCTCCGACCTGGTCGCGCAAAGTGACCCCCGCGCCTACCGGTTGCTCGTCCTGCAATCGCACTATCGGGCCCCCATCGAGGTGACGCCCACGACGCTGAGCGATGCCGTGTCGGCGCTCGGCCGGCTGGACGCCCTGAGCGAGCGGCTCGACGAGGCGGGTGGCACGGGCAACACGAGCGATACCGAGGTGAGAGACGCGTTCGTGGAGAAGATGCAGGACGACCTTGACACCCCCGGCGCGACTGCGGTCCTGTTTGACGCGATAAGGCGGGCGAACGTTGCCTTCGATTCTCGCGAGGCCTCGAGAGCAGCCGAGCTGACCAGGTCTGTCCTAGAGTGCTTCGGGGCCGTCGGGCTCCAAGCCAAAGGTGCCACCGAGGTCCCAGAGACCGTGCTGGAGCTTGGGCGTCGCCGCGACCGGGCACGCACGGACCGGGATTTCGCCACAGCCGACGCGTTGCGCTCCGAGATCGTCGCTCTCGGCTACATCGTCGAGGACACCTCCTCGGGTACGAGGATCCGCCGCTGAGCGCCCGGTGCCGGTGCCCCCGTGTGACGGCCGGAGGTCTTGGCGGCCCGCCATCGGCCGTCCATGAGGGTCCGGGCTAACAGCCTGGTTTGGCGCTCTGCTACGTTGTCGATCGGGAGCAACCGGATCGTGATGTCACGCGGGGTTGCCGACATGTCGGGCGGTAACCCGGTGTTCGGGGCGCCACCTCGGATGCCGGCCACTCCAACGGGCAGGCCCGGCCCGGCGCTCTCGTTTACTTGCAATCTGAGACAAAGGGGAACGCCACAGTGGCGACCGGAGTAGTGAAGTGGTTCAACAGCGAGAAGGGCTACGGCTTCATCTCGCAGTCCGACGGCGTGGACGTTTTCGTCCACCACTCGTCTATCCAAATGTCCGGTTACCGGACCCTCACCGAGGGCCAGGAAGTCGAATTCGACGTTCAGGAGGGCCAGAAGGGGCTGCAGGCAGCCAACGTCCGGGCGCGCTGAGTCCGCGCACTCCCGGTGGGCCTGCTGTTTTGCAGCAGGCCCTGTAATCGTCGGGTCCGGTTCCGCGGCCCCGGCCACAATGTTCGGTTCCACTTGTCGAACCGTCTGGTTTCCGCGCCCGGACGAGGAGTCGCCGACGCGCGCTGTTTCGCGTATGTCGGGTGGCTTTTCGCCCGGTGGTCCTCGGCTCTTAGGAGACCGTCGTTCGCTGTAGGCCGTCCGACGACGTCGTCGCACGTGCCGGCGAGCCGGTCCGGGCCCGGATCCGGAGGTGAACGATGGGTGGGTTCTCGACGGAGCTGAACGATGATCAGCTCCAGGTGCTCGGTTGGGTGCATGACTTCGCCGAGAATGTGGAACGCCCGGCGGGGCGCGAGTGGGACGCGCGCGAACAAACTCCGTGGCCGATCATCGAAGAGGCCGCCAGGACCGGGTTGTACTCGCTCGACTTTGTCGCGAACTGTTTCGCGGATCCAACCGGGCTGCTGCTGCCCCTCGTCAACGAGGAGATGGCCTGGGGAGATGCGGGCCTTGCCCTGGCGATCCTCGGCTCGACCCTCGCCGTGGCCGGGATCGTCGCCGCGGGCACACCCGAGCAGGTGGCCGAATGGGCTCCGCGCTGCTTCGGCCAGGACGGTGACGTTCGCCTGGCTGCCTTGTGCGTGTCCGAGGCCGATGGCGGCGGTCCGGATGCGAACAGCCACGGGACCGGTGCCATCTATGACCGGAGCAGCGAGACCTGGACCCTCAACGGGACCGAGACCGGGGTCATCAATGGAGGCATAGCCGACGTGCACGTCGTCGTGGCATCAGTTGAGCCCGGCGCAGGTGGACGCTGCCAGGCGAGCTTTCTCGTACCGCCCAAGACGCCGGGATTCTCCATGGGCCGCAAGCTCAACAAGGCTGGGATCCGAGCTTGCCACACGGCCGAGGTCATCCTGCACGACGTCGCGTTGCCCGGTGACTGCCTTCTCGGGGGCAGGGGCCGGCTCGACGAGCGGATCTCTCGTGCCCGCCAAGCTGCGCGGGGGAGGTCTCCGGTGATGGTGACATCCGAGGCGACGCTTCCCGCCGTAGCAGCCCAGGCAGTGGGGATCGCACGCGCCGCTTACGAGCACGTGACCGCGGAGGCCAGGCGGCGCGTCGCTTCGGCGCGTCCCGACGACGCGCACGAGGTCGTCGCGCTCAAGCTCGCGGACATGAGGACCCGTATCGACGCCGCGCGCCTCCTTTACATGAGGGCCGCGTCGATGGCCATGTCGGGCAGAGCGTTCGCGGCCGGCGAGGGCGCCATGGCCAAGTTCTTCTCAGCCGAGACGGCGGTCTTCGTGACCGAGCAAGCGGTCCAGATCTTCCAAGCCTGTGGTTGTGGCTGTGATTGTCCTTTGGAGCGTTGGCACCGCGACGCGAAGGCTCACGCGTTGCTTGCGGGAACGAGCGAACCCCAACGGCTTCTCATGGCACGTGCCATCACTGGGCTCGGTCTGTGAGCCTGAGGCGGCACCGTGGGCCTGTCTATGACCCTCGGCTAAGGGCGTACGCCGACGCCGGACTGTTCGGCAGGAAGGGGCCCTTTACATCGCGGTGCGCGACTGCCGGTCTTGATCGCGCAGGCTCAGGCGCCGGGCTCGGCTTCGACGCCAAGCTGCAGCAGGGCTTCACGGATATCGGCGCTCGAGCCGACATGAACCGCCTGCATGCCGGCGGTGCGAGCACCTTCGACATTCTCCGCTGTGTCATCGAAGAAAAGGAGCGCAGAAGCTTGCAAGCCGATGCGCTTGGCGACCAGGGCGAACGACTCGGGATCCGGTTTGCGCACGCCGAGATCTGACGAGACGAAAACGTGACGGAAGACGGACAACTCGCTCGCGAATCGTTCGGCCCACACTTGGCGATGGGTCGCATTCGAGTTGGTGAACGCGTACAGCAAGAAGCGTCGGCGAGCCGCCGACAGCAATGCCGCCGTTCCAGGGAGGGGGCCCAGGTAGATGTCGTTCCAACCAGAGGTGAGCTCGTTGTCGGAGAGATCGAGCCCGAGGCTGCGGCGCAAGGCGCTGAAGTAACCCGCAGCGTCGATCTCTCCCCGCTCGTGTCGCTGATATGCCTCGTCGAACGAGAACCTCCGTTCGAGCTCGGCGGGATCGCATCGGGCAAGGTCTGCCCAGATCCGGAATGCTCGTCCGAAATCCACGCCGATCACGACTCCGCCGAGGTCGAAAAGCAAGGCTCGGACCCGGCCGGGATCTTCGAGGGCTCTCCTGGTCACGCGGCGATTCTCCCATCCGGAGAGTTCGCGTCGACAGAGGGAGGCAACCATGGAGGTCCAGGCACCTCGAAGCACCTCAGTGCCAGGCGCGTCTCGGTCCTCACCAAATAACCTGCTCGGTATAGAACTCAGCCTTGGGAGGTGTCGATGGAAGGTGGCGGTTCGTTTCCTGTTCTCCGTCAGGTTGTGCTGGACACGACTGAGCCCCGCGTGCTGGCTGAGTTCTACCGGCGGCTGCTCGGCTACACCTACCGTTCAGGCGACGAACCTTCTGCGGGCACAGATGGACGGGCTGACGACTTCGTTGTAGTTCATCACGCCTCCGGCCGTCCACGCATCGCGTTTCAGCAAGTCGAGGCATTGGCCGAGTCGACCTGGCCGAACGGCGACGTCCCGCAGCAGCTGCATCTGGACATGTCTGTCAATACAGTTGGCGATCTCGATTTCCAGCACAAGCGCGCCCTGGAACTCGGTGCCCGGCTCGTCTTGGACCGCTCCGACGATCACGAGGAGCCGTTGCGGGTCTACGTCGACCCGGCGGGCCACCCTTTTTGCATCCTGGTCGCGGCCAGTTGAGACTTCTTTCGGGCCTGCGCGGTTATGACGGTCATGGCGGCTTTGACGACGCGATGGTGGCGATCAGGGCTGCGGAACGCTTAGCCGGGCGAGGAATCCAAACGACCGCCCCTGGCCAGTATGCGCCCAGCCCATGTGACATGTGGCGTGCTCTTGGCCACCGGACAAGACCGTCCAGGAGGCCTGGCCTCCTGTGCCGAATCGCTGCGGCCGGTGCCCTGTCCACGTCGGCCGTAATTCTTGTCGCATTGGTGCCGACAAATTCCGCCGCCTCAACGCGGGGCGCCCTGGCGTCTCACCCTGGCGCGTCGACGCGCCCACTGTCGGGCATCAACATCCTTGGCTGGGGGTTCGACGACCCGTGGGCCCTCACCGCGGATGCCAGCCACGTCTGGGTGGTCGACGGCGGCCACTCGGTGACCGAGATCTCTGACGCGGACGGGGCCTTCGTCAGAGCCATCCGTGGCCCAGAATTCGGGTTCGACGTTTCTTTGAGCATCACATCGGGCGGAGGGCACATCTGGGTCGTGGACGAGGGCGACAACTCGCTCACCGAGCTCTCGTCCTCGACCGGCGCCCTCGTCAAGGTCATCCGCGGCTCTGGGTATGGTTTCGAGGACCCGTGGGCCGTCACCTCGGACGGCACCCACGTCTGGGTCAGGAACCAGGACTCGGTCACGGAGATCGTGTGCTCGACCGGCGCCCTCGTCAGGGTCGTCCGGGGAGCGAGCTACGGTTTCGACGGCTCCTTGGGCGCTCAGGGGATCACTTCGGGTGGCGGCCACATCTGGGTGACGAACGAGCTCTCCAACTCGGTCACCGAGCTCTCCCGCGTGACCGGAGGTCTGGTCAAGGTGATAAGCGGGGCAAGCTACGCCTTCGACGACCCGTCGAGCATCGCCTCGAACGGTACCGACGTCTGGGTCTCGAACACAGGCGGGTACTCGGTCACCGAGCTCTCCGCCTCGACAGGCGCCCTGGTCAGGGTGATCCGGGGAAAGAGCTACGGATTCAACGGCTCTCTCGGCATCACCCCGGCCGGCACCAGGATCTGGGTGGCCAATTCCGCCGGTAACACGCTCAGCGAGGTCTCCACCTCGACAGGCGCCCTCTCAAAGGTCATCAGTGGGTCGCGCTACCGGTTCAACGGACCTGCCGCTGTCACCTCGGCCGGTACCCGCATCTTCGTGGCGAATGCTTCCGACAGGTCGGTCAGCGAAATCTCGGCCTCCACAGGTGCATTGGTCAAGGTCATCAGTGGCTCCGCCTACGGCTTCGACAACCCCGCCGCCATCCTCCCGGTCGGTGGCCGCGTCTGGGTTGCCAACACAGGCGGGTATTCACTCACCGAGCTCTCGGCGTCGACGGGAGCGTCCCTCAGGGTCGTAAGCGGCCGAGACTACGGCTTCGACGACCCCGACGCGATGACGACGGCCGGTGCCGACATCTGGGTCGCGAACGAGAACGACTCGGTCACCGAGCTCTCAGCGTCGAGCGGCGCGCTTGTCAGACTCCTCATCGACCCGAGCTTCGGATTCGACGGTGTTTCGGGCATCACCTCGGAGGGCACCCGAATATTTGTGGCGAACTCCTCCGACAACTCGCTCACCGAGCTGTCGGCCTCGAGCGGAAAGCTGATCAGGGTGATAAGTGAGGAGAGCTTCGGCCTCGACGACCCCGCGGCCGTCGTCTCGCAGGCAGACCACATCTGGGTGGCGAACGAGGGTGGCAACTCGGTCACTGAGCTCTCCGGCTCCACGGGAGCACTGGTCAAAGTAATCGGGGGCGCTGGCTACGACTTCGACGAACCTGACGCCATCTTCTCGGACGGGGCCCACATCTGGGTGGCGAACCAGGGCAACTCGGTCACCGAGCTCTCGGCCTCCACGGGGGCCCTGATCAAGGTCCTGAGCGGCTCTGGCTACGGGTTCGACGGCCCTTCGGCCGTCACATCGGACGGGGCCCATGTCTGGGTGACGAACGCAACCGGCCAGTCGGTCACTGAGTTCCCAGCCTTGTGACCCTCACGCAGTCGCGGAGCTTCCCCGGTTCTTCGATGCCGAGGCCGCCGGCTCCCTGAGGTCGTCTTGCCCCGGACCCGTGGTTCAGGCGCCGGCTTGGGTCACGGCGCGCACGGCTCGCTCGGCTGCCACGCGCACTCTTGCCACCGGATCGTGCTGCAACCGCACCGCCGAGTCCAGAGCCTCTCCTACTGAGTGGCGGGCGATCACCTTTGCCGCCATTTCCCTCACGCGCCATGACGCATCCGTCGTGGCGCGAACGAGCGCAGACCCTGCTTCCTCGTCCCACACATAGAGCAGACCACGTGCCGCCCAGACCCTCGGCCAGTATCCGGACGTGCCCCCCGCCTTTCCACTGAGCACGTTCTCGGCCATGGGACCGCCCAGGGCGACTACGAGAGAGTCGTCGACATCACGACCCTCGAGGAGGTCGACGCATCCGCCGACCAGGGCCCGGCGTCCGCGACGTCGGCACTCGGCCTCGATGCTCTGGCGGGGGGTCGTCCCCCAGATGCTCGCCACCGAACCATGATGCCAGCCCAGAGCAAGCGCTGACTGCCGATCATTCGGCCCGTAGGACGCCGTGGAGGTTCGTCTCGCGCGGACCCGGGAGTCTTGATCATGCGGGCGGGGAGCCTGGCCGACTAGGAGCAACGCTACGCTTTGGCCGCGCCGAGGCCTCTTGGTCACCCGGCTCTGTGGAGGAGACGACTATCTGAGGAGGTGGCCCTGTCAGGCCGGATGACTTCGACCCAGGATCTGCAAGTGCTCCGCTCGGTAGCCGAGCGCACGCTTCGATTCGGTTTCGGGACCTGGTACTGGGGAGACGCGATTGCCATCGACGGGTTGCTCGGGACCGACCGAGTCATCGGTGGTCCATACCGTGATGCGGTCGTCAGCTGTCTGGAGCGCTGGAGCCGCCTGGCACCGGTCTCCTACGACGACGCCCTAGCACCGGGCTCTGCGGTGTTGCAGCTCGTGTCCGACGGCGCGCTGCCCCGGGCCGCCGCGGACCGGGTGGTTGCCGGCCTGGAACGGCTCCCGTTGCTCGATGGGACTGTTCCTGCCCTCGAGCCTCACAAGCCGCAGTTTCGTTTCGGCGTGTGCATCGACGCTCTCTACCATCTTCCCGTCATGATGATGCGCGCAGGCGACTACCGAGGCGATGCCGAAGCCGAGCGCAGCGCCGTCGGCGTTGCGACGCGAATCCTCGAGGTCCTCAGGTGTCCCACCGGCTGGGCGCAGTGGTACGACTCCTCACTCGGTCGCAACAACGCCGTCTCTTGGAGTCGCGGTCTTGGCTGGGCTGTTCTCGGACTTCTCGACCTGCTCGCGCTGGTCGACCACACTCGCGCGGCAAACCTGGTGGAAGAGGCCGGGAACCTCCTCGAGGCTCTCGCTGGTGAGCAGGCTGAAAGCGGCCATTGGCGGGCTGTTCTGGCCGATCCGAGAGCCGACGAGGAAACCTCCACAGCGGCTTTCTTCGTAGCCGCGGCTCTTCATCCGCAGGTCGCTCTGGTGGGTCTGCCACCTCGGGCAAAGGTCGAACACGCCACGGCGGCAATGCTGCGGGCCGTCACCACCGACGGCACTTACGGCGGAGTGAGCGCCGACGTGCTGCCCTCCTGGGATCTGGCCGACTACGAGCGGTTTCCCGTCGAGGCGTCCCCGTGGGGCCAAGGGGCGGCACTGAGGGCTTTGGTCGCCCTGGCGACCGCCGAGGACTGACCGGGCTCCGTAGCGATCGCGTCCGTACGAATGCGTGGCTTTGAGCCAAGGGACTTCTCGAAGAAGTGATGGGCATAGACGTTGTCGTTGTAACGGGCGATCTCCGTGTAGCCGCTGGAACGGTAGAGGCCGAGGGCCTCGGGCAGGTAGCGGCTCGTGTCCAATCGCACGAGCCGGTAGCCGAGGTTCTCCGCCGCGGCCTCGAGGCCTGAGAGCAGCCGACGGCCGACACCGCGACCGCGAACCGAGGGGTCGATCCACATTCGTTTGATCTCAGCTGTGGTCTCGTCCAGATTCCGGACGGCCCCGCAGCCGACAGGTCGCCCGTCGAGCCGGGCGACAAGGAAGCATCCTGACGGGGAACCGCTCCGAGCGGCCGGTGCGGCAACGGAACACTCGGGGGCGAACCCACCGGGAAAGCGTTGGGCAAGCTCGCCGTAGTACCTCTCGAGCAGGTTGGTCGCGACGTCGCTGTCAGGGGGCACCGTGATCAGTTCCAGCTCCTCTTCCGCCCGAGCCCCCAGGGCCCTCTTGACCGCCGCCGCAACATGCAGGCGTGTCGTCGGGAAGACCGGCACCGAGGAGTCCGCTCTTTGAACGAGCATCTCGAGCTCGGTGCAGCCGAGGACGACTCCTTCGGCGCCGGAGGCCACCAGTCGAGCGATTACGCCCTTGAGAGCCTCGCGCGACTCCTCACGTATGACACCGAGGCAGAGCTCCTCGTAGATGATCTTGTGGACGACCGTCCGATCGGCGGAGGAGGGAACGACGACCTCGAGACCGCGTGCGGCCAGCCGGTCTTTGTAGAACGCCTGCTCCATCGTAAAGGCGGTGCCCAGAAGCCCGACCCGGGCTATGCC
>Ga0181520_10012356_pt1 | contig 10996 bp, 6 predicted proteins | sample PEATcosm2014_Bin_29_FD_132451 | JGI IMG/M metagenome (GOLD analysis project Ga0181520, IMG submission 132451) | Peatland microbial communities from MTU Mesocosm Facility, Houghton, MI, USA - PEATcosm2014_Bin02_30_metaG | ecosystem: Environmental > Terrestrial > Soil > Wetlands > Peat | place...
GAGCGCGCGCACGAAGCACCTGGCGATTGGATTGAAGTCGCCGCCGGCGTCACCGATGCAGACGGCCGTTGCCGCGAACTGGCACGCGACGCCTCGCCTGGCGCTTACCGGCTCACCTTCGACACCGGCGCTTATTTTGCGCGCCTCGGCCGGGCCAGCATCTACCCTGAGATTGCCATTCACTTCAATTGCGACGGCAATGCGCACTACCACTTGCCGGTGCTCTTGAGTGACAACGGCTACACAACGTACAGAGGAAGCTGACGAATGGCCACACTGGGTGAAAACGGCTACGGAAAGTCGCGCGTCCGTCTCTCGCGCATCACGCGCGTCAAGGATCCGATCCATGGGGACCGGCTCGAATTCGACGAGTGGACCGTCCACGTGATGCTGCACGGAGACTTCGAGACCAGTTTCACCGAAGCCGATAACAGCAAAGTTCTGCCCACCGACACGATGAAGAACACCGTGTACTTTGTGGCGCGCAACTCAAAAGCGGCGACGATCGAGGAGTTCACTCGCGAGTATGGCGATTATCTGCTCGAGAATCACGCGCAGATCGCCAAAGTGAGCGTTGAAGTCGACGCCAAAGGGTGGGAGCGCATGATCGTCGACGGAGCGCCCGACGCAACAACCTTCAAAATGGGCGGGCCCGAGCTTCAGACTGTTCATGCAACGCGCCAACGCGGCGGCGCGTGGGCTGTTACCTCCGGCGTCGAGGGGTTAACGATTCTCAAAACCACAAAGTCAGCCTTCACCGGTTACGTCGTTGATAAGCTGACCACGCTCAAGCCCGCAACCGACCGAATCCTCGGCACGCGCGCAACCATCACCTGGGACTACGCTGCCGCCGCTCCGGACTATGCGCAGGTTCGCGCGCGCATCGTGGCCGCACTGCTCAAAACATTTGCCACGCACAACAGCATGAGCGTGCAGCACACGCTCTTCGACATGGGCAACGCCGCGCTCGACGCCGCGCCGGAGATTGCGCGCATTCATCTCTCCATGCCCAACCTGCATCATCTGCTCGCCGATCTCATGCCCTTCGGCCAGGACAATCCCAACCACATCTTCGTGCCCATCGACGAGCCGCATGGTACGATCGAGGCCACCGTCGAGCGCTAACGAAGCATTTCACTACCAAAAGGCAGAGCCGTGACCGGGACCACGACCACAGAGCGCAATGTGTCTGCCCACGACAGCGGCACTGAAAGCTACGGCCTGCGCAAGGGTGTCCTCGGCCCCATCGAAACGCTCGCTCAGTCCGTCTCCGCCATGGCGCCCAGTACGTCCGCGTCGCTTACCATTCCTTTGGTGTTCGCCTACGCCGGCAGCGCTACCTGGTTCGTCTATCTTCTCGCCACGGTTTCCATGTTGCTGGTCGGTTTCTGCATCAGCCGATTCGCGCGCCTCAGCGCGTCGCCAGGGTCGCTCTACACTTACACTGCAAACACGCTTCCCCCGGCCTTCGGCGTCGCCGCCGCCTGGGGATTGCTGCTCGCCTACCTCGCTACGGGCGCATCGGTAGCAGGTGGAGCGCTCTATTACGCCACCGTCCTCTCCGGGCAGTTCTTCCACTGGGCGCCGCCCGCCATTCCCACGCTCGCGGTAGTCTGCGCCGTTGCCGGACTGATTGCCTACCGCGACGTCAAGCTCTCCGCTGAAATCATGCTTTGGATTGAAGCTGTCTCAGTCGGCCTCATCGTGATCGTACTCGTCCTCTTGCCGGTCCACATCGGCCTTCAACTCGATACGAGCCAATTTCAGCTCAAGGGAATTTCGTTCCGCTCGCTCGGGCCTGCATTGGTGCTCTCCATCTTTAGTTTTGTCGGCTTTGAGGGCGCAACCACGCTGGGCGGCGAAGTACGCGATCCCTTGCGCACCATTCCCCGCGCAGTTCTGCAGTGCGCGCTGCTCGCCGGCGGCTTTTTCATGCTCTGCGCTTACTCTGAGGTGCTCGGTTTCCGCGGCCAGTCAGCGGCGCTCTCGAGTTCCACCAGTCCCCTGCATATGCTCGCCGCCAAGGCTCACGTCTCACCCCTCGGCGTGGCCATTGATTGCGGCGCATTCATCAGCATGTTCGCCTGCGTGCTGGCCTGCGCCACTGCCGCCGCGCGTGTATTGCTTCGCATGGCGCACGATGGGCTGCTTCCCTCAGTGCTTCAGCGTACCAATGCGCGCCATGGCACTCCGGGAGCAGCCGTGGCGCTTTCCATCGCGCTCATGTTCGCCGCCACTGTGGCCATGGCTTTCCGCGGCGACACGGGGTCCACGATGTACGACCTTCTGGGTTCGCTCTCCGTCTTTGGTTTTCTCACCGCGTACGCGCTGGTCGCTCTCGCCCTTCCTTTCGCGCGCCGCGCGCTGGGCCAGCATTCTCATGTTCTTGCTGCTGTCAGCATCCTCACGGTCGCCGTCATCCTCGTGATCGCGATCTTCGACCTCAACTCTGCCGAGGACATCGTCCACGCGCGAATTCCCTATCTCTATCTCGGCTACATCGCTGCGGGGCTGGCCTGGTACGCATTGCGGCGAAGAAAAGCCCAACCTCTGTGATTCCATGTGGAAAACCCGTCTCTTTGATGGCTTTCGCGACCCAAATTCCTTAGATGAACTTTATGCCGCGGCAATTAATATGTGCTTAACCTGCAGCGCGAGCGGGGGCAGCCTTTCAAGAATCGCAGGTCGCGTGAGCAACTTCTTTCCTGCGTGAAAGTTCAACGCTCAAAAAACTCGATATCTCAAAATCAATCAAGTGGTAATTTGAATTCCCCAGGTTTCAGGGGGAAATTTCTATTTCGAGGTCAGTCCTCTATGTGTTTCGTGCCCTTGATGCGTGTCATGCGTGTGTTTTCAGCTTTCATTCCCGGGCTGCTGGCAATTGTGGTAGCCGCTGCGCTGTGTACCAGCTCTCTTCAAGCCCAGCAAACGCTCGGTGGCATCACTGGCGAAGTCACAGACGCCTCGGGCGGCGTGATTCCCAATGCGACCGTCTCCCTTATTCACGAACAAACTTCCGTTGCTCGCACCACCAAGAGCAACGACCTGGGCGCCTACTCGTTTGTGAACCTGCCCATCGGCACTTATACGCTCACCTACACTGCGGATGGCTATGAGGCGCAGAAGACGCCGCACATCACGGTCCAGGCCGACCGCACGGCGACTCTAAACGTGTCGCTCAAAGTGGGACAGGCCAGCACCACTGTCGAAGTTGAAGCTGCGCCTCTCATGAACGCCGTCGACACCACCAACGGCTACGTGATGGAAACCCAGCAAATCGACAACGTACCGTTGCCCACCGGAAGCTTCACCGGGCTGGCCATCCTTTCGCCCGGCGTTGACGCCGAGTTGTCCGGTGGCACCGGCGCGAACTCCGGCCTGGGCAACGCTCCCATCTGGGCCAACGGCCAGCGCGACACCTCCAATGCCCTCCTGCTGAACGGCGTCGACGGCAGCAATTTGTTCAACGGCAAAACCACCAGCCAGGTCGACTCATTCCGCGTCTCCAACAACACCGGACAGGCCAACAACGCAGCAGGAGGCGTGGTGCCCAGTGCTTCCTCAATCTATCTGGCCATCGGCAACGCCATCCCTACGCCAGCGCCGGAGACCCTCGCGGAAGTCCGCGTGAACGCCTCGATGTACGATGCGCAGCAGGGTTCTTCCAGCGGCGCGCACATCGACATGAGCACCAAGTCAGGAACCAACCAGTTGCACGGCGGAGCTTATATACATCGCGGCACCAACTGGATCAATGCCGCGCCCTTCTTCTTCAAGAAAGACCAGAACATTCCAGCCAGCGACAAGAATCCTCAGTTGCATCGCTTCTCGGCCGGCGGCGATCTCGGTGGTCCGCTTATCAAGGACAAGCTCTTCGGATTTGTCAGCTATCAGCACCTGCACATCTCCGACCAGGAAACAGGCGACGAGCTTCTCGATGTGCCGCCGGGACTGAACTCCGGCCCGGCCGGTGGCCCCAATGCCCGCAGCGCGGCAAACATCGTCCAGGTCATCGAAAACAACTGGACCTCGAATATTGGCTTTGCAGAGAATGTCCAGGGCTTTGATCCTACGCCCTATGACTTCAGCAAAGCGACAAATCCGGTCGGCTACGCACTGTTCACAGCGCCGGCGCTGCCCGGCGAGCCGGGAAACTACCTGATCCCCAGCGCGCTTCCCAACGCCGATCCGAATGTCTTTTCGCCCTACAATGCATTCCTTCCCGGCACATCCCGCTTCACCTCCGACCAGGCCGTCGCCGATCTCGATTGGAACATCACCAGCAAGGACGTTCTGGCGGCGAAGTACTATTATCAGCACGATCCCAGCAGCGCGCCCTACGCTTACTCCAACGTGCCCGGATTCACTGCGCACATGGACACAGGATCGCAGGTCGGCTCGCTCAACAACGTCCAGACCATCGGCACCAACCTCAGCATCTCTGAGACCATCGGCATTCTCCGCGAGAAGGCCTACGCTACAAACGATCAGGCCTTCGGGCCTACGTCCGTCGGAATGTCGGGCGCATTCGGGAGTTATTTTCCCGGCATCACCATCAACGATGCCATCGGCGATGCGTACGATTCTTCCACCGGACCTCTCTACGGTCTCACCGCGCCCTCGCTCGCCATCGGCCCCAATGCCGAATATCAGGCAGCGAATACCGGCGTCTTCCAGAACCGCATCATGCCCTCAGGCACGGCGATCTGGGCCAAGGGACGCCACTCGGTCAGCTTCGGTGGCAGTTGGTCCTACACCCAGTTGAATACCATCGACCATCGCACCGGCACGGGCAATGTCGCCACGCCTGACTTTGTCACTTTCGCCAACAACTGGGTCACGCCGTACTCCACGCAGAACTTCACCGCGACGACATTTCTCCAGGGCAACGCCAGTCGTTACTATCGCGCGAACGAAACCGGACTCTTCGCTCAGGACAAATTCCAGGTCACGCCGACCTTGAGCGTCACCCTCGGCGTGCGCTATGACTGGGACGGTGGACTCACCGAGAAATATGGGAACATCTTCAACTTTGATCCCAAGCAATACAGCTACAACGTCGCGTCCGACACCATCGCGAGTTCCGGATTCCTCATTGCCGGCAACAACGCGAACGGAACTAAAGGCGTAAGCAATACCACGCTCACTGGCCGCCAGTGGGGCATCGCGCCGCGCCTCGGACTCGCATGGCAGCCCTCCATGTTCCACTCAAAAATCGTTGTTCGCGGAGGCGGCGGTTTCTACTACGATCGCGGCGAGCTCTTTACCTACCTCTCGCCCGGTTACGCGGCCGGAGAGGTCGATGGCGGTCCCTTCGGGTCATCCCAGACCGAGCCCTTTGTCAACCAGCAGCACTGTCCCTATAGCTCCTCATACAATGCCGCCGACCCGACCTATCTGTACCTCAACTACATTCCCATCTGCGGCGGAGACGATTTCACTGCTCCCGGATATATGTCGGACTACACCCTGGCCACGCCATGGGGCCCGGCCCGCTCGGCACCGCCATCCAATCCCAAAGCTTCCGACATCGCCAACTACCTTCCCAACGCTGCTGCGCTTATCGACGGCACAGTTGGCGCCAACAACGCCGGCCAACCCTATACGCTTGGCGTTTACAACCCAACCAACAAGCTGCCGTACAGCATGAATTTCACGCTCAACATCCAGTACCAGCCGCGCAACGACCTCATGTTCGAAATCGGTTACGTGGGCAATCTCGGCCGCCATCAGGTCATCCCCGTGCCCTTTAACCAGGCCCAGATCGCGACCTTGGGCAGTCCCACTCATCCCGGCGGCCTGGCAACGCAGAGCTTCAGCTATGGCTACACTGTGTTCGATCCCAACTTCCCCGGTGCACCCTTCGGCTCACCTGAGTGCGTGAACGATCCCACCGAGGTCAACTGCAGTTACGGCACAATGCTCAACAACTACGAAGGCGGCAACGTCGACCTGCGCGTACCCTACATCGGCTATTCGTCAGAGTCGGAGTCCTATACAGCCGCCGGCATCGCGATGTACAACGCCCTCGAGTCTCACCTGGAAAAGCGCTTCAGTCATGGCTTCCAGGCCGGAGTCTCCTACACCTACTCCCACGCAACCGATGAGCAGAGCGGCCTGGGCCTGTTCTACAACGGCAATAACCCTACCAAGCTGCGCAGCGGCTATGGCTCAGCCGACTTCGATCGCACGCACGTGCTCAACTTCACTTATGGAGTGACTTCGCCAAAGGTCTTCGCCACCGACACATTGGCCGGCAAGGCGCTCGACAGTTGGTCGATTCACGGCTCCGCCGTTATCCAGAGCGGCCAGCCTTACAGCGTTATCGACTACTCCGGAGCCGTCGGCAGCATTTTCTACAGTACTTTCAACGGCATCGAAAATCCCGTCCTCGCCCTGGCTCCTGGATGCTCAAAGAAGAGCGCGGTAACCGGTAAGAGTGGCGCGTTCTACAACACGACCACCGGCGCGAATGCAGCACTCAAGGCTACTTGCTTCCAGATTCCTCTTATTCCGGTTGGCACGATGGGTGTTCCCAACGGCGATCCCTACGAAACTAACTTCACTTCCGGCGAGCGGAACATCTTCCGCCAGTCGTGGCAACGGAGCGCCGACGCCTCGCTCGAGAAAGAACTGCCAATCCACGACCAATGGAGCTTGCGCTATACCTTCGACGTCTACAACATCACAAATACCACCAGCTTCGATATTCCGCAGAACAACGTGAATCAGAACGTGCTCTTCAACAATGTGCCTACTGCCGGCACCACGCCGTTACCTACCAACGACTGCGCAGCCAATCCTCACGGGGCGAACGATGGTTTCTACAACTGCCCAGTAGGTCTCGGCGTCACCAGGCACGCCATCGGCAGTCCTCGTCAGATTCAAATGTCGCTGCATCTGGACTTCTGATCTGCGTTTGTTTCTATTCCCGGGGGCGGTCCCGCAAGGGGCCGCCCTTCTGCTTTCCGCGTGCGCAGCCTTTTTCGAGCAAGCGAGGCACGTCTGCCAGCCGCTTCTAGAATGGCCTTATGACCGCTCCCTCCCGGACCGTTCAAGCGTGGACCGTTCGTGCTCTTCGCGCTGCGCTCGCCGCTGGAACCACAAGCCCATCCCAACTGGCCGAATCCGCGCTCGCAAACAGCAACCGGAACGCCAGCCGCAACACCTACATTTGGCAAGACCCGGCCTGGACACGCGCTGAAGCAGTTCGTGCCGAAGCCATGACGCCGGCAATCCCCCAAAACGCCGGTCCCTTCAATGATGGCCGCTCCGCACTCTGGGGTCTGCCGATATCCGTGAAAGACCTTTTCGATCTCGCCGGCTCGCCTACAAGTTGCGGCGTCAGCTTCTACCGCGATCTCAACGGCAGTGCCTCGCGCGATTCCTGGCTTGTGGAGCAACTGCGCGCAGCCGGAGCGGTGATCGTCGGCAAGACTCACCTCCATCCGCTGGCCTACGGGATCACGGGCGAAAATGCCGAATTCGGCGACTGCGTGCAGCCTCAAGACTCCGGCGCGCTCACTGGCGGTTCTTCAAGCGGCGCTGCGGCCAGCGTGCAGGAGGGTTCCGCGGTAGCCGCCATCGGCACTGACACCGGCGGCTCCATCCGCGCACCTGCCGCGCTTTGCGGGCTTGCCGGCCACCGCGCCTCTATCGGTCGCGGCAATTGGCGCGGCGCCGCTCACCTCGCCGAATCCTTCGACACCATGGCCTGGCTCTTCCGCGACCTCCAGGACGCACCGTTTCTTGCGGCGCCGTTTCTCGCCGCGCCGCTTCTGGCCACCCCCGTCGCGCCAGCCCAAACGTCACCGGCCCGCGGCTTCACGCGCTTCGCCTTTGTCGACGACAGCTTTCTTCACGATTGCGAGCCCGAGGTCGTCGCCGGTTTCCGCGGCGTCATTCGCAACCTTCAGGATCTTGGACTGGAAGCTCGACGCATCGAGACCGATTGGTGGGCTGATGCCGTCGAAATTTATGCGCCCCTGCAAGCCGTTGAAGCCGCCAAAATTCACGCCGGCAACTTCGATCAATTCGCGCCGGCCATACGGGATCGCCTCTTGTGGGGCGCCGGCCTCACTCAGGCCGAAGTCTCCGCCTTGCGACGGCGTCACGAATCGTTCCGCGCGCGCATGGACGAACTCTTCGCCGCCCATCAGCTCGTCTTGCTGCCCTCGATCCCCGTTGCGCGCCTCGCCGCCGGCGCTGATCACACCCAGACACGCATGCGCTTGCTGCGCTACACGGCGCCCTTCAGCCTCGCAGGCACTCCCACGGTCGCCATTCCATGCGCGCGCGGTGGCATGCAACTGGCCGCAGCCCGTGGCAACGACGAGGCCCTTCTGGCGCTTGCCGCGCAAATCGGCGCGCACAGAAAAACATCTTTGTCTGTCTGAAAGTTGATTAAGGAAAGAGCCTTGCGCAGCCGCCCCAGCAGTGCGCGCGGCCCCGGAGCTACTTGTCCGTCAGGAACGGCTCCGGCTTCACCGTACCATCGCGCTGCTTCACCAGCATCTGCACTTTGCCTTCCGCGGCATCCAGCTCCTGTTTGCAAGCGGCGGAAAGCCCCACGCCCTCCTCGAAGAGTTTCAGTGAGTCTTCGAGTGCCAGATCGCCTTTCTCCAATTGCTCGACGATCGTTTCCAGCTTCTTGAGCGATTCTTCAAACGACGGCATAGGCTTTCACCTTTTCCGCCTTCAGAATACAGGATTCGGCGAAGTGAGTTCCCGACTCACCGCCCTCGCAAGCTTAACGCGTCACGCCTACCTAGCGACTCGACCGGATCATCACGAAGACCAGGATGTTGATCGCTACAAAAATCGCGAGAATGGTCGCAACGATGATTCCGATCCATTTAACCGTGCTTCGCGCCTTGCGGAACTCGGCGTCATCGGTCACGATCCCGCGATACTTCAACAGCCAACGCAACGACCAAAGCGGAATTGCGATGAGCAAGACCCAGAAACCGATCCCACCCATTGCAGAAATGAATGGAACAAAGCGAAGGATGAAAAAGACAGGCAGCGTGAGGGCTGTGCTCTTCATATAGCTCGAGTCGCTGCAGGCTTGATTCACCTTCGCCATCAGCGCGGCCGCCTTGCGCGCCGCTTCGCGGTCCACCACGGCCCCGCAAAAGCGGCAGGTTTCGGCCGTTGCGTCGATCGTCTCCTTGCAGTTCGGGCATTCGAAGATGGTCGGCTCGCCCATGGCTGCGCCGATCGTAAATCCGCCTGGCATGGTGGTGCTCTCCTTCCAGCGACCAGTAGTATATGGCTCTATTTTTCCGTCTCTTTGGAGTCGTCCAGAAGTGTACGCGAACCAGGAAAGTCGCCGCAACAAAACTCGCAGGAAAAGCGCCGGTTACTTAACCGCCGGCAGCGCGCTGGCGATCACCTCGGCCGCGGTCTCGTAATCTCCGAATGGCGCGCTCACCTGCACGCCCTGCACCAGCGGCCTCACCAATTCCAGCATTTCCCGTGCGATCTTGATTCCCTCAGCTCGCGCGGCTTCTGGAGTTTCTGCCTGCGCCATGCGCAGCATGATCTCCTCAGGCATCGCAACGCGCAGATCGTTTTTCATATACTCTGCGTTGCGCAGGCTGGTCAGCGGCCAGATGCCCGCGATCGCCGGAATGCGGTGCTCCTTGATGCGATCGAGGAACTCCTCCAGCAGGCGCAAGTCGAAAACCGCCTGCGTGATCACGTATTCGGCGCCCGCCTCCACTTTGTAGGCAAACCGCCGCAGCTCGTTTTCCAGGTCCGGCACGCCGGGATTGGCCGCCACGCCGATAGTGAAATTGGTGCTCGCGCCGATGGAGTTCGATCCGATATCGAGTCCGTGATTCAGCCGCCGCGCGATGTTTACCAATCCGATGGAATCAACGTCAAAGACAGAAGACGCGTCAGGATAATTTCCTTGCTTGGGCGGGTCGCCGGTCACGCAAAGAATATTGCGCAGCCCGATCGACGAAGAGCCCAGCAAGTCCGACTGGATCGAAAGCAGGTTGCGATCGCGGCAGGTGTAATGCAGAATCGTCTCCATCCCCGTGTGCTGCTGAATCTGGATGCACAGGCTCTGCCCACTCATTCGCGCCGACGCCTGCGCCGCATCGTAGACATCGATGGCGTCCACCCCCAGTCGCGTCATCAGCGCCGCGCCTTCGATCTCCTTTGCGCAATCGATGCCTCGCGGCGGCACAAACTCAACCATCGTGATGAACTTGCCTTCCGCAATCAGCGAGCCGAGGCGCGAGCGTTGCGCCAACGGCGCGGGCGGTGTCTCCTTTCCGATGGCAGGCGCTGCGTCTTTCCCCGCTACATGCGCCTGTTCATCGATCGCCCTTATGGCCTGCCGCATGGCTCGAATGTGATTCGGCGTCGTGCCGCAGCAGCCGCCTACAATCTGCACTCCTGCCGCGATCGCTTTGCGCGCAAAGCTGGCCATATACTCGGGCGAGCACAGGTAGATGTTCCGTCCTTCCACCGCGCGTGGCATGCCGGCGTTGGGCATGGCGGCCAGCGGCAGCGCCGTCGCCGCGCGCATCTGTTCAATCGCCGTCAGCACCGTCGCCGGTCCGGTCGAGCAGTTTACTCCCACGGCCCCTGCGCCCCACTCGGTCAACCACGCTGCCGCCTGCGCTGCCGAGGTTCCGTCCAGGCACTCGCTCTCATCGTCTACCGTCACCATCACCAGCACCGGAAGCTCCCGAGCCACCGCCTTCGCCGCTTCCAGCGCCTCGCGCGCCTCATTCAGGGCGGGCATGGTCTCCACAATCAGCATGTCCACGCCGCTCTTCGCCAACACGCCAATCTGTTCCGCGAAGGCCGCCCGCGCCTCGTCCAGGCCGGTCTTGCCCAGCGGTTCCAGCCGCACCCCCAGTGGCCCCACCGCGCCCGCCACCCAGGCTTCGCCGGCTTGCCGTTCCTTCAGGCGCTCCACCGCCTGCCGCGCCAGCCGCACGCCGGCCGCGTTAATCTCTTCCACCTTTGCGCCCAA
>Ga0181520_10012357_pt1 | contig 10995 bp, 7 predicted proteins | sample PEATcosm2014_Bin_29_FD_132451 | JGI IMG/M metagenome (GOLD analysis project Ga0181520, IMG submission 132451) | Peatland microbial communities from MTU Mesocosm Facility, Houghton, MI, USA - PEATcosm2014_Bin02_30_metaG | ecosystem: Environmental > Terrestrial > Soil > Wetlands > Peat | place...
CTCCCGGGCATCTTCACCGGATGCCCCGCCAGCAGCATCCTGCGCCCCCCCACCAAAGGCACCTCCCGGGCCCGTTCCTCTTCCCCCGTCCACTCTGGCGGCGGCACCGCGGCCGGGTCGAAACTCTGGCTCCTCGGGCCGGGCGAGAGGTACACCAGCCCGCCGTCCTGACGGGCGATGCGCACGAATCGATCATTGAGGTCCGGTGCGTAGCGCGCCTGGACCTGCGCCCCCACGCCTCCTTCGTCCCGGCGCTCGATTTCCTCCCGCAGCAACTGCCCGATCTGCCTGGCCCGTCGCAATTGGTTTTCTTTGAGCGACCCCGCCAACGACGTTCTCAAGACCCAATAAGTCGAGACGCCCAGGATGCCAAACAGCCCAAAGAGCAGCCCCGCATACCAGCCAATGAGCCGGAATTCGAGCGAACGCGTGTTCATGGCCCTTTGCCTTCGCCCACCGAATAGCCCGCCCCGCGCACCGTATGAATGAGCTTGATCGGAAACGGATCATCCACCTTGCTCCGCAAATGCCGGACATACACATCCACGATGTTGGTCAGGTTGACGAAGCTCCTGTCCCAAACATTCTCGACGATCATCGTCCTCGAGAGCACTTCGCCCGCGTGGGCCACAAGGTACTCCAGCAGCCCGAATTCCTTCGGCGTCAACTCGATGCGCTTGCCCCCGCGCCTGACCTGCTGAGTCATGCGATCCACCTCGAGGTCCGCGACGCGCAACAGGCCCGCCCGGTTGGCCGGCGGCCGCCGCAACAACGCCCTCACCCGCATCAACAACTCCGCAAACGCAAACGGCTTCGTCAAATAATCGTCCGCGCCGGCCTCAAAATTCTCGGCCTTGTCACTGAGGCTGTCTCGCGCGGTGAGGACCAGCACCGGCACCGTCCCGCCCTGCTGATGCAACCGCCTCAGCACCTCCGTGCCGCTGATTCCGGGCAGCATGATGTCCAGAATGATGACGTCATACTGCCTCTTGGAAGCCATCTCCCACCCAACCTCCCCGTCGTAAGCCACATCCACCGCAAACCGCTCCTCCCGCAGCCCGCGGGCCACAAAATCCGCCACCTTCCTCTCGTCCTCCACCAGTAGCATGCGCATCAGGGTTCCGGTCATGTTATGCTTCCTCTGACGCGAGGAACCTAACACCCGTTCGCAAAAAAACCACTAATGCACCATTAAATCTCGTTCATGAACGCCCCTTCATTAAGGGCCGTTCATAATCCTCGCGGTTCTTTCAGATGTAGTACATCTCTTTCTTGTCGCCGCTCTCCCGCAGCAACTGCTCGAAACTGATCGCGCCGGCGGTCGTCTCAAGCGCCTGCTGGAGCTTGCGCCAAGCTCTCCTGAGCTCGAGGGGACACTCCGGGTCGCTCAAGGCGGGCGTGTCGAACACCGTCCCATGCACCGCCCGCAAGATGTCTGCCAGCGTGATTTGAGCCGGCGGCCGGGCCAGGAGATAGCCCCCCTCCTTGCCGCGCACGCTGCGCGCGATGCCTTGCGCCTTCAGCTCGATGAGAATCTGGACCAGGTAATTGGCCGGCACCCCCTCCTCGGTGGCCAGGTCTTCCGCCCGCACCGCCGTCCCCTCCGCATAATGTCGGGCCAGACCGAGCACCGCTCGGGCCGCATAATCGCTCTTCACTGACAGCTTCACGCTGGCAACAGTAGTGCCGAAAGCCCGAATTAGCCACGCATTTGCGCCTGGAACTGGGGATGGCCCCGAAGACGTTCCCAGGTCTTCGGCGAGAGGGGCGCCTGCCTGTAAAGCGGCTCCCACATCGGCTCGGCGCTCGTCGAGCGGCGGGCGCGCTCCAGCCAGGGCCGGCCAAGAGGCTCGCTCAGCAAGGCGGGCGTGTTCGCCGCCACCGTCGTTTCCTCCTTCTGACCGGTGGCATGGCCCACGCCGACATAGAACCCCGCCAGCAGAAGCGTCACGCGCAGCATCGTGCTTCGGGAGTACGTCGGCATCGCGCAGGCGCGCGCCGGCGCCAGCAATCGGTAGAGGCTGGCAAAGAGCGGCCCAGTCCACATCGCCGGATTCTTGGCCGGCGAAAAGGCATCGAACAAAATCGTATGCGGTTTGGCAAATGCCAGCGCGGCCGGTTGCGTCAGCAAGGCCGGAAAGTCCGCCAAATGCGTCTCCCATTCGACCCCCAGTTTGCCTTCTCTGAAGGAAACACGGCCCTCTTCGAGCAGTTTCCTGAGGTGCGCTTCAAACCCGGAGAGATAAGTCAGATGCTCGGTGTGTTCGAGCGCAAACTCGAGCGGCTCGAGCGTGTGGTCGAAGCTCACCACACGAATCGTCGCGCAAACCTCCCGGGCCGCTCGTATCACGGTGAGCGGATTGGCGGCCGCCCCCAGCCCGACGTCCCAGATGACGAACTCGCCCTCATGGCGCCGGAGGCGCTCGACCAAACCCAACTGGCGCACATACAGCGCGCCCGCCTCCTCCGCCGGACCGACGACAGGATGGAAGGTTTCGTGATGGGCCAGCGAATGGACGCTGTGAGCGCCGCTGGCCAGTTTAACGAGTCTGTAGCCGGAACCGGAATCCACCCCGCCAATCTCGGTCACCCCACCCCCAAGGCCAAGCCAAAAAGCCCTTAGTACCCATACAGAAGCTGCCCCGACAGGCTCACAAAGCCCGAACGCTGGCGCCACCACGAGAAATCTCTCAACCCCGCGGCATCGAAGCCCGGCGGATTCGGATATTCATACTGAACAGGGAACCTGGACGTCTTGCTGAGCCATTTCCTCAGTTCCGCGTGCCCGTCGACGAACGAAAACCCGCACCCGCCGGCGTGTTGCGAACCGGGGATATCCGTCCATGCCGTATTGGCCGGGTCATCGTCGAAGAAGCCGTCGTTGATGGAATCCGGGTGCTCATCCAGAAAGAGCCAGGTCGTCGCCGGCTTGGGTACGGTGGTCGTCTTTAGGAACTGGACGTATTGCCCCGCGCTGCCCCAGTGGATGCCTTGGAGAGTATAGTCCCCCGACTCGCCGTCGCTGAAGACGCCGAATAGCGCGTTCATCGATATGCTCCGGTTGCGCTGAGTCCAGCCCGAAGCCCTCTGAACTTGGCTCAAGTAGTTGTCAGCCGGGCATTTATACACGCCGACCGCGGAAGCGGTGTACTTGCCCAGCACGCCGTTGGCAACCAAGGCGACGTTGGTAATACTCTTGTCTCCGACTGAGCCGCTCGCGGTCCAATCCATGACGTTGTTGACCCAGTTATCCAGCTTGCCGCTGGTGATGGAGTTTTCGGTCTCGGTCACGCCGAAGTTGTTGGCGACCCTCTCGTTGCTGTCTCCGCAGTAAATCTGCCACGCCGTCATGAGCTGCTTGAGGTTGCTCAGGCATCCTATTGCCTGCGCCTTGACCTTGGCCTTGCTCAGCGCCGGCAGGAGCATCGACGCCAGGATGGCTATGATGGCTATCACCACCAGCAACTCGATGAGGGTAAAACCCGGACGCCGCCCGAAGCCAGCCCTTCCGCGACCAAGGTGCTCGACAGACCTGAACCCGGGTTTAGCCACGCAAATCGAGAGAGTTGCTTTCATGTTCGTTGTTTCCTCACTCATTCTATCCCACCACCGACCCTCTGCATAGCACGGACTTTGGAACATGAAGTTTGGGGTTGCCAGCCTGATGTCGTTCATGTACAACTGGAGCAGTAAACCCATTCTTGAGCGCGCTTGGCGCGTCGACTTTTGTCGCCACGAGCGAGAAGTGATGCGTGCGCCGGGTGCTTCCGGACCAGCTTATGAGCAAGAAAAGGGCTCACTTGCGCAAACCGCCTCCAGGCGTGCCGCCTAAGGCTCAAACCCCGATGCGGGCGGCACAAGCCGGGCCTCGCCCGCGGGACTTCCCGCCCCGCTCCCGGCAGAGATGGCTGTTGCGCGTCATCCTGATGGTGTTTGTTCCGGTGGCCCTTGTCCTGCTCGCGGAGGGCGGACTCCGCCTTCTTGGCTATGGGTATCCTGCGGCGTTCCTGCTGCCCGGCGATGCGAGCGGCAGGAAGGTGTTCTTTGAAAACGACAAATTCGGCTGGCGTTTCTTTGGTTCCGCGCTGGCGCGTACCCCTTGCCCAATGCTGATACCGGCAAGAAAAGAGCCCGGGGGCTGCCGGGTCTTCGTCTTCGGCGAATCGGCTGCTTACGGCGACCCCAAACCGGAGTTTGGCCTGGCCAGGATGCTGGAGGTCCTGCTGCGTGAACGGTTTCCCGGAGCGAAGTTCGAGGTGATCAACGCCGCCATGACCGGCGTAAACTCCCACGTTATCCGCGAGATCGCGCGGGATTGCTCGAGGCGACAAGGTGACATTTGGGTCCTCTACATGGGCAACAACGAGGTCATCGGCCCCTACGGGAGTGGAACTGTCTTTGGAGCGCAAGCGCCCGGGTTGGCCCTCATTCGGACCACCCTGGCGCTCAAACGGAGCCGCCTTGGCCAGTGGCTCGCCAGCCTCTCGGACCGAACGCGCCGAAAAGCTCCTGGCCCGGAGAAGAGTTGGGGCATGGGGCTCTTTCTCGGGCATCAAGTCCGGCATGACGACCCTCGCATGGATGTCGTGTACGCTCACTTCAAGCGGAACCTCGACGACATTCTGAGGCTCGGAGAGAAACACGGGGTCAAAATGGTGGTCAGCACCGTGGTCAGCAACCTCAGAGACTGCGCCCCCTTCGCTTCGCGGCATCGGCCCGACTTGGCGGAAGGCCAGGCCAAAGAATGGGATCAGAGTTACCAGACCGGTTGCCAAGCCCAGACGGCCGGTGACACCGCCCAGGCCGTGAAGGCTTTCGAGCATGCCGCCCGCATCGATGAGCACTTTGCGGATTTGCATTTTCGCTGGGGCCAATGCTGCCTGACCCTCGGGCTTGACGAAGAAGCCCGACGCCACTTCGTTGCCGCCCGCGACTATGACACACTCAGGTTCCGGGCCGACAGCCGCCTCAATCAAGAGATTCGCCGGGCGGCCACAAACAGGGAAAACCAGGGCATCCTGCTGGCGGACAGCGAAGCGGCCTTGGAGCGCGACAGCGCCCATGGCTTGCCCGGAGAAAACGTGCTCTACGAACACGTCCATCTCAACTTCGAGGGCAATTACCGCTTGGCCCTCGCTATAGCCGCGCAATTGGCTCGAGTTCTGCCGGAGTCCATTCGGCAACTCTCCGGTTCCCGCCCCGACTGGGCCGCACAGCAGGAATGTGCCCGCCGGCTGGGGTGGTCCGATTGGGAACAGTGCAAGACCCTCCAGAGCGTGGCGCTGCGCGTCAACGATGCCCCGTTCACCTCGCAGTTGGACCATCCCCAGCGATGCAGGCGCGTGCAAGACCAAATCGAACGACTTCTGCCCGCCCTCACCCGCGATGGCCGCGCGCAGGCCATCCGCGCCTGCCGCCACGCCCTCGCGCTGGCCCCCGAAGACTGGGTCCTCCAGAAAAGTCTCGGCGAACTGCTGCTCAAGACCGGAGACCTGGCCGGAGCCGAAGATTGCTGCCGGCAGGTCGCACGGTTACTCCCCCATTATTTCATGGGGTATTTGGAACTGGGCCTCGTCCTCCTCCAGGCTGGCCGCCCCGCAGAGGCTATCTCCCAATTCCAGGCGGGACTGCGCATCAAACCCGACTCCGTCCCCTTGCTCAACGGATTGGCAACAGCCTTGCTCCGCCAAGGCGATCCCGACGCGGCCATCCGCCAGTTCAGAAAGGCCCTCCGATTGAAGCCCGACGCCTCCGAAACCTATTTAAACCTCGGGACCCTTCTCGAAACCTCGGGCAAGAAAGAGGAAGCCAGAAACTGCTTCCGCCAAGCCCTGGACTGCGGCTCGGAGAACCCCGAGGGACTCCTGCGCCTGGGCAAGGCCGCCTTCTCCCATGGCTGGCTCGATGAGGCCATCACCCATCTCTCCAAGGCCGTCCAGTTAAACCCAGCCGATCCCGCCGCTCACTGCTGCCTGGCCGGCGCCTTGGACGCCAAAGGAAACACCCCCGGCGCCTGCCAACACTTTGCCGAGGCCGTGCGATTGCAGCCGGACAGCGCCGTCGCCCACGTGGGCCTCGGCGCGGAATTGCGCCGCCAAGGCAAGGAACAAGAAGCCATCGCTCACTTCTCCGAAGCCGCCAGACTCGACCCCGCCCTCCCCGAGGCCCATCTGAACCTGGGATTGGCCTGGTTGCATCAACATAACGACACGGACGCGCGCAGAGAATTCGAGGAGACGCTTCGCATCGACCCCAATAACGCCGCCGCCCGCCAGCGCCTCCAGGCTTTGACCGGCCCCGCCCCGCCCTGATGCAAGCGCAAAAAAAGGCGGCTCCACTCGGAGCCGCCTGAACCTAACTAACCACCATTACAAGGAACCAAAACAGCATAGCCCGCGGCGCATTTCCGGCAATGGGGTGTCCACCCCAAGGGAACCGTGAAATCCGAAATCCGAAATCCGAAATCCGAAGGAAATCCGAAATCCGATGGGTCGTAAGCGACTTAACCACAGAGAACACAAAGAACGCAAAGACCTGACAACCAAGGCGGTTCTTTGCGATCTCTGCGCTCTCTGCGGTTACTCCGCATTCGGTTTTCGGTTTTCGGATTTCCTTCGGATTTCGGGTTTCGGTTTTCGGATTTCCAAGGAGTGCAGCGTCGCCAGGTTTTCGATGTCCTCCCTGAGGCTCTCGGACTTGGGGGTCTCCAGGCAGCCCGGCTGCCTCTTGAACCGGGTGTCATTGACAATTGCGCGAAAAGCCTCCTTGCCAATCTTGCCCTGGCCGATATGCGCGTGCCGGTCCACGCGCGAACCCAGGTCGGTCTTCGAATCGTTCAAGTGAAAGGCCACGACCTGTTCGAGGCCAATGAGAACCTGGACCCGCCGGATGGCCGCATTCCAGCCTCGCGGGGTGCGAATGTCGTAACCGGCCGCGAAAAAGTGGGCGGTGTCCAGGCACACCCCCAACCGCCGCGGCCTCTCGACCCGCTCGAATACCGCCGCCAGTTGCTCGATTTGTCTGCCCAGGCAAGTGCCTTGGCCGGCCGTGTTCTCCAACGCGATGCGCACCGGACAATCCCGCGTCACGCCCAACACCTCGTCCAACCCCGCCGCCACTTGCCCCAGTCCCGCCTCTTCACCCGCCCCCAGGTGCGCGCCCGGATGCAGCACCAGGAACGGCAGCCCCAGGTCCGCCGCCAGCCCTATCTCCTGCACCAGAGATTTGATCGAACGGTCCCGGTTCTCCGAAGACGGCCCCGCCAGGTTGATCAGATACCCCGTGTGCCCGAACACGCAGCCCAACTGAGCGGCCGCCAGTTCGTTCGCGTACAATGCCAACTCCTCCGCCGAATACGGCCTCCCGAACCATTGCATGTTGTTCTTGACGAAAATCTGGCACGAGGACGCCCCTATTGACTTGGCGCGTTGCAACGCCTTGTGAACCCCCCCGGCCGCTGAGCAATGAGCACCAAGAAGCATATATGCCAAACATGTCGCCTTCCCTCCGAGAACGCAAGAAACCGCTTCCACAGGACGGCTCTAGCGGCCAACCCTCCCCCGATGCGTGAAAATCACGCATAATGCGTGATTTTCACGCATCGACCCCCAATCGCTTAACGCATTTCCCCAATGTTTTCGCTCTTTACGCGGCTGGCATCGCCAATGCTTTAATCCAAGAAGAAAAAAATACGGTTGACAGTTCCGCCGGTTGCCAGGTAAAGTTCGCGCACTGTCTGCCAGAAAACAAAAAAAGAACCAGCAGAGTCTATGAAGAACCAACGTAAGAAAACCGGGGCGTTTACGCTCATCGAATTGTTAGTCGTCATCGCCATCATCGCCATCCTGGCAGCCATGTTGCTGCCGGCCCTGGCCCGCGCAAAGGCCCGCGCTCAACGCGCCAGTTGCGCCAACAACCTCAAGGAAATCGGCATTGCCTTCAAGACGTGGGCTTTGGACAACGGAGATGCCTATCCTATGATCGTCCCGACCGCCTCCGGTGGCCCGCCCGACCAGGCGACGATCTATGCCGCCCCCTACAATGCGAAGTACATCTATGAGGTCTTCGGCGTCATGTCCAACGAGTTGAGCACTGCCCGCATCCTGGCCTGCCCGTCGGATTCGGACACCGTCACCCATACCAACATGCTCATGGTCCAGGGCGCCAGCCTGAACGTCGCGGTGCCCAACTCCGGGGGCCAGTACTCCCTCTGCAACCTTAACGTCTCCTATTTCATCGGCCTGAACGCCGACGAGAACGATCCCCAGATGATTCTCTCCGGCGACCGCAACATCGACGGCAGCTTGCAGAACACCACCTACAACCCCACTCAGAGTAACGGCTACGGCAATGCCCAGCACACGACGACTTCAGCCAACGGCGCCTATGCTGTGATGGGAACGAACTGGCCCAACACGGCCACCGCCCCGTGCTGGACCGCCAAGATCCACCAGCAACAAGGCAATCTCCTCCTTGCGGACGCCAGCGTGCAGCAGCTCAGCACCTCCCGCCTGAAGGACCAACTCCGAAACACCCAGGACACCACCACGGCCCCCGGCCCCAATACCTTCATGTTCCCGTAATCGGTGTCCTTACCTGTCATTCGTAATCCGTAATCAAGGCGCCCGCAAGGGCGCCTTTTTTCTTGTGCCGGTGCCCGGTTCGGCGACAATGGTTCCCTTGATGGATCGCGTCGAACCAAGGTTGCGCTCCGGTTTATTGTGCGCGCTCCTGGCCGGGGTCACGATGGCCGCGTTCGCGCGCGTGTTCAGCAACGGGTTCATCCTTTGCGATGATCCGATCTACGTGACCGGCAATGATCATGTCCTGGCCGGGTGGACATGGGACAGCCTGATCTGGGCCTTCACCGGCACGGCGGCCAGCAATTGGCACCCGCTGACCTGGCTTTCGCATATCCTCGACGCGCAATTGTTCGGCCTGGCGCCGGGCGGACACCACTTGACCAGTTTGCTCATCCACACGGCCAACACCCTCCTGCTCTTCCGCCTCCTCGAAAGCTTGACCGCCGCGCCCTGGCGGAGCGCCATGGTGGCGGCCCTCTTCGGCGTCCATCCCTTGCACGTCGAATCCGTCGCCTGGGTCGCCGAACGCAAGGACGTGCTCAGCACCTTTTTCTTCCTCCTCGCCCTCATCGCCTATGCCGAGTACGTGCGCCGCATAGGAGCGGCGCGCGCGCCGAAATCCGAAATCCGAAATCCGAAATCCGAGCCCGGAAACCACGCCCCCGCCCCCCCCGTTCCTTCCTCGGTCCTTAGCCCTTCCCCCCTCGGATTTCGGATTTCGGATTTCGGATTTCCACTCCTTTACAGCCTATCGGTGGTCCTCTTCGCCCTGGGCCTGATGAGCAAGCCGATGCTGGTGACAATGCCCTTCGTCCTGATGCTGCTTGATTATTGGCCGCTAGGACGGCTCGAACCGCCGTCGAAGCTCCCACACCGCCTGCTCATGCTGGCCGTGGAAAAGGTCCCTTTCTTCTGCCTGGCGCTCGGTTCCTGCGTCGTAACGTACTTGGTGCAACACGCCAGCCATGCCACCACCGCCGTTCTTCCGCTAGCCCCGCGCCTGGCCAACGCGGTCGTTTCTTACGTGAAGTACCTCGGCAAGACGGTCTGGCCGGCCCGACTCGCCGCGTTTTACCCGCATCCCGACACCCGCTACCCCGTCTCGCACCAATGGCCGGCCTGGGCGATTGCCGCGGGCATCCTGCTCCTGGCCGCCCTCTCCTGGCTTGCGCTCAGCCGTATCAGGCGCCAACCCTGGCTGGCTGTAGGGTGGTTTTGGTTCCTGGGAACCCTGGTGCCCGTCATTGGCATCGTTCAAGTGGGCGGACAGGCCATGGCGGATCGATATACTTACATCCCGCTGATTGGCATCTTCATCTCCGTCGTCTGGTCTGCCGCGGAGGCGCTCGACCGAGGGCCCGTCGGACGCGCGATCCTCGCAGCGGCCGGCCTGGCCGTCATCGCCGCTTGCGCCGTAGCCACTCAACACCAGGTCCAATTCTGGCGGGACGACTTGACCCTCTTCCAACACGCCCTCGATGTCACCACGGACAACGCCATGGCGCATCTGAGCGTGGGCACCGATCTGCGCCTCCAAGGCAAAACCGCCGAGGCCGCCTCTCATTTCACCGCGGCCATCGAAGCGGCGCCCGCCCTGGCCGACGGCTATTTTGGGTTGGCGGTGACCCGGCAACTCGAGGGCCGACGCGCCGAGGCCGCCGAGTTGTTCCGCTCGGCCTTGGCTCTGGCCCCCTGGGACGCCCGCGCTCACAACAGTTTCGGCGCGCTCCTCTGGGCGATGGACCGGCGCCAGGAGGCCGAGGCCCAATACGCCGAGGCCCTCCGGCTGAATCCGGACTTCCCGGACGCCCTCGTCAACCTGGGCGTCGCCTTGTCTGCCCGAGGGGACCTCGAAGCCGCCATCTCCCGCTTCGCCGCCGCCGCGCGCCTCCACCCCGGCCACACTGAAGCCCTCACCCGCCTGGGTGAGTCCTTCCTCAAGCAAGGCCGGCTGCCCGACGCCGAAGCCAAGTACCGCGATTGCGTCCGGCTCTGCCCCACCAACGCCGAGATGCGAATCAACCTCGGCGGCGTCCTCTGGCGCCAGGGCCGCCTCAATGACGCCTTGACGCAGTACGCCCAGGCCGCCCGCCTCCAACCACAAATGCCCCTCGCCCACCTCGACCTGGGCACCGTCTTGTCGGCGGAGGGCCTCTTTGCCGACGCAGCGGCCGAGTTCCAAACCGCGCTGCGCCTCAAGCCCCACTACATCGAGGCCCTGACAGGCCTGGGCCGCGCACTCGTCGGTCAAAGCAAGTTCGATCAGGCCCAAGCCCCCTTTCTGGAGGCCGTGCAGCTCAGCCCCACCAATGCGGGCCTGCGCGTTTACCTCGGCAACGCGCTCATGATGGCCGGCAAGACCAATGAAGCCGCCGAGGCCTTCAACGCCGCCTTGCGCCTCGAACCCGGCCTC
>Ga0181520_10012358_pt1 | contig 10995 bp, 10 predicted proteins | sample PEATcosm2014_Bin_29_FD_132451 | JGI IMG/M metagenome (GOLD analysis project Ga0181520, IMG submission 132451) | Peatland microbial communities from MTU Mesocosm Facility, Houghton, MI, USA - PEATcosm2014_Bin02_30_metaG | ecosystem: Environmental > Terrestrial > Soil > Wetlands > Peat | place...
GGCGCTCCTGCGCTTCCCGTCGCGCTTAGGCCACGACCGATTCGACATAGGCTACGAATGGCTTCATGGCCCTGAAGACCGTCATGACTCGCGGGATCAAGTCGTCCGAACATATGGTATCGTCGTCGAGCCGATGGATTGCCATGAATTGCTTCAGTCGGAGGAGCTCGATGTCCGGATGGTCCTTCGGATATCCCTGCGGCGCCGTCTTGAGCGACTCGCCGCCGATGGTCCCGAAATACCTGGCGAAATCCGGCGCGCGGGCGATTTTCTTGAGGGGCATGGCGTCTTCGGCCAAGGCCTGACGCATCTTTCCGAGCTGCGAGGACGACGGATCATAGAGCCCGCCTGCAAGGATGGATCGCCCGTCAGGCTCGATGTGAAAATAATACGTGCGCCCCGCGGATTTACGGCCGCCTCTTCCAAGCAGGGCGGACATCGCCGTCTTGTACGGCGACTTGTCGTTCGAAAAGCGCAGGTCCCGATTGATCCGGAACACGCACTCCTTTACCGTCACCCCGCCCAGGTCGTCGACCGGATCGAAAGCGGCGAGAAGATCGCCCACCAGTCCCAGGAAGCAGGCGCGAGCCTCTTCGTACCTCGGCCTATTCGCCTCGAACCATTCGCGGTTATTGTTGTCGCGGAGCCCGCCTAGGAATTCCAGGATGTCTCGCCTATCGCTGCTACTCATCGAATCGGCCCCTCCTTTCCGCGAGAATATACTCCGGTTAAGGTAAACGCGGAAGCGGAATGCAAGGCGCGAAGAGCGGGCTCGGAGTCACATCCAGGAAATGAATTCGCTGATGGTCATTGATTGAATGCTCTCTCCGACGAAGGACACTTTTACTGTAAAAGGATTGTAATATCTGCCATCCGGGCTCTTTCGATCGGGGCGCAACCTGAAGGTGAGCGTATCGCCGATCTGCGTCGCTTCCATGATCGCATAGACAGGCCCATTCGGCTTGTCCTGTGTCCTATGGAAGCAGCGTTCCTCGAGAAGGGGCCGAATCGCGGATCTTCCCGCGACGCGGCGCTCCTGCCAATGACGTCCGTTGACTCCCTCGGCCCACATCGCGAGAGTCGCATCCTTCGCGAAAAGCTCCAGGCTTCTGTCATAGAGCCCCGATTCGTCGAGGCGATAAAGATTCTCGATCACCGCCATCAGATGAGCGTCGTAAGGAGGCGTTCCGGGCGAAACCGAACTTGAGTCCTGGGAAAAGCCTCTCTGGGAAGCCGCCAGGACGAAGAGTACCAGAAAGGAGTCGATCCTTCGCATATTCTGCCCTTCCTATACGACATAGATGCGATTTCAGGGCCGGAAGATTCGGGGCGACGCTACAAAACTCGTCGTGCTTGAGCTATAATAGAATCCATCCATGCCCCTAGAAGCCGCGATCGACGCCGATTTCGGACGACGCCTCGCAGAACTGGCGGAATACCTATTCTCGTTAGCCTTCCGGCTCACCAACGACCGTGAGCGCGCCCATGACCTCGCGCAGGATAGCGTCCTGGTCGCATGGGAGAAGCGCGGTCAACTCAAAGAGCCTTCGCGCCTTCTTCCTTGGGTCAGGCGCATCTGCATCAACCTCTTCCTCCAGGAAGAGCGGCGAGCCTCGGGAAGCCTCCCGCTGTCGATCGAGGAGCTCGGCGATCTCGAAAGGGAGGGGGCCTCGCTCGAAATCCCGGACGGGGGTCCTCTCCCTCCCGAGCTCGCCGAAGTCGACGAGAGCGTACGGGAGATCCGGGATGCCTGTTTCGCCGCGATGGTCCAGCGCCTGACCATTTACCAGCGCGCCGTCTTCGCCCTGGTCGAAACATTCGGCCTTTCCGTCGGAGAGGCCGCGGAAGAGCTCGAGCTTTCCCTTTCGGCCGCGAAATCCCTCTTGAGCCGCGCGAGGCGGCATGTGATCAGGTATTTCGACACGACCTGCAGTCTCATGGTCCGGGGCAATCCCTGCGAATGCCGGATCTGGAGGGACATCATAAACGAGCGGGAGCTCTTGAGGGCGGAAGCCCGGCGACGAGGCATCGAAGCCGATTTCGCGGACGAGCGGCTTCCCGCGCGGGAGGGAACGGAACACAGGGAGCGCATCCTGGCCATGTTCCGGCATCTTCCTCCGCGACGTCCCGACCCGGCTTGGTTCGAGCGGATGTTGGCCCGCCTCGGCGAGAAGCCCTGATTAGCAGGCGGATACATACCGACCGCGCTCGATCCCGCTCGAGGGCGACGGTCGCACGGAGCCGGAGCACTTCGATCCTGAGGTCCATGGCGCCATTGACAGCGCCGCGAGCATGCATAGACTTGGAGGGAAGAATGCAGACGAGTACCCGCTGCATCGTCCTGGTCGACGACGAGCAGAACATCCTCAATTCGTTGAGGCGCGAGCTGCACGATTGGGCCGCGGAGCGCAAACTCGAGATCCTCACCGCGATCTCGGGCCGCAAGGGCCTCGAGATCCTCAAGGAACGCGGCAAGGACGCCGCGATCGTCGTGTCCGACCTTAAGATGCCCGAGATGAAGGGCTCCGATTTCCTGACGGAAGTGGCGAAGGCATACCCCGAGATCGTAACCATCCTCCTCACGGGCTATTCGGAGACGGAGGAAGTCATCAAGGCGGTGAGGGCCGGGATATTCAGCTACATGCTCAAGCCCTGGGACTCCGATTACCTGGTGGCCGAGCTGCAGAAGGCCTACGAGCACGGGGAGCTCAGGCGGCAGAACGCGAGCTATCTCAAGACCATGGAGGAAGAGCTCAAATGGGCCGGCGAGATGCAGAAGGCGATGCTGAAGCCCAATCTTCCCCCCTTCGAGGGCGTCGAGTTCAGGGCAAGCTATAGGCCGGTACCGGCCCTCTATTGCGGGGGCGATTACTACGACGTTATATTCCTATCTTCGGACCGCTATCTCCTCCTGATAGGCGACGTCGCGGGCCACGGCGTGCGCGCTGCCCTTGTGACGGGCATCCTCAAGGCGGTGATCTATTCCGAGTACATCCGGGCCCGCGGCGGGAAGGATTTCTCGCCCGGGGCCTTCCTCAGTTGGCTCAACGAACGGATGAACTTCGAGCTCCGCAGCGCCTCGGGCCTCATAGTGACCTTCTTCGCGGGCGTCCTCGACGTCAAGGCGGGAACCCTGCGATACGCGAACGCGGGACAGACCCATCCCGTGATCCTGCGCCGAGGCGAAGCGCGAGAGCTTCCCGTATCCGGATCCGGCTTGGGTTACGCCATCTCGGTGGCCTACGCGGAGCAGGTCGTCGCGATCGAACCCGAAGACGTGATCACCCTTTACACGGACGGCCTCGTGGAACCGGGCGGCTCCGCGGGCGTTCCCGGGGTCAAGGTCGCCGCCCTCTTCGAGCGCGTGGAATACTCGCCGGACTATCATCGAAGGCTGCTCGAGGCCGCCCTCGCGGAGACGGGCAGGCCGGACTTCGACGACGACGTGACGATCGTCACCGCCCGGATCCTGTAGGGCCCATGCTCCTCGAGGCCGTCGCCGAGCTGTGCAGGCTTTTCGCGCAGGACGATTCGGAGAAGGCTAACCTCGCGGCCGTCGAGGTGCTCAAGAGCCACTTCGGGGCGGAGAGCGCGGCGGCCTTCTATATCAACGGCCGCAGGGAATACCGCTTCTGCCTCACCGGAGTCGAGTTTCCCATCGGCCTATCGGAGGATCGCTGGAATGAGAGCGTCGCCCCCTTCCGCGAGGAGTCCGGCGTCTCGAGGTTCGGGCCTTGGGCCCTTCCCGGTTTCGGCGATTCCCTTCGGTATTGGATATCCTCGGAGCTGTATTCCGCCGGGAGCAGAGTAGGCTATATTCTCGTCGGCAGGTCGTCGGCCCCCTGGGACGAGTCCGACGTGACCGCGCTCTCGTCCATCGCCGCGACGATCGAGCCGATAGTCACCGTGCGCATCGAGCGGGCGCGCGCGGAGTTCGTCAGGGTCCAGGCCGAAACGCTCCTCGCCGAGAGCGAGAGGCGCCTCCGCGCCTTCGTCGAGGACTCGCGCGACATGATCTATACGGCCAACTCGGACGATGTCGTGACCTCGATCAACGCGGCGGGGCTGGCTCTGACGGGTCGATCCGAGAAGCATGAGATCGTCGGCCATCCTTTTTCCGGCCTCGCCCTCAACGCTTCCGACAGGGAGTTCTTCCTTCGCCGCATCCGCGAGGAAGGATATATCGAGGATTACGAGATCGTCCTGCAGCGGGGCGACGGCAGCCCTGTCTTCTGCCTGGAGTCGGCCCATAGCCTGCTGGGCCCCGACGGAGCGCTCCTGGAGCTCCAAGGCATCGTCAAGGACATCAGCGAGCGGATAAAGAGCGAGGGCGAGCTCTGGAGGGCCAACCTCGAGCTGGCCGAGACCAACCTGAAGCTCCAGCAAACGCAGGCGCTCATGGTCCAACACGAGAAGCTGGCCTCGATCGGCCAGCTCGCCGCCGGCATCGCCCACGAGATCAACAATCCCGTCGGCTTCCTCAAGAGCAATCACGCGATACTCGAGAAGTACGCCTCCACGCTGCGGCAGTCCTGGGAGGAGGCGCGTGCCGTCGCGGGCCCCGCAATCGGCGAGATAGGGACCCGCATGGAGCTGCCATATATCTTCGCGCAATTCGATGCCATCTTCGCCGAGTCGGCAGAGGGATTCTCGAGGATCGCGAGGATCGTCGGCAACCTGAAGAACTTCTCCCGGGCCGACCAGGGCACCGAATGCGAGCTCTACGACGTCAATGAAGGGATCGAAAGCTCTCTGGTCATAGCCCGGAACGAGATCAAGTACGTCGCCGAGACGCGAGAGAGCTTCGGCGACCTGCCTCGGATCATGGCGCGCGGCGGAGAGCTCAACCAAGTGGTCCTCAATATCCTCGTCAATGCCGCGCAGGCCATCGAAGCGCAGAAACGGACGGACAAGGGGCTCATCGAGATCGAGACGCGGCGCATTGGGGAGTGGGTCCGGATCGTCATCCGCGACGACGGTCCCGGCATCCCGGAAAGCAACTTGACGCGCGTCTTCGATCCCTTCTTCACGACCAAGGAACCGGGCAAGGGTACGGGTTTGGGCCTCAGCATCTCCTACGACATCGTCGTGACCAAGCACGGCGGCAGGCTCTCGGCCGAATCCGAGCCGGGCAAAGGAAGCAGCTTCATCATAGAGCTTCCGATAGCGGGTCCGCCCGACTCGGGCTCGTCGCCGAATATGACAGGCGTCACTATGAAGTCCTGACATCCTTCACTACTTGAAGGGAAATATCCTCAGTACCCTCTGCGAATGGCAGGATTCGCTAAGATCGTCGTTCCTATCGCCTTGGTCTTCGCCGCTTTACCCGGAATGGCGGCGCCGCTACCCCATCTCGAGCTCTCCAGGTTGAACGGGACATCCTTCGCCCTTCCCGAGGACCTCGGCGCGAAGACGAGCGCGCTCGCGATCGGCTTCACCCGGAGCGCCGGCTCGAAAAGCCGAGCCTGGACGGATCGCCTCGAAAAGGACTTCGGCGATAGGCCGGGCTTCGCCGCATACGGGGTCGCCGTCCTGGCGGCCGTCCCTCGGCTCTTTCGTCCTCTCGCCCTGGCGGGCGTCGAGAAGTCCGTACCCGCCGAGGGGCGCGACCGTTTCCTGATCGCCTTGACCGATGAGGCCGAATGGAAGGCTCTCGTCGGCTACGAGTCGCCGGACGATCCCTACATTTTAGTAATGGACCGACAAGGCGAGGTGATCGCGGAAGGTCGAGGCCCGCTCGGCGACGCGGCGTATCGAAAGCTGGCCGGAGAGATCGATCGCGCTCTCTCCGGCGAAAGGAAGGAGCGTTAGATGGCTCTCATCAGCATGAGGAATATCGAGAAGCGCTACCGGCTCGAAATGGCCGATATACAGGCTCTCGCCGACGTCAGCCTCGATATCGGGATAGGGGAGCGCGTCTGCCTGATGGGGCCTTCGGGAAGCGGCAAATCCACGCTGCTCAATATCATCGGCTGCGTAGACAAAGCCTCGGCGGGAAGAACCATCATCGATGGAGAGGATACGGACAGTCTCTCGGATTCCCGCCTCTCCGATTTCCGGAACAGGACCATGGGCTTCGTCTTCCAGAGCTTCAACCTCATTCCCGTGCTCTCGGTCTTCGAGAACGTGGAATATCCCCTGCTGCTGCGGCGCCTCGACTCGCGAGAGCGAAGAAGGAGGGTCGACGAGATGCTGCTCAAGGTGGGCCTCGCGGAATACGGGAGGCGCAGCCCCGAGCGCCTGTCGGGAGGGCAGCGCCAGCGCGTCGCCATCGCCCGCGCCCTCGTCACCGCGCCGAGGCTCGTTATCGCGGACGAGCCGACCGCCTCCCTCGATCACACGACAGGCAGGGCGGTGCTGGAGCTCATGGTCGAGATGAACGGGAAGGCCGGCTCGACCTTGATCTTCGCGACCCACGATCCGACGGTGGCCGAGTTCGCCAGCCGGATCGTGACATTGAGCGACGGCCGCGTCGTCGCGGATCGGGAGGTCGCATGAGGAATGTCATGCTCGCCGCGCGCAACCTCCTCCGCCACAAGCGCAAGACCTTCGCAGTCCTTTCGTCCCTCGTCATCGGTCTCGCCGGCATGGTGGTCTTCCAAGGCTTCCTCGGCGAGACGATGCGCGGCTTCCGGGATTCCATGATACTTTCGGGACTCGGCCACCTGGAGGTCGCCGGAAGGGAGGGCTACTTCGAGGACGGCGAGTACGATCCCTACGGCTACGCGCTCGAGGGCTCGGAGGCGATCTCCGCCAGGCTCGGCTCCGAGCCCGGCGTGGCCGCCGTCTTCCCGCAGGCCGGCTTCATCGCGGTCGCCGGCCTCGGCGAGGTCTCGACCACCCTTCTCGTCCGCGCCTATCCGGCGAATCGCATGCATCTCTCCCCGCTGAAGGCCGAGGCGAAGGCTCCCATCGACAGATTCACCCTCGGGGCCCTGGTCGCGGGAACGCCGATACGGGATGGGGAGCGGGATCGGCTCGTCCTGGGAGAAGCCTCCGCCCGCATACTCGGCGCCAAGGTCGGCGACGCGCTGACGATGATGACGGTCCTCCCCGGGGGGCGCCTCGCCGGCCGCGATTTCACCGTCTGCGCGATATTCGCCGCCGCCGGCGGGGACAAGACCTTCGCGTACACGGATTACGCCAGCGCCGCCGACTTCCTCGGCATCGCCGGGCCGCCCGTCCTCGATGTCCTCCTCAAGGACGTCTCCTATACCGGCGAGGTCGAGCGCAGCCTTCCCGAAGGAGTCGCATACCGCGGCTGGAAGGATCTCGCGACCCTCTACGTCCAGGTCAACTCCATGCTGAACGGCTTCCTGAGCTTCATCCGCTCGGTCATCCTCCTCGTGACTCTCTTCATACTCGCCAATGCGACGAACCGCAACGTGCTCGAGCGGATGCGCGAGTGGGGGACCCTGCGGGCCATGGGTACGAGACGGCGGGACATCTTGCTGATCGTCGTCCTCGAAGGCTGCCTCCAGGGCTTGGCGGGCGCCTCCCTCGGCATCGTCCTCGGCTTCGCCGTCGCCGGGCTCATCGATGTCGCGGGCGGCCTTGGCTACTCCAACGGGATCCAGAGCTACTCCATCATGGTCAGGCCGGGCCTCGACTCGGTCTGGCTCAACCTCGTCCCGGCCATCCTGGTCGCAGGACTCGCATCCATCCTTCCGGGAATCAGGGCCCTCCGCCCGACTCCCGCCGAATGCCTCAGGCAGGCATAGGGGAGAGAGCATGAGCCTCGTTGGCCTTACGCCGGTAATGGCGCTTCGCAACCTCCTGCGCCATCGGCGCCGGACGATATCGACCCTCCTCGCCATCGCAGCCGGCCTTTTCGGCCTGATCCTCCTTGACGGGTTCATCTGCTATTCGATGAACGGCTTCCGGGACTCGATCGTGAGGAGCGGCACGGGCCATATCCAGGTCGCGACCTCTCCGGCTTCCTTCGACGAGGGCGACGGGAACCCCCTGCCATTCCTCTTCGGCGAGCCTGCCAGGCTGGAGGCGGAGCTGCGAAGCGTTCCGGGAGTGAGGGAAGTCATGCCCGCCCTTACCTTCGCCGCCAGCGCCTCGAGCGGAGGGAAGAGCGTATTCGCGCAAGTCTCTTCCTACCCGATCGACCAGGCGCGCAAGAACCTGAGCGCGCGGACTATCGTAGAGGGCCAGGATCTGGAAGCGGGTCGGGCCGGCCTCGTCCTCCTCGGATCGGGTCTGGCCCGAGAGTTGGGAGCTCGACCCGGCGCGACGATATCCCTGTTCGCCCTCTGCGTGGGCGGGGGAGTGAATACCGAGAGCTTCACGGTGTCGGGGATCTCGTCGTCGGGAATAAAAGAGCTGGACGACCGAGCGATCGCCATGAGCCTCGACGACGCCCAGGCCCTTATCGGGGCGCGGAGCGCGTCGAGGCTCGTGATTTTCCTTAAAAGCGCCGACGAGACCGCCCGGGTCATGCGCCGCATAGGGAACCTGCCCCCGGGCTCGACGATCTCCGGAATGGCCCTGCGGGACTGGGAGGAGCTCTCGCCCTCGTTCAGACAGGCGAATGCCCTCTACATGATGATCCTCGCGGTTGCTCGGGCGGTAGTCCTGATCGTCGCCCTCGTTTCGATCTCCGGGACCCTTTCCCTGACTGTCATGGAGCGCTATCGCGAGATCGGGACCCTCCGCGCCTTCGGGACGAAGCGCCCCGGACTCCTCGCCATGCTCGCCTGCGAGGGATTCTTCCTCGGTCTCGCCGGGACCGTGGCCGGTACCCTCGCCGGGGCGGCGGCTTCGGGCTTCGTGAATGTCCTGGGAGGCATCGAGATGGCGGCGGAGCCGGGGATGTCCATCGCCTCGTTGACCATCTTCTTCACTCCGAAGGTCGAGAATCTCGTCGTAAACGGCCTGGCTCTCCTTTTCGCCTCGGTGCTCGCGGCCCTGCTCCCCGGAATGCGTTCCCAAAGGCTCACGATCGCCGAGCAATTGCGCTCGATATGAGGTGGATCATGAAGAGACTCCTGTTCGCCTTCCTGCTCGCGACTTCCATCGGCTCCGCGCCGGCCTGGTCCGAAACCCCCGAGGAGATGCTGGCCCGCTCGGACGACGACAGGACCCTTTCGGACATGAGCTTCGAGGTACGCCTCAGCTCTTATTCGGGAGACCGAATATCTGACGAGTCGACCTTATTGGGCGTCCTGAAGCTCGGCTCGGACCACAACCGCCTGCTGATGTCTTTCACCGAACCGGCCTCGAGCCGCGGTCAGAAGCTCCTCGTCGACGGCGATTCGGTCTACATCCTCTTCGTCAGGACGACTAACCCCATCCGCCTCTCGCCTCTCGAGCTGCTCACCGGCCAGGCCTCCGACGGGGACGTGATCCGAACGTTCGCGAGGGATTACGACATCGAGTCCTTCGCCCCCGACAGTCTCGAGGGGACGAAGGCCTACCGCTTCTCGCTAGTGGCCAAGGAGGGAGGCAATGGCTCGAGCTATAAGCGCGTCCGGCTCTGGGTGGATAGCCGAAATTCCAGGCTCCTGTACGCCGAGTATTATGCGGCCTCGGGCTCCCTCCTCAAGAAGGCCTACTATCGCGACTATAGGAGCGTGTCGGGGAAGGACATACCCTTCACGGTCGATATCTACGCCGGCGACGACGCGCAGAAGCATACGACCATGTCCTTTTCGAAGATCGGGCAATTGAGCCTGCCAGATACGGAGTTCCGCAGAGGCTACCTGAACGCCTGGGCCCCGAAGGAACCGCGATGAGGGCCCTGGCGCCGATCGCCGCGATGGCCCAATGCATTCTCTGCGGCGGCGCGGCTTTCGGGCTCGAATTGGCCATCGCGAACGATGCCGTCCCGTCAGCCGCCCTCGTCGCGACGCAGGGGCCGAGTCCGGCCGCGCTCCAGTCGGAGGTCACGAGAATCACCTCGCAGGCGGCGCTCAGCGAGGCCCTGTCGCCGGCAGAAGGCCTCTCCCTCTCGGGGACGGCCTGGACCCTCCTCGACAGTTTGCCCGACTACAATCCAAGCCAGGTCCCCCCCTCCCGACTCGATTTCTCGAGCCGCATCCTCCAGCTCGACCTATCCTGGCAACTGCTTCCCGGCAGCTTGATCCTTAGCCTGGGCAAGGAGATCATCCATCCGTCCTCGGGCTTTTTCAAGACTCCCCTCAATCTCGTCTCGCGCGGCGCCGCGGGCAACGCGCCGCAACAGACGCCTGCCGCCTCCCCGCAATGGGAGGAAGGATGGATAGGAACCAAGGTCGTATGGATATCCGGAGAGTTCACGTTCGAGGATTTCTTCTCTCCCCGGCTCCAGTGGTCGGAGGGCGCGAGCGAGGCCCTACAGTACATCAGCCTGCCGCAGCCCGATTTCCAGGATCAGCTCCGCGTAGACGCGCACGTCGGAACCGCCGACATCCAGGCCCTCGTCCTTCTGAGCACGGGAGGGCCGGGTTCCTCCGATCCGACCATCCACTTTCAGACCGGCGCCGGATTGGACGCGAATCTCGGCGACCGCCTGACCCTTAGAGCCGAAGCCACGCTGTCGGATTCACTGGATCGCCTGGGCGTGACCGACGCCTCCGCTCTCGCGACCGCGACGCAGTCCCTGCCCTGGGTGGCCCGCGCCCTCGCCGGGTTCACCTGGTCCGTCGACGCGGAGCTCTCGCTCATGGCGGAATATTACTACAACGGCCTCGGCTTCGACGGCAGCGACTATTCGAATGTCCTGCAGTACGCGAAAAGCCGGCTGAGCCAATATCCCGAAGCCCCGGACATCGCGGGCCAATTCGGGGCCTTCTCGTCGGCGCGGCACTACGGCTTCCTTCGCGTCGCCGACGATTTCACGGATCGAATAAGGGGTCAAGCTTGGACCCAGGTCAACCTGCAGGATCTCTCGGGCATGTACGGGATCGGGATAGCCTCGAAGTACGATGCCTGGGGCCTGAGCGGATCGATCACTGAAACCTGGGGAGGGGCGGGCACCGAGGCTCAGGCTCTTCCCTTCCTGTGGCA
>Ga0181520_10012359_pt1 | contig 10995 bp, 14 predicted proteins | sample PEATcosm2014_Bin_29_FD_132451 | JGI IMG/M metagenome (GOLD analysis project Ga0181520, IMG submission 132451) | Peatland microbial communities from MTU Mesocosm Facility, Houghton, MI, USA - PEATcosm2014_Bin02_30_metaG | ecosystem: Environmental > Terrestrial > Soil > Wetlands > Peat | place...
GATACGCCCATTCAGCGCGTCGCCGAACTCACGCCCTCAGCCTGGGCCCGAAAAACGCAAGCATAAATTCCTCTCATCTCCCACCCGCCACCGTCAACCGTGTACTTGGCTGGACGCATACACCTGAGGTTCCTCCATGTGTTGCAGCCGCCGCCAAGTCTGAGCGGAAGAGATTGCCGCGAATTGAGGAAGGAAGCGCGGAATGAACCAAGTTTGGGAACGCCTCTATATTGGTGGCCTTGCCGACGCGAATGAACTCGCTGCTGACAACCCCTTCGGCATCTCCACAGTCATCTCACTGTCGGAGATGACTGTCATGCACAAGCGCCGGGGCATTAACTACCTCCATTTGCCCATTGAAGATGACGAGCTAGTGCCCGTCCAGCAGTTCGACCGTATCCTCGACTCCCTTTATGAAAACTGCCGGTGGGGAAAAGTGCTCCTGCATTGCAGCCTTGGAATCTCTCGCGCTCCAAGTATGGCTGCGGCTTACATGGATGCAGTTGGCTGCATGGGCATTGACGCCGCCATCAAAGAGATTCGGAAGGTACGTCCGTTCATCTCGCCATCCAAAACTTTACTCGAAAGTCTGAAGGAGAATCTCCAGTGAAGCGTGTAGCCCTATATTGCCACATTAGCCAAGTTGAGCACGTCGAGAATCATTTGATTCAACTCCGTGGCCTTTCGGCGAAGCGCGGATACCAGATTGTTAGCGAATATATCGACCGAATCTCAGGCGTGAAGTCGCGGCGTCCCGGTTTGGATGCCCTCATGAAGGATTCACGCCGGGGTAAGTTTGACCTCGTTTTTGTGTCGGGGTTTGACGGGATTGCAAGGTCGGTTCGTGACTTCCTTCAGGTGTTGCACGAACTCGACAATGCTGGGGTCGGTTTCGTCAGCGCACGTGAGGCAATCGACACATCCGGCCCTACTGGACGAGTTATTTTAACGTTCATCGGAGCCATCTCAGCCCTCGAAAGAGACCTTCTCAGGGAACGTGTCCGTCAAGGTATCGCCCGTCGCCGTCTAATGGGTCTGCCGGTCGGTCGCCAGCCGCTGGATGTTGACCATGATGCCATCGTCGCGGCTCGGCTTGGCGGCGGGAGCCTGACCGACGTTGCCAAGCAGTACGGCGTCAGCAGGGCATCCGTTGTGCGATGGGTTCGCGAGGCTAGGCAAGGCGGATTGAGCAGCACAGAAGCCGACCAACCACCCGTATCGTGTGAGGCTTGAGAACGTGGTGTTCACACTTCGATGAATGAAAGGGGTATGACCATGTGCAGTCCATGGGCTCATGACAGCTATTTAGAGTATGCAGAGGTCTTTCCAGAGATTGCTGACATCCTCAACACATCCGGCGTCAAGGCGAAAGTCAAAGACAACGCTGACAAGACTGGGCTCCTCGTTAAGGTCACGCTGCCCGACCGTACCACCGCTGTGCTCGACGAAAGTGAAGGGGACAACTGGAGCATCAACCTCGGCGGAAAGGTCATTCAATTGGACATCCCGGTTGAAAATCGTGACGCACGCGCAATCGCTGCCGCGTTACTCAAGGTCGTCGGAAAGTGATTAGAAGCAGGATGGGAAAGGTCGCAGCATGATGGACAAAGTGATTGTGCGCCTAAAGAGCCCGAGCGGTGCTAGGCGGAAGTTGCCCAGCGAGTCTCTCAACCAAGCGATGGTGTCGTTGGCCGATAGTGACGAGATGCGCCCCCTGCTTTGTGAAGCGTCCAGCGAGGGTAAAGCATTAGCCATCGACATAGTTCAAGACCGGACAGGACGCCTGATTTTTGCTCATTTCGGCAAGGAGTCATTGTGAAGACCTTCTACAATAATTCCCAACAGGAAGGAGACTGGTTTCAATGGCCGACGCTGTTTTTGCAGATGTAGTAATACCGCGCAAGCCTGTTGTGTCAGCAGACGACGACGCCCAATCAATTCCACTGACATTGGTTGTGTCCGACCGCGAGACCGTGGCCGAGTTGCTTCAGAGAAACGACGGTCGAGAGCGCGATGAGTATGCTCTTGCGGCCCTGCGGATTGGCGTTCTTTCCCTGAAGCACGCCCGTGGACAGATTGATGCTGACGCGGTCAGGCGCGAAGGCGAGAAGCTGCTGAAAGACCTGAAGAGCGCCATGGATGGCTCCCGCAATGAAATCCACACAAATCTCGCCACTGCCCTCAAAGAGTATTTCGACCCAAGTAGCGGGAGGTTCCAAGAAAGGGTTGAGCGCCTGATAAAGCAGGATGGCGAACTTGAGCAGGTGCTGCAACGTCAGGTCGGCGGCACTGGCTCTGTGCTGGCAGACACCCTCGCTGAGCATATCGGCAAGAACAGCCCACTGATGAAGCTGTTGAATCCAGAGGAGGCCAATGGGCTCGTTTCCTCGGTCCGCTCCACAATTTCGTCGGTGATTGATGAGGAGCAGAAGCGAATCCTCGGAGAGTTCTCGCTGGACAACGACCAAGGCGCATTAAAGCGGTTGGTCAAGGAATTGACTGAAGCCAATGGCAAGCTGAGGGACGGCCTTGCCGATGACATTGGCAATGTGGTGCAGGAGTTCTCCTTGGACAAGGAGGACTCGGCTCTGAGTAGGCTCGTGAAGCGGGTTGAAACAACACAGGAGACCATCGCAAAAGAGTTTTCGCTCGATGAAGATGGCTCCGCTCTCTCCCGGCTCTCCACTGTCCTCAACGACGCGAAGGGTTCCATTGATGCCAACCTGACCCTCGACAATGAAGGCTCTGCCCTCTATCGCCTGAAGCGGGAACTGGTGGACATTCTCGACTCTCACGAGAAGAAGGTTCAAGAATTCCAAGGCGATGTCAAAGCAGCATTGGAAGGTATGAAAGCGCAGCGAAAAGAGACCGCCCGTTCTACTCAGCACGGCAATGACTTTGAAGCCACGGCCTGTGAGTTCATCGAGAAGGAAGTGCAGAAGGCTGGGGATGTCGCCAGCCGGGTTGGAGCAACGACCGGCCTGATAAAAAACTGCAAGGTCGGCGACCTCGTGGTTGAGCTAGGGGCAGACTGCGTGGCGGCGGGAGAGAAGTTTGTTGTCGAGGCAAAAGAGGATGCAGGGTATTCCGTGGCGAAGGCACTCGTCGAGATTGACACCGCTCGAAAGAACCGGAGTGCCAGCGTTGGACTCTTCCTCTTCTCTGCACAGACCGCGCCACAAGGGATGGATATGCTCACCCGCAATGGCGATGATGTTCTTGTCGTATGGGATGCTCAGAGGATTGAGTCGGATGTCATCCTCCGTGCAGGGCTTTCCCTAGCGAAAGCACTTTGCGTCCGCAAGCAAAGGGAGCGCGACAAAAACGACAGCAACTGGGATGATGTTGATGCTGCCGTCTTGGCCGTAGAGAAAGAAGTCAACCGCATTGGACAGATGAAAACGTGGACGGAGACCATCCAGTCACACAGCGGAAAACTGCTGGACGAATTCCGCAAGATGACCAACAATCTGGAGGCTCAGATTGCGGTGCTGCGCGAGAGCGTGGAAACGCTGAAGCGTTCGTAGAATAGAGGAATCGCACATGGACTTCGCCCCGCCAGCCTGTCACAGTGCCCAGTCGTCCTGCACGGAGGCCGACTGGGTGCAATGCACCGAATGTTCCCGTCTCATATGCACTGTGCATGAGGAGGTCGCCCATGTCCGTCACGCTGGCAAATACGCCGCCGACATGGACAGCGTTTGCGCCCCCTGCGTTCAGATGCTCTACGAACGTGGAGAGGTCGCGGCGATTCGCCACGGCTATCAGTACATCAACAGACGCTGACTCAGGTGCGACGGCGGCGATGGGGAGGCACCGGCTCCAGCGTCTCGTACACGCCATCCTTGTCCAGCCCCTGAACCAGCTTCGACATCGGCAACTCGAAAACCTCGCAGATGCGGAGCGCCGTGCTCATGGTAATTGGCCGACCGGCCTCAACCTGCTGCCAGTGCCGGGTTGAGAAGCCAAAGCTGAGCATGTCCTCCTGCGAGTAGCCACGCTTCTTGCGTAGCTCCTTCACTCGGATGCCGAAGGCGCGAAAGAACTGGTCTTGATTTGCCACGCCTTATGGTGTAATGATTTACGAGCAGATTACCACGAGCAGATTAGCGTGGTATCAGGGAGCCGAGGCGGCACCTTCTTCGTCCTGAATCTCTGGTAAGCATGAATTGTGTCCAAACAGCGGAGCCTCAATCAGCTACGTGAAAGGCCGAGGTCTTGAGCGAAGAGTGTGGTATCCCCCAATCCAATCAGGTGGCCGGATTCCCAGCAACGGTCATCGCGCCGGGAGTCTTCTCCCGCAGGTACTCGCTGCCAAATAGTGAGGCTGCGTGCGTGGCCTACCATACGCCGAGCCAGTCGGTCGTCTTCCTCGAAGGAGACTCCGCCGAAGTGTGGTGGCGCATCTACACTGCCAACGGCGACTGTGAATCCGCCCTTCAATACATCCGAGACAATGGCACGTTCGATGACGCGGAGGAAGGCTCCCGTGCTGTTCTGACCAGCTTTCTCGAAGACCTCCAGCATTCGAATCTGATAGGCGAAGGCCACGGCTGTGTGCCTCTTGAATCGTGCGTTGCTCTCGGAGCCGACCCCGAGCAAAACCCCGAATTGGAAATCGGCCAGTTCATGGCCGACCACCATGTGCTCTACAGCCTCGTGCTGGAACTTACCTATCGCTGCAATGAACGCTGCGTCCACTGCTACCTGCCATCAGATACCCGCACGGCGGAACTCACCACATCGCAAATCGAATCCTTGCTGCAAGAGTTCAGTGATTTGGGCGGGATGCAGCTTCAGTTGACGGGCGGCGAGTTGTTCGCTCGTAAAGACATCCTTGATATTTTCGCCATTGTCAAAGCACATGTGTTCGTCATATCCATTGTCAGCAACCTCACGCTGATGGCCGACGAAATCCTTGCGGCCCTCGCTGACCTCCATCCCCGGAGCGTGGGTTGCAGCATCTACGGGGCGACAGCCGAGTTGCACGACTCTGTAACGACGATTAAAGGCTCGTTCGATAAATCCATCCACGCCATTCGCTCACTGCGCTCTGCCGGGGTTCCTGTGGTCATCAAGAGTCCCCTGCTGCGCTCCACTGCCCCTCATTGGCGAGAGATTGAACGGCTTGCACAAGACTTGGACTGTGAGTACCAGTTCGACCTCAGCATCACCGCCAAAAATGATGGCGGACTCTCGCCGGTCTCGCACCGGGTTGAGGATACGGCTGTGCTGAAGGACATCTTCGCATCCCGCTACTACAAGCTGTATGCCGGGGACGAGCCGATGTCTGCGCTGACGAGACCGTCGCCGGATGCAGGACTCTGTGGCGCGGGAGCAGCGGGACTCTGCATCTCGCCTGATGGCACAGTACGTCCCTGCATCGGCCTGAATGTTCCGCTTGGGCGATGGCCGGAAACAACGCTCACGGAAATTTGGCGCACATCCAAGTTCCTCGCTGAGTTTCGAGCCATTCGCTTGCGGGACATTCCGCAATGCCGAGACTGCGCGGACTTCGCATATTGCAGCCGCTGTCCCGGCGCATGGCACGCAGAACATGGCGACTTCTGCAAACCGACATCTTATGCGTGCAAGCTGGCGCACGTCTGGTCTGAAGTTCAGCGTGGCCTTTCAGCAAGCAGGAAGGGAGAAGAAATATGAAACTGACTGTCAATACTAAGCGGTATTCACTGGGCAAAGCGTGCAGTTGCTCAAGATTGAACCAAATGTGTTGCGGCATCTCTCAACGGGCGGGCTGATGACGGCGCGGTCTGCGGCGGCAGTGGCACCATTCGCTGTCGCCGTGGTTCGTTTTCGTGCGTACATCCATTGAAGACCTATTAGCACAATGGGAGGCTGCTGTGCCCACTCCAGAAGAAAAATACTACGACGGAATGAACACGCTGCTGGCTCCGGTGAGATGGATAAAGAGCCTTGTGCAGACAGCCCTCATTATCCTGCTACTGATTGGAGCAGGGTTGCTCTACCCCCTAATCCAACTTGTTAACGACGGCCATGTAACCTTTGGTGGGTTCGTGGTGAGTTTCCTGACCGCCCTATTTATCTTCACCTTCTGCTACGCCCCTTGGTACACCGTCTGTGGGGGAATACTATGCTTCGTCGTTTTTTATGCTTGCTGTTTCAGCGATTCCTTCGTAAATAGTTTGACTGGGACTGGATTCATCCTTTTCGCCTTCGCCTTCCTCGCTTTTGGAATCCTTCAACGGTACATCCGCCATCGTTTGTTCGACCCAAAACCTGAACCAAAGGAGCCAGAGCCAGACCTATGGGAGTCAATTAACGATGGAATCTTTGAAAAACTCACCCGCGAATATGACGCTATGGACAGTGAAGTTCGGAACTCCATGATTAGCCTCCATGGCAGCAATTACCGCCTGTGGCCTCGCCCGTGGCCTGTGCGTACTTCTAATGCAGCACCAGAAGATGCCGGTGAACCTTCCAACAGGAAGTCGGTTTGCGAAAAGTGCAATAAGGCATTTGGGCTTCTCGACCTCCCGCTCGGGGCTTCGGATGAAGAAGTGAACTCGAAGAAGCGTGCTTTCGCTGAGTTGTTACACGATGACCGCTTGGGGGCAATGAGCGATGATGCCCGTCGTATAGCGAAAGAGCAGCACCAAAGCGTAAACGAAGCGTGTGGCCATATCCTGACATGTCCGGTCAGGGCGAAGTTGAAAGGCAGCGAACCGCCCCCCGCCCCTTACCAATCTACAAGTGTGACGACGGCGAACGAAAAGGCTAAGCATCAGCCCTCTCCGGCGTCGTCATCGGGCGAAAGTAAATTGGAGAAGCAGGAGCACGGGCACATGGTTCTAACCGAACAAGAACGGATTGATGCTCTTGATGCCACCCGGATAAAGGTGGACGAGACCACCGATGAAATAAGGGACTTTCTTGAGCAGATGAAGAAGCAGAAGCAAACGTCTCTGGAGCGCCTTTGAAACTCTGGTCTGGCGGCGGTTCATAGACCCCCATTTCCGGTCCCATTTTTCGGGAGGCTTTTTGCGGTCATTCCGCCGCTGAGCGGGTAGTCCACATGGTTTAGTATCTGGACTCTTCCGGCTGCGGACGGCTGCTATATTCAATCTGACGGTGGCAGAGACGCTGAGGCTGATAATGCCGTCGCCTGACGCCACGCCCGAGGAGATGCAATGAAGAACTCTGTCAATCCAGAGCCCAGCGTCGGCATCTTCTGGCTGCTCGACGGCAAACTCATAATCGACGCTACGCCGCTCTCAAAGGCGGAGCCCTACGGCAATGCCTTGGGTCATACGACAAGCCACATTGATTTCTGGACGCGGCAACAACACGCAGGTGCGGTTCCCGCAGAAGTCGAATACGAAGAGCCGCCACGTGGCCGCGTAGTCTTCGACAGGCAAGAGCAGCGGTTTCACCTGATGGCCGACAAGTGCATCCTCGGGCAGCGGGATGTCGTCGGACGGATTATGGCTGCGATGAATCTGCCATCCGGCAAGACGACCGAGGGCAGGGATGAGCACTATCGTTGCCACGAATGCCTGTATCCGGTTGCGGAAGATGATGAAGATTATTGAGTGCGTCATGGCCGAGGTCTTCCCCGCATCGTGAACACGGAAGTGTAGCCGCCAACACGAGTGGAGCCGTGGCCTTTTTAGGCGGTGGCACTCGGCTACTGCCTAGTTGAGACTGGACTTTCTGTTGAAGCCAGTGAGCCCTCATAACCTTGTATCCAAGCTGAGAGGACGACCCTATGCACCTGCGGCGGTTTGCTACTGAGGATTTCGCAGCGTCCGATAGACCGAACTCTCGCTGATTGCGAGTTCCGCCGCTATGGCCGTCAACGTCATGCCTTGCTGCCGTAGCTCGATGACACGGTTCGCGCTTTGTACCACCTTGGGTCTGCCCAAGACTCTTCCTTGGGCTCGAACCCGCATGAGCCCAGCGATAGTGCGTTCGCTAACCCTCAGGCGCTCCTGACGGGCGATGCAACTGAGCAGCGATATGACAACATCAGAGAACGGCCCCATGCTGTCGAGGTAGGTTTCCGTCAGGCTCCTGTACCCGACACCACAAGCTGTCAGTCTTTGAAGGTATTGAAGGGTCTGTAGTGTTCCCTCCCTCGAAAGCCGGTCGAGTGAGAAGAACAGCAGCAGTGAGAACCGGCGCTTTGCCGCCGCATCGAACATCGCCTTGAACTGGTCGCGGTTCCCGTTGCCGCCAGTGCCGTGGTCAACGTACTCCTTCACGACTTCAAGCCCTTCACGCTGGGCGTACGCTCTCAGCAGCCGAAGTTGGTTCTCAACGTCCTGCCGCCCGTCTTTGAGCGAGACCCTTGCATAAATCGCCGCCTTGATTCTCATACCTTAAGAATACGAAGACCATGACGAATTTAGCTATGTTTTGCCGTCACAATCGACCGATTTTGACAGGCAGAAGAATGCCTGAAAGGGTTCCGCTAAGTTGTTGAATTCACGTTGGCGGTGAGGACGCAGAAAGAGGACGTTTTTGACGGGTTCAGCGAGACCACCATTTGGGCGCTATTGCTCTTCAAATGGCGACCTTGGTGAAGGTCTGCACCGATTAGTCAGTAAGCCTCCACTGCCGCCCAGCCAGCGGTATAGTTGACGTTATGGCTCTTTTCTCTCGAAGGTTCTTGCAACGGATGCTCGACGAAAGCAAGTCCTACCTCTCGGTAAAGCAACGTCACGACTCCTGCAATCTTCTAAACACGGTTCGCGACGACTACTTGGCAACTGAGTGGGAGATGGCCATTCTTCACGTTCTCAACAAGCTTGGCTCTTTACAGCACGAACCGGATTTTCCGGGCACAAGCCACCCTGATGTTCTCTTTACCACCGACGACGGTCTTTCCTTCGTTGCTGATATTACCGCCGTATCTGACAAGGGGCTCCATCAGCAGAATCCATACGATGCCCTTCAAGAAGAGTTCTTCAAGCGTCAGAAGAAGCTTGGGATGCTGAATGGCGGGTTCGATGTCCGTGTTGATTCCTACGAAGACAATATCTATCGCGGTTCCGGGAAAAAGCCACGGCTCAGGCTTCCCAAGAGAGCAGACTTTTCGTCCAAAATCTTCAACGCCGATTTTCGGCGTTTCATGATGGGTGTTCGAGATAATCCAGATGAAGTGCGCCAGTTGCGTATCGAGGATGCGGAGACATCAGTTCATTTTTCGTATGGCCCCTCTCGGCGTGGATTTGGGGGCGGCAGTCACCCGTCATTTGATTTGGCCGCCGTTATTGACAAGAACCCAATTTACAACGCCCTCAGTTCTAAGGCAGACCAGCTAAGAAAATCAGGTTATGACGGAACCAAAGGAATATTCCTTTGCGATGCTGGTTGCTGGAGTTTGCACCAGCGAAGTTCGAATTGGCAGTTTTATGCGCGAGATGAAGTCGTTAAACATTTTCTGCGCCAAAATCAGTCTGTATCCTTCGTCGTGGCTCTGATAGTTGAAGAGGAGCAGACGGCGTTTGTACATACCACGAAGCGATTCATTAGCCGCAGCGTGTACCTGAACGACGATGCTGTGCATCTGAAGGAACAGATTGAGCGGTTAGCTAGGAATCTGGAGTCCAGATTGCCAAGCCCTGTGCAAAGCCCAAGAAACGCAATGCTGGATTTGAAGAGGAAGGACGGAATGACAGGTCGGCACTTAGGAACACTCACACAGGGAAGAGGTATTGAGATGTCCGCTCGAATGCTTCTCGAAATTCTCGCCGGGCAACTTTCAGTTAGAGACTTTGAGCAGAATTATAGAATGGAAGGCGCTCAGAATCCCTTCAGAAGAATGCTTGAGCAGGGGCGGCTTATCGAAGGAATAACCGTCGAACCTCACACGGAAGCAGATGACGACAGAGTGACGATTCGCTTTGGCAATCCTGATTGTGCAGTTGCGCCTTTCAGATGCGATTGAGCAATCCCTCTCGGGGCGTCAGAGGACTGTGTGTAGCGGACGACCCGCCATTGACGACGACTGTGATTGGCGCTGCTAAAATCGGCTTATGACGCCAAAGAAGCGAGACGCCGACTCCATGGAGCGCAAAGAACTCTTTGTCTTGTGTCGCGGAGGTGAGGGAAATGTTTTTCCGTTCCTCACCGACGTTGCAGTCGAGGCCACGCACTACTTCGCACGCGGCTTCCATGATGCCGCAGACATGCTGATACAGAATGCGAGTGGTGGAGACCCTGACTACGCTGTGCTACCTGTTTTGTTTTTGTATAGGCACGCAGCAGAACTTTACCTGAAAAGCATCATTTGGAACGGGGACGATTTGCTGCACTTTCTGAAGAAGCCCTTGTCGGGTGCGGAAAAAGTCGCCAACAGTTCACACAGCCTCAGGACATTGTTGCCCTACGCGCAAGAAGTGATTTCCGTATTCGACCTCAAATGGAACGAGGCTGAGTTTGGCACATACAAAGATGGTGTCCAAGTCATAGAACAAATTGATGAAGTTGACCCCAACTCTTTCGCTTTTCGTTATCCGATTGACAGGGCGGGGAGTCCAAATAAACCCCAACAATGGGGCTTCGACCTGCTTAGTTACGCCGCACCTACAACCAAAGTTCTAAACGGTTGGTGGGAATTGGCACTCGACCTTGAAGGGCACCGAGAATATCACCTGATGGGGTAGATGACGGGGTAACCATATTTACTACTCATGTAGACTTATCAAGGAGGATTTTCAATGAGCACGAAACAACTACTGGCTGAAATCGAGCGCGGCATCAAAGCCTTACAGAAGGCACAGGCTTTAGTTCTGAAAGCTGAGGCTGCTGCACCAAAGGCCAAGGCCACCGCAGTTAAGACAGCCCCGGCCAAGACGGCCAAGGCGGTAAAGGCACCTGCAAAGAAGGCGTACGCCTCCGGGCAACGCCATGGTTGACGGGGCCGGGGTGTGCGCAGGTAGGCTACTTTGCTATTCGTGCGGCGTAGGCGGCTGGAGTTAGCTCGGCAAGGGACTGGATGGAGCGGTCGGC
>Ga0181520_10012360_pt1 | contig 10995 bp, 8 predicted proteins | sample PEATcosm2014_Bin_29_FD_132451 | JGI IMG/M metagenome (GOLD analysis project Ga0181520, IMG submission 132451) | Peatland microbial communities from MTU Mesocosm Facility, Houghton, MI, USA - PEATcosm2014_Bin02_30_metaG | ecosystem: Environmental > Terrestrial > Soil > Wetlands > Peat | place...
ACTTGCTGCCCATCAGCACCGCCACCAGCGGTTGCGTTTCCGGCATCGTTATTGCCCCTGCGCCAGGGTGAAGCCATCCTGCCCATCGAAGGAGCGCAGCGACTCGGTCATGGCGATCTCGATTCCGGAATCCGCGATCCGCCCCAGCAGCGCCACGAGCGGCGCCATGCCGGTCTGGTTCTCCGCCAGGAAGCGGCAGCGGAAGCTGTCCGTGCAGAAGGTCTCCGCACGTCCCGCCGGCCAAACCTTCACGCCGCGATTGTCGATCATTTGCAGCTTCAAGCCCTCGCCCGCCAGCTTGCCCACCGCGGCGGCCAGCTCGTTGGCATTGCGCGACGGCCAGTAGACGAACACGTCGATGCCCTTGAGCCGCATGTCCGTGGGGCGGGCCGCCGCCGCCGCAACCGGAGGCGCCGCAGTCTGCGACCGCTTGGCATACGTCACCGGTTTTAGCCGGTTGGGCTTCTGGCCCATGCGCGCCACCACCGCGCAGGCGAATTCCTTGGTTCCCACCTTCTCCTTGCTGATCCCTTCCGAGAAGATGTCGTAGGTGTGGACGCCGTCCTCGATCGTCCGCAGCCACGCGTTATGCACCCGCTCGGCCGCCTCTGGCTGGTCGATGTGCACCAGCATCAGCACCGCTCCCAGCAGCAGCCCCGAGGGGTTGGCCAGGTTCTTCCCCGCGCGCCGCGGAGCCGATCCGTGAATGGCTTCGAACATGGCGCAGTGGTCGCCGATATTGGCCGAACCGGCCAGCCCCACCGACCCGGCGATCTGCGCGGCCACGTCCGAGAGGATGTCGCCATACAGGTTCGGCATCACGATCACGTCGAAAGCCTCCGGCGTATCGGCCATCTTGGCGGCGCCGATATCCACGATCCAGACTTCCTTTTCGATCTCCGGATAGGCCGCCCCGATCTCGTCGAAAACCTTGTGGAACAGGCCGTCGGTCATCTTCATGATGTTGTCTTTCATGAAGCAGGTGACCTTGCGGCGATTGTGCAGGCGCGCGTACTCGAAGGCGTAGCGCACGATCTTTTCGCTGCCCGGCCGCGAGATCAGCTTGATGCAGGACATCACTTCCGGGCTCATGCGGTATTCGATCCCGGCGTACAGGTCTTCTTCGTTCTCGCGCACGATCACCAGGTCCATGTTGGGATGCTTGGTATCGATGAACGGGTGATAGGAGACGCACGGCCGCACGTTGGCGTACTGCCCCAGCGTCTTGCGCGTGGTTACGTTCAGGCTCTTGAAGCCGCCGCCCTGCGGCGTGGTGATGGGTGCCTTAAGGAAAACCTTGGTGCGCAGCAGCGAATCCCAGGAACTCGGTTCGATCCCCGCGGAATTGCCGCGCAGGTACACCTTTTCCCCGATTTCGATGGTTTCGATGTCCAGTTGGGCGCCCGCCGCTTCCAGAATCTGCAGCGTCGCGTTCATGATCTCAGGGCCGATGCCGTCGCCATAGGCGACGGTGATTGGGGTCTTGGTGGGCATAGTGGATGCACTTAGGATAGGGGAATTCCCGGCGCCTGTGCAAGCCTCTGCGCACTACAATTGGGAAGAGCCAATTATGTCGCCATTGGAGGCAGCCAGCGCCGTTTCCATCCCCGCCCGGCCGCGCGCCGGCGGCTTTGCGCGATACGCCTGGGCGGTGCTGGCCTACAACGTAGCGGTTGTCCTGTGGGGTGCGCTGGTGCGCGTCACCGGTTCGGGCGCGGGCTGCGGGAACCATTGGCCACTTTGCAACGGCACGGTGACGCCGCTTTCGGGCACCGCCGCCACCACCCTCGAATTCACCCATCGCATCGAATTCACCCATCGGATGATGAGCGGCCTGGATGCCGTGCTGGTCGTGGCGCTGGTTCTGTGGGCCTTCCGGCTATTCCCCCGCCGCCATCCGGCCCGCTTGGGAGCGGCGCTGGCGGGCGTTTTTCTGGTTACGGAAGTGCTCCTCGGCGCGGCCCTGGTGCTCCTCCAGCACGTGGGGCGCAATCCTTCGGTGAACCGCGCCTACTCGCTCTCCGGGCACCTGGTCAACACGCTCGCGCTGCTGGCCTGCCTGGCGCTCACCGCGTGGTGGGCCGGCGGGAAGCCACCCGTGCGTTTCGCCGGCCCGGGCGCCTGGATGGCCGCGGCCAGCCTGCTGGCCTTCGCGATCCTGGGCGTGAGCGGCGTAATCGCGGCCCTGGGGGACACGCTCTTTCCGGCTCAATCCCTGGCGGCGGGTTTTGCCCAGGATCTCGATCCGGCCGCCAGCATTTTCCTGCGCTTGCGCATTTTCCACCCCCTGATTGCGGCGGCGGTGGAAGCCTGGCTGGTGATTTTCGCGGTGACGTCTTTCCTGCGCCGGCCGGCCGTCAAACCCATGGCCTGGGCGGTGCTGGCCGCCGCGGGTGTGCAACTGGTGGCCGGCTTCGTCAACCTGGTGCTGCTGGCGCCCGGCTGGATGCAGATCGTCCACCTGCTGCTGGCGGACACGCTGTGGATCCTGCTGGTGCTCCTGTGTGCCTCCCTGCTGGCGGTCTGAGGCCGGCGCGCCCCAGACGCGAAAACGTGGCGCGGGCCTAAAGCCGCGGGGGTAATCGGCCGATCTGTCTCCTATGCGATGGGTATGGATTCTCGCGGCTACCCAGCTTTGGGCGCAATCGGCGGCCTCGATCGCGGAACGCGCGCGCGAGGCCCTCGAGAAACAGCGCGCTTCGGTGGCCCGTCAGCTCGAGGCGGCGCGCAAGCAGGCCGGGCATGCCGACACGTGGCTGCCTATCGGCGCCGATCCCAAGCCGCCGCCCGGCGATATCGCCATGGATGATCCGGCTGGCTGCGAACCTATGTCCGAACTGGTGCTGGCGCCCATCGTGGATCGCGTGTCCCAGGATCAGAAGCTCGAGCCCAGCCTGATACACGCGGTCATCCGGCAGGAATCCGCCTTCCGTCCTTGCGCCGTTTCATCTCGCGGCGCGCAGGGGCTGATGCAGATCATGCCGGCTACGGCCGGAGATCTCGGCCTGGACGATCCGTTCGATCCTCCGTCCAACGTCGCGGCCCGCGCTAAGTACCTGCGCCAGTTGCTGGACCGCTACCACGGCGATCTCTTCCGCGCCCTGGGAGCCTACAACGCCGGGCCCGCCGCAGTGGATGCGGCCGGAGGCATCCCGGATATCCCGGAAACGCTCGATTACGTAAGCTCCATTTTCCACAAGCTGGATCGGAAATAGAGCCGGAGCCCAATCCCCACGATGGTTGCGCGGCGGCATACTGGAAAAGATGGCTGTCGACCCTTTCGAACTGGTGCTGGCCGTGGAGGCCGCCGACATCGACGAACTCGGCCACGTCAACAACGTGACCTACCTGAGGTGGGTGCAGGATGCCGCCGTGGCGCATTGGCGCGCGGCCGCCCCGCCGGCCGATCAAGCGCGCCTGTTTTGGGTGGCGCTGCGCCACGAAATCGATTACAAGCGGGCGGCCTACGCCGGCGAGAAGCTCATTGCCCGAACGTGGGTGGGCAACGCCACGCGCCTGCGCTTCGAGCGCCACACCGAAATTCTGCGCGCGGCCGATCGCACCTTGCTCGCCAAAGCCCTCACCGTGTGGTGCCCCATCGATGCCCACACCGGCCGGCCTACCGCCGTCAGCCTGGAAGTCCGGGAGTCGTTCTCGACGATGGCCGAATTGCGGCCTTGACCGTCCGGCCGAGTGTGGAGGCCGTGTAGGGCTTCGGCAGGAAGCCCGAAACCGCCTGGTCCGCCAGCAGCTTCAGGCATTCCGCCTCGCTGTAGCCGCTCGACATCACCACGCGAAGATCCGGCCTCAGGCGGCGCAGGCGCGCCAGGGTTTCCTGGCCGCTCATCCCAGGCATGCTCAAGTCCAGCACCACCAGGTCGATTGCACCCGGATCGGCCGTCAGGGCCTCCACCGCGGCCGCCCCGCTTTCGCTTGTAACCACGTCATAACCCATGCGCGCCAGCGCGTAGGTGGCCATCTGTACCACCGCCGGTTCATCGTCCACCAGCATCACGCGTCCCTGACCCCGCAGGCGATGGGGATCGCTGGCGGCCTTCGCGGCGGGTGCCGGCAAGGCCGCGGCAGCCGGAAGCAGGATCGAGAACGAACTGCCCATTCCGGGAGTGCTTTCCACTTTCAAGGCGCCTTTGTGGCCGCGCACGATCCCCGAAACGGCCGCCAATCCCAGTCCCCGGCCGGTGAACTTGGTGGTGAAAAACGGATCGAAGATCTTGGCTTTGGTGGCTTCGTCCATCCCGCAGCCGGTATCCCTGACCTCCAGCAGCACCTGCGGCCCCTGGCGAATCTCCGCGCTCTCCCAATCGCGGCCCAGGGATTGCCCGTTCGCCCCCACCAGGCGCGTGCGCACCGTGATCAGGCCAGCCCGGTCGCCGATCGCTTCGGCGGCGTTGATCACCAGGTTCATGACCACCTGCTGGATCTGGGCCAGATCCGCCTGGATGGGCGGGAGATCGGGCTCCAGGTCGAGCCGCAGGGTGACCGGATTGGGCACCGAAGAACGCACCAGCGCCACCACCTCCCGCACCAGCTCGGAAAGCACCACCGGCTCGATCACGAAACGCCCCTTGCCGGAATAGGCCAGCATCTCGCGCGTCAGGTGCGCGGCACGTTCCCCGGCTTGCAGGACCTCCTGGAGCAGGCCGCCGGCCTGGTGGCCCGGCGGCAGCAAATCCGCCGCCAGGCTGGCGTTGCCGATGATACCTACCAGCAAATTGTTGAAATCGTGCGCGATGCCTCCCGCCAGCATCGCCACGCTCTCCATTTTCTGCGCTTCCAGCAGCCGGTTCTCGATGCGCTTCCGCTCGGTCACGTCCAGGACCAGCGCCATGGCGGCCGTGACGCGCCCGCCCTCCCCGCGCAAGGGCACGTACTGCGACCACAGCTTGCGGTCGCGGTACTCGGTTTCGTAGCTCCCCGTCTGGCCCTCCAGCGCCACGCGAACGTGTCGCTCCACCAGATCGCGCAGTCCCGCGTCCAGGACGTCGCGCAGAGGGCGTCCTTCCACGGTCTCCCGGCTCATGCCCAGCCGGCCGGCCAGCTCGCCTTCGGCCACCAGGCACAGCAAATGCTCGTCCACTACCAGCACCCCGCCGTCGGGAATGCTGCGCGCGATCGCCCGGTAGCGCTCTTCGCTTTCGCGCACCCGCTTCTGCGCCTCCACGCGCTCCATGGCTACCGCAATATGGTGGGTCACCGCCTGCATGAGCGACAGATCGTCTTCCGAGAACGCCGGACGGTTGGCGGTGCCGAACGAGAGAGTTCCGATGATCTTTCCCCTGGCCGGCAGGGGATAGCACGCGTAAGCTTGCATGCCGAACGATTTCACGAGCTCCGTTCGCGGGTCGGGTGTGTTGAAGATATCCGTGGCGACGATGCGGCAGCCATCTCGCGCCACGCACCCGCACACCGCCGCGCCATAGTCGAGCCACTCGATCGTGCGCGCCGCCTCGGCGGGAATTCCCCCCGAGGCATTCAGGTGCAGGCATCCCCGCCGCTCGTCCACCAGGTAGTTGAAAAACGTCTGGCAATCGAGGGTTTGCATTACCTTGCGCGCCAGTTCGTCGACCAGGCTCTGCGGATCTTCACTGGCCAGCAAACGCGCCACCACGTCGGTCAGCAGTTCCTGGTGGAGGCGGGCCCGCGACAACAGAAGCTTGCGTTCGGTGATGTCCCGAACCACGCTGATGAGCAGGCGTTCGCCGCCCACGTCGGCGCCGAGCGAGCTGACTTCCACCGGGAACTCGCTCCCGTCTTTGCGGACATGCACGGTTTCGAACAGCACCGTGGCGGTGTCGGCGCGGCTCATCTGGGATTCGATCTGGTCGCGGAAGGCGCCCGCCCGCAAATCGCGGACGCTCATGCCGAGGATTTCTTCGATGCTGTACCCGTAGGCCCGCAGCGCTGCCGCGTTGGCGTCCAGAATCCGGCCATCGCCGCGGCGCACGAACAGGATGATGTCCCGGCTGTGCTCGGCCAAAAGTTCGAAGCGGCGCTGGGCGTCCTGTTCGCCGTGCCAGCCGGAAAGGTCGCGGATAGCCAGCAGCACCATCGGCGTGCCGTCATGTTCGAGGCGGCGGCTGTGAATAGAGACCGGCACTTTCCGGCCGTCCCTGGCGTGCAGCGCGGCGCACCCCGCGGTCCCGTTCTCGAAGATATCCGCCAGTGCCAGCCCGCGGATCTCATCCGCCGCGCAGCCCAGCATACGGCATAACGCCGGGTTGGCATATAGCGGGCGGCCCGCCGGCGATCCCTCCGTCGCGTCCAGCAGCAGCATGCCGTCGCTCGCAAGATCCAGGGCCGGTTGCAACCCGCCTGCCTCGCGCCGCTCGCGGCCCTCTTTCGAACGTATCGGCATGGCAGTCGTTTCCCGGAAAGCAGGCTCACACATACGGGTTGGAAGGGATTACAATCTGGCTGATTTTAGCGCATTCTCGCGGCGCCCGTCCGTGCCGGCCGGCGGTCCTTGGAACGCCCACGTACAGTGAACGTACCAGTGCGGGGACTGGAGCGTCTGGTATTGCAATCGCCCGCAGTTTGCGATTTCCCACGTCCCGGGGCGCTATAATCGTCTGTTCAAATTCCCTGTCGAAGGTTTCGGAGGCTCCCCCCACTTGCCGGAATTGCGTAAGGACCCCGTCACGGGGAGATGGGTAATCATTGCCACGGATCGCGCCAAGCGGCCCTCGGATTTTATCCGCCAGCCGGTGGTGCCGGCCGGCGGTTGCATCTGCCCGTTCGATTACGGTAACGAGCACAAAACGCCGCCCGAGATTTTGGCGTACCGCGACAGCGGCGGACGCGACGAACCCGGCTGGCGCGTGCGCGTCATCCCCAACAAGTTTCCCGTCCTGGGAATCGAAGGCGAGTTGAACCGCCAGGGCGAGGGGATGTACGACAAAATGAACGGCATCGGCGCTCACGAGGTGGTGATCGAGACTCCCGATCACATGGCTACCCTGGCCGAAATGCCCGAGAAGCGCATCGAAGAGGTCCTATGGGCCTTTAAGGAGCGCGTCAACGACCTCAAGCGGGACCGCCGTTTCCGCTATATCATCCTGTTCCGGAACCACGGCGAAGCCGCCGGCGCCTCGCTCGAGCATCCCCATTCCCAACTCATCGCGCTGCCCGTCATCCCCAAACGCGCGAAGGAAGAGGTGGACGGCGCGAAGCTCTTCTACGACCTCAAGGAGCGCTGCATTTTCTGCGACATCATCCGCCAGGAAACCACCGCCGGCGTGCGCCTGGTGGCCGAGACGGACCGCTTCACGGTACTGGAACCATACGCCCCGCGCTTCCCCTTCGAGACCTGGATCCTGCCCAAGCGCCACGAGTCGCATTTCGAGGATTCCGACGCTGTCACCTTGCAAAACCTGGCCTGGGTGTTGCGCTCCACCATGCGCAAGATCGACAAAGTGCTCGAGCGGCCGGCCTACAATTTCATCTTTCACAGCGCGCCCGTGCAGGACGCCCCGTTGCCGTATTACCACTGGCATCTGGAGATCATTCCCAAACTCACCAAGGTGGCCGGTTTTGAATGGGGTACGGGCTTCTACATTAACCCGACGCCACCCGAGGAATCCGCCCGTTTTCTGCGCGACGCCGGCCTGGGATAGGCGGTCCTTCCGGACAAGGCCACTAAAAGGCCGGCCGTCCGTATAACGTCCACTCTCCGTAAATAAAATCGCCAGATAAAATCGCCCGCACGGTAAACTCCCCCGCATTTCATCCGATAGGTATGCTGTGGGACGCATCGCCTCTGTGCCGACAAGTACGGCCGCCGAACAGCACGACAGCTTTTAGCGCCGCGCCCCCAAAGGAGTCTAGCCACAATGCCTAACAGAAGGGGCCCTCGGAATGCGGATTCGCAGCCTGGAGACAGAGCTTCCCGCCGGGCCGAAACAGTTGAACAGATCGACAATGCCAGTATCTTCGGCGAGCTGAAGCGCGTGGCGGACGTCATCGAGGAAGGCCGCCTGAACGAGCGAGCCCGACTGGACGTGGTCACCCTGGCCGGTGCGCGTGAGCGGGTTGCCGCTGTCAACCGGATCATCGACGCCCTGGTCTCACCTTTAATGGTGGCCGCCGAATATGTCGACAAAATCGGCAGGGGCGATATCCCGCCGAAGATTTCGACCAACTACAACGGCGATTTCAATGGCATCAAGAACAGCCTGAATAACTGTATCGACAACATCGGTCTCCTGGTGTCCGACTCGGCAATGTTGGCGAAGGCGGCTCAAGAAGGCAAGTTGGGAACCCGTGCCGACGCTTCCAAGCATCACGGCGATTTCCGCAAGATCGTGGAAGGAGTGAACCAGACTCTGGATGCGGTGGTCGGGCCGGTGAACTTTTGCGGCCAGTACTTGGACCGGATCTCAAAGGGCGACATCCCGCCCAGGATCACCGAGACCTTTCAAGGCGACTTCAACGGGATTAAGAACAATTTCAACAACTGCATCGACAATATCAACGCGCTGGTGACCGACGCCGGCCTGCTGGTGAAGGCGGCGGTGGAAGGCAAGCTGGCCACCCGCGCCGACGCTTCTAAGCACCAGGGCGATTACCGCAAGATCGTCGAAGGGGTCAACCAGACCCTGGACGCGGTGATCGGGCCGTTGAACGTGGCGGCCGATTACGTGGACAAAATCAGCAGGGGCGCCATCCCGGCCAAGATCACGGACCAGTATAACGGGGACTTCAACACCATCAAGAACAACCTGAACAACTGCATCGACAATATCAACGCGCTGGTGGGCGACGCGGGCGTGCTGGTGAAGGCGGCGGTGGAAGGCAAGCTGGCCACCCGTGCCGACGCTTCCAAGCATCAGGGCGACTACCGCAAGATTGTGGAAGGGGTCGACCAGACTCTGGACGCGGTTATCGGGCCGTTGAACGTGGCCGCCGAATACGTCGAGAAGATCAGCCGGGGCGAGATCCCGGCCAAGATCGTCGACAACTACAACGGCGATTTCAACGCCATCAAGAACAACCTCAATGTGCTCATCGAGGCGATGAACAGCATCGCCGAGGCGGCCCAGCACATCGCGCGAGGCGATCTTACCACCCAGATCCACGAGCGCTCCGCCCAGGACAAGCTGATGCAGGCGCTGGCGGCCATGGTGGCGAGCCTGACCAAGGTGGTGGTGGACATCAAGACGGTGGCTTCGGAAGTCGCCAACGGCAGCCAGTCGATGAGTTCCGCTTCGAGCGAGATCTCCGAGGGCGCCAATACCCAGGCCGCTTCGGCCGAAGAGGCCTCTTCTTCCATGGAGGAGATGGTTTCCAATATCCGCCAGAATGCCGACAACGCCCAGCAGACCGAGAAGATCGCGGTGCGCTCGGCCGACGACGCCCGCGAGGGCGGCCGCGCCGTGGCCGATGCCGTCACGGCCATGAAGGAGATCGCCAGCAAGATCTCCATCATCGAGGAAATCGCGCGCCAGACCAACATGCTGGCCCTCAATGCCGCCATCGAGGCCGCCCGCGCCGGCGAGCACGGCATGGGGTTTGCCGTGGTGGCCGACGAGGTGCGGAAGCTTGCCGAGCGGTCGAACCAGGCCGCCCGCGAGATCTCCTCATTGATCAAGGAGTCGACGCAGCGGGTGCAGGAGGGCGCCCAACTGAGCGCTCAAACCGGCGAATCGCTGAAGCAGATCATCCAGGCCGCCGAGGCGACGGCCGCGAAGATCAGCGAGATCGCCACCGCTACCGTGCAACAGGCCGCCAACGCCGAGGAAGTCTCGAAGGCGATTCAAGGCGTGTCGGCCGTCACGGAGCAGGCGGCCGCCGGAAGCGAGCAGATGGCTTCCAGCAGCCAGGAGCTCGGGGCCCAGGCCGCGGCGCTCCGCGAATTGGTGAGCCAGTTCCGCGTCGGGTCGAAGAGCGACCTGCGCGGCAGCATGGCCACCGTCGGCTAGTCCAAGCCAGCGCGCACGGGGCGGCGGCCCCACGCCGCCGCCCCGTCCTTCCCACCGAAACCAACATCACCTTTAGGGAGACATACGATGGCAACCGCCACACTCGAAGCAACGGCAACCGCCACCGGCGAATCGCGGGGCGTGAAGAACACGTTCACCGAGGTTCACGGAACCATGCAGTTGGTCAGTTTCAGGCTGGCCAAGGAATTGTACGGCATCGAGATCACCAAGGTCCGCGAGATCATCCTGATCACGGAGATCACGCGCGTCCCGGAGGCGCCCGCCTTTCTCCGGGGCCTGATCAACCTGCGCAGCACGGTGATTCCGGTGATCGACCTGCGGGCGCGCTTCGGCCTGCCGCCGGGGGAAGTCTCGGATGAGAACCGGATCATGGTGCTCCAGGCCTGCGGCAAGACGATCGGGATCGTCGTGGACGCGGTGAGCGAAGTTCTGCGGGTGAAGCAAGAGCAGATCGCGCCGCCTCCGCCGACGGTCGCCGGTCTGGGGCGGGACTATCTCAGCGGCCTGGTGAAGCTCGATAAGCAACTGCTGATCCTCCTGGACATCGACAAGATCTTCGGCGACGAAGAGATCGACGTGGTCAGGGACGCCGTCGCCGGCGAATGACGGGGCGCCGTTGGCGCGGCGGCTGTTGGGGCGGCAGGTCAACTGCCGCCCCAACCGTGGTTTTTTTCAAGGAACAATGCGCAGTATGCCGCACGAGAACGTCAAAGTGCTGGTAGTGGACGACTCCGCCGTGATCCGGGCGTTGATCTGCGACCTGGTCGCGGCCGCGCCCGGCCTGTCGGTCGCCGGCAAAGCCCACCATGGCCGCGAGGCGCTCGACCTGATCGCCTCCCTGCGCCCCGATGTGGTCACGCTCGACGTCCAAATGCCCGACATGAATGGACTCGCCGTACTCGACGCGGTCCTTCCGCGCCAGCCGACGCCGGTGATCATGGTCAGCGCGCTGACTCGGGCGGGCGCGGCGATCACGCTGGAGGCGCTGGACCGCGACGCGGTCGACTACGTGGCCAAGCCGGGCGGCGGCGCCGGC
>Ga0181520_10012361_pt1 | contig 10995 bp, 11 predicted proteins | sample PEATcosm2014_Bin_29_FD_132451 | JGI IMG/M metagenome (GOLD analysis project Ga0181520, IMG submission 132451) | Peatland microbial communities from MTU Mesocosm Facility, Houghton, MI, USA - PEATcosm2014_Bin02_30_metaG | ecosystem: Environmental > Terrestrial > Soil > Wetlands > Peat | place...
GGAGTCGAATTGTCGCGGGGCTTTCGGGCCCTCAAGATCTGGATGTCGTTGAGGGAACACGGTCTGGAGAAGTATGGCCGGCTGATCGAGCAGAACGTCGAGCAATGCCGGTATCTGGCGAGACTCGTCGACGAAGCGCCCGAGCTCGAGCGCCTGGCTCCGGTATCCCTCAACATCCTGTGTTTCCGTTATCGGGTCCCCGGCAAGGACGACGCGGCCCTGAACGCGCTCAACGAGGAGCTCCTCATGCGGCTCCACGAAAGCGGCGTCGCCGTGCCGACCTACACGGTCCTCGGCGGCCGCTACGTCCTCCGCGTCGCGCACACCAATCACCGGTCGCGGAACGAAGATTTCGACCTGCTCGTCGCCGAGGTCAAGAGGATCGGAGCGGAACTGGCCGGAAAGCCCGGCGGCTGCTGAACTTCGCGGGATCCGGCGATCCGGACTCAGTCCGCTTTGCCGGTGAGGTACTTCCTCCCCGCAGGCCAGATGTTCTCGATCTGGCGCATGATCGCGAGCTCGCCGACGTGATGGGAATTGTGGTCGGCCACCAGGAGAAGCTCGCGGAAAATCGTATAGCCCGGGGCGTGAGGGATGGGCCCGAAGAAGTCGGTCGCCGGGTCGTCCACGATGGCCTTCACCTTCTCCAGGTCGGCCAGCACCGCGGCGACGCTTTTGGCCCAGCCGGCCTCGTCGGTCTTTTCCTCCGGCCGCGGTCTGTAGCCCGCGGGCCAGCGCGGCGACTTGTGCTTGGGATCGACGACGAACTCCAGGATGTCCCATTGCGTTATCCGGATGTGCTCGACGAAATGCCAGAAAGAATAGGGACAGTTGGCCGGCTTGGTGTTGATGTGCTCCACGGGGAAGTCTGCCACCGCGTCGGCGAAGCTCATGTGCGCGTTGCGGCTGTCGAGAAGGGCGAGCAGCTCTTTCCGCAATACTTTATCGTCTTTCATGACTGGTCCTCGCTTCAAATGGCATCGATTTACGATAGCACCGAAGGACGGCGGAGGCAAGGATCGCGGCGATATCCCTGCGGGCCCTCGTCCTCTCCCGCGAGGGGAAGCGTACTCTCACTTCGACGCATCCAGCAGCATGCGATACGCGGACGTTCCGACCAGGTTCTCGCTCGTCTTGGCGTAGTCGAGAGCCGTGAGCCCGTCGTAGTCCCGGGTCTTCGGATCCGCGCCCGCTTTCAGGAGCCGTTCGATCACGTGGGGGTTTCCGTTGTTCGTGACGGCGTAGATCAGCGGTGTCACGTAATAGTAATTGCGGCCGTTGACCTCCGCTCCAGCCCTGATGAGGAGATCGAGCACCTCGAGGTTCGGGTTCGAGCTCGCGGCATGCATGAGCGGCGTAACGCCTCGTATATTCCGGGCGTTGACCCGCGCTCCGGCCTTGAGAAGGGCGTCGATTATTCCGGGGCTCGGTATCCCCGCCGCGATGATCAGGGGGCTGTCCCCGTCCTTGTTGCCGGAATCCACGCTCGCTCCCGCCGCGAGGAGGGCGGCGATCATCTTGGGGTTGGGGTCGGCGTCGCCGGCGCAGAGCATGAGCGGGGTCCATCCGTCCTTGTCTCGATCGTTCACGTCCGCGCCCGCCTTCAGGAGCGCGGTCATGACCTCGGGATTCCTGTTCTTCGCGGCGTACAGCACCGGCGACCTGAGGAAGATGTCGCGGGCCGTCAGGTCGGCTCCGGCCTTCAGCAGGACCGCGGTAACCTCGGGGCTCGGATGGCCCTCGGCGGCGATCATGAGCGGCGTGGTCCCTTCGCGGTCGCGAGCCTCGATGTCCGCTCCGCCGGCTATGGCGGCCTGCACGTCGCGCGGAGATCCGGTTCGCGCCAAGTCGAAGAAGGTCGAGCCCTTCGCCGGCTGCAGGTCGGCGCAGGCGGAGATCGAGGCCGATAGGAGCGCCAGAGACAGCCAGCGGCGTTTCCGTTTCGTATCCACGCTACCTCCAATACTATCTCTCTAATATAGTATAGACCATTGGCGCCACCGAAAGGACGACGCTATTCGAGGAAGGAGGAACTCGAAAAGACATTCCTGCCCGGGATAATTATCGATGCCGAGTATAATCCTTTAGAGAGGGCGGAAGACGTAGGCCGCGATCCCGGCCGCGGTCACTCCGATATCGAAGACCACGGATAGGGCGAAGGAACGATTGTAGAGGCCCAATCCCACCTTCGGGGATCTCGCCGAGAAGGAGAGGGGAAGGTCGGGCGGAGCGGGTTTCCGGGGCTTCTTGCCGATGACCGCCCCCATGGGATGGGTGATGAAGTCGAGGACCCAGTGGCTGAAGACCGCGAGCCCGAGGACGATGATGGTGCGCAGGTCAGCCCCGGCGATGGCCGCGATGCCCATCGCGACGGCCGACCAGACGAGCGCTGCGGCCAGGCTATGAGTGGCGGCGAGGACGAAAGCTTCGCCGCGCCGGAAGAGCATCGCCGGGAGGCAGAGGAGGTCCAGGGCCTCCGCTCCCGCGACCAGGGCGACGACCGGCGCTTCGGGCGCGACCAGCTTGAGCGCGAAGCCTATCCCCAGATGCGCCAGTCCCGCCATATCTTACCCCCTCGGATCGAGCCATAACCTGCCGAATCCCTTGCCGTCAGAAGCCCGACCAGGTCGGCGCTCGCTACCCATTTCTCGCCGCAATTGTAGCGGTAAAATGGCTATCGTTGCAGGGGAGTCCACTATAATTGAATAGACCTTGGGTTTGAGGGAGGCGCTTTTGCGTCGGCGAGAGGGGGCGGTGGTCGCGATCCTCACATGTTCCTTGGTCTCGGCCTTGGCCGGCCAAGGCCAGGTCGCCGGGTCGTTTGGTCAGCCGGACAATTCCGAGCCTCGACAGGTTCTGGTCCTCGACAGCTTCCAGTTCGGACTGCCGATCCCCGACGGCGTCAACAAAGGTCTCCTCACGGCGCTGCAGGCAGGCGGCGTCGCGCTCAAAGACCTCTTCTTCGAGCACTTGGATTTCTCGCGCGAGTACGGTTCCGGCTATCGGGCCGACCTGGCAATCCAGCTGCGTCACAGGTTCGCCGGCAAACGCGTAGACATCGTGATAACCGAAGGGCTTCCCGCCATCGATTTCCTGACCGTCGAGTGCAAGGACCTGTTCCCGGGCGCCGCGGTGCTCTCCACGCTCTCGCCGACGATCGGCTCCTTGGCCGATGGCCCGCGCAAGGTCATGAACATCAGGTGGAGAGTGCAGACCGCCGATACGCTCCGTGCCGCCCTCGCCCTCTTCCCAGCTACGCGGAGGGTGTTCGTGGTAACGGGGGCGCGCGACGACATCCTTCCCTTCCTGGACGACGCGCGCAGGTCTTTGGCCGCGTGGAAGGACAGGCTGGATATCGAGTTCGCGAACGAATTGACCTACGAAGAGATGCTCGAGCGGATATCCGGCCTTCCCCCCGCATCCATCGTCATCTACTCCTCGTATTTCTCGGACAGGACCGGTCGCGCCTTCGCTCCGATCGAAGTGGTCGATATTGTGGCAAAAACCTCCGACGCTCCCGTCTTTGCCTTGCTGGGCGATTTTCTGGGGCATGGGATCGTCGGCGGGATCCTGCTCAGGACCGAAACCATCGGCGAACAAGCGGGAAGGCTCGCGATCGACTATCTCGCCGGGAGGCTCGAGCTTGCCGCGCCGGTGACGGATTTCGATACGCCGACCCAGGCGGTGATCGATTGGGATGTACTCGTCAGGTGGAAGGGGAACCCGGCGATGCTCCCGGCGGGCAGCGTCGTCGTCAACCGCCCCCTCACGTTGTGGGGGCAATACAAGGCCTATGTCGTCGCCGCCGCGATCGCCTTCCTCTCCCTGGCGGCCTTCGCCGCGGCCTTGTCGGCGATGAATCGACGGCTGTCGCGGCTCCGAGCCTCCGCAAGCGAAAGCGAGGCCCGATTCAGGGTAATGATCGAGCGGGCCCCCGAGTCGATCATCGTCTACGACGCCGACGAAAGACGGATCGTCGACGCGAATCTCGGCGCCGAGAAACTCTTCGGCTGCAGCCGCGAACGGCTCTTGGAGGAAGGGCCCGACCGTTTCTATCCTCCCGAGCAGCCGGATGGACTGGACGTCGCCGCGAGCATGAAGACCCATGACTCCCGCGCATTGGCGGGGGAGGAGGTGATATTCGAGCGCGCGATCCGCGGCGACGGCGGCAAGGACATGACCTGCGAGATACGGCTCGTCCGGCTGCCCTCCCGCGACCGGCGTCTGGTTAGGGCCAGCATCATCGACATAACCGAACGCGTCCGAGCCGGGGAGGTATTGGCGAACAGCGAGCGCAAGTACCGCATCCTGGCGGAAAACCTGCCGCAGATGATTTTCGTCAAGGATCGGGAATCCGTATACCTTTCCTGCAACGGGCGCTATGCGACAGCCTTGGGAATAGGGTCGGACGACATCGCCGGCAAGGATGATTTCGCATTCTATCCCCGAGAGCTCGCCGACAAATACCGGGAGGACGATCGATCGGTGATGCGATCCGGAGCCGCGGTGGATTTCATCGAGAAATGGCCGAGGCCGGGCGGGGAGACGTGGATCAATACGGTGAAGAGCCCTATTTGGGACGAGAAAGGGGAAGTCATAGGCGTCATCGGCATATTCTGGGACGTATCCGAGCGAATACGGCTGGAGAAAGAGCAGGCGCGCTCGCTCAGGGAAAAAGAGATCCTCCTCCGGGAAATCAATCACCGCGTGAAGAATAACCTGCAGCTCATCAGCGCCATGATCAGGCTGGAGTCCGACGGGTCGCCGAACGCAGCGATCGAGAAATTCGTCAAGGATACGGTGTCGCGTATTTCGTCCATCTCCATCATCCACGAGATGCTGTATATCAAGGCCGATATGGCGGAGATCGCCGTCGCGGAATACATACGTGAGATATGGCGCAACCTCGCCGAGATGTATTCGGTCCCCGGCTGTACCGTCGGCATGCAGGTCGATGCCGCCGACCTGCGACTCGACCTGAACAGAATGGTCCCCTTGGGTCTTTTGACGAACGAGATGCTGACCAATTCCCTGAAATACGCCTTCGCCGGACGGGCCTCGGGGATGATCTCGATTGCGATGACCCTCGACCAGGCTTCCGGGCAATATGTATACGTCTTCATGGACGACGGTATCGGACTTCCTGCGTCCTTCGATGCGATTGCGTCCAAGAAGCTCGGCATGACCTTCATCCATAGCCTCGCCCTGCAACTCGGCGGGACCTTATGGATGAAAAGCGAGCGTGGCCTCGAGTATGAATTGCGTTTCCCGGCCGCCGGCTAGTCGTCATCGTTGACAGTGTAGTCGGAATGCATAGACTTGATACGAGATACGGATGAAAAGCAGCGATATTGCCTCGATAGCGGGCGCGAAACCGGGACGCAGGTCCAGGGCGGAAGTGGCAGTCCTCTTCATCAATGTGGCATTCTGCCTGGCCCAAATCGGTTTCTGGGCGGGCGGCATCAACCCCTATAGGAGATTTTCGATACCGATGGCCCCGAGCGTGGCCCTCCTGCTTATCGTCGAGTCGGTGCTGGTATTCTCGCGCGGTCGATCGTACTCGCGTTCGAGTTTCTTCTCGCTGTCGATATCGGTTGCCGCAAGTCTCTTGATCGCCTATGTCGGGCTGCTGCTGCTTTCCCCCAAAGCCTTCGCGGCGTCGATAGACATCGGCACTTTATTCCCGCTCCGCGGCGGGCTTCGATTCGGCGACATCGTCTTCGGCAGGATTTCCCCGCTTTCGGGCCTCATCATCATTCTCGTCCTGGTCTGCGATCTCGTCGCGCGCCATGCCGGTATTCGATGGCTGTCCCGGCTGATCTTCGTTCCGACCGCGATCCTGTCGACAGTCATGCTGTTCGGGTATGTCTTCGGCTCGCCCTTCCTGTACGAGTCCGAGCTCGTTCCCATATCGTTTCCGACCTCGGTAGCCTGCATAGCGCTCTGCGTATCCCTCTTTCTGGCCAATGACGATATCGCCACCTTATTCTCCGATTTTTACGGCGATTCCGTCAGCGCCCAGCTCCTACGGGTATTCGTCCCCTTCTGCGTGATCTCCGTCCTGGTATCATGCCTGATCGACCCGATCCGCCCTGCTCCGGCCCTGAACCCGGCTCTCGTCGCCTCGATGCTGGCGCTGGTCATCGCGTCTGCCGTCGCCTACCTGGTCATGCGCATATCGAAGAATATCGGGGGTCGCCTCGAGCTGGCCTTCGCGGAGCTCAGGTCGACGCAGACCCAGCTTCGAGAAGCCGTAGCCGAGCGGGACATTTATCTCAAGGAGACGCACCATAGGGTGAAGAACAATCTGCAGCTGGTCATCTCGCTGTTGAGCCTCGGGCGGGGCAAGGCGGCGGAAGGCGAGCAGGGACAATGCGAATCCGTCCTGCAGGCGACCATCGAGCGAATCGAAGGCATGGCGATAATCCACGATCGGCTGTATCAGGGGTCCGGGCGCCCGTCGGTAATGCTCGGCGAGTTCCTCGACGCCCTGACGCGGAATCTCACCGTCGACCGCTCCGGCAAGACGGTCCGCTTCGAGGTCGACGTAGGCGAGAGCGAGTTCGACCTCGGCACGATGCTCCCCCTGGGCCTCATTCTCAATGAGCTCGTGACCAATTCCCTCAAATACGCCTTCCCGGAGACCGTCGATCCGGCGATAGGAGTATCGATTTTCCGGGCGGAGGACCGTTACCGCCTGGTGTACACGGACAACGGCAGGGGAATGCCGGAAAAGTTCGACATGGCAAGCGTCACGACTCTCGGGATGGTGCTGATCGACTCGCTCGTCAAGCAGATGCGGGGAGCCCTGCGCTTCGAGAATGCGGGGGGACTCCGCTGCGAGATCGCCTTCGACGCCGGATCGATCCTCGATTGAATTATCGCCGGCCGCAGGGCTCCGTCGGCGTAGACGAACTCTTCCGTACGGGAGCTCGAGGAGGTCGGACATGGGTCTCATGGGAATCGTAGCCTACAGAGCGAAGGCGGGATCGGAGCGGAAGTTCCTGTCCCTGATCAGGAAGCATGCTCCCCTGCTCAGATCGCTCGGAGGCATCTCGGAAGCCTCGTTCCTGATGAAGTCCGTCGACGGGGCCGTCATCGAAGTCTTCGAATGGAAGTCCATGGCCGCGAAGAGGAAGGCGATGCGGGCGAAGGAGCTGTGGGAGCTCTGGGAGAAGATCGAGCTGCACAGCACCAAGGTGAAGCTTTCCTCCATTCCCGAGACTCGAGAGGTGATTTCCAATTTCAAGTCGATCCGGGATGCCGGAGCCTCGCGTCCTCGGGACGGATCGTCTTCAAGGCGCCGATGAGGCCGCTCGAGGGGTCGATCGAAATGTCATAGCTTTTCTCTCCGTGTTCGCCGCGCGCCACGATGGAGCAGCGAAACAAGGAGTCCCGCAGCGAGGCCGCGCTCAGAACGCGCACGGAGACGATGTCTCCGCGAGCGAGGCTGAACTCGGACCGCTCCTCCCGTTCGGGAGATACGCCCGTGCGCAGGAAGGGTCTTTGCGTGTCGGGTACGTACGCGAAGCGGAAGGTCTTGTCGGTCAATATGAAGAGGCCTTCGTGCCCCGCGTCGCTTCCGGGGACGCTGTACCACATGCCTTCGCTGCGGGCCTCCACCTTCTCGCCCGTCTCTCTCTCGAAGGCCTTCCAGAACTCCGCGACTTCGTCCGTCATGGCTCTACCCCCTAATGAAGGAGTTGAGAGAAGCGGCGCAGCAGCACGGCCGCGACGACGATTGCCAAAACGACCGTGACGATGATCCTTCTGCCGTCGCCTTTCCTATGACCCTTTCCCCTCACTAGACCCTCCCGAGGCGTCGCGGATCCCGAGCAGGCTGCCCAGCCTGGCCTTTCGGCTCGGCCAGTCTTCGGACGTGATGCCGAAGTACACCGAGTGGCGGACTCTGCCGTCCGCGGTGATGACATGATTCCGAAATATGCCTTCCTGGATCGCCCCGATCCTGAGAAGCGCGCGGCGCGAACGCTCATTGAGGGAGTCGGTCTTGAACTCGACGCGGATGCACTCGAGCGCCTCGAAGGCATGCCGCAGCATCAGGAACTTCGCCTCGGTGTTCACCCTCGTGCGCTGCCATTCCCTGCCGATCCAGGTCGATCCGATCTCCATTCGCCTATTATTCGGGGAGATGTTCAGGAACCTGGTGCTTCCTGCGACTCGGGAGGAGGTCGGGCCGGCTTTCAGCACGATGGCGAAGGGGATTTCGGCGAGGGACTCGCGGGCGGAAATCGCATCGCGGACGTAATTCGACATTTGCCCGCGGCCGGCGATGCGAATCGGCATGAAGCGAGTGACCTCGGAATCGAGCCCGATTTCGCAAAGCCCGTCGAGGTGCTCCTCGCTCAAGGGTTCGAGCCGGATCGACGCGCCTTCCAGCACCGGCGCATATTCATCGGGACGGGGGCGCGCATCGCGCGAGGCGAAGCGGACGGGACGACCCTCGGGATCCACCAGCGGCCACGAGTCCGTGTCCTCGTCGAAAGCGCTCATTATGAACTCGCTCATGGATTACAAGATAGTAATCGAGGACGGGAGGGGAAAGGGGGCGGAGGACTCTCAAGGACCGGAGACCCAGGTACCGTAGAGCGTGATGTCGGAATTGATCATGAAGCTCTGGCCGGGGGTGTAGAAGGTTCCGCCGCCTCCGCCGTCGAGGCCTCCATTGTCCTGGCTGTCCCAGCCGGTGAAGGTGAAACCGGGCCATGTCAGCGGCCCGGTGTTTCCCATGACGGTGACCGTCGAGCCGGCGGCGTACCGGGTGGGATCGACAGGCACGCTCCCGGTAGTGGCGACCGTCGTGTTCCTGTACGTGACGGTGTACGGCGGTCCGGAGCCGTTCATGGCATTGGCGCAGGCAGTCACGAGCGAAATAAGGACTGCCGCCAGGACGGCCGCGATCGGCAGATACGACGGCCGCTTCCTATCATCGAGTCGCATTTCCATAGCTGTCTACGCCCTACAGATCTTCGGCCGGAGGAGTCTTGCCGTTCACGTAGGCATCGATCCAGGCTAGCAGCTCCTTGGCCTGGGGAACCTTGGCCTTTTCCAGGATCAGGTACTGTTGAACGGCCTTTTTCAGGTCTCCGGTTTGCAGACTGGCTTCGCCGTAGTATTCTCTGGCGTCGGGGAAATCAGGTCGCAGAGCCAGAGCCTTGTCGTAGTAGGCAAAAGCCTCGGTCGGCTTGCCCGATTTTCGAAGGCTGTACCCTTCCATGTTCAAGGCTTCCGGGTAGTCGGGTCGAAGCTTCAACGCTTCGCCGAAATCCTTCAGCGCCTCGTCGTATTTTTCGCTCCGGGCGGCTTTGTAGCCCAGGTCGTACCAGGATTGGGCAGTAGCCGGGACCGAGGACGTTTCGACGGCTTTGCCACCGCCACCGCCACCGCCTCCGCTATCGCCTCCGCCACCACTACCGCCACCGCCTGCTCCGAACAATGCGGGTGTGATAAAAATAAAAGCAATAAACCATCCGGCTCTCGTACGCATGCTGACCTCCCGATCAGGAATCCATGATCTGGCACTGCCTGTTATAGTTCCGCTCCGACGATAATCGGCCCGGACGGACTATCCTCCTGTCCCGCGCTCTCGATTGTCACCTCGATCGAATGAGGTTCCCGCGACCACCGCGGGTCTCTAATCTGGAGGTATCCCCGTCCGTCCCTCTCCCATGCGAGATCGCCGGTCGCCGCCCAGTCCCCGTCCCAGCGAGCCCAAAGACGATAATGCTTCCCCGTCTCCGGCCTTTTCAGGCCTTCGAGCGCGAGTACGACGGCTTGGCGCCGGGTATCGTAGCCGCAACTGCCCGACACGCTTCCGTCGCTCGCCGTCAGTTTCTTGACCTCGGTGCCGGAGCTCCCGATGAAGGCCAAAGCGTCTCCCCTCGCGGCGGCGGCGTTGATCGACAGATCGGCCCAGATAGATGCTCCCGCGCCCCAAGCCGCCAGAACTCCCAAGGCCACGGGAATCAATCGGCCCCTCAGTTTTCGAAGCGCCAGGCGAATTCGCCCTTTGACCGTCCCCAAAGGCAGACCCAGCGCGTCGGCGACTTCCTCATGCGAAAGATCGTCGAAGAAAGCCAATTGCAATGCCTGGCGCTGGGGCCCGGGCAGACGTTCGATGGCATCCTGAACGGCTTTGACCCTGAAGCTCTTCCAGGTCTCCTCGGGGGGGTCGCTTTGGCCATTCGCAGTGTCGGTCAGGATATCCATGTCTTCGAAGTTCAGGGCCGGCCTGCGACCGCGGCGTCTCAACTCGTTGAGTATGCGAAAGTGCGCGATTTGAAGGATCCAATTCCTGAAATTGCCTTTGCCCGGATCGAAATCGCCCGATTTGGTCCAGACGGCGAAAAAGACTTCCTGGACGAGATCTTCGGCGGCGCCTTCATCCAGGCTTTTCAAGGCGATGTGGTGCAGGAGGGGCGCGAAGCGACCATAGAGGATCTGGAGCGCCTTTTCGTCTTTCCGGGCGATCCTTTCCATCAATAGCTCGTCTTTTATCCAATGATCGCGCTCGATCTCCGGCATAGCCACCACCTTCATCTGTAAGTACACATTTCCCCTCTTACTGGATCAACTATTCCCGAATCGCCGTCGATATTCCGGTGATCACGGCTTCGGCGCTGGGGATTTTCTCCATTATTTAGCGGTTTTGTTTCTTGACTGGTCGCTTCCCACCCATTATGGTTTCTGCTTAATTGGCCTATGGAAGGAGAATCAATGAAGTCGCTAAAAATTCTTGGCTCAATAACTTTTCTCGCGCTGGCTGTGGCCTCCTGCACGACCTTCAAGTCGTCGGGGCTGGCCATCTATGCCACGCCGCCCCAGGGCACCGTCCGCGGAGAGTCCCATACGGCGGTGTGGGTCAACGGGTTCTTGGGAGCCGCGGGCGGAGCCGAGCTGCTCAATATCAGCGCCAACTCCACCGACAACGCGGTCACCGACGCCATCGCGCGCGAAATCAGAGCCAAGAACGGCACC
>Ga0181520_10012362_pt1 | contig 10994 bp, 5 predicted proteins | sample PEATcosm2014_Bin_29_FD_132451 | JGI IMG/M metagenome (GOLD analysis project Ga0181520, IMG submission 132451) | Peatland microbial communities from MTU Mesocosm Facility, Houghton, MI, USA - PEATcosm2014_Bin02_30_metaG | ecosystem: Environmental > Terrestrial > Soil > Wetlands > Peat | place...
CCAGCATCCATGGGAGCTTTGCACGACTCTGACTTATGGAGCGTGGGGCTATGAGCCTGACGCGAAGATCAAGCCGCTGGACTATATCGTTCGCCTGCTGGTTGGAGCAGTGGGGCGTGACGGGAATTTTCTGCTCAATGTGGGTCCGCGGCCGGATGGACAGATTGAGCCGGCGCAGGCGCAGCGTCTGCGCGAGGTGGGCGATTGGCTGAGGCTATACGGCCAGAGCATTTATGCGACGCGCGGCGGACCGTACCTGCCTGGGGATTTTGGGGTGTCGACTTACCGTGACAAGACGATTTATCTGCACATCCTGGATCTTGCGGATGGCAAAAAGCTCCGGATGCCGCCGCTACCCGCAAAAGTGACGGGTTGTGCAATGCTGACCGGAGGGACCGCGACCTGCTCGCAAACCGTTGCGGGTGTCGACATTATGTTGACCGGAAATCCGGATACGGTGGATACGATTGTGTCTTTGTCGCTGGATTCGCCCGCGGCGGAAATCGCGCCGATTCCGACAGCAGTGACTTCGAAGGCAGGGGACGGAAAAGCCAACGGGGGCACGTGAGCAAAAATTCCGCTTGCATCGCACAAACAACTGTAGTAGAAAATACGACATTCGTAGGAGGCGCGGTTTTGCCTGCTCCAAAATTGTCGAAACTCGAGTTTCAGATCATGGAGACTCTGTGGGCTCGCGGCGAATTGTCGATTCGAGAGATACAGGAGTCGTTTCCGGCGAGGCAAATGCCCGCCTATACCACCATCCAGACAACGGTCTACCGGATGGAGATAAAAAATATAGTTCGGCGGGTGAAGAAAGTCGGGAACTTCCACGTCTTTGCAGCAGTAGTCTCCCGTGACGCTGCGCAGAGGCGGATACTGGACGATGTGCTGGGGTATTTTGGCGGGCAGAGCCAGCCGGTGATGGCGCACCTGATCGAATCCGGCAAGCTTTCTATCGACGATATTAAGGACGCGGAACGGACGCTGAAGAAGCTGGCAGGAAAGGGGGAGAACGGATGATTTCTCCAGCACCCTGGGCGGCAACCTGGTCCGAAGTGTGGCACTGGCCCTGGACGGTGGCGCCGATCAATCAGCTGGTCAGTCACCTGTGGCAGTCGACGATCTTTGCGCTCGCCGCATGGGTGCTGGCGCTTGCTCTCCGGCGGAATCAGGCCCGCGCGCGATACCGCCTGTGGTTGCTGGCTTCGGTAAAGTTTCTTGTTCCGTTTTCGATCTTTGTGACGGCCGGCGAGCAGATCCAGTTACGAGTGGGCACAACCACCACGCAGCCGGGGCTTTCGAGCCTTGTCGAAAACATGGCGCAGCCGTTTCTCGTGAGCTCATCGGGTTCGTCGACAAGCTATGGCGGGTCGTTGGCTGGTGGTCCGATGGCTTCGACGGCGACGGCCCATCACTTCACGGAGCGCGTTCCACTATTGCCGATTGGCGTTTGGGCGTGCGGCGCATTTCTGTTGCTGGTTCGATGGGCCCGGAGCTGGTGGCTGCTTCGTTGTGCAGCGCGCGCGGCGACGCCGATCAGGACGCTGGGTGAAGTGCCCGTGCTGGTGACGAACACCAGCGTCGAGCCCGGGATATTTGGCGTTGTGCGGCCCGTGTTGTTGCTGCCCCGGGGCATCACCGAGCGGCTGAGCGATTCCCAGCTGGATGCGATTCTTGCTCACGAACTATGTCACGTGCGGCGACACGACAATCTAACGGCGGCAATACAGATGGTGGTTGAGGTGCTGTTCTGGTTTCATCCCGCGGTGTGGTGGATTCGCGCGAAATTACTGGAAGAGCGCGAGCGGGCGTGCGACGAGGCGGTGCTTGCGTCCAGCCGCGAAGCTGTGGTGTATGCGGAAGGCATTCTGAACGTGTGTAAGTTCTATGTGGAGGCGCCCATGAACTGTGCATCCGGAGTAACTGGATCGGATTTGAAGAAGCGGATCGCGCGCATTATGACGGAGCATGTGACGCGCAAACTGGATTTGCCGCGCAAGGTAATGCTGGCGGTCGCCGGGGTGTTGGCGGTTGGGCTGCCGGTGATGTTTGGATTTGTCCATGCCGCCGCAGCGCAGGCCCAGCCTGCGGAGCAGAAAAAAGGGATTGAGGGAACCTGGCAGGGGACGCTGCACGTTCCCAATCACGATCTGCGCACGGTGCTGAAGATTACGAAGACGCCGGCGGGTGCTCTGAGCGCGATGTTCTACAGCATCGATCAGGGGGGGCAGGGAATCCCGACAACCTCGATCAGCTTCGACGGCGGCGTGCTGAAGTACGGAATTCAGTTTATCGACCTCACTTATGAGGGCAAATTGTCGGCCGACGGTAATTCGATTACGGGAAGCTCGATGCAGGGCGCCAACTCGTTGCCGCTGGTCTTCGAGCGGGCGACGCCAGATACGGAGTGGGCGATCCCGGAGCCGCCGGCGAAGATTCCCCCGATGGCGGCCGATGCCAATCCGAGCTTTGAAGTGGCGACGATCAAGCCGACGAATCCGGATGAGCAGCGCAAGGTTATCACCGTTCGCGGGCGCGAGCTGGTCGTCGTTAACTTCACACTGAACGATCTGATCAAGTTTGCGTACGACGTGCAGGAGAAGCAGATAGTAGGTGGTCCCGACTGGGTGGGGTCGGATAAGTTCGACGTGAATGCGCAACCCGATGTGCCAGGCATGCCGAACGAGCAACAGATGAAGACGATGATCCAGAAGATGCTGGCGGATCGTTTTCAGTTCAAGTTCCATCCCGATAAGAAAGAGATGTCGGCGTACGTACTGACGGTGGGCAAGGACGGACCTAAGATGACGAAGAACACGGATGATCCGAACGGATTGCCGGGGCTGTTCTTCGGTCCTCTGGGTGTGCTGCACGTGCGGAACGCGACGATGGCGAATTTCACGAGCCTGATGCAGGCAACGGTTCTGGATCGGCCGGTGGTGGACCAGACGGGGCTCGATGGGAGATGGGATTTCATCCTGAAGTGGACGCCGGATGAGTCTCAATTTGCAGGCATGGGCATAAAAGTGCCGCCCCCGAGCGATGCCGCGGACGCGCCGCCGCCTTTATTCACGGCTATCCAGGAGCAGCTCGATCTTAAGCTGGAAGCTGAAAAGACGGCGGTTGGTGTGCTGGCGATCGATCATGTGGATCATCCTTCGCCGAACTAACTGACTATATGGAGTGGCGAAGAATATGCCGGCTTCGTCTTCTGCATTTGTTGTGCGGGCTCGCGCTGCTGCTCGCCTCCTTCGCGGCGTGGGCGACGGAGTATCACGGGCAGGTGTTTTACCAGGGTATTCCGGTGCCGGGCGCCACGGTCACAGTGAGCCAGGGCTCGAAGCAGTTCACGACTGTCACCGACGAGCAGGGATTGTATGAATTCCCCGACCTGACGGATGGCGCCTGGAAGATTGAGATTGCGATGCGCGGCTTTGCGCCCCTGAAGGGCGATGTAACCGTCGCGCCGAATACTGCGCAGGGCGCGTGGGAGTTGAAGCTGCTTGACCTCGAGCAGATGTTGGCTGAGACAAAAAGCGGCAAGCCGCAAAATGAGCCGCAGCTTGCGCAACGGAATCAGGAGGCGAAAAAGGAAGAGAAGCCGCAGCAGGAAGGTTCAGCGGCCAACATGCCCCCGCCTGAAGACTCCGACGAGAAATCCGCCGATGGGCTGCTGATCAACGGGACCTCGAATAACGCGAACACCTCGAAGTTCTCGCTGTCGCCGTCGTTCGGCAATCACCGGCCTGGGAGCAAGGGGCTATATACCGGTGGGTTCGTTGCGGTAGTCGATAATTCCGTATTCGATGCGCGGCCGTATTCGCTAACCGGGTTTCAGATTCCGAGAGATCAGTACAGCCGGGTAACGATGGGAGCCACGCTGGGCGGTCCGCTGATCATTCCGCGCCTCTTTTATCACGGGCCCAACTTCTTTCTGGCGTATCAATGGACGCGGAACAGCGATGCGGCTACTGATCCGGGCCTGGTGCCGGACGCGGCAGAGAGAGGTGGAGACCTTTCGGGCTTGCTGAATCCGCTGGGTCAGCCGGTGACGATTTACAACCCGGCCACGGGGGCGCCGTTTACCGGGAGCATTCCGGTGAGCCCGCAGGCGCAGGCGCTGCTGAATCTTTATCCACTACCGAACTTAGCCGGCAATGCACGCTATAACTACGAAGCCGAGGTGCTGAACAACACGCACGCCGATGCTCTGCAATCGCGGCTGGACAAGACACTCGGACGCCGAGACCAGGTGTACGGCAAGTTTGGCTTCGAAAGCACGCGCGGCGACGGCGCGAACATCTTCAATTTTCGTGATAACACTGACACGCTCGGGCTGAACGCCCAGGCTGACTGGGCGCATCAGTTTCATCACCAGATTTTTGCAGTTTTTGGTTATCAGTTCACGCGGCTGCGGACCGAGGTCACGCCACAGTTCGAGGGTCGCGAAAACATTTCGGGTGAGGCCGGTATCACGGGTAACGATCAGAATCCGCAGAACTGGGGACCGCCGTCTCTGGTGTTTTCGAGCGGTATTGCCGGGCTTGCCGACGGCAACAGCACTTTCAACCGCAACCGGACGGATGCTGTCTCGCTGAAAGCCGACACCACGCGGCGACGGCACACGGTGACGTTTGGCGGCGACTTCCGGCGCGAGGAGTTCAACGAATTCACCGAGCAGAACCCGCGAGGGAGCTTTGTATTTACGGGTGCGGCAACGGAAGCGCCGGGCAGCTCCGGCAGCGAGGTTGCCACGACTGGCTCCGATCTGGCGGATTTTCTGCTGGGCATTCCGGATGCGAGTCAGCTGGCCTACGGCAATCCTGAAAAATATTTCCGCACTCCCGCTTACGATGCTTACGTCATGGACAACTTCCGGGTAAGGCCGACGTTCACGATTAACGCGGGTATCCGTTGGGAATATGGAGCGCCGATCACCGAGTTATTCGGGCGCATGGTCAACCTTGATATCGCGCCTGGATTTACGGCTGCTGCGCCGGTGCTGGCCGGCAATCCGACGGGTCTGGTTACCGGGACAAAGTATCCCAGCTCGCTGGTACGTCCCGACTATCGCGGATGGGAGCCGCGGATCGGGATGTCGTGGCGGCCGATTCCCGGGTCGACGCTGGTGGTGAAGGGCGGCTACGGGATTTACGACGATACTTCGGTCTACTTGTCGAGCGCCGAAGCCATGGCGCAGCAGGCGCCGCTTTCGACCAGTGTGGACGTAGCTAACAGCAGCACGTGTCCGCTCACGCTGGCTGACGGATTTCGTGACTGCGCGGGGACAACAGCGGACACTTATGCTGTCGATCCGAATCTGCGAGTGGGTTACGCGCAGGATTGGCAGTTATCCGCGCAGCAGGACCTGCCCGGAGCGCTGGTGATCACCGCTACTTATCTCGGAATCAAGGGCACGCGAGGCGCGCAGGAATTTCTGCCGAACACTTATCCCCTGGGTGGCGTTAATCCCTATGCGGGACTGCCGGTGGGGTTTGTCTATCGGACCTCGAACGGGAATTCGACACGGCAGGCTGGAGAGTTGCAGTTGCGGCGGCGGCTCCGGAGTGGGCTGACGGCGACGCTGGATTACACATGGGCGAAGGCTCTCGATGACGATTCGCAAATTGGGGCGCTGGGACATGTAACTATCACTGAGGCCACTGCCGCGCCCAGCGACACAGCGAACAATCAACCGGCTGCGGCGACCATTGCGCAAGACTGGCTCAATCTGCCGGGCGAGCGTGGGCTATCAACCTTCGACCAGCGCAATTTGCTGAAGGCGTCGTTTCAATACACGACGGGCATGGGGCTTGGAGGCGAAACGCTGCTGGGCGGCTGGCGAGGAAAGTTCCTCAAGGAATGGACCGTGCTGACGCAGATCACGGCGGGCAGTGGAATGCCGGAGAATCCCATCGTTCTGGCGGACGTGCCGGGCACGGGCTACACCAACATTATTCGTCCGGACGCGACAGGTGCGCCGCTTTACAAGGCTCCCGCGGGATACTATCTGAATCCGGCAGCATTCACGGCGCCGCCGGCGGGGCAATGGGGGACAGCACGGCGCAATTCCATCACCGGGCCGGATCAGTTCAGCCTCGACAGCGCGATGGCGCGGACTTTTCGAGTGCGCACGAGGTGGAATCTCGACGCGCGGGTGGAGGCGAAGAACGTGCTGAACCATGCGGCGTGGACGGCCTGGAATACCACGGTCGACAACACGCTCTTCGGATTGCCTGCGGCGGCGAACCCGATGCGGAGCCTTCAGATTGCCGGGAGGCTGAGGTTCTAGCGATGCGACGGATCGGAACAGTTTCGCTCCAGGCAATTTTCGCGGCGATGGCCGTGGCGAGCGTCTCCGCGCCGGCGCAGCAGACGGGCACCAATGAGATGTCCGGGCAGAACGGGACTTTCACACTCACCGTCAACTCGCAGCTGGTGATCGAGGCGGTGGTTGTGAAGGATAAGCAGGGCAACGTTGTTCCCGGCTTAACGGCCAAAGATTTCACGGTGGTCGAAGATGGCCAGCCGCAGACCATCAAAATCTTCGAGCATCAGGCTCTGTCGACGGCTGCGACTCCGCTGCCGGTTACGCCTCGCGACGACGAGCAGATCACGCTCTATAAGACACTCACACGGACACAAATTGCGCCGGAGAGCCCAGGCAAGCCGCAGTACAGCGATCGTCGGCTGCTGGCGCTCTATTTCGATATGACGGCGATGCCGCCCGACGATCAGCTGCGCGCTCTGGGCGCGGCGGAGAAATTTGTTCGCACACAGATGACCGCCGCGGATCTGGTCGCGATCATGCGCTACGAGGGAGGGTCGGTCGATGTCGTGCAGGACTTTACGGGAGATCGCAACCGCCTGCTCAGCATTCTGGAGACAATGATCGTCGGCGAAGGGCAGGGGTCGGTTGAGTCGATCGACGACGCAAGCAGTGCGGACACCGGCGCGGCCTTTGGGCAAGACGACAGCGAGTTCAACATCTTTAATAACGATCGGCAGCTCTCGGCATTGCAGACGGCGGCGAAGATGCTGGGTTCGCTCAGCGAGAAGAAGTCGCTGATTTATTTCGCGAGTGGGATGCGGCTGCACGGCCTCGACAACCTTGCCCAGTTGCACGCCACAGTGGACGCGGCGGTGCGGGCGGGTGTTTCCTTCTGGCCGGTCGATGCGCGGGGGCTGGTGGCGGGTGCGCCTTTGGGCGATGCGAGCCAGGGTTCGCCGGGCAACGGAGGGATGTATTCGGGCGCGGCGGCAGAAGCGGTCACCGCTCAGTTCCAGCAGTCGCAGGACACGATGTACTCGCTGGGCGCGGATACCGGGGGCAAATCGCTGTTCGACAACAACGACCTGACTCGCGGGATCGTGCAGGCCCAGCGCGCGATCGAGGATTACTACATCGTCGGCTATTACACGACAAACACCGCGCAGAATGGGCGCTTCCGCCGCGTTAAGATCGCGGTCGACTCCCCGCTTGCCGACAAACTGGACTACCGCGAGGGTTACTACGCCAACAAGACATTCAACAAATTTACTGAGGCCGATAAGGAGCGCCAGCTTGAAGACGCGCTGATGCTCGGCGATCCGGTGACGGATCTCACGATTGCGATGGAGATCGACTACTTTCAGCTGAATCGCGCCGAGTATTACGTGCCGATCGTTGTGAAGATCCCAGGCCGCGAACTGGCGCTGGCCAAAAAATTCGGGGCCGAGCACACCCTTATCGACTTTGTGTGTGAGGTCAAGGACCAGAACAGCGGGATGACGATGAGCAACGTGCGCGACTTCGTGAACATCAAGCTGAGCGACGCGACCGCGGCGGAGCTGGGGCATCGGCCGGTCGAATACGATTCCGGGTTTACGTTATTCCCTGGCAAGTACACCATCAAGTTCCTCGCGCGCGATGATGAGACGGGCCGGATCGGAACCTTTCAGACGACGTTCGTCATTCCCGATCTGAATAAAGTCACGAAGCGTCTGGCTATCAGCTCGGTGGTGCTCAGCAGCCAGCGGGTGAATCTCAACGATGCGCTCTACACCGCGAGTCGCGGTAAGGAGCAGGCGAAGGACGACGCGGCCAATCCACTGGTGCAGGAAGGGCAGAAGCTGATTCCCAGCGTCACGCGGGTTTTCAGCAGGGATCGTCAGCTGTACGTTTACCTGCAGGCCTATCGGAAGGATTCGGCTGCAGGGGCGGGGGACATGGCGCCTGCAGTAACGGCCAACAACAGTGCCGCTCCGCTCTTCGCTTATGTGAGTCTCTACGGTAACCAGACGCTAGCTCTCGAATCCCCGGCCATCGCGGTCACGGCGCAGCCGGCAACGCGGCTGGGCGTGGTGCCGCTTAGCTTCCACATTGGATTGGCAACACTTAACCCCGGCCGGTATCAGTGCCAGGTCACGGTGCTCGACCCTGCAGGCCATCGCGCCGCCTTCTGGCAGGGGTCGATTCTTCTCGTACCGTAACGGGACAAATCGGACGAGTCAGCGCCGCGATTACCGCCTGTTTTGCAATAGCTTAACCTGCGTGGTTCAAGAGAGGTACCAGCCGCGCTGAAAGTTGTATAGCGGGGGCTCCCACCCCCGCCGATTATTGACAGATGGAGCGAAGCGGCGCTACGGGAATCCGCATGGCCGCCATGCTTGTAACAGCGCTCGGCGCCGCGATCGGCTGCACGACGCTGGGGCAGTGGTCTTTTCTCGTGCGGCACAATTCGATCGAGCAGGTTCGGGAGCTGCCGGTGGATTCCATCGTTCACCTGGTGGTTGTCGTTATTTATGCGGACGAACCTCGCGGGCAATTCTGGATCGAGGATAAGACAGGCGCGCTCCCGATTGCGCTGAGCCCCGCCCAGAATCCTGGGTGGCCCGGGATTCACGTCGGCGACACGATGTCGATCGAGGCGAGAAAGCAAAGCAATATTCATCCAGCCGGCGCGCCCAGAAGCATCGAGTTGGGACACAGCGCGGGGCCATCCGCGCTTCCATCGCAGCGTACTTCGGCCAGTGCGGCGAGGATCGAGAGCAATCGCGTGCCGGGGTTGTCGATCACAGATGCGGCGCCCGAAGTCAAATTGGAAGTTGTGAAGTACGAGCGCAATTATCTGCACTGGCTCACGGTGGCTCTTCTTGCAGTCATGTCGCTGATGCTTTGGCTGCTGTTGCTGATCCGGCGGATTCGCCTGCAGGCGAAGGCGCTGAGCAAGGCGTCGGAGACGACGCACGCCATCACCGACCTGTCGACCGAAGTGCAGCGGGTGACCCAGGAAGCAAACTTCAACGCGGAGATTTCGGTGCGGGGAGTGGCGGAAGTCGCGCCGCTGGCGGAGGGGTTCAACGCGATGCTGGCTGAACTCCAGAAGCGGGACCGAGCCAGAAGGGAAGCCGAATCGAGGCTGCAGCATATGGCGCTGGTCGACGAGCTGACCGGGTTACCGAACCGGAGACTACTTTCGGATCGGCTGTCGCAGTGCCTGGCCCGAGCACGCCGCGACCAGAGGATGATTGCCCTGTTATGCGTGGATGTGGACGGGTTCAAGCTGGTGAATGACAGCTTTGGGCACAGCACCGGAGACGCGCTTCTGGCCCAGGTGGCGCAGCGGCTCAAAGCGCGCTTTCGTCAGTCTGACACGCTGGCCCGCATTGGCGGTGACGAGTTTGCCCTGATTCTGGACCACGTGGAGAGCAGGGACGATGCGCAGAGAGGAGCCGAGAGCCTGCAGGATTTGCTGAAACCGCCGTTTCAGATCAACGGACAGACTGTGCGGGTGAGCGCGTGTATCGGGATCGCGATCTTCCCGGACGGAAACGAGGGCGCGCAGCTGCTGCAGCAGGCGGATTGCGCGATGTTCGCCGCCAAGCGAAGCGGGAAAGGGAGCGTCGTCCATTTTGGCGACGATCTGGGAAGCGCAGCCCGCGAACGTCTGACGCTTGAAGGCGAGCTCCAGGATGCTCTTGCCAAGGGAGAGATCTCCGTTCATTACCAGCCTGAATTCGAGCTGGGCAATTATTCGATCGTGCGCTTCGAGGCGCTCGCGCGCTGGACCCATCCGAGGCTGGGCCAGATTGTGCCGCTGAGTTTTATCCCCATCGCCGAAGAGAGCGGGCTGATTCTTCCGCTGGGAGCCCACATCATGGAGCGGGCTTGCACGCATGCGGCTACCTGGCAGGACATCGCGCGCCGCCCGGTGCAGGCAGCGGTCAACGTATCGAGTGTTCAATTTGCCCGGGACTCATTTTTCGAAGAGGTTGCCGATGTTCTGCATCGCACCGGGCTGCAACCGAATCTGCTGCAGATTGAAATCACCGAGTCTGCGACGGTCTCCGGGGTCGAGCGAACGGCGGAAACGATGCGGCGTCTGAAGCGAATGGGTGTCAGCGTGGCGGTGGACGATTTCGGCACCGGCTATTCGTGCCTGAGCTATCTGCCGAAGCTTCCGTTCGATGCGTTGAAGCTCGATCGCTCGTTTCTGCACGAACTCATGGTGAGGCGAGAAACCAAAGATTTTGTTCATTCCATCCTTACCATGGCCAACAATCTGCGCATGAAAGTGATCGTCGAAGGAATTGAAAAGAGAGAGCAACTCAGTTTGGTTAAGACCATGGGCATCAACGAAGCGCAGGGATTTCTCCTGGGCCGAGCTTCGGCTGATCCTGTGGGAGTGCTGCGCGGAAACGAGGCTGCGGCCCCACGGGAAAATCGAGTAAGCGAAATGGAAACCGAGCCGGTACTGTAGGCGGCTGTGGCGCGACAGCAATTTGGTATGGCTGCGGAAATGGTGACGCCGGGAAGACTCGAAGTTGAGGCGCTTTGCGGGCGTCCGAACCCGCAGCCGAAACCCTGAGCGCCAGCGAAGGATCTCCTGCTTAACTTGAGGCGCTTTGCGGGCGTCCGAGCCCGCAGCCGAAATCCTGAGCGCCGGCGAAGGATCTCCTGCTTAACTTGAGGCGTTTGCGGGCGTCCGAGCCCGCAGCCGAAATCCTGA
>Ga0181520_10012363_pt1 | contig 10992 bp, 6 predicted proteins | sample PEATcosm2014_Bin_29_FD_132451 | JGI IMG/M metagenome (GOLD analysis project Ga0181520, IMG submission 132451) | Peatland microbial communities from MTU Mesocosm Facility, Houghton, MI, USA - PEATcosm2014_Bin02_30_metaG | ecosystem: Environmental > Terrestrial > Soil > Wetlands > Peat | place...
CTTGTTCTTCAGAACCGGTCCGCCGATGGACCCGCCGAAGCGGTTCTTCAAGCCGGCCGGAAGACCATTGGCCGCCGACTGCGTGTATGGATCGCGAGCCTCGTTCGCGTTACCGGTGCGGAAGTCATAAGCGCTGCCGTGGAATTGGTTGGTGCCAGAACGTGTCTGGGCGGTGACCACTGCGGAAACGGCCTTGCCCAACTCTGCGTCGTAGTTCTGCGTGGTGATCTTGGTCTCAGTCACCGCGTCCATTGAAGGGTTGATGACGATGATGCCCAGAATCGGATCCTGGTTGTCAGTGCCGTCCAGCTCGAATGCGGTTCCGCCGAAAGCCTGACCGTCAACCTGAATCTGTTTGGAGCCCTGGGGATTTTCATCGGCCGCGTGGGACCACCCCAAAAGCTGGGCGCCCGGCAGCAACAATTGCAGGTTGGTAAAGTTCTGATCTCCTACGGGGAGGCTGGAAACTTGCTGTTCGTTGAAGACGGTGGAGACGTCAGCACGGTCGGTTTTCAGCTCGGGCTGCGACTCGGCGCTCACTTCGACGGATTCATTACCGGCGCCGATCGTCATGATGGGATCGATGCGGGGCGCGGTGTCGGCCTCAACCTGAATGCCTTTGGTCTCGAAGGCCTTGAAGCCCTTGAATGTGACCTTGAGGTCGTAAACGTCTGGGATAAGGTGGGGGACGCTGTAGTCGCCCGCACCGTTGGAAGTGGCAGTAACGATCGTACCTTTGGCTTCGTCCGTTACCGTGATCGTGGCGCCTGCTACGGCTGCCCCGGTCGAATCGGTCACAGTGCCGAAAATCGATCCGTAGACCGATTGCGCACTGGCCGGCTCAATAAGCAGAAGACCCGCGCAGGCGAACAGCGCCAGCACGAGTGCTGTACGTAGAGTCTTGATCATTTGGTCTCCTGGTCTCTTGAAGATGCTTCGTTTTTCTGTGTGAACTTCTGGTGTGGCTGCCGACATGAAAGCTCGCAACTCTCGGTCGGCACGAAAGACTTCCCCACCGCAATGGCAGGGTCGCTAATACCCGGAGTCGCTGCTCCTTGAATCGAAAAATTAGGAGCGCAAGAAACGGCGTAAACCGGAACCGCTCAAGAACATATTCCTCGCATTGAAGCGTTGTCAACAGAAAAAATGGAAGACGCCTAGTGTTAAATACAATGTATCGATTGCTGTATGCATTTAATCATTAAATCTCTGGGACCTCACCATTCAACAGTCGTCATTTAGTGATAGTAGCTGTTTAATATCATCAACTTGCTCTAATCGATCAGGAGGGAAAAGCTCCGCTTTGCAGGTGGAAAAGCCCGAAAAAAACGTATGGAACTGTCCATCTGTTTTGTGTCTCACTCCTGCTTTGTGGAGCGCGCCTCAGGACTTCGCTTTTGTTGCGCTAAAAGTGTCAATTTTGAGGATTTTTCCACCCTCCTCGATCACATAAAGCCGGTTCACATCCAGATCCTTCAGCGTGTCCACCGCGCCAGATGGCCAGCGAATCTCCACCAGGTCCACCTTGGTTGCATCGCCCAGTCCGAAATGTGTACGAAGGTCGCTGGCCGAGTAGTAGCCGTTGCAGGAGTGGACCTCGTCGATCTGAATCAGTTGCGCGTCTGGCTTTGCATTGAGCAGAGGAGTGCCAGTGCGGGCCACGACCTTAAGCCGCACGCCTATTCCGGTGCGGTTGCTCTTGGTCCCCACCACGCGAATCTTGATCCAGCTGCGGTTCAATGCCGATTCGCAATGGAGCAACTGGGGTGCGGCATTTACGCAGTTCACCACCATATCGAGGCGGCCATCATTGTCGTAATCGCCCACTGCGAAGCCCCGGGCTGGAACCGCGGCCATGATGCCGCTGCCGCCGATCAGGCTCACGTCTTCAAACTGGCCATTTCGCAAATTTCGGTATAAATATTTGCGCTCGGCATAAGCGGCATCCACCTGTGTTCCGTCCACCTCAGGATAGACGTGACCGTTGGCGATCATAAGATCGAGCCAGCCGTCGTTGTCGATATCAACGAAGCTTACACCCCAGCCCATCAGCCGCGTGTTCATACCCAGTCCCGCCTGGTATGTGCGGTCATCGAACGAGCCGTCGCCCAGATTCATGAACAAGGAATCGGTATCGCCGGCGAAATTCGTTTTTACGATATCCGGCAATCCATCCCGGTTGTAGTCCCCGATGGAAACGCCCATGCCGGCCTGTGGCTTGCCGTCCGGCGAATATGCTACTCCCGCTTCGATCGCCAGGTCCTTGAAGGTGCCGTCCTTCTGGTTCTGGTAGTAGGTTGCGGTGGTCGAGTCGTTGGCCACATAGATGTCAGGCCAGCCGTTGTTGTCCAAGTCGGCCACGGCCGCGCTCAACGCGTAGCTTCCCACCGCGCTCCACATACCGGATTTTTCACTCACGTCGGTGAAGGTGCCATCGCCATTGTTGTGGTAGAGCAGGTTCTTGCCGCCCTCCAGCCCTGGCGGTCCACATGCCACCTGAATTCCTTTGTATGTACAATTGGCGTCCTCTGGCTTGGGCGCCGTCTTCACGTCGAAGTCGATGTAATTGCCGACAAAGAGGTCGAGATGGCCGTCCTTGTCGTAGTCGAGAAAGGAGCAGCCTGAGTTCCAACGGAGCCGGGATTGCAAAAGGCCCGCCTCTTTGGTGACTTCAGTAAATGTCCCGTTGCCATTGTTGCGGAAGAGCGCATTCTGGCCGTAATAGCTGACAAAAAGGTCATTCCAGCCGTCGTTGTTGTAGTCACCCACGCAGCACGCCTGGCCCCAGCCGGAACGAGCCAGTCCCGCTTTTTCAGTCACATCGGTAAAGGTTCCGTCGCGATTGTTCTTGAACAGGTGGCAGACCGGCTCCTGGCCCTTGGGAAAGCCTTCGAGCCGCCAGCCGTTGACGAGGAAAATGTCTACCCAATCATCCTGGTCGTAATCGAAGAAGGCTGCGCCGCAGCCGGTGGTTTCAAGCAGGTACTTGTTGCGATGTTCGCCACCGTAGATGGTCTTTACGTCGAGTCCGGCTTGCCTGGCCACGTCGACAAACTGCACTCCCAGCGGCGTCCCGGTCACTGGTGATGGAATACCCTTCGGCGCGGGGCGGGCCTGCGCTTCATATCCCTGGCGCTCGCTACCCATCGTACCGTGCGACTGCCCTTCCTGCGGCCCGCGTCCCCCAAGTCCAAAAGCCGGCCTCGCTAGTCTCAACACCTCTTCAAGCGGCAAGACCAGCGCCGTCCTCGACAACGATTTAAGGAATCCGCGACGTGTAAACGGCAATCCAGACACTCCTTTGCGCATGGCTGGTTGGAACCACGCTCCGAAAGGCGAGTATATCCCCCTGCCCAATGGAGATGTAGCCGACTTTCCAGCAGCCGAAAAAACTCCCAGCGCATGACATTCAGGCACGTGTAGCAATCCCGCAAAGTGGAATCGCTGCCCCACAAATAAAGACCACCTACACTCGAGCTGTCATTGAACCTCTCCGATATAAACTCCGAACGGGGTTAATTCGATGGCCTCCGTCGCCATCGGATCGGCGCCGCCGGGGCTCTTCAGCAGTGTCTTAAGGTGTGCGGCCTTGAGGCCCGCATCGCTTGCCGCCAAATTCACTGTTTGCTTATCGGCGGTGAAATTCACTGCCACCACCACCTGAGGCGCGCCCTCACGCTGTCGCATCCAGCTCAGCACCTTTGTATTCTTAGTGTCCAGCATGGTGTCAGCTCCATCAGCGAATGCCGGATTTGTCTTCTTCAAGTGAATCAGGGCTTTGTACCAGGCCAGGAGCGAGTTAGGGTCGGCTTCCTCAGCCTGCACGTTGACTGTGGCGGAAGTGGGCGGAACAGGCAGCCAGGGCGTTACGCCGGCGGAGGTAAAGCCCGCGTTTGCGCTCGCATTCCACTGCATGGGAGTGCGCTCACCGTCGCGGCCCTTTTCCTTGGGCCAGCCGGTCACGCCCATCGGGTCCTTCACGTCTTCCTTGCGGGCGGGAGGGGTGGTCTTCATGCCGATCTCGTCGCCATAATAGAACAGCGCCGCTCCGCGACTGGCGAATAGAACTGTGGAGATGACGCGCTGAATGTCCGTGTCGTGAACGCCATCGCCGTAGCGCTCGTCCAGGCGAGGCCTGTCGTGATTGTCGAAGACGAACAGAGGCGTGTTGCCGTTGAGGCCCGTCTCGGCGTCGAGCAGCCGGGCACGAAATTTGGCCACATTGAGGGTGTTGAGCATGCCCAGTTGCGTGTCCATGGGCAGGTGAAATTCCGGCTTCTCCGCAGTCCCATACTCCTCGGCCAGCGCGGCGACGTTCCGCACGTAGGTTTCGCCGATTACCACCCGCGTGCCGGGAAATCTCGTGCCGTCGAATGTGTCCATCTTGGCGCGCATCTCCTGCATGACCGCGTGGACACCAGGAAGAAATTCGGTCTTCAGGCCGTCAACCTTTGGTTCGCCGAAGGCGTCGAAAATGGGTTTGCCGTTCTTGTCGAGGAGGACGTTTTCGTCCGTGAGATTTGGGTCTTCGAAGAGAGTCGTGATGGCGTCGAACCGGAGGCCTCCCACGCCGCGCTGAAGCCAGAATCCGATAATGTCCTTGAAGGCTTCATGCACCTTCGGGTTGTACCAATTCAGGTCCGGCTGCTGGAGATAAAACTTGTGGTAGTAGTACTGGTGCGTCTTTTCGTCCCACTGCCACGCCGTGTGGCCAAACTCAGACTGCCAGTTATTCGGTGGCTCGCCTTTCCTCGTCGCTGTCTGCCCCTTGCCGTCGCGCCACATATACCAGTCGCGATAGGGATTGGCGCGTGACGAGCGAGACTCTAGAAACCATTTGTGCTGATCCGACGTGTGGTTCATCACCATATCCATCACGATGCGAATATTCCGCTTCCCCGCCTCGGCCACCAGCCGGTCAAAGTCGGCCAGTGTGCCATATTGCGGATCGATGTTCCTGTAGTCGGAGATGTCGTAGCCGAAGTCGGCCTGCGGTGAGGGGTAGACAGGCGTTAGCCAGATGGCGTCAACGCCCAGTTCTTTCAGGTAGTCCAGGCGCTGGGTGATCCCATTCAGATCGCCGATGCCGTCGCCATTCGAGTCCTGAAAACTGCGCGGGTAGATCTCATAGATGACGGCGTTTTTCCACCAGTCCTTGTCGGTGGCCACGGTGGCTTGAGAAGCAAGCTTGGCGGGCGCATTCTGTGCTCCCACGGGCAGGGCGATGGCTGCGAAAAACAAGGCGATGGCGCAGATTGTGCTGGATCGTGTCCGGTGCATTTCGTTCTCCTGGTGTTTCTTCCACTCCGCGTGGTTTCAGCAACGGTAGACTCCAAACAAGTAAACATCTTGGTTTCGATTGCGAACTCAAGTTGGTCCGGGCTGCGGCGAGCCGCATTTTGCATCACGCCGGATTAGATGCTCTCTCCACGCACGACCCGCCGCAGCTCCAGAGTACGCGCTCAAAAAATGTAACTACAGGAGACCCAGGCGGCTCGCGAACGCCTGCGAACATCGGAGAATGACTGTGCCCCATTCCATCCGGCGTTTACCAGCTCTCGACGGTCAGGACGCGCGGTGGGCCTTGATGCCCTTCGATCACTTGCGTCTCGATCACCGCTTCCATGTTCATATGCTCCCAGTTTGAAGGAGCCTTTTTGAGCAGCGAGTCAAGATAGACAGGGTTGTAGAGTTTCTCGCCCGCAGATTCCGTACCTTCCTCTGAGATACCGGCTGCAATAATGACCGGCTGCCCCGTCACGCTGTCGTGGATGCGAGCCACAATGGCGTAATCACTTGAGCGCTTCTCGTAAGGCACGCTCCAGTCCTCAGCCCAACTTGCTTGTTTGCCACTCTTCCGGTCGACTATTTCGGCCACTCCATTTCTATATTCGAAGCCGAAGCGCAACCCCTGCGTAATCCGGAGTGTCCAGATATTATCGAAGCCCGCGATCAGTACGCTAGGACCCTCGCGAAGCTGGGCAAAGCTCACCTCCGAGGCCGGTTCGACTCGGAAGGCTTTGTGCCTTGCTTCGAGAGCAGCGGTTGTGCGGGTTAGTGTGACGACATCAGCCAAGGCCAGGAGACCGGAATAGTGCAGATTGAAGTACAGAGGCACCGGTTTAGAACTGACCTTGGGGGCGTCGAGCGAGTGGATCGATTCCTCGTCGACCAGTTTCGCAGGTTCTCCGAGGCAGTAGGTGACAGTAGCGGGGCCGGCGGTCATTGGAGCCCAAAAGCGATCCATGGCCGTAGGCGGCTGGAGTTCGTGAAACCACAATCCAACGCCCAGACCCGCTAAGGCAGCCGTTACCACCAGCCCTGGAATCAGCCACCGCCGTCGCCGCGCGACCGCTTGCAACCTTGACACGGATTCTGCCAGCGAGGAATGCGTAGGTAGTTCAGGGGCTGCAGCCAACGAAGTGACATCAAGCTGCGGGGAGCGGAAGGTGGGAACATAGGAGCCGAGGGGAAGCTCGATCGCCCATTCCCCATCATGTGCAGAGTCATGATAGTAGTGGGAAAGCCGCTTGCGCACCTCGCCAGCGGTGACCCGGACCATGGGATGGACGTTGGGGTCGAAGCTGCGGGAGAGGCGGAAGGCATCGATGCCGATGTTTCGTTCCTTCAACTCGGCAGTGTTGCCCCGTAGCGTCTGTTCAACGACATGCGCCAGGAAAACTGGATAACGCTTGCTGTTGGCAAAGAGCGAATGCGCAAGCAGTCGCTTCAGTTGTTCACGAACCGCGGTAGCTTCCAAGTCAGAAACCGTCTGCGCGGTCTCCGGCTTGGCTGTTGCAACCAACGCCATTTTCAGCACTCCTCACACATTCCGCATCTCAAGGCATCCAGCCTGGCTCAACCAAATCGAGCTGCATCCATGTGCGGCAAAAAAACGCAATCGCTTCGAAAGAAAACTATTATACAAGGTATCATACGTTCCAGGCGATGTAATTGTGCTCCTTGAGTAAGTCAATTAAACCGCTATGTTTAGCGGTGAATGAACAAGCACACTACCTGTTGGAACATGGCGCAGTACCTGTTCATGAATGCAACCGAACCTAATCCACGAAATGTAATGAACGTATTAAGGCAAGGCTGTTCCAGGAAGAGAGCGAGCTCGGCGAATTCGGAAGAGATCAGGATCTGTTAACGCGATCGAAGCGGTCCACCGCAGCAGCAGTGCCAACATTTGCTAAGTTCAGGTTCTGCCAGGCAGCCACAGACGCATTCATCGCAGAGGCCGCGTTCTCAGTTAAGGGGTCGATACAGAAGACAGGACACATCGCCAGTTTCTACGGTTATTCTTCTGAAAATAAATGACTTATATTAACCGAGTAAAGCCAGAACGACACGTCCGAAGATGTTTCATACAAAGCATCTATTCAATTGTTCCAGCTTGTCGTTACCGTGCCTTGAATCACACCTTCTGAAGCGCTCTCTTGTCACCCACCATTCTTTGGAGCGTCCTGGCTTGTATTGCCTGACGATATTTGTGTGATCTACACTGGGGCGGCCGGATGCTATCCATAGCACTTTCTGCATTCCCGATAGAGAGCAACCTATTCTGGCGCAAGGTCGAACTCTTCATGCCGTGTCTCATCCGTAATTCCGCTCATCCACCATCTTCCGTTTCTGCGTTATTCCTGGCTTCATTGACTACATTATTTCCGGTCGCCAATCTTCGTGCGCAGACCGGCGCCAGCGTCTTCCGCAACGTGGGCCCATCAGTAGCCTATGTGGGGTCGAAGAGCTGCGGCGCACCCGGCTGCCACGAGGAGATCAATCGCACCTATTTCCCCACGCCGCACGGGCAATCGATGGCACCAGCCAACTCGCCCGCGCAGTTGGCTCTAGTGCCCCAGCCAATCACCGTCTTCAACGCGAAAAACAACCGCACCTACACCGTCTACCAGCAGGACGGGAACATGTACCAGAGCGCCTATGAGCTGGATAAGAACGGCCGCAAGATCTATTCAATCGCGCACAAAATCGACTACGTTTCGGGCGGCGATATCGTCGGTTATTCCTATCTTTACCGCGTCGGCGCATGGATTTTCCAGGCGCCGCTTTCCTACTATATCCGGACGAGAAGCTGGGAGCTTTCGCCGGGCTACGTGGTCGACGACGTGGGCTTCAGCCGAGTGATGACCACCGGCTGCCTGCTCTGCCACAACGGACAGCCTGATCCGGTGGCCAAGCGCGACGGCATGTTCAAGGAACCTCCCTTCCGCTTCGGCGAGTTGGGGGTGAGTTGCGAAACCTGCCACGGCCCAGGCGCGCTGCACGTGAAGGAGATGCAGACCAAAAAAGGGCGCGTCCTAGGACCCAATGAAGTGGACACTTCCATCGTGAATCCCGCCAAGCTCCCCCCGCGCCTGGCCGACGACCTGTGCCGCGAGTGTCACCAGGCCGGCGACTCAGAGGTGATTTATCCAGGCAAAACGGTAATGGACTACCGCCCAGGAACCCCGCTGACCGAAACCATGATCATTGTCAAACGGCCCATCAAGCCCGAGCAGCGTGAAGAGGCCAACCGGCTGGAGACCAATCCACCCATTCGCGGTAGCCTGGAGCAGCCGCTATGGTGGAAGAACTCCACACTCGAATTGAGCGTGTGCTACCAGGCCAGCCATGGGAGGCTTACTTGCAGCACCTGCCACTCAGTCCACCACGCTCCCCAGCCGGAGAATAAAGAGGCCGCCTATCGCGCCGCGTGCCTCACATGTCACAAGGAGTCCACTTGCAAGCTGAAGCCGGACGACAGCAAGCGGCTCGCGGTCAAGGACGATTGCATCGAATGTCACATGGAAAAGCGACCGGTGGCTGGCATCGCGCACTCCAACGACACGAAGCACCGCATCGTGCGCTATCCCGGCCAGCCGTTACCGGAATTTGCGTTTGAGCAGCCCAAGCCTGATTTGCCCGCCCTGCTATGGCTCAATCGCCCCGAAGGCGAACCGAACGCACGCATCCCCGACACGGCGCAACTGGAAGCCTACTTCACGGTTGCCCGCAAGGATCCCACGCTGTGGCCCTACTGGTTCCGAAAGCTGGACGAGTTGAGCAAAACCGCGCCCGACGATCCGGCGGTGCTCAGCTCACTGGGAGCTGTCGCGCTGGCCGAAAAAAAGGACAATGCCAAGGCTGCCGAGTATTTTTCCCGTGCGCTCAAACAAGGAAACGAGGAGGCGATAACGTTTCTGAACCTGGCCACGGCTCTCGGAAATATGGGCCGGGTGGAGGAAGCTCGATTGGTGCTGGAGCGCGGGGTTGCCGCCTATCCTTACTCGGGACCTCTGGTGGCGCGGTTAGCGCAGTCCTACTTCCTCAGCGGCCAAACTTGGCGTGCCCGCGGACTCGTGCAGCAATTTCGCGCACTCTTTCCGGAAGACCCATCTGTGCACGAAGTGCAGACGCGGCTCGATGCCATGGGCGGCGTCAACCCGTTACCCGGAGCGGATCGCGGCACAGACGTTACACCCAAATAGGGGCGCATCAGAAAAGGGAATGTATCCAACTGTCGCTGAAATCATTTATTAATACCGCTCACGTCGCGATGATTTCTCCATCGAGAAGCTTCCAGGCGATCAATCGCTCATACCTTGATGAAGATCCTTTTGCGATAGAGCGCCCACATTGGAATGAAGCAAAACGCGAGAATCGAGACCGAGTAAGCGAACGCGGCACAGCCGGGGTTGGGGATGTGCGCGAAGACATGGACGAAGACCCAACGCAGTACATCGGTCCGCCGTCCGCCGACTGTGAAATGAATATAGCCAAGCAAGTTGGGTGCCAGTTCACTGAACATGTAGGCCGCAATAGCGTTTGATCCCAGTACCAGCCAAGGCCAGGTCCATCGCTTGCGCCAGCCACGCACGTCGGCAAGCCAAAAGGCCAAAGTGAGCACGGTCAGCGACCAGCCGGCAGCCACGAGCACATAAGAACTGGTCCATAAGTTCTTGTTGAGTGGGAACCATATCGACCAGAGGTAACCGGTGGCGAGGCAAGCCAACGCCCCAGCCGCCAATCCCAGTGCCTTGGCAGCAGGCGGCTTGCGCGCGCGCAGCCACAGGCCGGTCAACAATCCCAGCAATGTGGTTCCCAAGGCGGGCAACGTACTGAGCAGTCCCTCGGGATCATGCAGGTTGTGTGGGTCAAGTACGCCGGGCCCCGGCCATTCCAGATAGAGGTGATGGGGCATGAGATGGCGATCAATCCATGAAGCCAAATTCAAAGTTTGGTCCAGGAAGGGAAAATCGCGCCCCGGCATCCCTGCGCCGGGGATGGGAACCCAGCGGAGCAGAATCCAGTAGCCGGCGAGCGCCAACACGAGCGCCGCGACTTTAGTCCATACGCGCCTATCCCACAAGTAAAAAAGGCCGATCAGAAGGTAGCAGAGGGCGATGCGTTGCAGAACACCGTAAATGCGCAGGTGAGCCAACTCAAAGAATGGAAAGCCGTTGACCAGGACGCCGAGCAGGAAAAGGATCGCAGCCCGCTGCATTGTGTGGCGGGCCAACTGGGCGCGCGTGGCGCCGCGGGCCAGACGGGCCTCAAATGCGTACGCTATCGAGGCTCCCACCACAAACACAAATGTCGGAAAGACCAGATCCGTGGGCGTCAGGCCGTTCCATTGGGCGTGATTCATGAAGCCCCATGAGCCGCGGCCGCCGTTGTTGTTGACCATAATCATGAAGGCAATGGTAATGCCGCGCAGTACGTCCAGCGAAAGCAGACGCTGGGTAGGGGCGGGGACCCGTGAAGGATCATTCATCGTGTCTTGCATGGTCAAGCTTTCCACGTCTTATCATAGCTCTGCACTAAGCAGGCAAAGAACTTGAAACGCGCGCTGACCACAATTGCGCATTGGAATTTGAACTTTCGCGAGATCGATCTTAAAATTTACTCTAAGCTGTTCATTCTAATGGTGGGCGCTGCAGGATTCGAACCTGCGACTTCCACCGTGTGAAGGTGGCACTCTACCGCTGA
>Ga0181520_10012365_pt1 | contig 10989 bp, 9 predicted proteins | sample PEATcosm2014_Bin_29_FD_132451 | JGI IMG/M metagenome (GOLD analysis project Ga0181520, IMG submission 132451) | Peatland microbial communities from MTU Mesocosm Facility, Houghton, MI, USA - PEATcosm2014_Bin02_30_metaG | ecosystem: Environmental > Terrestrial > Soil > Wetlands > Peat | place...
GTTGTTTTCTGATCCCTGATCCCTGTTCCCTGCTTTTTTCCTACTCGAGTCGAATCCGGTCCACGTTATCCCAGCGCGACATGTCGGAAAGAATCACCGTGTCGCCTTCCTTCAGTCCTTCCAGCACCTGGATGCTGTTGACTGAAGCGCGGCCCACCTTCACCGGTACGCGTGTGGCGCCCTTGCCTTCTGCGTCCACCTTGAACAGGCTCAGCGTCGAGTTCTCGTTGCCCAGCGCCGGCCGGCCCACATAGAGCACATCGAGCATACGTTCCAAATCGATGGTTCCGTCCACGCTCAACTGCGGCACCGCACCCGAAGGAAGTGGTCCATCCAGTGCTACGTCAACCGTGCGCGTTCCGTTCACGACAGAAGGATCGATTCTGGTCACGTGGCCGGGAATGACGCCGTTGTGGGTGTCGATCGAAGCGGGTTGTCCGATCTGGATGTCGCGCGCCTGGGTTTCGGCGATCTGGAGAGCAGCCTTGAGCTTGTCGAGCTGAATCACCTCAGCTACCGAAGTTCCCGCGGTCACATGCTGGCCCACCTGCAAAGGAGTGGCAAGCGGAGCCACCGCACCGGAGATGCCGGCCCTGACCTGAAGCGCCTGCGATTGCTTCTGATAGAGGTTGAGCAGGGCCTTGGCCTGGTCGATCTTGGTCTGTGCCGAAGCAAGCTGGACCTCGATAGCTCTCTGGTTCACTTCGAGCTGCTGCTGGCTGAGCTGGTGCTGGTCAGTCAACTGGTCGGCCGTATTCTTTGACTTGCTGTAGGCGAGGCCGGAGATTACGCCCAAGTCATAGAGGGCCTTGTCGGTCTGCGCCTGCAACTTGTCCTGCGTATAGTCGGAGTTCACTTGCGCAGCGGCGGCCTTCTTATCCATCAAGGTGCTTTGCAGAGTAGCCTGAAGACTCTTGTAGTCAGCCTGCGCGGCTTTCAGCGCCAACTGCGCATTGAGCAGTTCCTGTTCCAGTTGCGGATCGGCCAAATCCATCAGGATGGTGTCCGGCGTGACCTTCGCGCCGGGCAGCACGCGAATTCGAACCACGGTCGCATCGGTCTCGGCGGGAATCAGCTCGATCGAGTCCTCGCGCGGGACCAGTGTTCCCGTTGAGCCGCGCACCTGGCGAACCATCGGCCCGCGCTTGACCGTGTCCGGCCAGATGGTGGAGCGGTCCACCGTGGGTGCGGCGGGCTTCAGCCGCGAAACGGCAAACAGGGCAACCGCCAACATCACCACCGCGACGCCGGCAAAGATCCACAGCCGGCGCTTCCTCTTTTGCAATAAGTCTGGGCGTGCGATATCCATCACACCTGGTTATTGCAGTTGACATGCCAAATGGCCGTTATTTCAAAACATTGATAATAAACAGCCTAGCCGACAGGAAACCAGGAGGCAGGGAGCGTTGGGTGACCGATTCCGGCGCGGGAGTGTTCGATTCCGGACAGTCGACCGGCCATTAGGCCGCGGTCCGCAGCCCAGTTTCGCAGCCGCATCGCGCCGGCCGATTGACGCCACCCGCGGACCAGCGTTTAACGCGCGATCAGAAATCTTCGTTGGATTCGACAGGGGGCAGGATGTCGGTCTCGCGGGCCGCCCAGACGTACAGCGTCGGCAGCAGGAAGACGCCGATGACCAGGTTGGCCAGCAGGCCGCCCACGATGACGATGGCGAAGGGGCGCTGCGAGTCCGAGCCGATGGCGTGCGACAGCGCCGCCGGCAGCAAGCCCAGAGTGGCCACCAGCATGGTCATCATAATGGGACGCAGGCGAAGCACAGCCCCTTCAACCGCGGCCTCCACAATGTGTTCCTCGGTGGACACTTCCATGCCCTTGCGCCGGGCCCGCAATTGGTTGATGAACTCGATCATGATGACGCCGGTCTGCACCGAGACGCCGAACAGGGCGAGGAACCCGACCGCCGAAGAGACGGAGAAGTTGGTGTGAGTGATGAAGAGCGCGAGCGGCCCGCCGATGGAGGCCATGACCACGCTAACAAGGATCAGCATGGCCCACTTGAAAGAGCGGAACATGGTGTACAGGATCAGGAAAATGGCCAGCACGGTGATGGGAACGATGAGGGCCATGCGCTTGTCGGCGCGCTTCTGGCTCTCGTATTCTCCGGCCCACTCCAAGTGGTAGCCGGCCGGCAACTGCACGTTGTGTTCGACCTTGGCGATGGCCTCTTCCACGGTTGAGCCAAGATCGCGGCCCTTCACCGAATACTTGATGGCAATGTAGCGCTGGCCGCCCTCGCGGTTGATCTGCTCGGCGCCGTCGTCGGTCGAAACCCGGGTGAGTTGCGCCAGGGAAACGCGCTCGCCGGAGGGCGACAGCAGGCGCACGTTTTCAATGGCCTCGCGGGTGTCGCGGTACTGCTGCTGATAGCGCACGGTTACGTCGAAGCGCGCCTCGCCCTGCTGCACCTGGGTGACGGCGTTAGCGCCTACCGCAGTCTGCACCGCATCTTGCACGTCGGCCACGTTGATGCCCCAGCGGGCTGCGGCCTTGCGGTCTACCTGCAGGTTCATGTTGGGCTGGCCGACAATGCGGAAGATGCCCAGGTCGCCGACGCCGGGAACCGAAGCCATCTGCGCCTGGATCTTTTCGGCGGAATGCTCCAGCACGCGCAGATCGTCGCCGTAGAGTTTCACGGCCAGTTCGCCCTTCACGCCGGAAACGGCTTCTTCCATGTTGTCGGAGATGGGCTGGGAATAATTCCAGATCACGCCGGGGAACTTCTCCAGTTCCTTGTCGATGGCGGCAACCAGTTCTTCCTTGTTGCGATGAAAGACCGGGCGCCAATCCTCTTTGCGCTTCAGGTCCACAAAGTACTCGGTATTGAAGAAACCGGCAGTATCGGTGCCGTCGTCGGGACGGCCGGTCTGGCTGACCACCTCGGTGACTTCAGGAAACGAAGCCATGACCAGACGCGCCTTGTTGGTGAAATCGATGCTGGCCGTGGGGCCTTCGCTGGGAGGCAGCGTTCCGCGCACCCAGATGGAACCCTCATCCAGGTGGGGCAGGAACTCCGAGCCGATAGGTCCGCCCACGGTGAGGTAGATGGCTATGCCGAACAGAACCGTGGCGATGCCGACCGTAAGATAGCGATGCAGGATGGCGGCGCGAACCGCTACGCGATAGCGCCGGACAAGCCAATGCATGATCGGGTTCTGCCATTCCTTGGCCCCGTTGCGGAACAGCAAGCTGGCCATCACCGGCGCAACGATAATGGCGAAGCCGAGTGCGCCGAGCAGCGCAAAGCAGACGGTCCAGGCCATGGGCTTAAAGAGTCGGCCCTCCACGGCTTGCAGGGTGAAGATGGGCAGGTAGGAGGTGATGATGATGCCGCGGGCGAAGAACACGGGCCGCTGCACCTCGTGCGCCGCATCGCGAATCTTTTGCGCCGGAGTGTGGGTCGTGTCCTTCTGGGCCAGATGGCGGACCATGTTTTCGATCATCACTACCGAACCATCCACCAACATGCCGAAGTCCAGCGCACCCAGCGAGAGCAGATTGGCCGGAATGTGGCTCAGGTCGAGGCAAATCGAAGCGAACATCAGCGCAAAAGGTATGGTGAGCGTGACAATAATGGCGCCGCGCACATTGCCCAGGAAAAGGAAGAGGATGATCGCCACCAGGATCATGCCTTCGCTGAGATTGCGCTCCACCGTCTCGACCGTGTAGGCCACCAGCTTGGACCGGTCGAGGAAGGGTTTGATCTCGACGCCCTTGGGCAGGATGCCGTGATTCAGCTTGTCCACTTCCTCGTGGATGCCCTGTAAAACGGGGTCGGAGTCGTCCCCTTTCTGCAGCAGCACGATGCCTTCAACAGTATCGGGATTGTCGACAATGGTGCCGTCGGCCCGGTGGGTCGCCTTCCCGATCTGGCCCAGGCGAATTTTGGCGCCCTGCGTTACGGTGGCGATGTCCTTGATGGAGATGGCCGCGCCATTCTGGGTCTTGACTACGGTATCTTCGATGTCCTGGACGCTGGTGTACAGGCCCATCGACTGCACATTGATCTGCTGCGCGCCCTGCTCGATAAAGCTGCCGCCGCCGTTGGTATTGTTGTTGGCGATCTGCTGCTCAACCTGGCTGATGCTCAGCCCATAGGACACCAGTTTCTCCGGGTCGAGCTTGATCTGATATTCCTTCGTCGGCCCGCCAAAGCTGGAAACGTCCACCACGCCTTTGACGCCCTTGAACGACTTCTCCAGAAGCCAGTCTTCAAGAGACTTCTTCTCCATCACGTCGTAGGAGGGGTTGGTGCTCTCCAGCGTGTACCAGTAGATCTGGCCGACCGGGCTCCAGTCGGTGCCCATTTGCGGAGTGAGATTGGCGGGCAGGCTGACCTGACCGAGCCGCTCCACCACATGCTCGCGGTTGACGTCGCTGGTGGAATTGTCGTCGAAGATCAGCATCAGGCTGGACAATCCGGCCAGCGTGGTGGAGCGCAGATGGGTCAGATGCGGGATCCCGGCCATCTGAATCTCGATGGGCACGGTTACCTGGCGCTCGATCTCCTCGGCCGAGCGGCCTGGCCACTGGGTGATGATCTGTACGTAATTGTTGGCAACGTCGGGGTAAGCCTCAATGGGCAACGCCCGGAACGAGATGATGCCCCACGCGGTGAGTACGACCACCCCGCCGAGAACCAGCCACCGGTTCTTCAGCGCAAAATCGACGAGCGCACGAATCAATTTCGGGTTCCCCGCAGTGCAAGGGTCAGGATACTACCCCCGCTGGTCCCTCTCAAAATGCACAAAAAGGCTGCGTTACTCCCTTGGACCGGGTTGATTCCTGTTGCGAAAGCGGGCTCGATCGGTGGCCGATGCGGTTCGTAACTGCGCATGGAAGGAAGCAGCAAAACGGCCTTGCATCTGCCCATCCTGCGAGCGCACGCGCTCCATCAAGTATCCTGATGAATGGACCCCTCAGCACAAACGGATCGCACATCGCCCAGCCGCTGGGCCGTGGCGGCTGTTGCGCTGTGCGGCGTTTGCGCCTTCCTTGAGCTCTACTGCACCCAGCCCATGCTGCCGTTGCTGGCGCATCTCTTCCACGCATCCAAGACTGGCGTGGGCATGACGGTGTCGGCCGCAACGCTCGGCGTGGCCCTCTCGGCGCCCATCTTTGGCGCACTCACTGAGCGGCTTCCGCGCAAGCGCGTCATCGTCGCCTCACTGATCGGCGTCTCCCTGCCCACCCTGCTGGCCGCCACCTCCACGTCGCTCGCCCAACTCATCTTCTGGCGATTTCTGCAAGGCATCGCCGTGCCCGGCATCGTCGCCGTGGTCGTCACCTACATTGGCGAGGAGTGGCGCCCGGACCGCGTCGCGCTGGTCATGAGCTTCTATGTCAGCGGAACCGCTCTCGGCGGCTTCATCGGACGCGTCTCCGCCGGCATCCTGGCAGATTGGTTCAATTGGCGAGTCAGCTTCCTCGTGCTGGGAACTGCCGCTCTTGCCGGGGCGGGCGCCGTGGCCGCCTGGCTTCCCCACGGCCGCCGTCGCCCGTCTCCGCCCGCCCCGTCCGACGCCGCGCTTTCGTTCCCTTATCAGGTCCAGGCCCTGTTTCGCCGCCGCCGCCTCGTCGCCACCTTTGCCGTCGGTTTCAACGTCCTCTTTTCGCTGGTCGGCGTCTTCACCTGGATCACCTTCCACCTGAGCGCCGCGCCCTTTCTGCTTTCGACCACAGCGCTCAGTTCGCTCTTCTTCGTCTACCTTGTCGGGCTCGTCGTCACCCCGGCCGCTGGCTTCGTGATCAGCCGCGTCGGCCTGCGCGCGGGCATTGCCGCCGCCATCGGCTGTTCCATGGCCGGCGTACTGCTCACGCTCGCCCCCTCGCTCCCCGTTGTCATCCTGGGACTCACCTTGCTTTCTTCCGGCGTGTTTGTCTCCCAGACCGCCTCGCAAAGCCATCTGCGCGTGGCTGCTCCCCCTGAGGCGCGGGTCACCGCCGCCGGTCTCTACATGACCTGCTACTACGTGGGGGGCACCGCCGCCGGAGTCGTCCCTGGAGCCTTCTGGGCGCTGGGCAAATGGCCGGCCTGTGTCGCCTTCATCGTCGTCATGCAAGGTTGCGCGCTGGCCATTGCACTGGCCGGCTGGCGAACCCCCAAAGAACAGCCCGATGCTCAAACTGCCAATTCAAGATAGATGAACCCCAACGGCAGCCAAGAGAATCTACATACAAGCGCGCGGATTTCCTGATGCTTTCGAGCACCGCTGCGCGAAGTCGGTCCTCCGCATCGCACCTTCACCGGCCCGTTCTTCCCCGGCCGGCAGAAAAAGACTGAACCAGACCACTCGAGGAGAAGGTTTTTGCCCGATTTTGAGCCCGCATCGCCTGGCATGGCCAGCCCTGCATCAGCGCCCAAGACCATGGAGATGCAGCAATATGGCGCCGACGCCCGCTGGAAACCAAGGGTCAATCCATGGCTCATCGCCATGACCGTAGCCCTGGCCGCCTTCATGGAGGTGCTCGACACCTCCATCGCCAACGTGGCCCTCCCCCACATCGCGGGCTCACTTGGCGCCAGCACGGATGAAGGAACCTGGGTGCTGACCAGCTACCTGGTCTCGAACGCCATTGTGCTGCCCATGGGCGCCTGGGCATCGAGCGTCATGGGCCGGCGCAATTTTTTTGTACTCTGCATCACGATTTTTACCATCTCCAGTTTCCTGTGCGGCGCGGCGCCTTCGCTGCCCATGCTGCTCATCTTCCGCATTCTGCAAGGCGCAGGCGGCGGCGGCATGCAGCCCATGGCCCAGGCCATCATGGCCGACTCGTTTGAGCCGCAAAAGCGCGGTCAGGCCTTTGCCCTCTACGGCCTGGTCGCCGTCCTCGCACCCTCCATCGGGCCCACCCTGGGCGGCTGGATCACCGACAACTTCTCCTGGCGCTGGATCTTCTTCATCAACATTCCGGTCGGCATCCTGGCCTTCTTCCTGGTCACCCGGCTAGTGGAGGATCCGCCGTGGATCAAAGCGGACCGCTCCCGATTGCGGCAATTGGACTACCTGGGCCTGGGATTCCTGACCATCGCCATGGGCGGCATGCAGATCATGCTCGACAAGGGCGAAGAGAATGCCTGGTTCGCCTCCAACTTCATCCGCTTCTTCGCTTTCCTCTTTGTTGGCGGCATCATCGCCCTGATCTGGTGGGAGTGGCGGCACAAGAATCCGCTCATCAACATCAAACTCTTTCGCTACAGGAATTTTGCCATCTGCTGTTTCCTGATGATGCTGGTGGGCGGCGTGCTGAACGCCAACACCGTCCTGCAGCCGCAATTCATGCAGCAACTTCTGGGCTGGACCGCAACCAACGCCGGTATGGCCCTGACTGCGGGCGGCATCGCGCTGGTGATCGTCATGCCGATGGCCGGCTACGCCACCGGCAAGCTTCCCGCACGCTACCTGGCAATGACGGGCTTCACGCTGTTTGTGCTCACCTTCCGCTATGCGGCCAACGTGACCACGCTGAACATGACCTTCCCTGCGGCGTCGTGGCTGCGCGTCGTCCAGATGATGCCCATTCCCTTCTGCTTCATCTCCATCACCACGGCGGCCTACGTGGGCATGCCCCAAGAACAGAGCAACCAGGTTTCGGGACTTATCAATTTTGTGCGCAACATCGGCGGCAGCATCCTGATCGCCGTCACCAACGCCCAGGTCACCAGCCGCGCCATGTGGCATCAGCAACACCTGCAAGGCGCCATGACCTCGGCCAGCAGCGCCTTCCAGCAGCATTCGCAAACGCTCACCGGCTTTCTCGGCTCAAGTTTCGGCGGCGCCAACAGCAGCGGCATGGCCCTGGCCTCCATCTACAACCAGCTCAACCAGCAGGCGCAGATGCAGGGTTACCAGGACGTGTATATGGAACTGTCGTGGATGTCGGTCGGGCTGGTTGCGCTGGCCTTCATGCTCAGCAAGAACAAGCCGGGCGCTGGCGCAGGAGCGGCTGCCGTGCACTGAGGAGCAAGAACCAGAGGTTGGCACAATCCAGAATTGCCCAAGTCTCGCGACGGAGACTTGGGCAATTCTGTTGTGCATCACGCCCGCAACGTGTGCGGGAAAATATTCCCCTTGATACTTAAGTTTTAGCTTGACAATTAAACAAAAGGTGGCCAATACTCAAGTCTGAACTTAACCAATTCCCCGTTGGAGGAGGAGACCTTATGGCAGATCAGCCCACAATCCACAGCACGTTCGTCCTGGAACGCAGCTACCCCGCCCCGCCCGAGCGCGTTTTCGCAGCCTTCGCCGACCCGGCCAAGAAGCGTCGCTGGTTTGTCGAGGGCGGTCACCACACCGTCGAGCGCTACGAGTTGGATTTTCGCGTTGGAGGCAAGGAAATTGCCCGGTTCCGGCTCGGGAAGGACACCCCGTTGGAGGGAGTCGCCTGCACCAGCGAAACAACATATCAGGACATTGTGCTTAACCGCTGCATTGTTTTTGCCTCGAGAATGAGCCTGGGCGAGAAGTGCATTTCGGCTACGCTGGTGACCATAGAGCTTATGAGGGCCGACGCGGGGACCGAGCTGGTGTGCACGCATCAGGGAGCATTTTTCGAGGGCGCCGACGGGCCCGAGATGCGGGAAGCGGGATGGCGAATCCTCTTCGGGCACCTGGCAGAGGAGCTTGTGCACGAGAGCAATGCTCCGGCAGCCCTGGCATAGACCGGGGCTGGGCGGGTGTGGAAATGGACGACAGGCGGCAGCGCTGAAGCCCCGTCCTTTCAGCGCAGATCTTCAACCCGAAGGTGTGGATGACTCGTGAGTGTCGGAGCCATGGATAGAAAGAAACCCGATATTGATCGTGTCTTTCACGCCCTCGGCGACCCCACCCGCCGGGCCATGATGGAGAAGCTGAGCGAAAGTCCCCAGTCGGTCTCGCGGCTGGCCGAGCCCTTCGGCATCACCCTGGCCGCAGTCGTGCAGCACCTGCAAGTGCTCGAGGATTGCGGGCTGGTGCAAACCGAGAAAGTGGGCCGGGTGCGGACCTGTCGCATCGAACCCGCAGGCCTGTCGGTAGCTGCGCAATGGATCGCCGCACGCCGCACGCTTTGGGAACGCCAGCTTGACCGGCTGGGCGATTTCCTCGCTGAGCCGGATGAGAGTCTTTAGCAGGATGAGCCGTCCGGGATCCCCCGGTTTTCAGCGGCGGAATCCCCGCCCGCCTTCCTCCGCCAATCCCCCTGCGCTACCATAAAGAAAAGATTGAGGCCGAGCATGTTCGTCGTGGTGTGGCAGTTCGAGATTGCCGAGGAAAAGGTTGCCGACTTTGAGGCTGCCTATGGGCCGGAGGGCGCATGGGCGCAACTGTTCCGCACCTCGCCTGAATACCGGGGTACGGAGTTGCTGCGCGACGCCTTCATCCCCGGCAGCTACCTCACCATCGATCGCTGGGCCAGCGAAGAGGCCTTTCGCGCCTTCCGCAAGGACCACGACGCTGATTACGAGACCCTGGACCGCTTCTGCGACGCCCTCACCAGCCGCGAAACCCGCATCGGCGCCTACATTGCTTAAAGCGGAAGTCCTTTTTATTCCAAGAACAGTACGTTCTGCCTAAACTCCGCGCCCGCCATCTGCTGGATGCCCTTGTCGAAGGTGACCAGCACAAGGTTCTCCTTGATTGCAAGTCCAAGAAGATAGGCATCGGTCACCTGCTGATGACCGAAAATGCGTGCGGCGAACGGTGCGGTCAGGGTCACCCAACTGTCATTGATCCCCCAATACCAATAGCCGGGATACCCCTTCAGCTGTTGAAGAATGGCTTTAGCCAGCTCCATGCTGCGTGGGCCCGGGTGGAATGCGGGATTCGTCGTCACGCGGACAAATCCCGCTTCCGTGAGCGGGCAAACGCCCCAAGTTCCTTTGCAGGAGGAATTGAACCAGTCTTGCGCCTTCTGGTGGCGTATATGCCCCGGTTCCGTGAGCGCGATGAGAACGTTCGGATCAAGTAAATTGTTTCGGATCAAACTCTTCCTCCGCGAGGCGCTTCACCATCTCGTCCGTGACCGTTCTCCCCGTCGGAGGAAACATCGGAAAGCCATTCGGCGAATACTGTATCTCCGCCGGGGCTGCCGCTTGCGACTTGCGGATCAGTTCGTCGATGGCTGCACTGATCGTTAGCCCTCGCGCATGGGCGTAGTAGCTGGCAAAGGCGTGGGTCTTGTCGTCCAGCGTGATCGTGGTTCTCATGGCCTCATCTTACATCGATCGGAGAGTATGATGCAATAAATATAAATTGATGCACGATGTTAAATGCGATGCCTAGCTCAATACTTTTCCGTTTGTTCGCCATTTTCTTCTGTCAATGTCTCTCCAGCCCTGCTACAATCCCATCGAAATGCATTCCATGTCCTCGTCTTTTCTCACCCTTCCCGGAAGGGGAGGAGGCGCGGAGTGCTTGAGGAGATCACAAGAATGGCGATTGCCGATGACCGCGCCAAGGCCGTTGAACTGGCCCTTGCACAGATCGAAAAACAGTTTGGCAAAGGGTCGATTGTCCGGCTCGGGTCCAAGGAGGCGATGGTACCCATTGCCGTGATCTCCACCGGCTCCATCAGCTTTGATGCGGCGCTGGGTGTGGGTGGCATTCCCCGCGGCCGGGTGACGGAAATCTATGGCCCGGAGTCTTCCGGCAAGACCACCATCACCTTGCAGATCATCGCCGAGGCGCAAAAGGCGGGCGGCCTGGCTGCTTTTGTCGACGTTGAGCACGCTCTGGACCCCAGCTACGCCAAGAAGCTGGGCGTGGACATCGACAATCTGCTGGTTTCGCAGCCCGACTCGGGCGAGCAGGCGTTGGAGATTACCGAAACCCTGGTCCGCACCGGCGCCATCGACGTGCTGGTGGTGGATTCCGTCGCCGCGCTGGTTCCCAAGGCCGAGTTGGACGGCGAGATGGGCGACTCCCACATGGGCCTGCAGGCCCGCCTCATGTCGCAGGCCCTGCGCAAGCTCACCGGCACGGTCTCCAA
>Ga0181520_10012366_pt1 | contig 10988 bp, 9 predicted proteins | sample PEATcosm2014_Bin_29_FD_132451 | JGI IMG/M metagenome (GOLD analysis project Ga0181520, IMG submission 132451) | Peatland microbial communities from MTU Mesocosm Facility, Houghton, MI, USA - PEATcosm2014_Bin02_30_metaG | ecosystem: Environmental > Terrestrial > Soil > Wetlands > Peat | place...
AATATCCAGGATCGATATCGATTGCGGTCGGAACCTCGCGAAACGTATCACGAATGAGCGTGAGTCCAACTTCATGCTCGCGAATTGCCGCGTCGCGTTGCCCTTCAAACGTCGAATCGATCAGCGTGAATTGCCAGGCAGGCGACGTCTTCTCCGTGAGAATGCCGTAGCGCCCACCATAGAAATGCAAGTCCTCGACCTCGTTGCCGACCTGCGCGAGCGCGGCCAACCCTGATCCAACGTGAAAATCCATGTGACTGAGATAAGAGTGCTGGGCGACATGAAAGCGGATGGCGATTGCGGCCGGATCGCCTTCACCAATCTCAAAGTCGATGTTGCTCATTGCCGAATAAAACGTATTCGGATTCGCGTCCGCAACCGAATCATTCGGGGGCACACTTCCGGGCGGCGGAAAAGCGATGCGTGTGCCCGCTCGCGGAGTCTCACCCGGAGTGAGGCCAGCGAAGATCACCATGTCTGCTACGCCGGTTTGAAAACCGGGAGTGTGATCGGCGAGGCAAAAAACAGGTCGAGTCGCACCATAGCCGATGACGCGGACACCTGGCCAAACAAAGATGGTGCGTGTGATCCGATAACGCCCGGACGGCACAAACACGATACCTTCGCGCGCCGAGCTCCCTGCTTTGTCAATTGCCGCTTGAATCGGGCCGCTATCGTCGGCCTTTCCATCGGCGCGGGCGCCGAATTCCTGTGCGCTCAGATAGACAGCTTTCGGATCTTCTAGCCGCGTCGTAAACGCCGATGCGGCCGAAGCGGGAAAAGAGGCTCCGAGCAATAGCGTGATGAAAAGCAATTTCCTCATCATGAAAATGGCCCTACACGACCTCCTCGATTCTCCACCATCAAGCAGAGAATCGAGAAATCGACCGTTGAACAGCTGCCGTACTGAAACGCTTGCTTTATTCGTCGTGTGACTGCGGCCCACGCTGAAGACAACCAACTCGCTCGCCTCTGTCCTGTCCGACCGACCGGTGGTACGCTTCCACTTGAGTTCAAACCAGGGGGAAGCTGTGCACATTTCTTTGTGTCACTTTGCCGCAATCGCAGTCGCAGTAGGTTGGACAATGGGAAGCATGGCCCAGGAGCAGTTGGCGTCCGCGAATATCGATGCGACGCCCTTTTCTGCTTCAGAAGTATCCAGCACGGCAGGCGTTAAACCTTCGCGCGACGAAGCCATCAGCAACCCAGTCGCTGACCCGAGAGCCATAGTCATTCAGGGCAATGCGCGATTCACGGTGCTGACGCCGGAGCTCATCCGCATGGAGTGGGCCGCGGATGGCAAGTTCGAAGACCACGCTTCCTTCGTATTCATCAACCGTCGCATGCTGGTTCCGAAGTATTCGCACGAATTCGCCGACGGCAAGCTCATCATCAAAACGGACGCGCTCACGTTGACCTACGCGCCGAAGGCCGAAGGACGACTCTCGTCCGACAATCTCACCCTCGAGCTTACGGTTGATGGAAAGCCCGTAGTCTGGCGACCGGGGACAATTGATTTACAGAATCTGAAAGGAACCACGCGCACCCTCGATGGCGCGTTGGGCGACAAGACGAAGGAACCGATCGGCAACGGTCTCATCTCCCGCTCGGGTTGGGCTGTTGAAGACGATTCGAAACGGCCGCTGTTCGATTCGGCCGACTTCCGCTTTCTGCAAGGCGAAAACAGCCCCTGGCCGTGGGTGATGGAGCGGCCCGCCGGAGACCGGCAGGACTGGTATTTCTTCGGCTACGGACACAACTACCATAAAGCCCTCGGCGATTATGTACGCGTTGCCGGACGGATTCCGCTTCCTCCGCGCTTTGCATTCGGCGCCTGGTGGTCTCGCTATTGGGCCTATAGCGATCAGGAAATTGAAGAAATCATTCGCGGATTTCGCGAGAACGACACACCGCTCGACGTCTTCGTGATCGATATGGATTGGCACATCAATGACGAGCAGTTGAAGGCCAAAGGTGAAACCGACCAATCGAATCACGGTCTGGGATGGACCGGCTACACCTGGAACAAGCTGCTCTTCCCGGATCCGACGCAGTTCCTCGACCGGCTGCACGCAGACGGCTTGAAGACAAGCTTGAATATGCATCCAGCGTCCGGCGTTCAACCGTGGGAGGACGCTTATCCAGCGATGGCGAAGGCCATGGGCATTGATCCCGCAACAAAAAAATATGTCCCCTTCGACATCACAGACAAGAAATACGCTTCCAATTACATGGACCTCCTGCACCATCCTTTGGAAAAGCAAGGCATCGATTTCTGGTGGCTCGATTGGCAGCAGGAGCCAACCACGAAGCTGCCCGGAGTAAATCCGACGTGGTGGCTTAACTATGTGCACTTCACCGATCAGGAGCGCGAAGGCAAGCGGCCGCTGCTCTTCCACCGCTGGGGCGGACTCGGCAACCATCGCTACCAGATCGGCTTCTCCGGCGACACCATCTCTGTCTGGGATTCGCTCGCCTTTCAGCCATGGTTCACCGCAACTGCGGCCAACGTGGGTTATGCCTATTGGAGCCACGACATCGGCGGCCACATGCCGGGCGCAGTCGATCCCGAACTCTATACGCGCTGGGTGCAGTTTGGTGCGTTCAGCCCCATCCTGCGCACGCATACCACGAAAAACCCCGATTCCGAGCGGCGCATCTGGGCATACCCCGAGCCGTACTCATCGATTCTGCGCTCAGCGTTTCAGCTGCGGTACGCGCTGCAACCGTACATCTACACAGAGGGGCGGCGCACCTACGACACCGGCGTCGCATTCTTCCGGCCTCTCTACTACGACTGGCCCGAGGCGAATGAAGCCTACTCGAGCAAGAATGAATATTTGTTTGGCGATCAGATGCTGGCAGCGCCCGTTGTGGCGGCTGCAGACAAGATCAGCGGCCTGGCAACGGAACACGTGTGGCTGCCCCAGGGCGAGTGGATCGAATGGCCGACAGGAAAACACTTCACCGGGCCTGCCAGTGTCGATCGCAATTTCTCAATCGATCAAACACCGGTATACCTGAAGGCGGGCGCGATCGTGCCCATGCAGCCTCCCATGCTCTATACCGGTCAGAAGCCAGTCGATCCGCTGATCGTCAACGTGTGGCCGCTAAACCCTGGTGCGACCTCGAGCTACTCTGTCTACGAGGATTCAGGCGCCTCGGAGGAATACCAGCGCGGCGTCTTTGCGCGCACGCCGATCAGGGCTGCGCAAAGTGGTGACACCCTGCGAGTAGAAATCGGCCCGATCGAAGGGAGCTACGCGGGCATGTTGAGAGAGCGCAGCTACGAACTCCGATTGCCCGCCGACTGGCCTCCAGCCGCAGTCACGGTGAATGGAGTTGCCGTAAAACACGCCGGGCCTATCGATAAAGGCGGCTGGAGCTTCGAAGGCAATTCGCTGACGACCGTGGTCCCGGTTGCGAGCGCGAGCGTCGAAAACAAGATCATCATCGAGGTACGCCGCCCCACCGGGCTCACCGCACGCCGCGACGATTTGGATGGATTCGCCGGCGCCATGACGCGATTGCGAGGCGCCTACGATGCGTTGCAAAGGACCTCGCCCGTATCGTCGCCGCCCGATGCATTAATTGACGCGATGCAGGCAGGCGACCGCCTTGGCTACCATCCCGAAAAAGCGACTGACGAAATCGAACATTTTCGGGCCGTGCTCCTTGACGCGCAGGACGCCGTCGATGCAATTCAGAGGGACTTTGCGCAACGCATGGACGCCTTTGCGAAACGTCTGAGCCAGGATGTGCTACGGAATGTCGATCTCGAAAACCAGAAGAAGATCCGCGTGGATGCCCTGGCCCGCGCGCAGAAACTGGTCGAGGAAGCGAGTAAATAAGCCCTCGGATGTTCGGTAGCGGGATCTCGGAATCACACCGCAGATCCCGCCGTTCAATCGCCTTGGTTCAACCGATGCTGATTTTCCCGTAATTCGAAGAGCTGCGGTCGAATTACTGTTTGTGCTCGCCCGAGCAGCACGAAGACGGTCCAGCAGCCACCTTCGGATGCTCCCATCCTGCTGCCGCGTCGACAAAATAGCCTTCGCTGTATTTGTCGTGATGCCGCACCCACGCCATGGTGTGCTTAAGTCCCGCCTCATCGCGCCCTTTTGGCACCAGGTCGAGAAAGTTATAGGCGCCGACGAGAATGTCGAGTCCGCGCGCATAGGTTGAGTAGGTATGGTAGATTCCGTCCGCGTCCTTCGCGAGGACGCTCAATCCCGGGCGTTCCTGGCTCGGGAATTCCGTCATTTCGTAGTTGTAATACACCTTGTCTTTGTCCGCTTCCTTCGGTGAAGCTGAGACTTGGTAGTCGTAGTTGAAATCGCTGTCGAACGACGACACCCAACGGAACCGCCATCCCATGCGTTTCTTGAATGCCTCGATCTCTGCGATGGGCGCGTGCGAAACCACCACCAGCGTCACGTCGCGATTCGCCAGGTGAATGGCCATGCCGTCGAAGTGATCGGAGATATAGGAACAGCTCGGGCAGCCCTCCGCCCATCCCGGTCCCAGCATGAAGTGATAAATCACCAGTTGGCTGCGCCCGTCGAACAGGTCGGCCAACATCAATTTGCCTTGCGGCCCTTCAAACTCGTAGTGTTTCTCGACTCGCTCCCACGGCAATTCGCGCCGCTGCCGGCTGATGTCATCGCGCAGTCGCGTGAATTCCTTTTCCTTGGCCAGGAATTGCTTTCGCGCGGTAATCCACTCATCGTGCGAGACCACTTTCTTCTGATTTACTTCTGTCGCTGTCGTTGCCATTCTGAATCTCCTCCGTATTGATCTGTTCGGGGAACCGATGCAAAGATTTTTTCCTCAAAAATGTGCCTGCAACCAGGGCTGTGATTCCCCCAGTCCCGGTTGCGCTTCCGGCAATCAATGCTACGGTCGTAAGGCATAGTGGGCACATAGAGCAGTTCTCCAATTGATTTGGAGCGAAACCACAGACGCAAGCTGGCTTTTCCCCGCCGCAAATCTTACGCCGTTTGCGTATTCTGCATAAAGAGCGGTGGTTCGTCGGCGCTCGGGCCCCAGCTCGCGGGCACAGGAACATTTAGCAGCCGCAGGTACACACTGAGCTGGCCGCGGTGTTGATACCAGTGGCTCAGCATCACGTCGCGAATAAACGCAGCGCGTGGTTGCGCCAGGACTACCTTCTCGCCGGCGACCAGTCTCCACGTCTCGTGCATCGCCGCGTCATCGAATTGCGGCAGAAGATCCCGCACCGCAGCGACGCTTTCATCAAACGTCTTCAGAATTTCTTCCCGGCTTGCCGGCTGCGGGAAGTTCGCAAATTCCGGAGCCTGCACGGGACTGTTCTTGACAATGCGTATCACTCCACCGGGAACGAAGGCAATGTGATATCCAAGCTGCCCGGCAGTCATGGATTTCTCGTGCGGCTTCCAGGTCAGGCGATCCTCTGGAATTCTCTCCAGGAATCTCCGTGTGACCAGAGCTTGTATTTCAAACTCTGCCAGCAGCGCATTCGCGATGGACTCTACGGCAGCTACCTCTGCAACGGTCATGGCGTTTCTCCTCTCTTGGGGAAAGCTATCTTGTCTTCGTTCGGCGGCAGATACGGTTTATGCTCGTTCCGCGCGTTGGCGAACCAGTTCATTCATGTGTCCCCAACCACCGGTCACACCCTTCCTGTGCTCGTCCTGGATCAATCCGAATCCCAGGTGGCGGAACTTGATCAGTGTTACGCCGTTCTCTTCGCTCAGCCGGTACTGCACGTTGTTCGCGACCGGCTGCGACATGAAAAGCGGTCCGCTGAATTCAAGGAGTGTAGGATGCTTGATCGCTTGTACTGTGCCCCAGTAGTGGCCGTTGCCATCGCCAAGATCGCGGAACCACCGTCCGCCGGGCCACGCCTCAAGCTTCATCGGCATCGGTGTGCCGTTGGACATTTCATTCCCCGGCCCAAGCTGTTCCAACAGCGCTTCGAACGTGACCTCGAGCGAAGCGTTCACGCGGATTTCCTGGCTCACGGTCAGCGAGAGGCTGTCGATTTCCGAAAGTGTCGTCGTCATCATTTCTCCTTTTTTGTTGGATCGAATTCTGCAGTACGATTCATCTTTGCTTCGGCGCGTTCCTTCACACGATTCAACTGATGGCTCCAGTAGCGCTCAAAGGTTGACGCCCACTCGTGCAAAGGCCGAATGGCCTCCGCGTTCGTTTGATAAAGCTTCTGCCGTCCCTGGCATCGCATACGCACCAACCCCACGTCGCGCAACACACGCAGATGCTTCGAAACCGACGGCTGATCGATTCGCAACGCCGCCACAATCTCGCCCACCGCGTGCTCGCGGACGACCAGCAAGGTGAGAATCTCTCGCCGCCGGGGTTCAGCCACGGCATTGAAGGCATCGGAAGTTGTCGCGGCACGCGCCATGAAGAGAATAATGCATTCCGATATGGGAATATGTCAAGCTCTATTTTTAGACTCACGAGAATTTCATTTTGAAAGCGTTTGCAGCGGGCTCGTCCACCGATTTAGCATCCGTGCTTATGAAAAATCTGCTTCGTTGCATTGCTCTGCTGCCTTTTGCTCTGCTTTTAGGTTTGGCCACGCCTTCCTCCTTCGCGCAAGCTCCTCCATCAACCGATCCGCTTGCACCCACGCTCGGCGTGAAATCCGCCATCGAGGTCGATCGCGAATGGCAGCAATCGGTCAGCAAATATGACGCAGAGCGCAATCGGCTTCTTGCCGAGGCGGAGCGCCAGGCGAACGATGGTCCGTATCGCCCCGACTGGGCCACGCTCATCAAATACCAGCAGCCGCAGTGGTATAAGGACGCGAAATTCGGCATCTTCATCCACTGGGGCGTCTATTCGGTTCCCGCGGCGGAGAACGAATGGTATCCGCGCAACATGTATCGCCCCAACGAAGGCGCCTACAAAAATTATCGCGATCATTTCGCCAACGGCGATCCGGCAAAGGGCTACAAGGATCTGGTCCCCCTTTTTCGCGCCGAGCACTTTGACGCCGCCGAGTGGGCACGCGTCTTCAAGGAATCCGGCGCGCAGTATGTCGTTCCCGTGGCCGAACACCACGATGGTTTCTCCATGTATGACTCGGGCCTGAGCGATTGGACCGTAGTGAAAATGGGCCCGAAACGCGACACGCTGGGCGAGCTTGCAAAAGCGATTCGCGCCGAGGGCTTGCACTTCGGACTCAGCTCGCATCGCGCCGAGCACAACTTCTTTTATGATGGCGGGCGCGCGATCCGCTCCGACGTGAACGATCCAAAGTACGCTTCACTCTACGGCCCTGCCCACCAGTGGTTCGAGGCCGGCGGCGACGATCATGGTTTGATTAATGACTGGACCTGGGTGAGCCAAGCCTGGACGCGGGACTGGCTTGCACGCGACACAGAACTCGTTGAAAAGTACAAACCCGAGGTCGTCTATTTCGACTGGTGGATTGGGCAGCCGAACTTCCGCCCCGCCGTGGCCGAATTTGCGGCCTTCTATTACAACTATGCCGTGGCCCACGGCTACACCGGCGTGATCGATTTCAAGGATTACTCGCTCAATTGGAAAGCAGGAGTGCGCGACTTCGAGCGCGGGCAGCAGGACCACATCGTCGCCGATCACTGGCAAACCGACACGTCCATCAGCAATGCGAGCTGGGGTTACATCGAGCACGACACATTCAAGTCGCCGGAGTTTCTCGTCCACCAGCTCATAGACATCGTGAGCAAGAATGGAAACCTGCTATTGAACTTCGGACCGCGCTCGGACGGAACGATTCCCGACCGAGTGCGCGCGACACTGCTCGAAATGGGCGCATGGCTCAAGGTCAACGGAGATGCAATCTATGCCACCACTCCGTGGAAATCCTTCGGCGAAGGTCCCACGCAGGTGATGGGAGGCGCATTCCACGACACCGATACGAAGCCCTACACGCCTGAAGATTTCCGCTTCACCACAAAAGGCAGCACAGTCTACGTTCTCGGCATGGCGTGCCCCGCAGACGGAAAAGCCAACATCCATTCGTTGGGATGGGCGCATGAAGGCTCGTCCCTTCCGATTGGAAGTGTCGAACTGCTAGGGTCAAGCGAGAAGGTCACGTGGACCCAGGCAGCCGATGTGCTCAGTGTTACGTTGCCCGAGGGCGCAGCGTGCAAATACGCCTATGCGCTCAAGCTGACGCCGGCCGCAAAGTGATGTGAAGAAACTCCGCGCAGCTGTCCTGTCTCGCTTTTGCGCTTCAGTAACCAGGTCCCGGAGGAGGCGGAGGAGGTCCGTTGCGGAACACTCCCTGGTATCCTTCGCGGAATCCGTGCCGATAATCCTCAAACGCCGGCGGTGGCACTGGAGGATTGCGGAAGCGTGGATGCCGATCGACGTGCGGCGCTCGCCCCGCGGCGATATCGCGACGTGCCGCTTCGACGCCATCGTGATAACCGCGTTGCGCAATTTCCGTGTATCCAGGAGGTGGCGGACCATAGACGACCGGCTGCGGATGAGAGCATCCGGCTAATGCGAAAGGAAGGGACAACACGGCAAGCGCCATCAGTTTGCGCATGGATGAACTCCGTATGTTGAGATAACTCGGTCGCCAACTCGATCCGCAAGAAAAAGCGAGCTTGCGAAATTACTGCACCTCGACCTTGAAGATGGGAACCCCGATCCTACGAAAGTGTTGCACTTTTCGCGAATGCCGAAGGTAATGTCGGCCCGCATGCTATCCTCCGGGTCATGAAAATTCTTGCAATCTATGCCGAAGACTCTTCTGCGTTTCCTGCTCGGTGAAACTCCCATGCTTGACCGCCGCAAATTCATCGCAGCGCTCGGCTCTGGCGCCGCTGTTGTTGTTCTGCCGTCGGGAGCCTGGTGCGATGATTCTTCAACCGCGATAGACCTGGCACACGATCCATTGCGGCCCGAATACCACCTGCTCCCACCTCACAACTGGATGAATGATCCCAATGGTCCAGTCTGGTGGAAAGGAAAATATCACCTCTTCTATCAGCTCAATCCTCACGCTGCCGTTTGGGGCGACATGCACTGGGGCCATGCGGTCAGCGCAGACATGGTGCATTGGCGTCACCAGCCGATCGCGCTTGCGCCCACGCCGGGCGGCCCCGACAGCGAGGGCTGTTTCAGCGGCTCGGCAGTCGTGAACGATGGTGTGGCGACGTTCATTTATACCGGTGTGCAAAATGCGCAGCCCGATGAAGTGACGCTTCACGACGGCAACGGCATACTGCGCGAGACTCAACTGCTCGCCACAGCCGAAGACGATGACTTACTGCACTGGAAGAAGCTGCCCGAACCGGTAATTGCAGCACCGCCTCCCGGAATTGCAGTCACAGGTTTTCGCGATCCGTGTCCTTGGCGTGAGGGCAATGACTGGTATCTCGGTATCGGCTCCGGCGAGCGCGAGAAAGGTGGATGTGTTCTGCTTTATCGGTCGCGCGATCTGCGCCATTGGGAGTATCTGCACAAACTCGCTGAGGGTAGACCAAACGGAAAGCAAGCGGCCAATCCATGCGACAGCGGCGAGATGTGGGAGTGCCCCGATTTTTTTGAGCTGGATGGCAAGCATTGCCTGCTTTACTCCACCGAAGGCAAAGTCATCTGGTCCACCGGTGACTATGACCCGCGCGAACGCCGCTACACGCCCCAGCGTGAAGGTATCCTCGACCACGGCGCCTACTATGCGCCTAAGAGCTTTCTTGCGCCCGATGGTCGCCGCATTTTGTGGGGATGGATCCGGGAGACGCGCCCGCAAGCGGAGTATGCCGCAGCGGGATGGGCAGGCGCGATGGCGCTGCCACGCGTACTGACAGTCGACAATCAAGGGCAGCTTGAATTTGCTGTTGCTGCTGAAGGCGAGAGTCTGCGAGGCAAAGCCGAGCACACAAAACTGACGCTGGCTCAGCCTTTCCGCCTGAAACTTGCCACCCTTCGGCGCGAGATCTTTCTGCCCGTCGAAGTTTCAACCGGATCTATCACGGCGCGCCTTCTCACGAAGGGCGTCAAAGTCTGGGAACTGGTTGTCGATGTGGCCCGAAACGCGATACACTGCGGCGATACGACCATTCCGTTGCCACCCCTTCCCTGGCCGCAGCCATCCATCCGCCTGTTTCTCGATGGGTCCGTGATCGAATCATTCATCGGAGCCAGAGAGGCGATGGTCAGCCGTGTCTATAAAGTACGGCCCGGCGATTCGGAACTCCAAGTCTCATGCACCGGAAGAAAGGATCTTTCGCTTACGCATTGGCCGCTCGCCGCGATCTCTCCAGACCGTCTGACGACGTGACAAAGACAATTTGAGTGTTGGACTCCTCTATAGTGGTCGAGAAGGCACTCCCTACCCTAAGGACCGAGACCCCGTGAATCTTGATCGTCGAGGCTTTCTCTCTGCCTGCAGCCGCATCGGCATTGCTTCTCCGTTGTTCCCTGGCATTCTCTACGCGCTTGCAGCGCAGGCGCAGGAGCCTGAATCCACCGATCAGTCGAAGCCGCCCAAGATCACGCCCGAGATGATCGACGCAGCCGCGATCATGGCCGGCATCGGTCCGTTCACCGCCGAGCAGAAGGAGATGATGATCGACGGTCTCATCGACAACAACGGTTCGTATAAAGCGATTCGCAAACTGAATATGCCGAATTCAGTCGCGCCCGCATACGTGTTTCATCCGCTACCCCCGGCGAAGGCGGTATGCGATCCGAACTGCGAATCAGTTCCAAACTTGTTCAGCGAGACTGTCTCAATTGATTGCGTGGGCCGCGACTGCATCAAAGAGACGCAAACTCCGCCGCGCATGGAAGAGCTGGCCTTTGCTACGATCGCCGAACTGAGCGGGCTAATCCGCGAACGCAAAATCACGTCAATCGCGCTCACGAAGATGTACCTTGAACGGCTCAAGCGTTACGATGCCACACTGCATTTCCTCACCAATCTCACAGAGGATCGCGCACTCTCCCAAGCCAGATCCGCAGATGCCGAGATTGCTGCG
>Ga0181520_10012369_pt1 | contig 10982 bp, 9 predicted proteins | sample PEATcosm2014_Bin_29_FD_132451 | JGI IMG/M metagenome (GOLD analysis project Ga0181520, IMG submission 132451) | Peatland microbial communities from MTU Mesocosm Facility, Houghton, MI, USA - PEATcosm2014_Bin02_30_metaG | ecosystem: Environmental > Terrestrial > Soil > Wetlands > Peat | place...
CCTTCGCCATCGTCTTCACCGGCCCCATTACCCTCACCATCCTCCCGCCGCAAAGCTACAACGCCCTCACCAGCATCTTCTATCCCGACTCCGTTCGCATGGAGAAGTACACCGCCCCGCTGCCGCAGGTCCTCTCCGACCGCTTCGGTTGGCCGCAGATGGTTCAGGGATTCGCCGCCCGCTATAACGCCCTCCCGCCCGATGTGCGCTCCAAGACCGGCATCTTCTGCTCCAACTACGGCGAGGCCAGCGCCGTAAACGTCCTCGGCCCCGCCTACGGCCTGCCTCCCGCTATCAGCGGCCACGTCAATTACTACTTCTGGGGCTGGAATAACTACACCGGCGAATCCATGCTCACCCTCGGCAACAATCCCGCCGACTACAAGGACCTCTACGACGAGGTCATCGATCTCGGCCCCTTCGACAATCCCTGGTCCATGGACTTCGAGCACCGCCACTACTTCTGGCTCCGCCATCGCAAGCGACCCTATGCCCAGGACTGGCCCTCGCTCAAGAAGTGGGATTAATCCGGGCAGCGGCAGGACACACGGCCACTCACAGGTGACTCGCAATTATTTGTGCGTTAAGATTCCATCGCCAACCTTTATCGAAAGAACTATCCCATATGGGCTTGGGGGGAGCATGAGTTCGAGCAGCAACCCTGGCAGAGTCGCAGGATTCCTCTATCTGCTGCTTGGCTTCTCAGTGTTCCGCCCGATTTATGTGCAGGGGGCGTTGATCGTGCGCAACAGCGCATCCGCAACGGTGCACAACATCGCCAACCACGAGTCACTTTTCCGGCTAGGTATCGTGTGCGATCTTCTCGCCGGTCTGTCCTGCCTTGTCGTCGCACTCGCGCTTTACCGCGTGCTCAAACAAGTGGACCGAAATCTCGGCATTCTCATGGTGCTCCTCGGCGGATGCGTGCCTCTTGTAATCGGTTCTCTCAACTCGTTGAACGATATTGCCGCGCTGCTGCTGGCGCGTGGCGAAGGTTCTCTGTCAGCATTCAACCAGCCGCAACAGGCTGCGCTCGCAACCCTGTTTCTCCGTATCCACGAGTATGGCTATCTGGTCAACGAAATCTTCGCAGGCCTGTGGCTGTTCCCCTTCGGCATCCTGGTATTCCGGTCGGTCTTCATTCCCCGCCTGATCGGCGTCGCGCTGATGATCAACGGATGTGCCTATCTGGCCATTTCCTTCACCGGCCTTCTCGCTCCGGATTTTGTCGATCGCGTAACCCGCGTCGTTTCCCCCGCCCTCCTCGGAGAAGGCGCTATCGTGCTGTGGCTCATGATCAAGGGTGCCCGACCCGGGCCGCAACCCGTCGCCGCCATCTCCTCGAACGACGGCGGATAGGGAGCCGCTCTTCGACATTTGTCGCGAACCTGCAATTCGCGTCGCGGTCGCGAAGCCGGCCCCCGGTGAATGGCGCATTGCAATTTGCGAATTGCCCCCGCATTGCCGGCAACCCGGAGACCGAACCCCTACTCTGCGGTCTCCTCCAGAAAATCCCCCAGCCGATCCATCGCGCGCTCCCGCTCCGGCCGCCGCGCGCCCAGCCAACCCCGCGCCGCATCCAGCCCCGCCGCATCGATCCGGCACGACCGCACCCGCCCCACCTTCTCCGTCTTCACCAGCCCAGCCGCCTCCAATACCTGCAAGTGCTGCACCACAGCCGCCAGGCTCATCTCCATCGGCTCCGCCAGCCGTGAAACCGACATCGGTCCATCCGTCAGCCGCTCCAGCATTCCGCGCCGCGCCGCGTCTCCCAGCGCATGAAAGATGCGGTCGATGTCGATCTTCTTTTTCTTGCTCATCTTCCGCATCTTCCTCCGCTGCTCGCGCAAATCATCTCGACTGGACCCAACGCCCTCTCCACAGTTAAGCGTGTCATCCTGAGCGAAGTTTGGTGCTACGCCGGGCCACCGGCATAGCGCCAAACGGAGTCGAAGGACCTGCGGTTGCTTTTCGGACGCTCTGTTCTCGCCGACATGCCAACCAACCCACCACTCGAACCACACGCACCCTGTGAACTGACAACTGATAACTGACAACTGTTTTTCTACCCCTCCACTTCCTTGGCCAACTTCTCCAGCAATGACGTCCATCCGCCTTTGCGCATCTCCGGCCCGTCCGCCCCTTCGAAATACGCGCCCTGGTGCGTCAGGAACAGGTCCGTGCCCACGCTTGTCTTCACCAGCTCCACTGTCGCCAGCGATGCTGAAAATGTCCTTCCATCCATCGCCATCCGATAAGCCCACACAATCCGCTGGTTCGGCACGATGTCCTCAATCACTGACTCCAGCGTCAACGTCATTCCCGAGACCGGCAATCCCGGGCCAAGAATCATCGCTGACCGCTCGCCCCCGCCTACACGAAAATCCAATTCGTGACGCAACACCTCATGCTTCTCGCCGCCGTAGTTCCACCGCTTCTTGCTCGCCGGGTCCGCCCACGCCGCAAACACACGTTCCGGCGTTGCCTTGAAACTGCGCTCCAGGCTAAACGTGCTGTGAACCGTCTTTGTCGTTTCCATTTCTGTCGTCTCCATCTTCGTATTCTCCTTCTTCGATTTCGCTTAATAGTTAAGCGCCTACTTGAGTATTTCCGGGTCTCGCTTGATTGTCAAGTGAAAACTTAAGTATTTTCCCGGCCTATTCGACCTGAATATCTACCCACTGTCCCCGTGCCCCATTCATTCGGAGCCTCACCCCGAATGAGTGGGAGACCAGAAATCCCATTCCGTCTCGTGCCTCCACTCTTGATCCCGCCCAAGCCCCCTGCTACCCTCGCACTACCCCGATGCTCCAATCCGCCTCAACCCAACCCAGCAGCCCGCCCGCCGACCTGCCCCGCGTCCTCGGGGTCAGCCAGGCTACGGCCATCGTCGTTGGCACCATCATCGGCTCCGGCATCTTTCTCGTTCCGCGCGAGATGATGGTCGACCTCGGCTCCTCGCAGCTCGTCTACCTCGCCTGGATCGTCGGCGGCCTGCTCTCGCTCTTCGGCGCCATGACCTACGCCGAGCTCGGCGCCATGCTGCCCTATGCCGGCGGCGAGTACGTCTATCTCCGCGGCGCTTACGGCGACACCACCGCCTTCCTCTACATGTGGACCTGGTTTGCCGTCGCCAAGCCCGCCTCCATTGCCGCCGTCACCATTGGCCTCACTCGCACCCTCGGCTTCTTCCCCGCCTTCCACTGGCTTGAGGTCCAGGCCATCGGTGGGCCGCTGCCCATTCTCTGGTCTCAGCTCGTCGCCATCGCCGTTGCCTGGTTCATCACCGGCCTCAATTACCTCGGCATCAAAAAGGCTGGCGACTTCCAGCTCGTCTTCACAATTCTCAAAGTTGTTCTCATCCTCATCGTCGCCGGATTCTGCTTCGCCTCCGCCGCAGGCTCGTGGTCCAACTTCTCCTCCACTCTGCCTCACGCCGTCGGTGGACTCACCGGCTTCATGGCCGCTCTCATCGCCACTCTCTGGGCCTACGACGGATGGAACGACCTCACCATGGTTGCCGGCGAGGTCCGCCGCCCCGAGCGCTCGCTCCCCTTCGCCCTCATCGGCGGACTCTTCCTCGTCGGCTTCCTCTTTATGGCCACCAATGCCGGAATCCAATACATCCTGCCTGCCTCGGCCATCGCCTCCAGCGAGCGCCCCGCCGTCGCCGCGCTCACCGTTGTCGCAGGTCCGGCCGGGGCCGGCTTCGTCGCGGCAGCCATGGCACTTTCCATCTTCGTCACCCTCAACGGAACCATCATGTCCGGCGCGCGCATCCCCTACGCCGCGGCCCGCGACCGCCTCTTCTTCGCCCAATTCGCCCACATCCACCCGCGCTTCCAGTCCCCCTCCACCTCGCTCGTCGTGCAAGCCCTGCTCTCCACCGTGCTGTTGCTCTTCCTCAGCCGCTTCCAGCAGTTTTTCGAGCTAGCCGTTTTTGCCGAGTGGCTCTTCTACATGCTCACCGCCACCACCGTATTCGTTTACCGCCGCCGCCAGCCCGATCTGCCCCGCCCCTACCGCGTCTGGGGATATCCCATCCTCCCCGCGCTCTTCGTCCTCTGCGCCACCGCCGTCCTCATCTCCAGCTACACCGATAACCTCAAAGGCTCACTCCTCGGCACCGCCCTCATCCTCCTCGGCCTCCCGGTCCTCTGGATTGTCCGCAAAACCTACGCTGCGGTTTAATGCCGCCTAAAAGTAAGCATCGAGAATGAGCTCTCATCCTGAGCGGAGTTGGGCCGGTCTTTGGCCAAACGCAGTCGAAGAACCTGTTTTCGGGATCTCTGCTCTTGTTTGGGGCGTCGGATACACAACTCTGGTTTGTACCCACAATCCCCGCCGCGTTATAGTTCTCTCAAGCCCCACTGCACCACTTCCTCTTCCTCTTTGCGTAACGGGCCTTGAGTGCCATCGGTTTTCACTCCAACCGCAAGAGAGGGCCAGTGTCCGAAGTTGCCGTTCAACCCGCGCCCGCCGCAGACTCCGCTCCCGCGGCCAAACACGGCTACCGCCCGGACATCGACGGGCTCCGCGCAGTCGCCATCCTCTCCGTCGTCCTTCATCACGCCGGCGTCCCCTTCATCCCCGGCGGCTTCACCGGCGTCGACATCTTTTTCGTCATCTCCGGCTACCTCATCGGCGGCCAGATCTACGCCGATGTCCGCGACAGATCGTTCAGCTACATCCGTTTTTATCAGCGCCGCGCCCGCCGCATTCTTCCCGCCTTCTACGCCGTCCTTCTCTTCTCCATTGCGGTCGCGCTCGTTCTCCTCTCGCCCGGCGAGCTGCGCCTCTTCGCCCGCGACGCCTGCGCCGCCACGCTCTCCGCCTCCAACATCTCCTTTTGGCGCTTAGCCAACTACTTCGACCCGCGCAGCAGCCTCAATCCTCTTCTCATGACCTGGTCCCTCGGCGTCGAGGAACAGTTCTACCTCTTCATCCCTCTGCTCATCGTCCTGCTCGCACGCCTGCGACATCGTCTTGTAATGCCCGCGCTTCTCATCGCCTGCGCCCTCTCGCTTTTCCTCGCCGCGCACGACGTCGGACACAACCCCACGCGCGCCTTCTATCTGCTTCCCGATCGCGCCTGGGAACTCGGCGTCGGCGTCACCCTCGCCGTCTTCGAGCTTGACCAGCGCCCGCTAAAACTCTCAGTCCTGTTCACGCACCTCGCCGCCTTCTTCGCCCTCGCCCTCATCCTTGCGCCGCTCTTCTTGCTCACTCCCCACTCGCCTTTCCCCGGCCTCGCCGCGCTGCCTTCCGTTCTCGGCACGGCGCTGCTCGTCGCCCTCCCTTCGAGCTTCGTCAACCGGCGCCTTCTCGCCCTTGCGCCGCTCGTCTTCATCGGCCGCGTCTCCTACTCGTGGTATCTCTGGCACTGGCCTCTGCTCTCGTTCCTTTACCTCGCCTCTGCCGGCGCGCTTCCCCTCCCCGCCGCGCTCCTCGCCGTCGTAGTCGCCTTCGGCCTCGCCGTCCTATCCTGGCATTTCATCGAGCAGCCATTCCGCCGATCCACAACCTCCGCCGTTCCTCTCCTCATCCGATACGCCGCGGCCAGCATCGTCTTACTTGCTGTTTGCGCTGCGCTCTTCCTCGACCGCGGACTTCCCCAGCGCTACCCCGATCTCGCCAGGATGGAGGACCTCGCCGGAACGCTCAGGGCCGACACTTGCCTTGCCGGAGCTAGCCCCACACCGAACCTCAGCTTCCAATGCTACCCTCACCCCACCCCGCTCCCCATCCTGGTCGTCTGGGGAGACAGCCACGCCGCTGCTCTCGCTCCAGGCCTGCACACCCTCGCCAGCACTCGTGGCTACGCTTTCGCCGAACTCACCAAGAGCTCCTGCCCTCCGCTCACCGGCGCCACACACACCATCCCGCGCATCCCCACAGTCGCCCCCACCTGTCTGCGTTTCAACCGCGCAACCCTCAACCTCATCCAATCCGACCCAGGCATCCGCATCGTCGTCCTCACAGCCTCCTGGTCCGCTCCCCTCGAGCGCACCTGGATGGACGGCTGGCTTGTGCCCGACCCCACCTTTCCTTCAGCTTCTGTTTCCGCTCCCGCCTCAGCTTCCGGCCCCGTCCCCTCCGCCGAAGCCGATCTCCGCCTCTATCGGACCGCCCTCGACGCCACCATCCACGCCCTCCAATCCGCCGGAAAACAGGTCATCCTCGTCCAGGACATGCCCAGTTTCGCAGTCGATCCGCTCCTCATCGTCCGCAACGCCCACATCCCCGCCCGCCGCGCACTTGCTCTAACCCTCAACCCCACTAACCTCGCCGACCCCAACTCCCCAATCGATCCAGGCTTCGCCCCGCCCGAATCCTTCCCCGCCATCTCCGCTTCTCAGGACCTCCTCAAACAGGAATCCCAGCAGCTCTCCGCCCAGCCCCCCGCCCTCCTCTTCGACCCCAAACCCGCTCTCTGCCCAACGCCCGCCCTGTGTGACTATCGTGACGGCGACACCCTTTTCTTCTTCGACAGCACCCACCTCTCCGCGGCCGGCGCCGCCCGCGTCCTCGCCTCATTTCCGCTCCCCGCCGCACAATAGTCCGCCAATAAAAAAGCGGCCGCCGTGGCGAACGCTTCTTGAATTGCGTTCTTCCCTCAGCTCTTCAAAACGGCGCCTTCGCAAACGACGTGATGAAATGAATCCCCTGCACCATTGCACCCAGGAGGCGTTCATCGTTGGTCAGGAACAGATCGCATCCCGCGCTTCCTGCGACGGCCAATTGAATCGCATCCGGAGGCTTGATCTTCGTATCAGCTCGAATCCGGGCGAACCTCTCGGCAGCATCCTCCTGAAAGGGCAGCACTGAGATTCCCGGCGCTCTGAAAATTCGCCGGTATTGCTGCGCGAGAGCAAGGTCTTTATTACGAATTGGCATTACCAGAACCTCTCCCAGGGTCATCACCGAAGTAAGAATCTCATCCCTCCGCGCCGAAAACGCTCGCAGCAAACACTTCACGCGGGCCGCGTTCGGGCTGGCGCCTTCGATCAGGTAGATGAAGAAATTGGTATCCAGAAAGATCCGGCTCACTCCCAATCCTCTCGTAACTCGCGCACAAACTCGTCAGGGTCCACATCCTTCCAATACTCCTTCCCCAGTCCTTCCAACTCAAATAACGATTCCAGCCATCGCTCCGCAACCTTGGATTCCTGAGCTTGAGACGGGCTGGCGCCTGACGAACTCCCACCCCTGGTGCCGGATCCCCCAGTTCCCGACTCGTATCTGGACCTCGCCCACTCCAGCAAGCCCAGATACCTTTCCGGCATTTCACCTGCCTCTGGGAAAACCTTGCCTGTCCGATTCGGATGAACCTCATCCCCAGGCAGAAGTAACCGCCGCGTATGTTTCCCCGTTGCAAAAAGCATCCGGTGTTTTGCCGGATTCGGGACCTTATTGGCCACGCAGTGTTGCGAAGCATGAACATTCACGCCTGAACGCATCTCGCCGGAGATATTCTCCCTAGCCGCCCGGTTCACAATCTCCTGAATCGTGAAGTCGGATCGCCCGGGCTGCTCCCTATGAAGAAGCGCTGCCGCAAGGAACACCTCGACGGCGCAGGACACATCGACCAAAACTGACTGTGAAGCCATTCTCAGCCCCTCCCTTCACTCTGCACTTGCCGCATGCATTTCGTATGGCCAATGTGGAAGCCACCGCAGAACCGGCACCTGTAGGTGGCTAAGGCCTCCACTCCCAGACCGTCGCCCAAACGCGAGATGCGCCGGATACGCATTCGCGCATCAGCGGCATGGCTGTAGCGCACTTTCTTTCGGCAACTGGAATCCCAAAGACAGAAATCTGTATTACCCATGCACACCCTCCTGGACGGGTAAACCCGCTTCTCTTGCAAAAACAGGATAGCATGATTATGACAAATCTAACAAATAAATATTCATTATTCATTATGCTATGTTTTTCTCATGCTCTCCGCCTAGCTACCTCCGCATACACCTCCGCGTACTCCTTCGCCGGCCCGTCCCATCCGTAGTGCCGCGCCATCCCGTTCCGCATCAATTGCGTCCAGCCTTCCTTGTCCTGGAACGCCTCCAGCGCGCGGTCAATCGCCCCCAGCAGCGCCTCCGGGTCAAATCCGCCAAACTTGAACCCCGTCCCGTCGCCGATCTCCGCGTACCACTCCTGGATCGTGTCATCCAGGCCCCCCGTCGCCCGCACAATCGGCACCGTCCCGTACTTCAGCGAATAAATCTGGTTCAGCCCGCAAGGCTCATAGCGCGACGGCATCAGAAACATGTCCGACCCCGCCTCCACCTTGTGCGCCTGCGCCTCGTCATAGCGAATCTGCACCGACACCTGGTCCGGATGCCGGAACGCCCACTCGCGGAAGAACCGCTCATACAGCGGCTCGCCACTCCCCAACGCCACCACCGCAACTTCGCGCTGCGAGAGCCGCTCCGCAATCTCCGCCACCAGGTCAAATCCCTTCTGCGTCGCAAACCGCGAAACAATCCCAATCACCGGCATCGTCTCCGGCACCTTCTCCAACCCAAACGCATGCAGCAGGTCCGCCCGGCACTCCTTCTTCCCGCTCAAATCCCGCGGCGAGTAATGCGCGGCCAAATATCCATCCATCGCCGGGTCCCACTCGGAGTAATCCACACCATTCAAGATCCCGCGCAAATCCGCAGCCCGGCTCCGCAGCACGCCGTCAAGCTTTTCGCCGAACTCCGGCGTCTGAATCTCTTCGGCATACTTCCGGCTCACTGTCGTCAGCATCTCGCTGAACACCATGCCGCCCTTTAGAAAATTGAACGTATCGAACTGCTCCAGCCGGTCCTTCGTGAACACGTCCCACGGAAACAGCAACCGCTCCGTCGTCTGCGGCGGATACCAACCCTGGTAGCCCGCGTTATGAATCGTCAGCACTGTCCCCGCCCTGTTCAGCGCCGGATCCTGCGCATACGTCGTCTTCAGATACACCGGAATCAGCGACGCCTGCCAGTCGTGCACGTGAAACACATCCGGCACGCCCAACAGCTTCGTCGCCTCCAGCACCGCCCGGCAATACAGCCCAAACCGCTCCCAGTTATTCTCGTACTCCCCGCCCTTCGGCCCGTAGAGCTCGCGCCGGTCAAACAGATCCGGACAATCCAGAAAGTAGAACTGCACCCCCTCCCGCTTGCCCACGTCCACAACCCCTACAAACCGGTTGTAGTACTCAAACGGAACCGTGATCGACCGTACCGCCAGCCTCCAGTCGCCGCTCTTCGCGCCCTCTTCCTTCTCGAATCGCTCCCGCACCGTGGCATAAAACGGCAGATACACCGTTACCTCGTGCCCCAGCTTCACCAGCTCCGGTGGCAGCGCTCCCACCACGTCTGCCAGCCCCCCGGTCTTCGCAAATGGAACGCACTCCGAAGCCGCAAACACAATGTGCATCAATCCCTCTCCCGCGCTCTGCGAACAACCGCAGTCTACTATGGCAAGCTGATCGCCATCTCCCTTCGGATGTTCTTGTGATAAGCCACATGTTGCATCTCGGCGGGAACGGTCTACAATGGCGGCGATTGCCATGACCAACTCAAATCGTCGCCTTTTTCCGCCCAATCTCCTGTCGCCCCCACCCTTTCCAATCGCCGCCGGACTCTTTCTGCTGGCCCTGGTCCCATTTCAGCTCGCCGCTCAGACCACCCCAGGCCAGAGCACCCCGGCATGGAACTCCGTCTCCCCAGGCTTTTCTCCGCAGGTGCTCCTCGAGCACGACGGCGCCATGTGGGCGGCAGGCAGCGACGGCAGCATCGCCGTCTCTACCGATGGCGGTGAGCGCTGGACAAGGAAGCACCACGACGAACACGGCGGACTTCTGCTCTCCTTCGCCTTTGTGGGCGCCAGGTTCGGCTATGCGGCGGGAACCGGACCGCACCTCCTCATGACCGCAGACGGCGGCGAAACCTGGAACGAGGCGATCGACCTCCCCGAAGCCACCTTTCAGGCGGCCTTCGGAGACACGAAACATGGCATCATTCGCATCCACACCGCCCTCCTCTCCACCATCGACGGCGGCAAGACCTGGAAGCCGGTAGTCCCCGAAAACGATCCCGGCTGGATGCAGAAATATCCCTACACGGTCGATCTTGCAGCCCTCGATGGAAACCACCTGATCGCCCGGGTAAGTGAAGGCGAAGCGGGCGATGGCGAGTTCCTTTGGACGGCCGACGGCGGCGCAACCTGGAAAGCAAACTACCTGTCCAGCGCCGCTGGCGCTGCCGGCGTCTTCACGGCACAGGGCCAATACTGGTCCATAGGTGGTGAAGTCGTCTCGGGCCTGCACGTTCCCATGGCCGTTCGCTCATCCGAAGGCGCCAAGTGGGACCATCTTCCGGTCCTTCGCGAGGTTTGTCATTGGCGCGACTGTCGCGGCTGCACCCCGCAGGGTTGCTTCGCCGGCGGCACTTCGTTCGTCCCGTTTTCGCGCATCCTCGAACCCCCCGCGGCCAACGCCCAGCCTGCTGCTTCCACACAACCGATTTCCGCACTGGAACCCTTGGCCCGTTTTCCCCAACACACGCTCTCCGGCCAATGGGCACGCAGTGGAAACAATCTCTGCCTGCTGACTCACGGCGCAATTGAGTGCGGCCCATTGTCGCCCGCAGAATCGCTCGACACAAAAGCCGACCAGGCGGAGTGGGATCGTCAACCCTTCCCTCCGTTGCTCCAAACCAGGCCGTCTCTGGCCAGTTCCAGCATCGAATCAGCCCTCCCAAGCGGCGTCCAGTGCATCCGCTGCAACCTCACAAAGATCTTCTTCTCGAAGGTGGACAATTCCGGACCGGTCGCCATGCACATGGAGTTCGAAGTTGGACCGGCCGGCAATGCCCAGAAAGTAAAGATCTCCGGAGACGTGCCCGAGGACGTTGCCGCAAAGCTTCGCACCATTGCTGCCGGATGGCTCCTTTCGCCGTATGAGAAAAATGGAAAACCGAAGTCGACATTCGTTGCGCTGA
>Ga0181520_10012371_pt1 | contig 10980 bp, 11 predicted proteins | sample PEATcosm2014_Bin_29_FD_132451 | JGI IMG/M metagenome (GOLD analysis project Ga0181520, IMG submission 132451) | Peatland microbial communities from MTU Mesocosm Facility, Houghton, MI, USA - PEATcosm2014_Bin02_30_metaG | ecosystem: Environmental > Terrestrial > Soil > Wetlands > Peat | place...
CACTCCCTTGATGCCCAGCTGGGTCATCCGGTTAACGGCATTGGTTCCCGAACCGCCAATACCCAAAACCTTAATCCTGGCAAACGTCTCAATTTTGGGTTTAACTTCCATTTTTTTCATGATGATTTATATTATCAGAATATACGCAAACCAACAAAAAATCAAGCCTGGCCTGCGGCGTCTTTTAAATAAGCCTGCATTGTATCCTTTAACCCGGGCAAATCGTCCTGCAATGTCAGCCAGACTCTTGCCCAGTCTATTTCAAGATATTTGTGGGCGATTTGATTGCGCATACCGACTATTTCCACCCAAGAAATTTCCTTATGGTGATTGCGCCACTCTTCGGGCAGTTTTTTTGTCAGCTCGGCGATAAACTGAAGTCTCATGGCAACCGCGTCTTGCGTTTTGCTGTCTTGCAAAAAATCGTCCCGGCTCAAACCCGCAACATAGCTTTCAAGCAAAATGATAGCGTCGAGGATCTGTTTTATATAAATGGATGCGGTTTTCTCCATACAATGTTTTTAAATCGTTAATAACATATTTTCGTACGTAAGGGTGAAGCCCGGGCTCCTCTACTAAATCAACTTTTTTCCCCAAAACCGCCGAAATTTGGTTTTCCAAGCCAATGTATTTTAAAAATGACATTCTATTTTCCGGTATGAATCTAACCAATAAATCCACATCGCTGTCTTCCCGCTGGTCGCCCCTGGCCACACTGCCAAAAACACCGGCAAATTCCACGCCGTTTGCCTTAAGTATCGGCACGACAATTTCTTTAATTTTTTCCAACTCCTTGTTCATAAAAATTCGTTTATGAAGTAACAATAATGGATAAAAAAAATAAAATCAAGCGTCAAACAATATCCACTGTTTTTCGCGTTGATTTTTGTTTTCCCGCTATTTTGGCGGGTGGGTTTGTATAAATGGATTATAGCATAACGGCGGAAGAAGACAAATATTGGCAACTGGCAATTTAAAAGCCGCCTTATAAAAAGACGGCCTTTAAATTGATGGCGAAGAAAGGGTTTGGACCTTTATTTCGTCATCAAGGAGCTCTCGTTCTTGTCACCGGACTTCGGCAACGAGAATTAGAGCGAACTTCATTATTGGTCAAGCGTCCCGCAAACTGCGCGGGAAAAGCGAACTGGGCAACTGCGTCACCAAGCACTACTGACAAAACAACAAATACCTTGATGACGAGTGAAAACAGCGGCGCGGGCAACATATGTTACCCCAGCCAATCTGTCACGAACTTGGTTACGACCGGCGCTAGAGCGCACCAGATGCAAACCAAGAAACCGAGCGCGATGTTAACGGCCGGGAACCACACCCAGCGCGACCAGTCGATGGTCTGCCGAGACATGTGACGGAACATGAAATAGCTCGGTGTTGCCACCAAAGCCAACCCAAATCCCGCGGCGCTGGCGTAAAACGGCAGCACGGTGAACACGATGTTGACAAACGACTCAACAGTAAAAAACCCGATGAGCGTTCTCGCCAGAGCGTGATCGAAAGCCGTAACCGTGTTTCTGCCATTGGTGGCGATGTACGTGCCGAAGATAACGTCAATCGGCCGACCGCCTCCCATCCACAGCATCACAATGGCGCCGGCCATCCATATCACGCCAAACAAGGCGTTCGCCAAATTCATCCACTTGTTCGAAACAAACTGGATGCCGGCGTGGATCGCGATGAGCATCGCAAAGTGCAGACACAGGGCCGTGACAATGGCCTTGAGCTGGCGGCGCTGGTTATCGATCAGATACAACGTTCCGATAATCAAATTCAACATTTCCTTTTCCTCTTTTTCTTTCCTAGCTGTGCAGGTTAACGAAGCGTGTCCACATCCGACCTACCCCGCGCGAAATCCGGCCAGGAGCCGGAGGCAAGGGATAAGCAGCCTGGAGATCAAGCCCCCAAGCATCGCATTGATTGTTGGTTGCGACAGCGGCAGTGCCTACGGCGCGAGCGCCGACGGTAATACCGTGTCCGATTGCGCGAGCCCCTTGGGCTATGCCGGGAAAAGCCGTTCCGGTGATTCCGTCCCAGATGTCGCGCGAGATTCCGGGAACGTGAGCCTTGACCCAGTTCCAAACAATCTCGTCGATTCCGTCATCCAACTTGCCGGTCGCCGTCAGGCGCGCCAGCCGTTGGGCGTTGGTCATCTTGGCGTAGTCCGCCAGCACGCGAATGCGCGCCTGCGGGGTAGCCTCTAGCGTGAGCGAGTTGCGAAAGCGCGTGCGGCGCCGCTGGTCAGCGGCTAGCCATGCTTCCAAACCCGAAACCTGAGCGCGCGTCGCCAAGCGAGCGCGGACCACAGCTTCCAAATCCTCGTCGAGAATCTGTTCGTCGTTCAAGCCCCAGCTCATCATGTGATGAACCAAAATCTTGCGGGCTTCGGCGTGTTCGCCGTTCTCCACGTGTTGGCGCGCTTGGACAAAGACCTCGCGGTCTTCGGGTGTTACCGGCGCCCCAAGTCTCTTCTTTACCCAGGGAAGGCCGATAAAAAATGTCGCGTCCAGCGCGGCGGCACGGAGAAGATCCATCAGCTCTTTCTTTAATGCCTTCTTGCGATCTTCCGTCATAACCGTCTCTCCTAGTATTCAAACTCCATTTTTACGGCCGCCGTCTCTCCGGACTCGGTGTGCACGATTTCCAAAGTGCATTCCAGAGTTCCTTCAAGCAGGCAGTCAATAAGCACGAGCCCCGTGCCTGGGGTTTTGCACACGAAGTACCGGGTCTTTCTGGCCGACTTGCCGTTGTGTGTGAGAGGTTTGCCGTTGGAGCGATCAATCAGTGTCACCTGTTCGGTAGACGTAAAGATCACATCCTCAATGCTCGGCTTTCCATCCTTATTCAAAGTCCGGAGCAACGGCAAATGATACTTGTTGTCAGAAGATTTAAGCGAGCCTTCCGGCGCCTCAAACTTTAGGCGCTTTCCGGATTTCTTAGTCAGCTTGGGCCCGTCGGTAATTTCGGAAGCCTGCAGTTGAACTGCCTGCTCGTAAACCCCCTGGCCCGGTTCAGCGACTCGCCGGTAAACAACCAATACTTGCGAATAATTCTTGGCATCAGCCGAAGAAAAATCACACGCGATGGTTTCGTTCTCCCCTTCCGAGTCTGTTTTAAGCTGATAGCGCTTTGCGTTGTCGGCGGGGTCCATAATCCATGGACCGTGCGGATTGTCGGTCGTGCCGAGACGAAACTGCAAAGTTTCGCCGGACAAAGCCAACCTCCCGCGGCGAAGAACGACGGAAATCTTGCAGTCCCCGCGTTGTCCGCTAATACCAGCGTTGATGGTAATCTTATTGCCTTCACCACCCCCGCTGTTACGGTTCCGGTTCTTATTAGACACTTAACCAATTCCTCCTGCTCTTTTTCAAAGAGCAAATTTCTTCTTGACAGTATAACCTGCCAAGGAGCCTCTCTTGCGAGTGGCAAAACCTTGTAAATGTGGTTGTAGATAACAAAACCCACGCCTCGTGGCGTGGGCAAAATTACCTAATTTACAAGGCTTTGCCCACCACAAGCAAAACAAAATATATTAAATTTATGACTAAATATTATATCACTAAATATTACTTTTGTCAATACTAAATCCAAACAAAAAGACGCTTTTATAAGCGTCTTTTTGTTACTTAGAACAAATTATATAGTTTTTTTATTATTTTCCCATAGAATGTTTTAAAGCTTCAAGCTCAAAAAGCAAAGCCGCTTCGATGCCCTCTGCCAGCTCCGGCACCTGGGAAGTAATCTCTAAAATCCTTTTTTCATTGGCGTCGGGATCCGACGCCGCTTTTATATACTCAACCTTCAAATCCTCTGGCAAAAGCCTAACCGTGGTATTAAAAACAACTTCGGCAAACCTGCTTCTTAGCATTTCCACAACTTCTCCCTTCTCCTTGCCCTGCAAATTTGCCAAATTCAAATCGACCAAAAGTTGGTCAATATACTGCTCACCCTGTTGTTCTAAATGAGGCATAAAATTTTATTTTATTTTTTATTAGTGGCCTTAAACTCAGCTATGGCCTGGCCAACAACAACCCCAACCTCTGTCCCAATATTATCCATCTCCTGCAAAATTGAAATCGCCTGATTACTCTTGTTCAAATTTTGGCCTCTTTCCAAAATTTTTAAACAAAAATTCTTTAGGGCTTCAGGGTTATTTTCCTGTTTTAATTTGGTCAGGGCATCCAAAAAATCTCCGCGCAATTTTCTGGCTCCGCCTTTTGTAAGACTTTCAAAAATACTGCCCTGCTCTCTTGCCAACAAAATAAATTTACCTAATCTATCTCTGTCTTTATCATCCGGTAAAAATTTCCTTCCTTCAGGTAATGCCTGCATCAACCGCAATTTAACCATTTGATGGTAATACTTTAATTCCCATCCCTGAAGACCAAGCTTTTCCGCTTCTAAATCACGCTCGGTTTTGTTTTCCGTACCTCCTCCCACAGGCGGAGTAACTTCCTTTTTTGGTTGCTTGCTTTTTGCTGTTTCAATTTTTTTTCTTAAATCGTCCAGCTTTTTTTGTGAAGCTTTAATAATTTTTTCAGCCTCTTTTTTTTCATTACCGCTCAATTTTTTTGCTTCCAAAGACAAAGCGCTAAGAGCAGAGGCCGCCTCCAAATGACTGTTACTTGCTTCTTCCGGCTTGCCGGCGGCCAATGCCGCCTCTGCGTTTTTTATTGCACTCTTAAACGCTTTTTCTTTCTCGGCAATGACTTTCTGTGCCTCAACCTTGGTATCTTTCTCAGTCTCAGTTTTTTTAGCTTCTTCCGGACCATCACCATCTTGCTGGCTATCTGAGTCTTCATCATTTTCCCTATTTTTTTCATACTCATCTTCCATTATCCTTTGAGCTTTTTCTCCCAAAGGCATAACCGCATCCCGCAGTTCCTGCTCCATGGCTCTCCAGGCGGCAGTTATTTTAGTAATATCCCCTGCTGAAGCCCCCTGTGACAAATGTTCCAATTGTTGAGGATTATAAACGGCGTATACCAACAATAAATCCTTTTGGAAAGCGCCGATGTCCGGCTGGTCCCCTTCCAAATTCGTACCGGCTTTGGCAATACGCCGTAAAGCTTCTACTTTCACAGCATCCAATAATTCAAGCCTACGTTCTAAGGTAGCGGTTTTTAGTTCTTCCGGGCTTCCCATAAGTTCAACAGGGGGCAAATTGGTAGCTGTCTCTGTGTTTCTACCCGAACCGGAATTTTCTTGTTGATTCTTTTTAAATGCTTTTCTCAAGCCATATGTTATTGCACCCAAACCCACGGCCCCGCCGCCTACTAAATACCAAATATTCCTTAAAGAGCGCTCTTCTTCAGCCAAATGTTTAGGAGCGCCATTAATTAGCCAATCGTGCGCATTTTTAGCCGCGTCGGCACCCGGTATATGAGTAAGAATTTCCTGTGTACCCATGGCATGGCCGCCGGCATGATTAACAAGATCTGAAAGTTTATCAAATCCGTGCAATGACAAACCATTATGCAGTTTTATATCAATTAAATCTTTAAAATGTTCATGGTGAAAACCTGGGAAATCTGCAACATTATGATGTCCGGAAATTTCAATTCCGTTCTCGTGGCAAATGCGTATCATAGCCTCGTTAATGTCATGAACAGAGGGATGTTGAACCCCATGATCAATCATATATTGTTTGCAGGTATCCCAAACTGTTTTATGAAGAATTTGTGTGTCTTCGGGACTCGGCACTTGTATTAGAGTTTCTGCCCCGGGGGCAACGGCGTGTGAAGCATCTGCTCCATGAAGAGATGCGGAGCCGCCCGGATGTCCAACATCCGAGCCATGGCCAGGTCCACCATGTCCAACTAAATCTTTTGAAATCCAACCGTGGCTCGCCGCGAAATTGGCCGCATGCTCAAATAGATAGGCGCCGGCCGCACCGCCGGCCGCACCAAACACAGCCCCTTTAGTGGTTTCCCATGCAATTTTTTTAACATTTCTGTTTAATCCCCGCTCCTTATAAAAATTGTCTAAAAGTTTTTTTACGTTTGCCGACTGCTCGCTTTTTAAAAGTTCACGATCTGTAGTGGTGCGGGTCTTTAACAACCCAGCCAAAACTTCCACTTTTTTCAGCAATTCTTTATCTTTCAGACCTTCCTTTTTTGCGTCCTTAATATTGGCCCAGACATCTGAAAAAAATTTATGGACTTTCCCGCCTTCCTTAACTAATTCGTCTCGTTGGTAGTTAGGGTCCCGGAACTGTAAAAGCTCCTGAATTTTTTCCGCATCGTCCGCGCTCTCCGCGCTTTTTCCGGTTACCTTTTCAAGCTTAACTCTTAAATTAAGCAACTGCGCCTGTAACTCAGCGTGTTCGGCAGGCTTTAAAGTTTTACCTGAAAACCTTTCTTTTAGTTTGGCCTCTAAGGCTATAGCGGCAGTAACCTTGTCCAAATTGGTCATGCTGTCATAGCCGGCCAATGCATCTCTGTAAGTTTTCAGGTCATAAAGCCTCTTGGTTTCAGCTCGATAGGACTTTATGCCTTCAAAAGTTCCCCCAACCACGCCGCCAGCCAAGGCGCCGGCACCGACAGTTCCAAAGTCTAAAGTTCGCTTAGCCAAAAACTTTATACCGGCTTTAGCGCCCACAGCCGCCATACCTGTACCGAATCTTCTAAAAAAATTCTTGGCACGCTGGCCAAATACAGATTTATTTTCCACGGCATCGGCAACCGCTTTCGCGTTCTCCGGATTGTTTAAAGCTTCCTTTACTTCTTTGGGGGCTTGAGGGTCATTTTTTATTTCCTCAACTACTGCCGCGCCGGAGACAGGAGCTTCTTTTTTTGCTTCCGTAGTTTCAGTTTTATTCGCAGGACCCGCTTCTTTAGCTCCTCCCGATTCTGCGGCTTTGGCTCTGGCAGTTTCAGTAGCCGAGGGCGCTTCCGGAACCGTATCATAGTATTCTCTTTTTATTCTAACCGAACCATCCGGACCAACAGTCTGTTCAAACGATTTTAAACGCGCCTCCGCCGGAGAATGCGAAGCAGTCTGGGAAGACTCGGGTTTACCGTCAGCTTTGTCTTTAGGTGGCTGACTTTGTTTCTCTGTATTTGTTTCTTTACCGCCGGTAGCCGGTGTTTTTTGTTCTGGGTTTGGTCTACCGCTTTCTCTTGGAGGCATATATAAAAAGGTTGATAAATTATATCTATATTATAGCATAAAATAGCTATATTACGCAAGAAAAAAAATGGGCAACAAAAAACCGCCTAAGAGAATTTTAGGACAGCTTTTGCTTTTACGCCCAATTGCGTAAAAACTTTATCATACGATGTTTGATGATGTTTTTTCCAGATACCCAAACTTCAGGCATTGCCTTCGGGGACGTATTTCATGTCCCAACATTCATCTACTACAACCTCTCTGGCACGACTGTTAATGCTAGCCGCGCTCCGAAAGGATCCTGCACCCGGAACAACACTTACGTCCGGGAAATTATCTAGCTTTCGCTGGGCGGATCCTGGCGGCGAAAGATGCGCCGCGTGGATGTGTGATCCTCCGCATCATCGCCATCCTTACGGAAGCGATTGCGTATGGAAGCCAATCCGCCACGAATTTCCTTGCGTTTCCGGAAGGCCAAGAAGCCCAGCGCGGCAAGCAAAGCCGCCATCAAGGCAATCAACCCCCAGTTGGTGGAGCTTTCCACCTTGACCTGAACCTTGGTTTCCTGCCCACCAAATGACAGTGTGACCTCCTGGTCGCCGGCCTGAAGGCCTTTGACCACATAGGTCTGGTTGTTGTCCTGCCGTGTCACCACTAGCTTGCTGGCATCGGCTTTGAAATCCACGCGCCGCAGGCTGTCGTCGCTCATCACGGCGACAGCATTGAACTTACCGGACTCGCCGACCTTCATTGTTAAGCTCTGCGGGTCGACCTGGAAGCTCTTGAAAGTGACGGGGGCTGGCGGATTGAGCTTAATCATGCAGTCGTGGAGCGCGGCCGCATTGATTAGGCCAAAAGTCGCCCGTTCAAGCGCGACGAATTCCTTGTACATCGCCCGCGCCTCGGACGGATCCTTGGCGCTCTTGCCCTTGAGAACATCCTTAGGCAAGTAAAGCGTCCCGTCCTTGAGTTTGCGAACCTCGGCGCCGGTAAGTACGGAGCCGTCCTTATGTTGCAAGTATGACGTCAACGTAGCGCCATAGCCAGCGGCATTCAGAGAAGCCGCCGGACCGGAGCACAGCATGGTGATCGCAACGCGATCGCTCTCGGCCGCCGAACCAACGGCGGCGAGCAGGCACACCAACCCCAACAGGGCGAAGGCACGCCGGAAGCGGCACAGAATCGTAAACATCGTATTATCCTCCTCAGGACTCTACCTAGTGGTGAGACCCCCACCAGGCCATTGGAAATGTACTACCGGTCTCGTTACCGGTTACTATCTTTTAGATAATAACCGCAAACGAGCCCAAAAGTAAGATTAAAATTTTGAATATATATTATACCAAAAAATTACTATATTGTCAATATTAATACTTAAATTATGCCTTAAATATAGGCAAAAATTAAATTTTACTCGACTTAAAGTGAACTTAATGCCCTTATCAAGGTAAGAGAGGTGAGGAATTGCAGATGCAACTCCCCACCCCTAAGCGTTTTTTGCGCCGGTGTTTTGGCGCAACGCCCCGCGTGGCGGGGACTTCGAATCGGTTAATGGCTGGGCGTACAGGAGGTTGTCCATGCCCCGTCTGCCAGTTCCGTAAGTTCACAGGCAGAGCTTTTGAATTCGCTGGCTTGCTGATGATGTTTATACTCATAAGCACCTATGGCAATACCAGCCCCGACACCAACAGCAACTTCAGCTATCAGTTTGCCGTGACCCTTTTTGTTGTGGCCGTGGAGTGTCAGCGGGCAGGAGACCCTGCAGTCCTGGCCGTCATCAGAGTGGAACTGCATGACGAATACCACTACTGGCGATTCGCCCTTGCCGAATTCGCTTTTCGGGATTTTGCCGTCCTCAACGGTGTCAAGGACAATCGGATCCTTAACCCCCAGCTTGGTGTAGAGCCATTCGGTCCGGATGTATCCGGTGGTGCCAGTAGGCGCCGTGAAGTTAGCATGGACATACCAAAAATCTTTGTCCTCACTAACAACCATCGCCGAGCAGGTTGGGCAAGAAAGGCCGACCGGACCTCTCTTCCCCTGCGGTCCGGGAGAACCTTGAATTCCCTGCGGTCCGGGAGGGCCGTCGATTCCAGGAGGGCCCTGCAGTCCGCGAGGCCCGGGAGGGCCTTGGCGAGGCTTAAGCGGAACAAACTTGCGTATCAAGTTCCAGCACCGCCCATCCTCACCTGGGTCACCATTAACACCGTAGACCACCGGAGTCCCGGCGGCCAAAGGTACCCAGGGTTCCTTAATCTTGCTCTCGTTTTTCCGGACAACTTCCTGCGCGCAACCGTCAGACGAAAGCCCTTTGGCGTTAGCTGGCGGAGTTTTGAGGTGGGCGGGATCCGGCAGGTAAAACCTGAAGAACTCAGGGCCGGCCTCGTAAGCATCCTGGCAAGCCTGCGAAGAAGTAAAAAACATACCCTTCTCCAAAGGCTCACTTTGCTGCGCCGACAGGGCCGAAGCCGCGGCGAACGCAACGCCAAAAACCACGCACAAAAACGCGATTCTTTTCTGCATCGAAATCTCTCCTTAAAATTTTCAAAATTCGCGGCCCAAGAGACCGCTGTCTTAAAACATGCCAGCGGTCAGCAGGCACATAATAGCCAAAATATATTTTGGACACCGGCGCCGGCCGACACTATATAATATAATAACGGATAAAGGAGCAAAAATACCCATTATTATAACAAAAAACCTGCCTATTGTCAATAGCAAGCGGGTTTTGTAATTTGGCTTATTTTAAGCTTTTTTTACGGCAAAAAGGACTTTATCCACTTCCTGACTTTAGCCACGGTTTTGTTGCTCATTATATTTTTTAAGGTGTCGCTAAAGCTGACGCCGGGGGCCGTGGAGTATTTGTTGCCCAAAATAAAAAATAAAAGCTTTAATTTTCTCCGGAATTAATATATACGCTGACCTGCCTTAAAAAATCATTTAAATCTTTTAAGTGCTCATGAAGATAACTGTAAGTTTTTTCGTGGTCAATTTCCGAGTATTCATGAACCAGGCGGTTGCGGAAGCCGACCATTTTGGCATTGGCCTCGGCATAGCCGGAAGCCAGAACGCCCCTGCTTTCCAACAAGGCAAAAAGGCCATGAGGATCATCGGGCGTTTTAAGTTCCAAAGCAATAACAAAATGCCGGCAAATGTCCAAAATTATTTCAATAGCCTGCTGCATATAATGCTCGGCCAGTCCATAATGATGATGGTCGGCAAGAAATTTGCTTTTTTCCATCGCCTGGAATTCCTCCAACTTTTGGAGATAGTCCCGAAGGTTTTCCAGCTTGCTTTGAATAAATTCTTTATCAATATCGCTCATAAAGATTTTGCGGCGGTAGCCGCGGCATGTTTAAAAAATAACCGGTTAAATTTTTTCATAACCGGATAATTGTCGTGGTAAAAATCCAGCGTTCTAACCGCCGCTTCGCGATGTTTTTTTTGATCCTTAACATAGACCAAGAGTCCGTCTCTTATAACGCGAAAACGCACGGCCAGCGGTAATTCGGCAAAATTTTTCAAATCCAATTTTTCGGCGGCAACGCCAAAACCGCCGGCAAGAATGTTAAAAATTTTATAAAATATATCCTCGGGAACTGGTCCGGAAAAACCCAAAGCAATGTCCAAATCGCTCTCGGTATCGGCGTGGCCGGTTGCCGCGGAGCCAAAAACATACGCAAAAGCCACCGGATATTTTGGCAACTCCCGGCTTAAGACATCTTTTATTTTATTTAAATCCATGCTGTTCATGGATAAATTATACCATAACAACAACCAAATGACAAAATTATGGCAGGAATAACTTTAACCCGCCTTCGCTAAAGCTATGGCGGACTTCATCTATCATGGCAAAAA
>Ga0181520_10012372_pt1 | contig 10979 bp, 6 predicted proteins | sample PEATcosm2014_Bin_29_FD_132451 | JGI IMG/M metagenome (GOLD analysis project Ga0181520, IMG submission 132451) | Peatland microbial communities from MTU Mesocosm Facility, Houghton, MI, USA - PEATcosm2014_Bin02_30_metaG | ecosystem: Environmental > Terrestrial > Soil > Wetlands > Peat | place...
GGAATGCGGCCTGCAGGTTGGAAAACTGAGCGTTGCTGACCGGAATCTCCCGCTGGATGGCGTGAATTGCCACTGGCAGCGTCTGCCGATCAAAGTAGCTGATGGCAATTGCGGCGGTGATCAGGACAGCCATTTTCCAGCGCAAACGCTTACTCATCAATTTCCACCTGTTCCCCTAAAATCATCTGCCGGAGGTCTGACCATGCCATCCGACTTCGAATCAAACCCTCTATCAATCAATTTTTCAGTCAGTCAAGGACATTTTGCCGTCTACTGCCGTGGCATCAGACACTTACAAACCTGGCACCATATTGCTTGTCAAGACATCAGACAACCAGACCCCCAGACGTCTAAGCAACCAGACTATAATCAATTCGTGGAGAACATGTCAACCCTCAAACCGGTTTCGCGCGTCACGCTCGGAGAGCAGGTGGCCGCTCAGCTCTCTGACCAGATTGCTCAAGGCCGCTGGAAGGCCGGAGAACGGCTTCCCTCCGAGACCGAGCTCTGCATTGCCATGAATGTTGGCCGTTCAACCCTGCGCGAGGCGCTGAAGGCACTGGCCTTTGTAGGCATGGTGCAGGTGCGCCCTGGCGAAGGCACGTTTGTGATTGAAGAATCGGCGCTGCTGATTGAGCGCATCATGGCCAACGGCATCCTCAAGTCAGACAAAGAGGTGCAGGATATTGGCGAGGCCCGGCTGATGCTGGAGAGCGAGTCCGCGGCGCTGGCCGCGGAGCGCGCCGATCCGCAGGCCTTGGTGCGTCTGGACGAACTGATGGTCGAGATGACGCAGAGCCTTGCCGATGACGGCGCGGATTTTGTCGATCTCGACCTTGAGTTCCACCTGGCCATTGCACGGTGCGCGAATAATCAGATCCTGTACGAGCTCTTGAATGCCATTCGCCCCGTACTCAAAGAGTGGATCTCCAAATCGCAAGAGTTGCCTGGAATTCAGGAGAATGCACTCAAGCAGCATGCTCGCATTCTGGCAGCCATCAAGCGGCAGGACCCGGACAAATCCAAGCATGAGATGCGCGCTCACCTGCAAACCTGCGGCAGGGTCTTCCACTTGCTTGGCCGCGTGGCCGGCAAAGAGCAGCAATAACGCAGGCTGCGGAGACCGGGTGGGACCAGCGCGAGCCTCTCGGCTTGGCTACCTGAAATACCATCTTCGATCCGGCCTCGGTAACTCTACACTACGAGTTGCAGCCGGGGCAACCCTGTGCGCGGCGTCAATAGTCTTGTTGATCAGACCCATCTTCTTGATCCGATCCCAGGGAAGATACTGCGCAGTGCCACATCCTTGCCGCGTTTTTTGCGGAATGGGTGAAAGAGCAGACGGATGAAACCGCTGTTTCAGGATGCCTGCGGTACAAATCTGCTACTATAGCTCCCGACAAGACGCCACAACAAACCCATAACTCAATCAGCGTCGAAGTGCCCGCTAAGACAATGTCGATCCACATCGTGCATCGATAAGCCAGGGAACTTCCACTTGAACACTTGTCCAAGATGGCCTGATGGGTCAATTTGGATTCTTCCATGGAGAACAAATGCCAAGGTTGAACTGCATTCGTACGATCAGAATCAGAAGCGGATTCGCCCTCTGGCTGTTGATCGTTGCGCTTCCCGCATGTGCGCGTGTAGGCGCGGCACAGACACTTTCATCCCATCCTGTCGCTGCAGTTGCCGCCCTGTGGGATGGCGTAAGACTTACAGACGGAAGCGCGCAGCTTGAGGTGCGCATTCTCGAAAATCAGCTTGCCAGTGTGCATATTCAGTTCGACGGCAAGGCGACGCCGCGGACGCTCGTTCTTGCTCCTCATCCCTTGCTACGCCCACCTGCTTCCGTTTCTCGCCACCAGGCTAGCAATGTCTACGTTCTCTCCGCACAAGGCATGCGGGTGCAGATCCAGTTAACTTCCCCGCACCGCATCACATTCCTCGATGCTGCTGGAAACGTGTTGCTGCGCGATGAGAATCCCATCCAGGATGCTCACGATGCGGGCGTCTGTCTGACCCGCAGCGACGATGCAACCCTCTACGGCGTGCATGGAATTGGCATGAAAGAGACCGCTGCCGGTTTTGTGCGCAATGCGGGTGGAACGGTACAGGCAGGCACGCAGGGCAACAGCGGAGCGCCGTATCTGTTCAGCAATCGCTATGGCCTGCTGGTTGATTCGGACGGTGGCGAATTCACCACCGCACCGGGAGAGCTTCGCTTTGGACATGGGTCGCGGGCCGACGTGGAATACTTTGTTCTGCTGGGTGAGCCGCTAGCGACCATGGCCTCACTCTCGCGTCTGGTGGGACCGCCGCCTCTGCCCCCCCAGTGGACGCTCGGTTTCATCAACAGTCAGTGGGGTTCTACCCAATCCGAAGTGGAGAAGCTGATTGCCACTTATCGCCAAAGGCAACTCCCGCTCGATGGCTTCATCCTGGATTTTGACTGGAAGGCGTGGGGTGAGGATGACTACGGCGAGTGGCGCTGGAACAGCAGCTCCGGCACCGGAGCCGTTGCGCCCAACAAATTCCCTGGCGGCGCCAGTGGCGAGTTTGCGCGCTGGGCTGAGGAGCACGGTGTGAAGTTCGGTGGCATTCTCAAGCCGCGCATTCTTACTACGGCTGCCGGTAGCAACCAACCTACAAAGGCCGCGGCCTACGCCACCGCGCATAACTTCTGGTATCCGGGCCAGAAGATCATTCCCGACTACATGTCGCATCGCCCCGCGCGCGATATCGACTTCAACAACGCCGAGGCACGTGCCTGGTACTGGCAACACCTTCTGCCCGCATTCCAGGCAGGGATGGTGGTCTGGTGGAATGACGAGGCCGATGAGTCAGGCGGAGTTCCGTTCAACAATCTGCAGTTCCTCAACATGGGCCGCGCCCTCTACGATGGCCAACGCGCCGACTCCAATCTGCGCGTCTGGTCCATCAATCGCAACTTCTATCTGGGCGCGACGCGTTACGCCTATGCGGGTTGGTCAGGCGACATTGACACCGGCTTTGCCAGCATGGCCTTTCAGCGCCGCCGCATGCTGGCCGCGCTCAACACTGGAGAGTTTCATTGGAGCATGGACGCGGGTGGATTCAAGGGGCATCCGAGCGCGGAGAATTACGCGCGCTGGATGGAGTTTGCCGCGTTTGTGCCTATTATGCGCGTGCATGGCGGCCTTGACGAAAAGCGCCAGCCTTGGGTGTATGGCCCCATCGCCGAGGCCGCCGCTCAGCATGCGCTCAATCTGCGCTATGCGCTGCTGCCTTACATTTACTCGTATGAGCGGCTCAACACCGAGGGCGAGGCTGGCCTGGTGCGTCCGCTCTTGTGGGAATATCCATCCGATGCCGAGGCCGCGCGGCAGGAATCGGAGTGGATGTTGGGCGATGCACTGCTGGTGGCTCCGGTTGTGACGGAAGGCGCAACTTCGCAATCCGTTTATCTGCCCGCGGGCGAATGGTTCGACTATGCCAGTGGCCAACGCTACACCGGCGCACAGACCATCCAGCTTGCGATTGATGCGAAGACGTGGAAGGACATTCCTCTCTTCGTCCGTTCCGGTTCCATTGTGGCCACGCAGCCTGTTGAGCAGTATGTGGGGCAACATCCCATGGAGGAGATGACGCTGGATATCTTTCCCGCGCACACCGCGGCAACCTTCACGGCGTACGACGACGATGGCAAGAGCTATGACTACGAGAAAGGCGTCTATCTTCGCCAACGTGTGGCTGCACACCAGGAAGGCGGAAGGACCTTGGTGACCGTAGGAGCAGCGACCGGGCACTATGCCGGACCACTGCATAGCTATCTGCTGCGCATTCATGTGTCGGCACGGCAGGTGGTAGTCAACGGCAAGTTACTCTCGCAGCTCAACACTGCCGCGCCCGCAAATGGGCAGCAGGGATGGAGCGAAAGCAGCGACCGATTCGGCACGGTCGCCGTGGTGCGTATCACTGCAGGATCGACGAAGCCCGCCAGCATCACACTGCAATAAAAACAAGGGCGGCTGAATACCATGCCGCCCTTGATCAATTCGGTTTCCCGCGCAAGAGATCTGATAACCCTACAAAGTGTCTGGATTGGGCAGGATCACATCGCGCACAATCGCGTTCATCTCCGCACAGGCAGCGATAAATCCACGCAGCGTGCGCGCGGTTGAACCGAAGCTGTCAAACTCGTCCGGCGTCATGCCGTCCTCGTTGTAAGCGCGCACAAAATCGGGGAACTTGGCTAGCAGCGTGTCCACAATCTTGGGGGCCACCGGGGTGTGGATGCGGTCCACAATCTCGATGTCGCTCTTGTTGTAGCGCTTCTGCCAGCCACAAGGGGGCGAAATCACCACGTCGCCGCCAATGAACTCGCTCCAGTGCATGTGGTTGCGAAAGGCCGCCGAGAGCAGGCGCAGGCGATACCCGCGCTCCTGGAAGATCTGGTAGGCCTTCTTGAAGGCCGCCACGCCGGCCCATTCAAAGTAGCCGGGATCGACAGAGAGCTTCTGCTTGTCGTGCACAATCTTGAGCCAATCGTCCAAGCGGCCGGCCATGATGGTGCAAACCGGGCCCATGGTGCTGATGTCCAGCCCCTCGGCCTCGCGACGCTTCAAGCCGCGCTCTACAGCCTCTGCCACGGCAATGGCTTGGGGAACGGTGAAGCTGACGGTGGCGTTGATGCTCACGCCGCGATAGGTGGCCTCTTCCATGGCTGGAATACCGGCCTTGGTGGCGGCAATCTTCACAATCATGTTGGGCGCAAGCTGGTTGAAGTGGATGGCCTGATCCACCATGGCCTGGGTGTTGCGGTAGTTGCGGGGATCGGTCTGGATGGAGAGCCGGCCATTGTGGCCGTGGCTCTGCTCATAGATGGGCAAGAGCAGCTTGGAGGCGTTGGCGGAGATCTCCTCCACAATGCGCCAGGCAATCTGGTCCTCGTTGGCGGTGGGCATCTCCTCGAGCAGCTCGAGCATGCGGACGCGCCAGGTGGCCAGCTCCTGCTTGATGACGGAAACGGCGATGGAGGGGTTGCAGGTGGCGCCCACAGCGCCGTGTTCGATCGAGTATTTCAGCTCTTCGATGGCCGCGGAGTCGTTCCAGAGACAGGTTGGAGTGGTCTGGGTCATCTGGTGGAGCGGGCTTTTGAACTTGGTAGAAGCGAATGGAGCCATGGTACCTCCCGTAAGATGCACACGTGTGCAAGAGCAACGCTACCACCGCCGAATCTCTCCGGTCAAGCGGCGTTTCTGTCGGTCGAAAAAATTAGGACCTTAAAAATCAGACAGATACACGGCAGCAAAAAAATCTTTGGGCCCTGCCCTGAGGGAACGACGCCAAGCACAGCTCCTGCATGCAATGCCCGCACCGCAGGTGCTGCTAAGCATGGCACACACAGGCTTCGGGTGAAGGGTACAGCTTCACAGCAGTGGAAAAACTCGGTATTTCAGGCTGAAGCTACGAAAAACATGCCGGAGCCTGTTCCGTCTCTGCGAGCATTTCCTCGCGGCCCTACAGGGCGCGCTTCCGTTGGGTGGCTTCGTCCCTCGGGTTCCCGCAGCCCCTCGGCTGCGCTCCGGGCTGCGTCCACCCGGGTCTAGACTCTTGCCGCCCCGATGGGGCGTCTGGGGGCAGTTTGTTCGATCTCTGGTTTGTATCAGTGCACGGCTGGAGCCGAGCCCTGTTACTTCGTGCACCCGCCATCGGCCAGTTTTGCAAAAGGTTCCTTTGCCCGTCGCAGTAGGCACCTACCCGGCCCACTCACAGGCAGAGAATTGCTCTTTGCACAGGCCACGGCAATCCAATGCGCGCACTCCAAGGACGGCGCAAAGCGCGGCTGCCGCATGCAATGCGCCGCGCTGTAGACGCAATACAGGTTAGCCCCAGGTTTCAACCTGGGGAAAGAGGCACCTCTTGATTGCCCGGAGTGCCGTAGGCACGGCGCAAACGCCTTGGACACACGAAGGGTACGGGCTTCAGGTGAAGGATAAAGGCTCCACAGGCAGCGGAAGAAGGCCAAAAACGGGTTGTTTCGAAAGGAAGATTTGGCAGGGGCTAAAGCCCAGTCTCTTATTTTGTTTTATTTACGGCCCGGTTAGAGCCGTGCCCTTTTACAAAGCCTGGCTTGCAGGGAGTTTTTCCGCAGGCTGTAAAGCCCGTACATACCCCCCGAAACGCTCCCTGGGGCTTCAGCCGCGCAGGAAATCTCCTCAAGGCAATTTCTTTTGCTTGAGGGGAGTTGACAGGAATGGAGGGGCGGGTAGATGATTCTCTCGCAGATGCACACGTGTGCATTCCGCATCGTGCCATGAACCAACTTGCCCTTATCCTTCGTCCCTTTCCAGCCCCTTTTGAGCGGGCAACACACGTTTGCAATCCCCTGCCCGCACCGTACCTCCATCCCGCAGCAGGACAGAAAATTGCCAGGAGTCCCCGATGAGCCACTTGCTCGTACAACCTGAGGTCTTTGAAAACTCCACCCAGAGCTTCGGCTTTGAGCTGGTCAGCTTTGCCGTCCGCAAACTGGCTGCCAGCCAGTCCTACTCTGCCGAGACCGGCGACACCGAACTGGCCATTGTCGTCCTCGGCGGCCACTGCTCGGTGAAGAGCTCCGCTGGCGAATGGCTGAACTTTGGCGGCCGCGCCACGGTCTTCGATGGCCTGCCTTACACGCTCTACCTGCCCATCCACACCACGTTCACAGTCAGCACCGAGTCCAGCTGCGATCTCGCCTTCTGCCACGCCAAGGCCGAAGAGGTTTACCCCGCCAAGCTGGTCACGCCGGACGATGTGGGCGTGGAGCTGCGTGGCGGCGGCAATGCCTCCCGCCAGATCAACAGCATGGTGCCGCCCAAATTCGACGCCCATCGCCTTATCGTGGTGGAGGTCTACACGCCCGCGGGCAACTGGTCCAGCTGGCCCCCGCACAAGCACGACGTACACAACCCGCCCACCGAGATCGATCTGGAGGAGATTTACTACTTCCGCATCGAGCGCCCCGAGGGCTTTGCCATTCAGAAGGTCTACACTCCCACGCGCTCCATCGACGAGACCATTACCGTCCACGATGGCGAGCTGGTGCTGGTGCCCGAGGGCTACCATCCAGTGGCCGCGGCGCATGGCTACAACGTGTACTACCTGAACGTGCTGGCCGGCTCCGGACGCTCGCTGGCCGCCAGCGACGATCCCTACCACGCATGGGTGCGCGGCACATGGACCGAACTCGACCCCAGGGTTCCGGTTGTGAAGAGGTAACGATGACGACACGCAGACTCACCATGGCTCAGGCCCTGATCAACTTCCTCAACGTCCAGTATGTTGAGCGCGATGGCCAGCAAAACAAATTTTTCTCGGGTGTTCTCGGCATCTTTGGTCACGGCAATGTGGCCGGCATTGGCCAGGCCTTGCAGCAGAACCCCGAGCTGCCCTACTATCCGGTGCGCAACGAGCAGAGCGGCGTGCATCTGGCCGCGGCCTATGCCAAGGCGTCGAACCGCATGCGCGCCTTTGCCTGCACATCTTCGATCGGCCCGGGCGCGACGAACATGATTACCGGCGCGGCGCTGGCCACGGTGAATCGCCTGCCGGTGCTGCTCTTGCCCGGCGACATCTTTGCACGGCGCAACGTGGCTCCGGTGTTGCAACAGATTGAGTCGCCCGCGACGCAGGACATTGGCGTGAACGATTGCTTCAAGCCCGTCTCGCGCTACTGGGACCGCATCTATCGCCCGGAACAGTTGATCACCGCACTGCCTGAAGTGATGCGCGTGCTCACCTCGCCCTCCGATTGCGGCGCGGTCACGCTCGCTCTTCCGCAGGATGTGCAGACCGAGGCCTACGAGTATCCGGAGGAGCTCTTTCAGAAGCGTGTCTGGCTCATTCGTCGCGGCCAGCCGGATCTTCTCTCGTTGGAGCGCGCCATCGCGGCCATTCAGGCCGCCAGCCGCCCCATCGTGGTGTGCGGTGGCGGCGTGCTGATGAGCGAAGCTTCTGCAGCTCTGGATAACTTCGTCTCCGCCACCGGCATTCCGGTTACGGAGACGCAGGCAGGCAAGGGCGCGCTGCCCTGGGACCACGCGCAGGTGGTGGGCGCAATCGGAGCCACCGGTTCTGAAGCGGCCAACATCCTGGCTCGCGATGCGGACTTGGTCATTGGCATTGGCACGCGCTATGCCGACTTCACCTCCGCTTCCATGACCGCTTTTCAAAATCCAAAGGTGCGCTTCGTCAACATCAATACCGCGGAGTTTGATGCCTTCAAGGTGGGCGCAATTCCGGTCATCTCTGACGCGCGCGTCACGCTCGATCTGCTGACGGCAAAGCTCGCGGGCCAGCACGTCAGCGCCGACTATGCTTCTGAAGTTGCCACGCTCAAGACCGCATGGGATGCGGAGGTGGATCGCCTCTTCCACTTGAACAATCCCGGCAAACCAGCGCAGAGTGAGGTGATCGGGGCCATGTGGGATGCTAGCGGTCCACGCGACGTGCTGCTCTCCGCCGCCGGCTCGCACCCTGGCGACCTGCACAAACTGTGGCGCACGCGCACCCCCGGCGGCTACCACATGGAGTACGGCTACAGCTGCATGGGCTATGAGATTCCCGGAGCCATGGGCGCGCGCATTGCCGACCCTACACGCGAGATCTTTGTCTTCCTCGGCGATGGCACGTATCTGATGATGCCCTCTGAGATTGCAACCGCGGTGCAGGAAGGCATCAAGATCACGATCGTGCTGGTGGACAATCACGGCTTTGGATCGATCGGCAGCTTGAGCCGCTCGATTGGCTCGGAAGGCTTTGGTTGCAAGCTCCGTTATCGCAACGATGCGTCCGGCCAACTGGACGGCGAGAACGTGGGCATTGACTACGTGGCCAACGCCCGCAGTCTGGGCGCCGATGCCTGCAAGGTAACCACCATTGCCGAGCTCAAGCTGGCGCTTGAAAAGGCCAATGCTGGCACACGCACCTCGGTCATCCTCATTGAAACCGATCCGGCCGTTGGCGTACCTGGCTACGCGTCGTGGTGGGATGTAGCCGTAGCAGAAGTTTCCGAGATGGAGAGCGTGCGCCAGGCGCGCGCCCGTTACGTTGAGGCGCGCAAGCTTGAGCGCCACCACCTGTAAAGACATCCGCACAAGCGATGAGGTCCAGCTTCGTCCGCACCTCATCGCTTGCGCACAAGGAGAGAAGTTATGACACCGACAAGCATGGAAGAAACCAGCCGTTACTTTGCCGTTCCCGCAGAGGTCACCGCGGACGCCATCTCCGGCCTTGTGCCGCGCAAGCTCAAGTACTATGCCGGCGGCGTGTGGAAGGAATCGGCAACCGCGAAGTACATGGCTTGCTACGATCCATCGACCGGCGCAGTGATTGCACAGGCACCGCAGTGTACGGCAGCCGAGGTGGAAGAGGCCATTGCCGCGGCCGAGCGCGCCTATCCGGCATGGCGCGATACGCCTGTAACGAAGCGGGTGCAAGTGCTCTTCCGCATGAAGCAACTGCTGGAAGAGCATCTGGAGGAGCTGACCTATCTTTGCGCGCAAGAGAATGGCAAGAAGTGGGATGAGGCAGCGGGCGACGTGCTGAAGGCCATCGAAGTGGTGGAGTTTGCTTGCGGCGCGCCCCACCTGATGAAGGGCGAGTCGCTGATGAACGTCAGCACGGGCTATGACACGATCCAGTTCCGCGAGCCGATGGGCGTGTTTGCCGGCATTGCGCCGTGGAACTTCCCGGCCATGATTCCGCAGGGATGGATGGCGCCGCTGTGCATTGCAACGGGCAACACCATGGTGCTCAAGCTGGCCAGCGCCACGCCGCAATCGTCCATGCGCATCACCGAGCTGTGGAAGCAGGCGGGACTGCCCGACGGCGTGCTCAACGTGATTACGACGAGCCGCAACGAGGCCGAGATCTTCCTCCGCCATCCGGCCATCAAGGGCGTCTCCTTCGTGGGCTCCACCAGCGTGGGCCTGCACATCTATGCCACTGCAGCGGCGAACGGCAAGCGCGTGCAGGCGCTCACTGAAGCCAAGAACCACGCCCTCGTGCTCTCCGATGCGGTGATTGAACGTGCGGCGCAGGGCATTATCAACTCCTTCTGCGGCTGCGCCGGCGAGCGCTGCATGGCGCTGCCCGTTGTAGTTGTTGAGAACGCCGTGGCTGACCAACTGATTGAGGCTCTGCTGCGCTACGTAAGTGGGATCAAACTCGGCCTGGCCTACGACAAGCAGACGGGTCTGGGACCGGTGGTCAACGCCGGGCACAAGAAGTTCGTGCTCGACTGGATTGAAACCGCCATCAAGGAAGGCGCCAAGCTGATCCTCGACGGCCGCACTCCCCAGGTACCCGCGGAGTGCGTGGGCGGCTCCTTTGTCGGTCCCACCATCTTCGACCACGTGACCGAAGAGATGAGCTGCGGTCGCGAGGAGATCTTTGGACCGGTGCTCTGCATCAAGCGCGTGGACAACTTTGAAGAAGGTCTGGCGGTGATGAACGCCAATCCGTTCGCCAACGGCTCGGTGATCTACACCGAAAGCGGCTATTACGCACGCGAGTTTGCACGCCGCACCGATGGCGGCATGGTGGGCGTCAATGTGGGGATTCCGGTGCCGCTGGGCATCTTCGGATTCACGGGCCACAAGCAATCCTTCTTTGGCGATTTGCACTGCATGGGCCGCGACGGCGTGATCTTCTTCACCGAAACCAAGAACGTGACTACGACCTGGTTCACCAGCAAACCCATCCCGGCCAAGGTAAGCACCTGGGACGGGACCATGACTCGATAACAATAGACCACACACCCGCAACATAGCAGTTACAAATGTTTGTACGTCGCGGTGAGTCGGGAGGTCAGCCTCCTTCCGGCTCACCAGAAGAGGCAGGAGCACCCATGAGAAAGTTAATGGTTGGCAACGCGCCTTGTTCCTGGGGTCTACTTGAAAATCAGGACAAGAGCAAACAGATCCAGTTCGATCAGATGCTGGATGAATTGA
>Ga0181520_10012374_pt1 | contig 10976 bp, 9 predicted proteins | sample PEATcosm2014_Bin_29_FD_132451 | JGI IMG/M metagenome (GOLD analysis project Ga0181520, IMG submission 132451) | Peatland microbial communities from MTU Mesocosm Facility, Houghton, MI, USA - PEATcosm2014_Bin02_30_metaG | ecosystem: Environmental > Terrestrial > Soil > Wetlands > Peat | place...
AAGGCCTTCTCGTTGGGCGGTATCTCGGTGGCGAAGAGGATGGTGGAGGGTTTCGTCCAACCTGGCTTCAGAACGGCGGCCATAGATACCTCCTTACAGTGAGTTCAAATAGTCTCATGGGCAGAGCTGGATTTGCGGTGCTTAGCCGCACACCAAAAGGTGACCCAGCTCACCTTAGCGCGAATTGCCAGCGGCGTTTGCCGGCTGCGGCACTCCCTCACCCTCACTATAGGCGCGGGGGCCGAGCAAGTGGCGCTGCTGGTGAAGGAATTGTGTTCCTATTTCCCAATTCTGTCCAGCGATATAACGGTAACGCCGGAATAAAACGCATTATGTGATTTCAATCACAGCCCGGCCCACCCAAAACTGTTCTTCTGGACCGGAATCGTGGCCCTCGGGGCGGATTTCCTGGTGGCGGCGCGGCTGGCAAGTGAGCTCGCCGCGAAGGATTTTTTCAGCCGGAAGCAGCTTCATCCCCAAGGCGCCGAACAGGTTGGCACCCCAGGCTGCCGCGATTCTAGCAGTTTCTTGGCGGCGCATTTGCGCCGGGGAGGCCCCATGACGATGCAGCCGATGCAGAGCATTCCCGCACGAGGCGGGATCGACTACGACGAATCGCCGTTCCTCGCGATTTGGGAGATTACGCAGTCGTGCGACCTGGCCTGCAAGCACTGCCGCGCGGCGGCGCAGCCCATTGCGCATCCCGACGAGCTGACCCATGAAGAAGGCAAGGCACTGATCGACCAGATTGCCGATATGCACATTCCTATTTTTGTGTTTACCGGCGGCGACCCGCTGAAGCGCAAGGATCTTTTCGAGTTGATCCGCTATGCGGCCAGCAAGGATGTGCACGTTGCCGTGACTCCCAGCGCCACGCCGCTGCTGACCCGCGAGGCGATCTTCAAGATGAAGGAGGCCGGACTGGTGCGGCTGGGGATTTCGCTCGACGGCTCAACGCCTGAGATTCACGATGCGTTTCGCGGGCTGCCGGGAGCGTGGGCGCGGACGATTCAGGCGATTGAGTGGGCAAACGAGGCGGGCATCCCGATCCAGGTGCATACGACGGTGAGCCGGCACAACGTTCATGACCTCGACAACCTGTGCGATCTGTTCGAGAAGCTGGCGATCGTGATGTGGAATGTGTTCTTTCTGGTTCCCGTGGGACGTGGCCAGTTGGACGATCTTTTGAGCGGCGAGGAATTTGAGCAGGTGTTCGGCAAGATTTACGAGCTCTCGCGGCGGGCGAATTTCCAGATCAAGACGACAGAGGCGATGCACTATCGGCGCTACCTGCTGCAACACAATCTGGAAGAGAAGCGCATGGGGCATGGAGCTGGAAATGGATCGGGGAACGGGTCGGGACATCCGAATGGGCGTGGTTACGAGCCCGGCGTGCCCACGAGCGACGCCAAGACGCGCAACATGGGCTGGGCCACGCGGCGCGTGAACGACGGCAAAGGATTCATGTTCATCTCGCACATGGGCAATGTGTATCCCAGCGGATTCTTGCCGATTCATGCGGGCAATGTGCGCGAGACGCCGCTGGCCGAGATCTACCGCAACGCGCCAATCTTCAAGGCACTGCGCGACACCAGCCAGCTCAAAGGCAAATGCGGCGCCTGCGAGTTCAAAGAGATTTGCGGAGGGTCGCGGGCGCGGGCGTATGCGCTGACGGGCGATCCGCTGTCCCAGGAACTGTGCTGCATCTATCAGCCGAAGAACTGGGACGCGGAGCTGGACAGCCAGGCCGAAACGTTTCGACATGCGGCGGCGGAGACGCTGGTGACGCTGTAGAAGCCGGTCCTAGCCTTCAGCCTCGAAGTGCGGGAGCACAGGTTCCGGGGAATCCGTTTGGGGATTTCGAGGCATCAGTGCCCTTCGGCGTGGGCGTCTGCCTTGCCTTTGAAGCGGCTATCCCAAAAATCCCGCGTGCGTCAGCCCATCGTCCCCTATTCCCAGCGAAAGATCTTTGCCGAGAGTGCTGTAAATAGCAGGAAGAATACGATGAGCATTGCCACATCCGCAAGGTGGGCTGACCATGGATCGCCTACCCAAATGCCTTGCAGCAGGCTTACGGCGTAGTTCATCGGCGATAAGTGTGCCAGCAGGCGAAACGCAGGCGGGAATGATGCGACGGGCACAAACAATCCTGAGAGCCCGGCCATGGGGTACAACACCAGCGCTGCGACCGGTTGTGCGAATCGCGCCGTGGGAACAATGCTGGCGATGACAAAACCGATCGATAGAATGCTCCAGGTGCTGATTACCAACGCAACAGTGAAGGAGACAATCGGAGGGTGGACGCCGGGCGGAATGTAGCGCTTGCCGGCCAGAAACATCAGCAGCAATGACGCCGCGGTCAGCAGCAGCTTAACAAGGACGTGCGCACTCAGAATGGTTTGCGGCCGCAGCGGCGTGGCCCGCAGCCGCTTGAGGATGCCGCCCTCGCGGTAAATGGAAATGATGGTCACCAGTGAAAGCACTGCGCTGATGACGATCAGCATCGACGCCATAACCGGAAGGCCGACCCGCGCAAAATTGCTCATCGAAAGTGTCTGCGATCTTGAGGTCATGGCCCGGCCGACCACGACAAACACCAGCACGGGCACCACAATCGTCCCGATCGCCCCCAGCGGCTCGCGCAGGAAGATCTTGATCTCGATCCAGGTCAGTTTACCCAGTCCACGCAGCATCGTATCTCTTCCTACTCTCGAATGGAGCGCCCTGTCAGCTTGAGAAAGACGTCCTCAAGGTTAGGCAGAATGACACTGAAATCGGTCACTCGCACCCGATCCTCCGACAGGCAGTGAATCACTTCAGTCACCAGATCGCCGCGTCCGCAAATTGTAAATCGATTCCCGTTGCGTTCCACGCTTTCAACGCCTTGAATCATCTTGAAACGCTCCGCAGTGCCTGGATCGCTGACTTCAAGCACAACCGATCGCTCGGGACAATGGCGAAACACCAGGTTCGCGGGCGCATCGATGTCGATGATGCGCCCGTGCTCCATAATTGCTACGCGGTCGCAGAGCCTTTCCGCCTCTTCCATCAAATGCGTCGTCAGAAAGACCGTCTTTCCGCGTTCACGAATGCCGCGTACCAGATCCCAAATTGACCGGCGCGACTGCGGATCGAGGCCGGTGGTCAGCTCGTCAAGAAACACTACCTCCGGATCGTTGATGAGCGCCAGCACGATGAACAGCCGCTGCTTCTGGCCGCCGGAGAGATTCATGAACCAGGCGTTGCGCTTGTCTGTGAGGCCGAGCTGCTCCAGCAGCCGATCCCCATCGGCGGTCTTTTTCTGATAGAGCGTGGCCCAGAGGTCCACTGCTTCCCAGACCTTGATTCGCTTCTGCAACTGCGCCTGCTGCAGCTGCACGCCGATGCGGTTCTGAAGTTTGTAGACGTCGCGGAATGGGTCGAGCGCTAAAACCGCGATGGAGCCGCGATCGGGCTTGCGCAACCCCTCAAGGCACTCCATTGTGGTGGTTTTTCCGGCGCCGTTTGGCCCGATCAGGCCGAAGATCTCGCCTTCGTTCACCTCAAACGAGGCTTCTGCCACAGCGACCGTCTTGCCGTAGCTCTTGCGGACTCCGGACACTTGGATGACTGGGCGCATCTTGCCTGCGAAGGTTTACCTGGACTGATGCGCAGTGTATATCAATGGCTGCCGGCGTGGGCGTCTGCTTTGCCTTTGAAGCGGCTGTAGACGAAGACGACGTAGCCGACGGCTAGAGCCATGCCAACGAGCCACCAGGCGAGGCCGACGGCCAGAGTGTGCGGGCCGGAGATGGCGCGGGTGAGGGTGATGTCGTTGGCGGCGCGGGTCGAGTCGGGCAGGAGCACCGGATAGAGTCCCCAGCATGCGCCGGCCAGCATGAAGAACAAGTAGAGGCACGAGGCGAGGAAGGCTTTCAGAGGCTGGCGGTTGCGGTTCCAGAGCTGGATAGCGGCGAGCGAGGCGATGACGCCGACGGGAACGATGAATGTGACCGGATAATGGAAGTAATTGTCGAGGCTGGCGGGGCGCACGGCGATGGTGGCGAAGAGGCTGACAACGGTGAGCGCGACGAGGATGAGCCAGAGGGGTGAGACGACGTTGCGCGCGCGCTGCTCCAAGTCTCCAGAAACCTTGAGCGAGAGCCATAAGGCGCCGTGAAGGGTGAGCGCGACGAGGGCGACGAGGCCGCCGATGACGGTGTACCAATCGAGAATGCCGGGCAGGACGCCGGGCTGCCAGTTGGTCCAGAGAGGCAGGAAGAAATAGCCGTCGGCATTGAGCGGAACGCCGCGGAGCACGTTGGCCAGGGCCGCTCCGTAGAAGATGGTGAGCAGCGCGCTTGCGAAACCGAAGACGCCGTCAAGGAGCGCACGCCACACGCCGACATCGATGTGATTGCGCAGCTCAAGGCTTACGCCGCGCAGGATCAGCAGCCAGAGCACGATCATGAGCGGCAGATAGAAGCCGCTGAATGCCGAAGCGTAGAGCAGCGGAAAAGCGAAGTAGAGCGTGCCACCGCCGGCGAGCAGCCAGACTTCGTTGCCGTCCCACACGGGGCCGATGGAGGCCAGCGTGGCACTGCGCTCGGCCTCAGTGCGGACGAGGAACAGGTGCAGCACACCGACGCCGAGATCGAAGCCGTCGAGGACGACATAGCCGACGATCATTACGGCAACGAGCCAGAACCAGAGAAAACCCATCATGACGGAGGCCTCAGTTTCGAGTTCGCAGTTCGTAGTTCACAGTTTCAGTTCGTGCAGATCGAATGCAATTGGTCAATCTGCAGCAACGGATTCGGTGGCCGGTTGCTTTGGTTCCGGTCCGTGATCGATTTCGCGATAGATGAGCACGGTGAAGAGCAGGCCGAGTAGAGCGTAGAGGCCCATGAAGCCGATCAGGGTAAAGAGGCCGTTGCTGGCGGAGACGGTGCTCGAAAAGCCCTCGCTGGTGCGCATCAGTCCGTAGATGAGCCAGGGCTGGCGGCCCAGCTCGGCGGTCATCCAGCCAGCGGTGTTGGCGATGTAGGGCAGCGGAAAGCTGAGCAAGAGCGCCCATAACGCCCAGCGCGATGTGAAGAGACGCCCGCGCCAAAGCAGAAGTGCAGCGACCACCATGAGGAGAACGAACCAGGTCCCGAGACCAGCCATGATGTGGTAGGCGTAGAAGAGCAGCGGCAGCGCGGTCGGCCACTGGTCCTGCGGAAATTGGTCGAGGCCTTTCACTTCGGCTTTGGTGGTGCCGTAGATGAGGAAGCTGAGGACGTCGTTGACCACGATGGGATTGTCGATCTGGCCCGTTTCTTCGTTGGGCTGGCCCATGAGCACGATTCCGGCGCCGGTCTCGGTTCTGAAGAGTCCCTCCATTGCGGCGATGGCCGCGGGCTGGTATTGCGCGACGTATTTTCCGGCGAGGTCACCGGTGGGGAAGATGATGAGGATCGAGGAGATGACGCCGGCGATGACGCCGACTTTCAAGAAGATGCGTGCGTAGTCCTCGCGCCGGCCTTCGAGGAGGTAGAACGCGCCGACGGCGGCCATGACGAACGAGCCGGTGACGACTGCGCCAGTCATGTTGTGCATGTATTGCAGCAGGCCCCAGGGGTTCATGAGCAGTTGCCAGAAGCTGATGACTTCAAAGTGACCGTCGGGCATGCGGGTGTAGGAGACGGGATGCTGCATCCACGCGTCGGTGACGATGATGAAGAAACCGGAGATCCACGAACCCAGAAAGACCATGACCGCCGAGAACCAGTGCATCAGCTTGGAGATGCGCCTTTCGCCGTAGAGAAACAGGCCGAGAAACGCCGACTCGAGGAAGAAGCTGAAGACGCCCTCCATGGCGAGGGGCTGGCCGATGACGCCGCCGGAGAGGCGCGAGAATCGCGCCCAGTTGGTGCCGAATTCGAATTCCATGGGAATGCCGGTGACTACGCCGAAGACGAAGTTGATGGCGAAGATGCGGCCCCAGAAGCGTGCCGCGCGGTCCCATGTTTCACTGCCGGTGCGCAGGGCCACGGTTTTGAGCACCACGATGAGCAGGGCGAGGCCCATGGTGAGTTGCGGAAACAAATAGTGGAAGGTGATGGTGAAGGCGAAATGCAGCCGGTGGATGATTTCGGCGGTCATGCAAGGTCTCCTGCTGCGGGCGGGGCCGGATGACGGACGAGCGAGGCACCCGGGGATCAGGATCGAGGAATGAATAGTGGCAAAGCCGACGCAGTTTTTCGGCGCCGGGGAAAAGCGGATTCGAACTCCGCCCCGATTCTAACTCTTGTCACGGCGTAAATCACTTGCTGGGGACGGGGCGCGGCTGGGTTCTAGACTTAGTGCGGAGATCCCGATGGGGCCGTTCGTTTTTTCCTGGCGGGCGCGTGTGCCGCAAATTGCTGTAAAGATGGGGTGAGGCGAAAAGAATGCGGATTGCAATCGTCGGCGGAGGGATTGCCGGGCTGGCGGCGGCCTACGAGCTCGAAAAGGCGCGCGCGGCGGGAGCGCAAGTCGACTACGCGCTGTTTGAGGAGCGGGCGCGGCTGGGCGGGTCGCTGGCGTCGGAGATTGTGGATGGGGCGGTGCTGGAGCGCGGGCCGGATTCATTTTTGACTGAGAAGCCGGCTGCAGCCGAGCTTTGCCGCGAGCTGGGGCTTGGCGGCGAGCTGCTGCCCTCGAACGATGCGGCGCGCAAGACATATATTGTGGTGCGCAACCGGCTGGTGGCGCTGCCCGATGGGCTGATGTTCCTGGTTCCGACGAAGTTGATTCCGACGGCGCTGACGCGGCTGTTTGGATTGCGCACAAAAGTACGCATGGGGCTTGAACTGTTGCGCGGATCGCGGCCGAGCGGCGGCGACGAGTCGGTGGCGGCGCTGGTGAGGCGGCATTTTGGCCAGGAAGCGGTGGACCGGCTGGCCGATCCGCTGCTAAGCGGGATTTATGGCGGTGACGCCGAGCAATTGAGCGCGCAAACCGTGCTGCCGAGGCTGGTGGAGATGGAGACGAAGTACGGCTCGCTGACGCGTGGAATGCTGGCGGCGCATAAGCGGATGAGAGATGCGGCGAAGAGCTCGACTGGGCCGAAGCGCGAAATGCCGGCCATTTTTACGGCATTGCGCGGAGGCATGAGCCAGTTGGTGGATGCGATCGTGGCGCGACTCGATGCGGCGAGTTTGCGCACGGGGACGCTGGTGAGTGCGATTCGGAGGGTGACGGCCGGTGGTTGGAGCGTGGAGGCGGGCGGGGCGACAGAGATTTTCGACGCGCTGATTATGGCAGCGCCTGCGTGGGCGGCGGGGGAGCTGCTGGGGCCGGTCGATGCGGCGCTCGGCAGCGAGCTTGGCGGCATTCCGTACTCGTCATCGATCACGTTGAACTTGGTCTACGACGAAAAGAAGATTGGCCAACTGCCGGAGGGGTTCGGATTTCTGGTTCCAGCGGTGGAGGGCCGCGCAATGCTGGCGTGCACCTTTGTGCACCGCAAGTTTCTGGGGCGCACGCCGCCGGGGAAGGCCGTTTTCCGCGCGTTTCTGGGCGGCATGAATCGCGAGGCGCTGCTGGCGGAGAGCGATGAGGCTCTGGTCGAGACGGTGCGGCGCGAGATGGCTGCGATTCTGGGAGCGAAGACGTTCAGCGCAGACGTCGAGCCCGAGCATGCGCAGGTTTCGCGTTGGCGGCGGGCGATGGCGCAGTATGCCGTGGGCCATAAGGAACGCATGCTGCGGACTGCGGCGAGAGTGGCCGAGTTGCCGGGGCTTCGGCTGGTGGGGAATGCGTACGATGGGATCGGCGTTCCTGACTGCATCCGGTTGGGGCGGCAAGCGGCGCGGGAGCTGGTGGGGACGGGCGCAAAGATGAGTCCCGCAAAGATCTAAGTTCTTGGCCGATCCGAATCTGTGGTATCCCAGGTCCCCAAATGCGAGGGACCTGGGGCACCCACTGTTCGTGGAGGGTTAGGCGGTTAAAGGCTTCGATTTCGACCCATCTTTGGCGCCCGTATACTCGACTGAGAAGATGACGATCCACACGGACACATTTCTGGCGACGATTCTCAAGTCGACTCGCGCGACATTGGCGGCGGCGAAGGCGGAAGTGCCCGTCGGCGAACTTGAGCGGCGCGCTGCCGAGCATCGCCCGCGCGGATGGGCTGCCGCATTGCGCCAGCGCGCCGCAACGGGACCGGCCGTGATCGCCGAGATTAAGAAAGCATCGCCGTCGAAGGGAGTGATTCGCGCAGCGTTCGACCCGGCGTGGCTGGCGAGGCGGTATCGGGCCGGAGGAGCGGCGGCGCTCTCGGTGCTCACGGACGAGCCGTACTTTCAGGGCAGCCTGCGCAACCTGGAGATGGCGTCGAGTGCAGCGCCGCTCCCTTGCCTGCGCAAGGACTTCATCGTCGATGAGTACCAGATTGTTGAGGCACGCGCGCATCGGGCAGACGCAATTCTGCTGATTGCCGCGGCGCTGAGCGATTCCGAGTTGAAACGACTGGCCCAGGCCGCGCGGTCGCTTGCGCTCGACGTGCTTGTGGAAGTGCACACTGCGGAAGAGCTGGAGGGCGTGCTCGGCGCGCTGGGCGAGACGGGCGCGGACGCGATCGGCGTGAACAATCGCGACCTGAAGACGTTTGACGTGAGCGCGGAGACTTCGATAGCGCTGGCCGGGCGGATTCCGGCAAGCGTCGTGCGCGTCACGGAGAGCGGCATTGCCACGCGAGACGACATTGTCCGCCTGCGCAAAGCGGGCTTTGATGCATTTCTCATTGGCGAGAGCCTGATGCGCCAGCCCGACCCTGGCGAGGCGCTGGCTGCGTTGCTGAAGAGCGCTGCGGGCAAGCCATGAGCCTCTGGATCAAAATCTGCGCCAACACGTCGCTTGATGACGCGATGATTGCCGCGGAGGCCGGTGCGGATGCAGTGGGATTCGTGTTTGCGCCCAGCCCGAGGCGAGTGACGGCAGAGCAAGCGGCGGTCATTGTGCCGCGGCTGCCAGCGGAGATTGAGAAGATCGGCGTGTTTGTGGATGCTACGTTCGATCAGATTGTTGCGACGGCCGCAGCGGCTGGGCTATCCGGCGTGCAACTGCACTGGGACGCTCCGGCTGAGTTGACGTCGGCGCTGCGTGCGAGGCTCGGGCCGAAGCTGCGCATCTTGCGTGTAATTCACTTTGATGCGGCGATGGTGGAGAGCCGGGCGGCGCTTGCTTTCGATCCGAATGTCGATGCGATTCTGGTCGATTCGAGAACTGCATCAGCGGTAGGCGGGACGGGAAAGAGCTACGACTGGGCTGCGGCGCGACAGTTGCTGTTTGAAAGAGCGGAGGGACTAAAGCTGGTTTCAGCCGGCGGGTTGACGCCGGAAAAAGTTGCCGAGGCGATTGCGACGCTGCGCCCGTGGGGCGTGGATGTGGTGAGCGGCGTGGAAGCCGCGCCAGGGCGGAAGGATGCGGCCAAGGTGAAGGCATTTATCGGGAATGCGCGCGCGGCCGCATTGAAGCGCTGAACCGACGATTTGTGTTCCTAGTACACTAAATAGTTCCCCGTTTCTCTTGGGCGATCAGGCAGGAGTTCGTCATGGCGTCGATTATTGTTCCGGCAAATCCGAGCGATGCGCGAGCGGGGCGATTCGGTGTGTACGGCGGCCGGTATGTGCCCGAGACGCTGGTTGCGGCGCTGGATGAGCTGGAGCACGCGTACGAAGAAGCCAAGGCGGACGCAGCTTTTCAGGCGGAGCTGAGTTCCCTGCTTGCGGACTACGCTGGGCGGCCTACGCCGCTCTACTTCGCCAAACGGCTGACGGAGCAACTGGGCGGGGCGAAGATCTATTTGAAGCGCGAAGACCTGCTGCACACGGGCGCGCACAAGATCAACAACGCGCTGGGGCAGGGGCTGCTGGCGAAGCGCATGGGAAAGAAACGCGTGATTGCCGAGACCGGCGCGGGGCAGCATGGAGTGGCCACGGCGACGGTGTGTGCGCTGCTGGGCCTGGAGTGCGTGGTCTACATGGGCGACGTGGACATGGAGCGCCAGGAGCTGAACGTGAAACGCATGCGCCTGCTGGGCGCGGAGGTGCGCGGGGTTTCGTCGGGCTCGAAGACGCTGAAGGACGCGATCAGCGAGGCGATGCGGGACTGGGTGACCAATGTGCGGACTACTTACTATTTGCTGGGCTCGGCGCTGGGCGCGCATCCGTATCCGACCATGGTGCGCGACTTTCATCGCGTGATCAGCAAGGAATTGAAGCAGCAGATCGTTGAGAAGGAGGGCCGGCTGCCGACCGCGGTGATCGCCTGCGTGGGCGGAGGGTCGAACGCGATCGGCGCGTTCTATGAATTCATTCCCGAGCGGCAGGTCCGTCTGATCGGCGTGGAAGCGGGTGGGCGCGGCCCCGCGCTGGGCGAGCACGCGGCGCGATTCCAGGGCGGTGCGCCGGGAGTGCTGCAAGGGACGTTTTCTTATGTGCTGCAGGATGAGGATGGGCAGATTGCGCTGACACATTCGGTTTCGGCGGGGCTGGATTATGCGTCGATTGGGCCCGAGCACGCTGCGCTGCACGACTCGGGCCGGGCGGAGTACGTCTCGTGCGATGACGCGGCGGCGCTGGATGCGGTGGTGAGGCTGGCGCGAACGGAAGGCATTCTGCCGGCGCTCGAAAGCGCGCACGCAGTGGCCGAGGCCATTCGCATTGCTCCGACGCTGGCGGCAAGTGACATACTGGTGGTGAACCTCTCTGGACGCGGCGATAAGGATATGGGGATTCTGGCGCGCGAGTTGAAGTTGTAGCTGGCGGATCATAGAGGTTTGGAGCAGTGTCCCTCAGGGGCTAAAGCCCACACAGTTTTTCAGGCTTTATCGGCACGACTGAAGTCGTGCCCTGACACTTCGTGCTTTTTGGGAGCAGATTTTCCGTGTACCGCGAAGTTTTGCCGAGATACAAATCTGAAATGTTTTGGTGAAGTTCGAGCACAGTTGATATGCCGATCCGATTCGA
>Ga0181520_10012376_pt1 | contig 10976 bp, 9 predicted proteins | sample PEATcosm2014_Bin_29_FD_132451 | JGI IMG/M metagenome (GOLD analysis project Ga0181520, IMG submission 132451) | Peatland microbial communities from MTU Mesocosm Facility, Houghton, MI, USA - PEATcosm2014_Bin02_30_metaG | ecosystem: Environmental > Terrestrial > Soil > Wetlands > Peat | place...
ATAAGTTGTTCCTGACCAGAGAGGTTCGTCAGCGTTTCGGGTTCATGCACTCTTCGATGGCCTGCTTCCAGTGCGTTCCCCTCTGGCGGTCGGCTGCACCCATTCCATTTACGCCGTCGTTGGCTGTGGGTGAGAGAGCAGACCGCGCGCAGGTGACCACGACGGTGGTGCGGGATGGGTCGATGCTGGTCAGTCTGACGTCGATCACGCTCAGCAGCAGGCCGGGGATGACCGAAACATATTGCATCCTGCCGGCGGCGAGATCGAAGACGGCGGCGACCCGGATACCGGTGTGCGCGCCGTGCCGGACAGTGAAGACGGCTCCTTCGATGTCACGAGCGGGCTGACCCGGGACCGTTTGCGGATAGATAAGCTGCGGGTCCCAGTGCTTGCCGGCCCCGCAGCGCTCGCCGTCCGGACCGAAGAGCGGGGCAGCACGGGCGAGCGGTGCGGCGAGTTCAAAACGGAAGGTGTTGTTGACGTGCGCGAACTGAGGCGGGGTATTCATCGAATTCACCGTTGGTGGAGCGGCGACGAGCGGGATAGCCATTGCGAGCGCGAGCAGGGACGGGATCATCGGCTTGCCATTCATGAATGGGCTTTTGTTTTGCGTTCGTGGAGGTGGTGGCTATCGGTCGCACGCAGAGTGAGTCCATAGATTTTGTTGAACCTTCCGATCTCCTTCAGGGTGCGGGCGGAGAACGGGGCTTTGCCTTCGAAGGCGTGAAGGACAATGCCTTCGAGGAGATCGCCGAGGGTCATGTCCTTCATTTCCGCTACGGCTTTGAGGACTTTGAGGAGCCGCTTTTCGAGGCGCACGCCGGTTTGCACGCGCTCGACTGCGACGGGTTGGGATTTGTGCTCGTACTTCATAATACCAAGGTACCACGGTACACCAGCAGGCGGGAAGTCCGGGCGGGGAAATGCTGTTGTGCAGAAAACTCCGAATTAAACGAAAACGGCAAAGGGACCGCCGTTGTGGCGATCCCTCTGTAATTCACGCGCCAGGTTCGGACGCAAAGAGCCGAAGTTACCTCTTTTTCAGGTCGTCGTAGAGCTGGTTAACCCAGAGAGTGCCGAGACCGGTGGTGTAATCCCAGCCCGGGGTTGCGCAGTAGAGGCCGTTGCAGCCGGTGAGGATGTCGTGGAAGCCGCCGTTCGGATAGCTGCCTACGGCACCGGTTCCGTCATAGAGACCGTAGTAGGTGAGTGAGGCAAAGCCCAGTTTCGGGTTCGCGGAGATCATACGCGCCCAGACGCCGAGGGCGAGAGGAGAGGAGAGGCTGGTGCCGCCTACGCCTTCCCACGCGCCATTGACATAGACATTTGCGCCGGACTCCGGATCGGCGTCCATGGAGATATCGGGAATACCTTTATCGCCGAGTTCGGAGCTGGGGATGTTAGCCGCCGTCTGCCAGAAGGGAGAATACTCAAACTGACTGATGCCGCCGCCACCTGCGTACCATGCGGTTTCGATATCGTAGTTGCCGTCGGAGTCAGTAAGAACGGTGGTACCGCCAACTCCCGTCACATACTGCGAAGAAGCCGGATAGTTGACCATGGGAACTCCGGCGGGAACGCCATTCTCACCTACTTCAGCGGGGCAGAACGAGCCGGTATCGCCGGTGGAGGCGAAGAAGCTCTGACCCTGCGCGGCGGCTTCGGCGAAGGATTCATCGTCGACCAGCATGGAACCGTCGATGTAGGGGAAGACTTCGCATTCACCGAGCGAAGCGCTGCCGGCTTTTGCTTTATCGTCGGTGGCCCAGCGGCTGATTTCGAGCGCGAGGTCGGAGTCGGTGAGAGAGGTGGTGTCGTAGATATAGAGGTGCTTCACGAGCCCGCCCGCCATACCTGTGGAGTACTGGGTGTCGAGATCCCATTCATCGGCGCCGGAGGTGTCAGTGCTGGCGATGCCCACGGGCACAACGGTGACCGGGAAGGAGGGAAATCCCCAGCTTTTTTCCGCTGCTTTGAAGTCGCTCAGAACACCGCTCAGGTCGCCTTCGGCCATGATAGCGATGGTGGCTTTGGAGGCGGCGGGGACGCCGTTGGCGGAGTAGATCTGCCAGAAATTTTGTGGCGTATAGCTGATGAGATACTGCGGGGCGCTAACGGTGGACTGCTTGACGAGCATGGGTTTCATCTGGCCGATGGTATTGAGGCCGAGCACCGCGGCGACAATATTGCCGAGCGACGCGGGTACCTGCGCGGGGGCGGTGTTGCCGTAGACGATGTTGCCGAACTGCGCGAATTGCTCGATGGGAGTGTTGAAGGCGGCGGACGCCTGAGCGACGGTGCCGTCGGCGCTGATGAGCAGATTATTCGGCTCAACAGTTACATTTTCGAAGCCCTGGCTCTGGAGATAGCTGACGACCTGCTGTACCTGCGCGTTGGCGGGGGCATAAGTCGCAGCAAATTGCGCGGGCGTGAGGCTCTGACCATAGAGAGCATTGTTGGGATTGTTGATGTTCTGGATATAGGTATTGAGGGCAGCCTGATTCTGCAGTTTGAGCGCTACGCGGACGGTGATGGCCTGACTTGTGGGAGCCGGGCCGTAGTCGGCGGCGGAAGCGAGTTGAGAAACTGAGATACCCTGAGTGGCGGTGCTGGTCCATACGGTTTGTGCGTTCATGGTTATGGCGGAGGTGGTGGCGAGGGCGGCGGCTAAAAGCGAGGCCGCAAGGAATTTGGAGTATTGCATAGCGTTTGGTCTCCTCATAAATGGTCTGAATTACGTTGGCCGGACATATGCAAAATGCGTCGAGGATAAAGGTTGGTTGTCCTTCGTGAGGAAAATTCAGCGGTAAATTTGCGAGCAACGAGCGAGAAATGCGGAAGTGGGAATTTTTGCGATGGGGGACAAGCAGAAATTGCGCGAACCCGGAAAGAATTCCCTGTTTTTGCGACGGTAAGATTTATCCAACGATGCTATGTTTGCGGTTAGCCACGGCATGAAGTATTCGGTTACATCTGGCGGCCGCACACACGGTTTTCGCGATTTGAAGACTTTGCTGGCCAAGGCGACGCCGGCGCGATCCGGCGATGCGCTGGCCGGGATCGCTGCGGAGAACGAGGAGGAGCGCGCATTGGCGCGTATGGCTCTGGCAGAGGTTCCGCTGACTCAGTTCCTGGAAGAGCTCCTCATTCCCTACGAGCGGGATGACGTGACGCGTCTGATCGTCGACTCCCACGACGTACAGGCGTTCGCGGCGGTCCGGGGGTTAACGGTCGGCGAGTTTCGCGAGTGGCTGCTGGACCCGCAGACGGATACGGAGGTGCTGGCGAAGACCGCTCCCGGCATCACACCGGAGATGGCGGCGGCGGTGTCGAAGCTGATGCGGAACCAGGACCTGATACTGGCGGCGCAGAAGTGCCGGGTGGTGACCAGGTTCAGAAACACTCTGGGATTGCCGGGGCGATTGTCTGTGCGACTCCAGCCGAACCACCCCACGGACGATGTGCGGGGAATTGCGGCATCGATGCTGGAGGGTTTGCTTTACGGCTGCGGCGATGCGGTGATCGGCGTGAATCCGGCATCGGACAGTTTGCAGGCCGTGGTGCGGCTGCTGGAGATGATGAACGCCTTCCGCGAGCGTTGCGAGGCGCCGACCCAGACATGTGTGCTCGCGCATGTTACAAATACGCTGCGCGCGATGGAGGGCGGTGCTCCGGTGGACCTGGTGTTCCAGTCGATTGGGGGGACGGAGGGCACGAATCGCAGTTTCGGTGTTTCTCTCGGGCTGCTGGAGGAGGCGCGGGCAGCGGCTTTGGCGCTTCGACGGGGGACGGTTGGCGACAACGTGATGTACTTCGAAACGGGGCAGGGAAGTTCGTTATCGGCCGGAGCGCATGAGGGGGTCGATCAGCAGACGTGCGAGGCGCGCGCTTATGCCGTGGCTCGGCACTTCAAGCCGCTGCTGGTGAATACGGTGGTGGGTTTTATTGGCCCGGAGTATTTGTACGATGGGAAGCAGATCATTCGTGCCGGGCTGGAGGATCACTTTTGCGGTAAGCTGCTCGGCCTGCCGATGGGGTGCGACGTGTGTTACACGAATCACGCAGAGGCCGATCAGAACGATATGGACACGCTGCTGACGCTGCTGGCCGTGGCCGGCGTGAACTTTGTGATGGGGGTACCCGGCGCCGACGACGTGATGCTGAATTACCAGAGCACCTCGTTTCACGACACCCTCTATGCGCGCAGCGCACTCGGGCTGAGGCGCGCGCCGGAGTTCGAGGCGTGGCTGGAGCGGATGGGGATCGCGGATGCGCATGGGAATTTGCTGGGGACGGCGGCGGAGGTGAAACTACTTCCGGGAGCGAGCGAGTGGCTGGGTTAGAAGAATCGCCGGACACAGCCGGGCCGCGGGCAAGGCGCGCATCGGATGTGTGGACGCAGCTCAGACGATACACTCCGGCGCGCATTGGATTGGGTCGCGCGGGCAGCAGCGTGCCAACGGGATCCTCGCTGGAGTTCGAGCTGGCGCATGCGCGGGCGAGAGATGCGGTGCACGCGGTGTTCGATGCGGATTTGCTGGCGGGTGAATTGCGCAGGAGCGGGTTTGGCGAGGCGGTCGTCGTAACGAGCCAGGCGCGGAATCGCACGGAATATCTGCTGCGGCCGGACCTGGGGCGAATTCTCAGTGCGGAGAGCCGCGCAGCGGTCAGGGCGCTGGCCGGGCGAGGCAATGCACTCGGGATGGCCGTGATGGTGGCGGATGGGCTGTCGGCCGTGGCCCCGGTGCGTCACGCGGTTCCGCTCCTGCGCGAGGTATTTAGCAGTGAGGGCGGGTTGCCGGAGACATTCAGGAAAAACGTAACAGTGGTGATAGCAAATCAGGCGCGGGTGGCGCTGGGCGATGAAACCGGCGAGATTCTGGGCGCGGAGGTTGTCGTTGTGCTGATTGGAGAGCGTCCGGGGCTGAGTTCGCCGGATAGTTTAGGCGTGTATCTGACGTGGGCGCCTCGGGCCGGGCGGACTGATGCGGAACGGAATTGCATCTCCAACATACGGCCGGAGGGACTGTCTTATGGGGACGCGGCGAAGCGGCTGGTCTATTTGCTCGCGGAGGCGCGTCGGCTGAAGCTGAGCGGGGTGGGGCTGAAAGATGACAGCGAGGGAATTTTGCTCCACCAGTCACGGAAACGCGAGCGGGGTATCGAATAATGGATGGCTCCTTCGAACGGATTTTCTACGCTGACTCGCGCGGCCTGAGAATCGCGGCGAGAGAATCACAGGACATCGCCTTTCGTCCGATTGGGATTGGGTGGGCTCCACAGCCGGATCAATGGGCCTTGTGGCCCGGAGACTGGATCGGTCTTCGGAAAGGGCAAGCGGGTCATGCGATTTAGGGCTGTCGCGCCGGGCGCGGAGCGGCAGATGTCGAAGGTTTGGCCGGGCGGATAAGCGCCGACAACGAGAAAGTCCGGCGATGCCGACAGGCGGCAATGGCCGGTACCGGTAGGCAAGACGGCGACATCCCCGGCATTCACCGTGACTTCATGGCCATTCTCGCCGCCGAGCATCAGCCGCGCAGAGCCCGTGACGAAGCCCAGCACTTCGTGCGCGGTGGAGTGGTAATGGTGAAAATCGTAAACGCCGTTACGCCACTGCGGCGGCCATCCATTGCGCGTGAAGACCGCCTCGAACCCCGATGCCGGATCATCGCCTCCGCCGCGGAGCGCGGCCCGATAGAGAAGCACAGGCAGATGCTCGTTGTTCGGCATCCAGCCATTGCGCGAGAGGCGAACAATCCGCGGATCTTTCGCGCCAGCCCCGCGACCGGAAATTGCTCCCTGGGAAGCGACCGCAGCGAACGCGGGTGAGAGGCCAAGGGCAGTTAGCAGTTGGCTGAAACGGCGGCGGCTCAGATCCATGAACTTTTTGATGTGATGAGTGAGTGCCGGGATGCGGGACGTGCCTGGGGTAACCCCTATGATCCCGAAGCTTTTCATCGGCATGCCGTCATCAAATGCGTGGGAAGGCTCCTGGCGCGATTCTGGGAGGCAATTGCAGCCTAAAATAGTGAGTGATATGGCAATTCGACTGATTCGCTCCTTTCTGCCAGCAGTGGTGTTTTTAGCGGCCGCGACAGCGGCGTGGGCCGACGCGGCTCGGTTTGATCTGGCCGGACCCAGACTCGAAGTAAAGGTCACACGCTCTGGGACGACACTGCCGATTTCCGAGGTGCCGAACCTCGCGGTGGGCGACAGGGTGTGGATCAAAGCCGATCTGCCGGAGGGCCAGGGGGCACACTACCTGATGGTGGCGGCGTTTCTGCGTGGCTCCACGAATCCGCCGCCGGAGAACTGGTTTTTCCGCCAGGAGACATGGAACCACAAGAGCGAAGACGCGGGGCTGACGGTGACCGTGCCTGAGGGCGCGCAGCAGATCGTGATTTTTCTTGCACCCGAGACAGGCGGCGATTTTCATACGCTGGTGGGGGCAGTGCGGGGAAAGCCTGGGTCATTTGTGCGGGCATCGCAGGATCTGAATCAGGCGATGCTGGACCGTTCGCGGCTGGATACCTATCTGGGGGCGGTGAGCGCGATCAACGCAAACGATCCTTCAAAGCTGAACGATGCGGCGCCGTTATTGGCGCGCAGTCTGGGAATGAAGATCGACGACAAGTGTCTAGATCGGATGCCGGACTTGCAGGCCTCATGCCTGACACAGGGGCAAGAGGCGATGATTCTGAACGATGGGCACAGCGAGTCAATCGTCGAAGCACTGACTGCGGGGCCGGCGGGCGATCTGGCGATGCAGTTGAGCTTCACACCCCAGGCGAACTATGGGTTCTACAGCCCGTATGTCGGCTCGGTGATGGACATCGCGCGAATCCTCGACACATTTCACAGCGCGCAGTACCAGTACATTCCGGCGCTGCCGACGCAGCAGGGGGACAAACTGGCGCTGATGCTGAATACACCGCCCTCATTTCACAATCCGAAGTCGGTGCTGGTGACGGCGCTGCCGGCGGTCGAATCGGCGCAACCTCCGCCGCTGCATCCGGTGGATTCAAAGCAGAACTACTGCGCAGAGAGGAATTCGCTGGTGCTGGCGGTGGATGGTGCGCCGCTGGTCTTCTCGACTGGCTATGCGCACCAGATGACGCTGCGGCTGAAGACGAAGGATGGAAAGAGCATCGATGAGGTCGTGAAACCGGAGGCTGAAAAGGGCGGCCTCGAGCTCGAAGCGAAGGACCTGAGCGCCAGCGACTTCGGCAACGCCATCGACGCATCGCTGCATGGCTACTGGGGATTCGAAAAGTATGACGGGCCGACGTTTCGGCTGGAGAACACTCACGCGCAGCATTGGGAGCTGTCCTCGGCGGATCGCGAGGCGCTGATTGTGGGGCGCGAGGACACAATTCATCTGTCGACCGACGACGCCAGTTGCGTGGACACGATTCTGCTTAAGGATTCAGCCGGCAAAGAATTAAAGGCGGACTGGAAGGCGACGAGGCCCGATCAGGTTGAAGTGAAACTGCCGCTCAGGGAGACAAGCCCGGGAGAGCTTCAATTGGAGGTCAAGCAATACGGCACGGTGACCGCTCAGACGATTCCGCTGCGAGCGTATGCCGAGGCTGGGCATCTGGACAGTTTTAGTCTGCACGCGGGGGATGCCGAGGGTGTGCTGAAGGGCAGCACACTGGAATATGTGGCAACGCTCACCGTCAACGGCGTTACGTTTACGCCGGGGAAGGTGAACTCGACCATGGGCAGCGAGGAGCTGCCGATGATCGCGAAAGACGCGAAGGGCGCGGGGAAGCTGAAGCAGGGCGAATCCGGCAAAGCACAAGTGACGCTGACGGACGGGCGCACGATGGCGGTGAATGTCGTGGTGGGAGCGCCGCGGCCGGGAGTGGAGCTGATCGGAAAGAGCGTTCAGCCCTCGGCTTCGAGCGCGGAAAGCAATATTCAGCTTGCGAACCAGGATGAGCTGCCGCAGGATGCGAAGCTGACGTTTTCGGTGCGGGCGCAGTCGCCGGCGGTGTTCCGGCGCGGAGAGCAGATTGAAGTGGCGACCGAAGACGAGGCATTTTCAACGAATCTGAGCCTGGACAACGGCGGCATGACGCTGGAAAACACGAGGGTGGCACTGGCCACACTCGATCCGGCAAGGGCCTTTGGCGGGTCGGCCTTCGGGCCGCTGAAGTTTCGGGTAGTCGATAACGGCACGGCAGGCGACTGGCAGTCGCTGGCCACGCTGGTGCGTTTGCCGGAACTGCGCGACCTGAAGTGCCCGGCGGGTCCCGATGAGCAGTGCCGGCTGAGCGGATCGAATCTTTTTCTGGTGGATTCGGTAGCCAGCGACCGGCAGTTCGATCACCCGGTTGAGGTGCCGGATGGATTTCCAGGGTATGTGTTGCCGGTGCCTCATCCGGAGGGCGGCGAGCTTTATCTGAAGCTGCGCGACGATCCCTCAGCGATCAATCAGGTGAGGCTGGCGGCGGAAAAGCTGCCTCCGCCGCCGGGCGAGACACAGCGCCATGCCACGCGCGCCGCTTATCACGAGGGCGAATCGGCGCCGCTGCCGGGCGCATCAGGCCAGTCAGGGCAAGCATTGCCGCCAGCGCCGGAAACCGATCCAACCAGTGGGTCCAAACCCGCGACCCAGCCGTCCACAACCCAGCAGCCGGCGCAACCAGGCAGTCAACCGCAAAGCGCCATGGGACAGGCCGCGCCAGGCTCGCAGGGGGCGATGCCCACAACCCAGCTGGGCAGCCCTGAGCGGCCGTAGCGTGAACCCTGGAGCGGAACGCATCTGACGTACCAGGGCGCCGATAATGGTTGCGATCGTACGGCCGGAGGGAAATCCATGACGCGATGGGGCGGGTTCTGTTTGGTTCTTATGTGCTGCGGTGGAAGCGCTCTTGCGCAGAAGCCGCTCGACGTTCCCGCGGTCGCTGGACAGCCGGGTGCGTCGCAGTCGGGTCCGATCACGCTCGATGTGGTGGTGACGGATAAGGGTGGGCATCCTGTTGAGGGATTGAAGCAGGAGGATTTCGCGTTGCTGGACGACCGGCAGCCGGCGGCGATCCGCTCGTTGGAGGCGCACGAAGCCCGGACCTCCCACGATGACGCGCAGGCGCTCTTTCTGCTCATCGACGATGTCAATGCGAATTTCAATTCGGTCAGCATTGTGCGCACGCAGATCGAGAACTTTCTGCATGCTAATGGCGGACACTTGCCGCTGCCGACGGCGATTTTCCTGCTCACTGACACCGGCCTGAGTCAGGTCACCTCGGTGTCCAGCGATGGCAATGCGCTGGTCGATACGCTGCACAAGAGCCAGGGACAGTTGCATAGTCTGCCGCGGGGCGGATTTTACGGCGCCGAGGAGCGGCTGGGAGTTTCGCTGCGGGGAATCTCGGGGCTGGTCGCTCATATTGGGCCGGCACCGGGCAGAAAGCTGGTTGTTTGGATCGGGCCTGGCTGGCCCATTTTCGATAGTCCTGGCATCGAGGTTAGTTCGCAGCAGCAGGGCAAGTTTTTCAGCACGATCGTGGGACTGTCGAGCGCGCTTGAACAAGGCGATATCAGGCTGTACGCTGTGGATCCGCTGGGCACCGCCGATGCCGCCAGCGCACGCACGTTCCTGTGGGAAAACTTCACGAAGCCTGTGACCAAGCCGAGCAAAGCAAACCCGGGGAACCTGGCATTGCAGGTTTTCGCGACGCATAGCGGCGGGCTGGCGCTTTCGGGCAGCAACGACATCACCGGCGAGATTGCAAAGTGCGCCGGGGACGCGACGGCTTGGTATACGATCACGTTCGATCCGGGCCGCGCCGATTCGCCGAACACCTGGCACGATGTACAGGTCAAGGTAGATAAGCCGGGAACGATTGTGCGCACCAGCAATGGGTACTACGCTCAACCGTGAGGGGGGAACCTCGGGGGAGTGCGGGGGCGGCGCTGTGTGCCAGGCCTATTGCGACCAGGGTGGCACCACACCGGTCATGCGCGCGTAGGCCACCAGCTGGCCCATGTGCTCATTGGCGTGGATGACGATGCGGAGGTACATCCAGTCGACGGTGGAGCCGCGATCGGCGATGTGGACTTTGAGGGCGAGGTGCTGCGGCGTCTCCTTGAGGTGGGCCTGTTTGACGGCTTCGAGCGAGCGCTTGAGCCACGCGATGACTTCGGGCTTAGAGATGACGGTTTTCTCGGCGTCGGCTTTGAGGCCGGGTGGCATGGCGGGGCCGGTGACGCTGAGGAGGTAGAAGTTGGCGATAGCGATGTGCATGTAGACCTCGCTGGTGGAGCGCACACCGGGGGCGGGACGCCACGCGAATTTCTCGGGCGGAGTGGCTTCGGCGAGGGCGATGAGTTGCGAAGAGGTGTGTTGCCACTCGCCGTCGTAGCCCTCCCAGACGCCGGGGGGTGCGGTTTGGGCTTGGGCGGTTGTGGGGATAGCTGGGGCGAGGAGGGCGGCGAGAAGGGGAAAAACCGAGGAGCGTACGAGGTGCATGGGAACTCCTTTTGGGTGGTTGCCAGAGTGAGGCTGCGTTGCTTCGCAATCCTCCGTCGTTCTTTCAGTTTCATCGCTCCGCGTATTGTCGCTTGGTCTGGGCGTCGATCTCTTTACTCGGGACGAGCCGGTAATGGCGCTCTTCGAGAATGAGCACACGCTCGTTCTCCAGCGTGAGTTCGAAAAGGGCAATCACATTGTCGGCCATGAATTGTGCCGAGACGGGCCGGCAAACGAGGTCCGGAAATTTCGCTCTGCAACATTCGATATCCTGCCGCGTTTGGACCGGGGAGAGTTTGTCGGAACCTCCTTTTGCCTGAACCGGAATTACAAAATGCACACCCTGGCGATTTAACCCGACGTAGATTTCATCGATTTCGATTTGCCCCATTCCGGAAACATACGTACGAAGGTGGTTTTGCAGAGAGTAGGTAGTGAGTCCCAGGAAGATATCGATCAGGCGGTTGTATCGAACTCGCGCGAGCAGCGCTTGCTCATC
>Ga0181520_10012378_pt1 | contig 10976 bp, 9 predicted proteins | sample PEATcosm2014_Bin_29_FD_132451 | JGI IMG/M metagenome (GOLD analysis project Ga0181520, IMG submission 132451) | Peatland microbial communities from MTU Mesocosm Facility, Houghton, MI, USA - PEATcosm2014_Bin02_30_metaG | ecosystem: Environmental > Terrestrial > Soil > Wetlands > Peat | place...
CGTGTTCGCCAGCGAAGGCATCCAGGCCGGAACGATTGATCCGTTCGATATCGCGGCCGGGGCGAGGGATCGGCATCTCGTCGATCTGACGGTGGGGGATATGCCTAAGGAATCGAAGATCAAAGTGAGTGCCGAGGCGACCAACATGAGCGATGACGTGACGCGGACAGTCACGGTCAAGCCGCTGGGATTCCCCATGGAAGTGGCCAACGGCGGGATGATGAACCCCAACTCGGATATCGCCAACACCATTACGATCCCCGCTTCTGTCAACAAGGGCAGCATCCGCACCAATGTTGTTCTGTACGTCACCCCGATGGGCAACCTGACCCAGGCCCTTGAAGGCCTGATGCAGGAGCCCAACGGCTGCTTCGAGCAGACGACATCGACCAACTATCCTCTGGTGATGGCCGACCAGTATTTCCTGACCCACAGCGGCGTCGATCCGCAGCTCATCGCCAAGAGCAACGTCTTGATGGCCAAGGGCTACGCCCGGCTCATCAGCTATCAGTGCCCCACCAAGGGCTTTGAGTGGTTCGGAGAAGACCCCGGCCACGAGTGCCTGTCGGCGTATGGGTTGCTTGAGTTCACGGATATGTCCCAGGTGATGGCCGGTGTGGATCAGACCATGCTCCAGAACACCCGCGACTGGCTGATGGCCCATCGCGACGGCCAGGGCGGGTTCACCCATGAACGGCGGGCATTGCACACATGGATCACCGATCCGGATTGTGCCAACGGCTACTGCACATGGGCCTTGCTGGAATGCGGCCAGAAGGGCCTGGATAAGGAAGTGGCCTGGGTGAAGACCCACGCCGGGAGCGATCCCAACAGCTACGCCCTGGCCCTGGCGGCCAATGTGATGGACCTGTCGGGTGATAAAGCCACCGCCAAGACATTCATGGACCGCCTTGCGGCCAAGCAGGACAAGACCGGCCTGGTCACCGGGGCCACAACCTCCGTGGTGGGAAGCTCCGGTGAGTCCCTGAATGTCGAGACCACGGCCCTGGCCACGCTGGCATGGCTGCGTCAGGATTCCTACGCGGCCCAGGCCGAGAAGGCGATCAACTACCTGGCCGAGTCCTGCAAGGGCGGACGGTACGGCTCGACGCAATCGACGGTTCTGGCCCTGCGTGCGATCGTGACCTACGACAAGCTGCGCAGCCATCCGACGATGCCCGGCAAGGCGCAGATTCTGGTGGATAACCAGCCGGTGGGCGATGCCATCGCGTTTGATGCCTCCACGCAGGGTGCGATCAAGCTGGCGGACTTCTCCGGCAAGCTCCTTCCCGGCAAGCACGTGGTGGATGTGAAGATGACCGATGGCAACCAGATGCCCTATGCCCTGACGGTGGATTACAACAGCATCACCCCGGCCAGTTCGGGCGACTGCAAGCTGACGATCCAGACCAGTCTCAAGGACAAGACGGTGGCCGAGGGCGCGGTGAGTGAAGTGGATGTGACGGTGAGCAACCTGAGCAAGGACATCGTGCCGACTCCGATAGCGATTATCGGCCTGCCCGGCGGTCTTGAGCCTCGGGTGGATCAGCTCAAGGAACTGGTGAAGGCGGGCACGATCGCGGCGTATGAGATTCGCGGCCGTGAGGTGATCCTGTACTGGCGTGACCTGGACGGCGCCAGTTCGGTGAAGATTCCCCTGAGCGTGGTGGCGGCGGTGCCCGGGACCTACACCGGCCCGGCCAGCCGTGCGTATCTGTATTACTCGGATGAGTTCAAGCAATGGCAGGCGGGCATGCAGGTGACGATCACGCCCAAGGGCTGATCGGCAAGGCATGCAGGTCGACGCGCTTGATAAGGAGCGTGCCAACAACCGACGGCAACACACGGCCAGGCGGCCGGGGAAACCCAATCGCCTGGCCGTTGTGCGTTATTGGACGCAAAGGGCGGGATGGGCGGCGTGAGTTGGGCACCACCTCTTACTATATTGTAAGCGGCGGGAGAGAGATTCGGGGAGGGAGCTGAGCAGATCGACGCGGGCGGGTGTTAATTTGTCACGTTTATTTGGCATTGACGGGGGATGCCGTACGGGGGCAAGGGGTAAAATTTTGCGCGTGGGGGTTTCCGGTAGTTAAGTCGGCCATCTAACCGCCTGATAGACAATTGGGATGACCCGTTGGGGTTTGCCCTTTGCGTGAATGGGTCTGCGCGAAGGCAGTGGTCCGATGTCCGAGCCGAAAGGCCGACCGGGCCGACCCGGTTGATGACCTGGCTTGAGCCGAAAGGAGCTCGCAATGAAGGTTCTGAATCTCATGAAGCGCTTCGCGCGTGATGAGCGTGGCATGGAAACCGTCGAATGGGCGGTTCTGGCCGCGCTGGTGACGGCGGCGCTGGTGGCGGCAATCAGCACGTTGGGCACCAACGTGAAGAACGCTTTCACCACCCTGAGCACCGCTGCCTAAAAGAAGGCAGCGTGCTTCCGGATGTGGAAATCGGCTCGGCTGTTGGAGGCTGGCCGGAATCAACGGTCAGCCTCCAATGCCCGCCGAATAGAAGACGCAAGCGAGGCGGGATGAAGGACCAGTGATGGATGCCTTGGAACGCATGAAGCGGTTCCTGCGCGACGAGCGCGGTTTGGAAACCGTCGAATGGGCGGTATTGGCAGCGCTGGTGACGGCGGCATTGGTGGCGGCCATCAAGACACTGGGCACGAATGTCAAGAACGCCTTAACCAGCCTGAGCACGGCGGCTTGAGGAAGTCGGCGTGTCGGCGGCTGGGAATCGGGTCGGAGGTCAGATGCCGGCCGGAGGATTTTCGATGAGCGCATTTTTGACGCAGAGCGGACTGGACGTGCGATGGGCGGCCGTGTTCACGGCCTGCCTGATCGCGGCGGTGTGTGATGTTCGCACACGGCGCATTCCCAACGTTCTGACGGGCGTGATGTTCCTCGGTGGATTGATGTGGTCGGTTCATCGCGGGGGAGTATGGGGGCTGGGAGCCAGCCTGGCGGCGTGCGCGATGATGGCGGCGCCATTCGTGGTGCTGTTCGTGATCGATTCGGCCGGTGGCGGCGCCGGCGACGCCAAGCTCATGGGCGCGATCGGCGCGTGGCTGGGAATCGGGCAGGGGCTGGTGGTTCTGGCGACGGTGTTGATCGTCGGGGCGGTGCTGTCGCTGGGATACGCGTGCGTGAAGGGTCAGCTTCGGCCGGTGCTGTCGAACCTCTCGATGATGACCGGCGCGATGGCGTGCGGAGTGACCAGGCGGATTGCTCTGAGCGATGTGCGAGCGGCGATGCCGCCGCAGCAGCGCATGCACGTGATGCCGTACGCGGTGTCGATTTTGCTCGGCGTGGCCTGGGCGGCGCTGATGATGAGGTGAATCATGAAGGCAGTTGCAGTGAATATCGCCTCGACAACAAGAAAGCGGCCTGCGCGCGGGATCGCGATGGTCGAGGCGGCGATCCTGTTTCCGGTGCTGCTGATGATCACGTTCGCGATGATGGAATACGGCTGGATGTTCCTCAAGATGCAGCAGTTGAACAACACGGCGGAAGTGGCGGCGCGAATGGCGGCGATGCCGACGGCGACCAACTCGCAGGTGACGGGCGAAATCAGCACGCTGATGACCAGCTACGGCATGGGGAACACGTCGTACACGACGACACTCACGCCCTCGGATGTCAGCACGGCATCGCTGGGCGCGACGGTGACGGTGGCTTTGAGCGTGAGCTACAGCAAATTGAAAGTGACCGGTACGTCGCTGATTCCGATGCCGAGCACGATCACGGCGTCGGTGACGATGGTCAAGGAGTAGGCGGATACGTGGTCCGTCGCACCCGCGGCGGAATGTGACCCGGCGACGGGTCGAACCAGGTACTTGACGAGAAAGAGGCAAAGACCATGAAATTGGCAGTCGCCGGATTAATGTTGTTGGGCCTGGTTGCCGCCCTGTGCGCGGCGATTCTGGTCGGGGCCATGAAGGGCACTCCGCAGGTTCCGGCCCTCATCAAACCGCCGGCGGTTACGACCGACAGCGGCGAGGTGAAGGTGCCGTGCGCGGCCAGGTCGCTTTCGGCGATGACCGTGATCGGATCGTCGGACGTGACGGTCAAGACGATGCCGCGCGACCGGGCTCCGGTGGGATTCGCCACCACGCCCAACGATGTGATCGGCAAGGTCCTGGCCGGACCGATTGCCGAGGGTGCTCCGTTCACCGACACGATGTTCTCCGGTCAGATCGGGGCGAAGGTGTCGGCCGTCATTCCACCGGGCAAGCGGGCGGTGGGGATTTCGGTGTCGGATTACGCCGGCCTGGACGGATTGCTGTACCCGGGAGCGATGGTGGATGTGCTGCTGTCGCTGCGGCCGGAGAGCAGCGGGCCGGACAACGCACATCATGACGCTCTGGCGACGACGCTGATAGAAAACGTGCCGGTGCTGGCGATCGAGCAGATCAGCGTGGTGTCGGCGGTGAAGCCGGACGATCACAACGAACCGCAACACGGCGCGCATCGCATCACGCTGCTGGTGGATACCAAGCAGGCCAAGGCCCTGGATCTGGGCATGCAGCAGGGCACGCTGTCGCTGAGCCTGCGCAATCCGATGGACGATGCCGCGGCCGAACGCGAGCCGCTGAGCGAAGGCGCCATGGTCAGCGCCGCCCCGATTCGCATCGGTTCGGGGTCGACGGGTTTGGCGCTGAACACTCTGGAAGAGGCATTCGTCAAGCTGGCAAACCGCAGCAAGACCGCGGCAACGCCGACGATCGCGCCGGCGCCCGCGCCGACAACGGCGCCGGTTGACGCGCAAACGCCCCAGCCGTCGCAGTGGGAGATGCAAATTATCCGCAGCAGTGGCGTGGAGACCAAGACGTTTGTCATCCCGGCCGCGGACTCCGGGGAAACCGCGGGAACCAGCAGCCCCGGGGAACAGCCGTAAGCGCGTGACAGGATCAGAGCCGGAACCAGGAACCCCAAGACACCCTACACGGAACGGGGACAAGAACCATGAAAGCAAACCAGAACAAAGCGGAGATGTTGGCAAGCCGGTTGTGGCCGGTGATTCGAGCCGTCGGCCTTGGCTGGCTGGCACTGGGCGTGGCGCGAGCGGCGGCCGGTGACACGCCGACGACGGCGCCGGCGGAATCGATGCAATTGCAGAGCATGGCGGAGGCAGCGCCCATCAACATCAACGTCGGGCAGTCCGTGTTGCTCAAGGCGCCCTGGCCGGTGAAGACGGTCACGGTCGCCGATCAGAAGGTCGCCGATATCCAGCAGGCGGTGGATCTGAAGAACTTCGTCGTGCAGGGCAAGGCCATCGGGACAACCGACCTGATGTTCCTGGGCGAGAACGGCAACGCCGAGCGAGCCCACGTGGTGGTGACGGCCGATTTCGACGCCGTCCGCGGTGCGCTGAAGAATCTCCTGCCCGGCGCGAACCTGAACATCCACATGAGCAATGACGTGCTGATCGTCAGTGGCACGCTCCGCCGCGCCGAGGAATCCGATATCCTGCATCGCTATCTGGAGACGACCGTCCCGAACAAGTTCGTGGACGCCACCACATTGGCCGGGCCGCAGCAGGTGTCCATCAAGGTGACGCTCGCCGAGGCCAACCGGACGGCGGTTCGCGCCTTGGGCATCAACGCCTTTGAGGTCGGCACGGAAGCGACCGGTGGATTCCAGGTGGGCTCGTCAACCGGCGGAGCCCTGAATCCGGCGGGCAGCATCGGTCTGCCCAACTCGGTCAGTCCGTCGGTCACGATGTTCGGCGGTCTGCCATCGGGCGATCTGGACGTATTCATCAAGGCGCTGGCGGAGAATCAATACGTCCGCGTCCTGGCCGAGCCGCAATTGACCGCACTGACCGGCCATGAGGCGAGCTTCCAGGTGGGCGGGCAATTCCCGGTGCCGTCGATTCAATCCGGCGGCGGCGGCGGAAGCACGCCCACATCCGGAAGCACGGCAACGGCCAGCTCGGGGGCGTCGGTCACGATCGACTGGAAGGACTTCGGCGTGCTGCTGACGTTCCGGCCGACGGTTCTGGGCGACGGGCGCATCCGCCTGGAAATGGTTCCCGAGGTGAGTGAACCGAGCAGCGTGAATTCGGTCACGGAAAACGGGTTCAACATCCCGTCGCTGACCACGCGCAAGGCCGACACGACATTGGAATTGAACAGCGGCCAGTCGTTTGCGATGGCCGGCCTGATCCAGAAGGAAACGCAGGCGATCAGCTCGCGGATTCCGGGCCTGGGCGATCTGCCGGTGCTGGGCGCCCTGTTCCGGTCGGTGCGCTACGAGACCGACGACACGGAACTGGTGTTGCTGGTGACGGCGTCGCTGGTCGAGCCGCAAACCAGCGCCGTGCCGCAGCGCCTGCCGGGCGACCTGCACACGGACCCCGACGATTGGCAGTTTTACTTCATGGGCGAACTGGGCAGCGACCGGCCGGCCGCGGTGTCGCCGGAAGATGCGGCACGAATGCAGTCGGCGGGTTTGAACGATCTGCGCGGTCCCGGCGCCTGGGCGAGCTATTCGACGGGCATCGCGCCCAAGACCGCCGCCGCAGCGCCCGCCGCGGGGACGGCGGTCCCGGCGACTCAGCCCGCCGCGGTGGAAGTGCCATCAACAAACAACGGTCCGGCCGATGCATCCGGCAACGACGGCTCGGCGAGGGTTGATGATCGCTGACGCCCGGCATGTGGGCCCTTCGCGGCGCAGGGGAAACACTTTTGACAGAATCGACACATGGCTTCCCATACCGTCCTGCTGCTGTCGAATGACTCCGCGATGGTCGGCACGGTCACGACCGCGCTGAGCAACAACGGCAAGCTGACCCCGGAGAATATCTGCCGCACCGTGGCGGATCTGGGGGATCGTCTCAAGCGCGAACCCGCCGCTGATGCCGTGGTCGTGGACGTGGATGCGTTTCCCGAGCGGCTGATGCGGGCGATCGAGCCGCTGGTTCGACGGTTTGGCGACACGCGCTTCATCGTGGCCAGCGAAAAACTCCGCAACGAGCTGATGCTCGAGGCCATGCAGATCGGGGCCCGCTATTACATGCTCAAGCAGCAACTGCCGGCCGAGCTGAACGATGTCGTGCATCGTTTGTGCCGCCAGGCGGAGGAAAGCCGCCAGGGCGGGGCGGTGACGATCCTGTCGGCCGGCGGTGGTTGCGGCGCGACGACGGTGGCGGTGAACCTGGCGGCGGAACTGCACTTGTGCGCCAAGGACACGGAGAACGGGCCGTCGCTGGTGGTCGATCTGGACCCGGCGTACGGCTCGGTGGCCAGCTACATGGGAGCCGACAGCCAATACGGGGTTTTCGATCTTCTGGCCCGGGAGGGACCGATCGACGCGGAGCTGATCAAGAGCACGTCGCTGTCGCTGAGCGAGCAACTGCACGCGCTGCTGAGCACGTCGCTGACGCGGCTTGGCGAAGTGGGGACGTTCGACCCCGAGCGTCTGGCCGAGGCGGCCGCGGCGTGCAAGCTGGCGTATGGATGGACGGTTCTGGACGCGCCGCGGATTCCGATCGCGGCGGCGGCGGCGCTGGCCAAGCGGAGCGACGCGACGATTCTGCTGATGCAACTGGCGATCAAGGATCTGCGGGTGGCGCACCAGATGCTGGTGGGACTGACGGAGCGCGGCGTGCCGACCGAGTCGATCTACATCATCGCCAACCGCTATCGAAAAAAGGCCACGATGATCAGCGTCGAGGAAGCGTTCAAGGCCCTGGGCCTGTCCAAGGCGGACGACCTGGGGACGATTCCCAACGACTATCAGGCGGTGACCGAGGCGGTGAATCTCGGCAAGCCTCTGTGTGACGCGGCGCCCAAGAGCGAATTCCGCCGGGCCCTGCAGGATCTGGCCGGCACGATTGCCTCGGTCCACCAGAACGCCAGTACATCGACCGGCCAGATGGCCGTTGCTTAACCGGAGGGAATGCAGCCCATGAGTCGAGCACCAAACGCCATGTTTTCCACCCGGCCCGGCGGCGCGAAGAACGGTTCGTCGGAGGACGCCTTTGCCAAGATCAAGGCGAACGTTCACCGGCGGCTGCTGGAGACGATGGACCTGACCGAGGCCCGGCGGATGGCGCCGGAACTGCTGCACACCGAATGTTCACGGCGCGTGGACACGCTGCTGGGCGAGCAGCGCACGCCCCTTTCCGCGCCGGAAAAGACCCAGCTCTTGCGCGAGGTGATGGATGAAATCTTCGGCCTGGGGCCGATCGAGGAATTCCTCCGCGATCCGCACGTGAGCGATATCCTGGTGAACGGGCCCAAGCAGATTTACGTCGAAAAATACGGCCGGCTGGAACAGACCACCGCGAGCTTTCGCGACGATGCCCAGCTTATTCACGTCATCCAGCGCATCGCCGCGTCGGTGGGCCGGCGCATTGACGAAAGCTCGCCCATGCTCGACGCCCGCCTTTCCGACGGCAGCCGCGTCAATGCGATCATCCCGCCGCTGGCGCTGGACGGCCCGGCCGTCAGCATCCGGCGGTTCGGAACCATTCCGGTCAGCGCCGACAAGCTGATCGAGGTCGGCGCGCTGACCGAGCAGATGGTGACGTTCCTCCAGGCCGCCGTGAAGTGCAAGACGAATATCCTGATCGCCGGCGGCACGGGATCGGGCAAGACGACGCTCCTGAACGTGCTGTCGCGCTGGATTCCCGACGGCGAGCGCGTGGTGACCATCGAGGACGCGGCGGAACTTCAGTTGCAGCGGGACCACGTGGTCCGGCTGGAGACCCGGCCGCCGAATATCGAATCCAAGGGCGAAATCACCCAGCGCGATCTGCTGAAGAACACGCTGCGCATGCGGCCGGATCGGATCATCATCGGCGAAGTGCGCGGCGCCGAGGCTCTGGACATGCTACAGGCGATGAACACGGGTCACGCCGGGTCGATGACGACGGTGCATGCCAACACGCCGCGCGACGCTCTGCGCCGCGTCGAGAACATGGTGAGCATGGCGGGACTGAATTTTCCGATGTCGGCGATTCGCCAGCAGATCACCGGCGCCCTGGATCTCCTGGTGCAGTTGGGCCGCCTGGTGGGCGGCAAGCGCAAGGTGCTGGCGGTGGCCGAAATCACCGGCATCGAGGGCGACACGATCTGCCTGCAGGAGATATTCCAGTACCAGCAGACGGGAATCGACGACAAGGGCTGCGCCAAGGGGCATTTCGAGGCGTGCGGCATTCGGCCGCAGATTCTCGACCAGTTGCGCGAGCGAGGCGCCGATCTGCCCGATGATCTCTTTGACCGGCGGGTGATGTCGACGTCGAGCGTGCCGGCGGCGGCGCCGGTGGCGCCGGGCAAGGCGTTCGGCGGGATGAAGAAGGTCGGATAACCGCGGATCGGGAGGTGCAATATGGATCGCCAGGAATTACTGAATCTGATCCGCGAGGCGGCGGCCTTCGGGCTGATACTGTCGGTATGGCTGATTGGGACGCTGCTCTGGGTGGCCCGGCGGACTCGCCGCGCCAATGAGATGAGCAAGCGGCTGGCTCTGGCCGATCCGAGCCGGGCGAAAAACGGTCGCGTGCTGCAACTGTGGAAGGACGGCGAGGTCGCCACCGCGACCGTGCCGGACCAGCGGCCCAACCTGGGCATCTACGCGCAGATCGACAAGATGCGGCTGGACGCCGGCTGGCAGTTGTCCCTGTCCGCCACCCTGCTTCGCCTGGGCGGCGCGGCTGTCGTGGCGGCGATACTCGGATTCATTGTCACCGGCACGCCCCTGATGATCGGCGCAGCGCCGATCGCCGTCGGCGTTGTTTTCTGGATCTACCTGACTCAGCGCATCACCAAGCGACAGGCCCTGTTCGAGCGGCAGCTTGTTGATGCCCTGGAACTGGCGGCCAGAAGCCTGCGCGTCGGACATCCCCTGGTCGGTTCGTTCCGGCTGATCTCCGAGGAAATCCCCGCGCCGGTGGGCGAACTGTTCGGCCGCGTCTGCCAGCAGCAATCCCTGGGCGTGGCCATGGACAGTGCCCTGCGCGACGCGGCGGCGCAAAGTCCGTCCGACGACCTGCGGCTCTTCGCCACGTCGGTGGTGATCCAGTTGCACAGCGGCGGAAACCTGGCCGACCTGATGGGACGGCTGTCGGAGGTCATTCGCGAGCGCAACCGCCTGGCTCGCCGCGTCCGCATCCTGACGGCCCAGACCCAGCTCAGCAAGCGCGTCCTGCTGGCCCTGCCCATCCTGGCGTTCGTGGGGCTGAGCTTCATGAACCCGGAGTACATGCGCCCGCTCTACACCACCCATTCCGGCGATATCGTTTCGGCGGTGGCCATCCTGGGGATGTTCTTCGGATGGATGTTGATGAACTGGCTGGGCAAGGTCGTTGTGTAACAGGAGTCGGCCATGATTCAACAACAGCAACAACAACTGATTGTCGGCGCGATGGTGTTTATCGCCGTTGTCGCCACCGGCGCCGCCTTTGTCATGCTGCGCAAAGCCAAACGCAGCGGCGTGCAGGCGCGACTCGACAAAACCGGCGCCAACCCCGCGTCGCGCAAACAGGACAGAAACCCCGGCGACGGCCAGAAACTCTCCGGCGTCATGGGCAACATCGGCACCGCCGTCAGCTCCGGCCCGGCCAGCGCAACACTGCGCGAGCAGCTCATTCAGGCCGGCTATGACGGGCCGAACGTCCCCTCGGTGTATCTGGGCACGAAGATGGTGTTGGCGGTGGTCGGCGTCCTGGTGGCCCTGGCGCTGGTGGCGCCGTCAAGCCTGTCATCGCATTCCAAGATGATCGCCGGCGGCGGGATCGTGGTGGGGCTCTTCATGCTGCCGAACATGGTCGTCAGCTCCAAACGCAAGAAGCGGTGCAATCACATCCGCGTGTACCTGCCGCACGCCATTGACCTGCTGGAGGTCTGCGCCAGTTCCGGCATGGGCATGGACATGGCCTGGAATTCGGTCGGCGACGAGATGCGCCAGGTCAGCCCGCTGCTGGCCGATGAAATGGTGCTGGCGAATCTGGAGATTCGCCTGGGCGCC
>Ga0181520_10012379_pt1 | contig 10975 bp, 4 predicted proteins | sample PEATcosm2014_Bin_29_FD_132451 | JGI IMG/M metagenome (GOLD analysis project Ga0181520, IMG submission 132451) | Peatland microbial communities from MTU Mesocosm Facility, Houghton, MI, USA - PEATcosm2014_Bin02_30_metaG | ecosystem: Environmental > Terrestrial > Soil > Wetlands > Peat | place...
AGTGTTGTTATAGTGTTAATTATAGAACAAACCTATAAAATCGAAAAGTATTTTTTCGAAAAAAAAGAAAGCCACTCTTTTTTTAAGGAGCAGCTTTTTTTGTTTTCCGGAGGAAACAAGATAAACTGATTTATTAAGAAAAAAATATAAATCAAACTAACACTGATAAAGGCAAACCCGGAGTAATCCGGCGACGCAAAGCCACGTATCCGAAAATCTTTTTTAGCTGCTCAGGTTCTTTCCACCACTCCTCTTCTTTAAAAGCAATACCCGGATGGACGGGTTACCAAGTGTTTTTTTATGAAGTCAGATGCTCTTGAATATAAGATATCAGGGGTGGAAATGACTTCGCATAAATAAAAAGGGCATTTTTATCGGTGTTATAATGATTTTTTGTTACCGGAAAAAACTGATCGATAATACCTGTGCAAGCCAAAACCCGTGGCGGAGCGTTTCTCTTTTGCTTATAACCATGACTATTTGGCTTAGGTGCGCCGGCGCTTCGTACGGTTACATAATTATAAATGCCCCTATGACCGGTTCGAGTTCAGCCGGCTGGGTATTAGGCGGCAATCCTAATACATCCCTCCTGACAGGCAATGGCACTATAGACGCGGTAGGCTCGGGATGGCTGCGACTCACCGACAACGAGGGCAATCAGACAGGCTATGCTTACAATACCACCGCATTCGACCTGAGCCAGGGTCTTCTCGTCCAGTTCGATTATGCCACATGGGGAGGGAGCGGAGCGGACGGCTACAGTGTATACCTCTTTGACGCAGGGGTAGTAAATCCAGGTCCAGGACCCTTCAATATCGGCGCATTCGGCGGGTCTCTCGGTTACGCGCAAAAGCTCTCCACGTCAACTTGCAACCCACCCACCGCTTCCGTGGCCGGTATCAGTGGCGGCTATATAGGGATAGGGGTTGACGAGTACGGCAACTTCGCTTACGGCTGTGAAGGCCGGTACCTCGGCAATAGTTTGCAAGCCAATACGGTAACGGTACGCGGCTCCGTTGTCGGGTTCGGAAGTGGCGCGGTCGGTTCGACTCTGGGTGCCACCTCTTATCCCTGGATCGCGACGTCCGCCAATAATGGATCACTCTGGTATAACGGAACAACCCGGCCGGACCAGACCAGCGCGAACTATCGGAGAGTCACCATCGAGATCAGTCCCGCTCCGAATCCGGTTGCCAATGTCTGGGTGCAGTTTGGCTACAACACAACCCCTGTCCAAATGATCGCCAACGCGGCGCTTCCCGCGATTTCCACCTCACAATCGCTAATGATCGGCTATGCGGCAAGTACCGGCGGTTCCACCAACTATCATGAGATCCGCAATCTTCTGGTGACCAACGCGGGCACAAGCACCGCCATAGATTTGGGCATCACCAAAACAGCAGTAGATTCGTCAAACAACCCGATCTCAAGTGTCGCGCCAGGTGGCACCATAAATTATCTGGTTACCGCCATTAACTACGGCCCCAACAATGTGACTGCCACCGGCGTGGGAATTCAGGACAATATACCGTCGAGCATAACCGGCGTCACCTGGACATGCACGGGTTCAGGAGGAGCGACCTGCGGCGCGGCCAGCGGCTCCGGCAATACCCTGAACACCACAGCCAATCTTCCACAAAATGGTATAGTGACATACACCATCACCGGCACTGTGAGTGCGACGACGGGCACCATAATCAGCAACACAGCCAGCCTTGTTATTCCGGGTTCCATTACCGATTTTAACTCCAACGACAATAGCGCCACGTCCACCATCACTGTTGAAACTCCCGGCACCGGAAACAAGCCGCTTTATCTTTACTACGATACTGCTACAACGGGCCATTTATACCGGGAACCATCCGCGGTAACTACCAATTATGTTTCAATTGCCGGTGGCTCAACCACCGTTTCGTGGGCTTTAAGTCCTGTTTTGCAGTCCGCGGTTACCGTAACCGGCGGCGCCGGTGTAACGATTCCCGTGCAACTCTATTTGGCTACAAACAGCGCCCGTACTTACACACTAAATCCGATAACGCTCACTTGCGGCGCCACCACGTTGGGCACCCTGACAACCGGAACTGCGGCACTTACCGGTACAACAACCCTTTTCACTTTCAACGTGCCGCATACAACTACGCAAACCTGCGCGGCCGGCAGCGCCATAACGCTCGCGGTCACTAATACGCAAACCGCCGGTCGCAACGTATACGTTTATCCGGCGCCGGCCACCGGAAACTACTCTAATGTTAATATATTGTCGCAGAGTATCATCAATGTGAACAACGTGGGATTTTACAGCGCCTCTTACCTCTCCGGAGGCGGCACCGCACTTGCTTCAGTTGCTCCCGGTCAGACAGTTTATATCCGTTCAACGATCAGCGATCCGTTCGGCTCCTACGATATTACGGGCGCAACCATTACCATCACTAATCCTTCAGGAACGGTACTGATAAACTCGACCTCCATGGGGACAGCAGTTTATGATTCAGGGTATGCGACAAAAATATACGAATACGCCTACACCGTTCCGTTAGGATCGGCGACCGGTACATGGACAGCGAAAGTCGTTGCGGCAGAGGGGTCGGAAGGCACGACTACTTACTCTTTGACTGAACCGATGACGGTTGGCGTGCCCAATGTGTTTATCCTCAAGTCGGCCAACACATCGTCTGCCAACCCAGGCGCTATCATTACCTATACAGTCCATGTCAAAAACACCGGCGTCGGGACCGCTAACACAGTTACATTGACCGACGCAATCGGAAAATATATTGCAGTGCCCGTGACATCATCGTTTAGTTTCACTGACGGCAGTCCGGCTTCCGGGCTTACGCTCGGCACGCCATCCTATTCAAGCGATAACGGTTCAACCTGGACATATACGCCCGTTTCAGGCGGCGGTGGAGCTCCAGCCAATTATGACGGACTGGTCACCAACTGGAAAATTATCATGAACGGCACGATGAACGGAAACGGAGGCAATTTTACGATCAACTACAATTTTAAAGTTAAATAACAAAACACGCAAACATTTGCGCAATGATTCATTAAAAAAGGAGAGTGAAATGATGAGAAAGTGGCCATTGATTATTAACCGAAAACACAAAGATTTTTCTGAAAGAAACAGAAAGAAAGGAGGAAGAAATGATTAAAAAATACCTGACAACCATAGGGGTGCTTGTCGCCATGTGCATCATCCCCTGCCTCGCTGTGGCAAAACCGCTGATCACTATTTCCGTGAAAGCGGAAATGGATGTGGTGGTGAAAGAAGCAGGCAAGTCTGTTACCAAAAGGGTTAAGGCCAAGGATGTTGTTCCGGGCGATGTTATTTTCTACACGGTGAACTTTCGTAATGAAGGCAATGAGAAAGCAACGAATGCCGTTATCGACAATCCGATTTCGAAAGGTACCAGCTATGTGAATGGCTCTGCCTACGGCGAAAACGAGGAGGGAATCACCTTTTCTATCGACAAGGGCAAGACCTACAACAAACCGACCTTGCTTTTTTATCAGGTTACGGACAAGCAGGGAAATACTGTCAAGAAGCTTGCTTCTCCTGACGTTTATACCAATATCCGTTGGGTCATTCCGGTCATCGAGGCGGGCAAGCAGGGAAGCGTCGGTTTTAAGGCCATCGTTAAATGAAAAGCCGATTGTATAACAAAAAACAAGGCAATTAAAAATATAATAGAGGAAAAAACCATTAGGAACAAAAAGGAGGAAACGATGAAGAAGCAGGAGGTTAAATGTCATGGCAGAGGACACCCCCCGTTGATGGCAGGCATATGATGGGGAAAACACAAGCAGGAATTACGGCCATTATCCTGGCCGGCAACAAAAACATATAAATATTTTATTTAAGGAGAAATTAAAAAATGAAGACACAAAAGATTTACAGACGCCCGCTTTGGGCAGCACTTGCCGTGGTTGCTTCACTCTTTCTGGCAATGCTTATTACGGTGCCCCAGGTGGAAGCCAATACCGGCGCCGGCGCGACAATTCTCAATAACGTTACAATCAACTATCAAGATGCAAGCAGTGTAACCAATTACTCCGCCAACGCGGCAACACTTGTTACCGTTAACCTGGTGAGAGCAGGCCTCACCTATTCGGGCAGACCAACAACCGCCAGCAAGGGTACGAGTGCTTCTATGCCGGCAGGCCAGACCATTAATTCCGGCGCCACACAAACGTACCTGATTGCCCTGACGGCCAACGCCAATGGTGGCGATACCTACACCCTGACCGATGCCATTAGTGGTGTAACCAACATGGCCAGCGATTCAGTCAGCTGGGCAACAGTGAAGCCTGACGGCTCTACTGTCATTACATCAGGAAGCCCCTCCTCTATTGCCCTTGGTGCATCCGTTATCCAGGCCGAATCGGGGGTCACCATCAGTATCCCTGGTGGATCAACCGTGGCAGCGGCAATTACCACTGGCGCTATTAAGACTCTTGTGGTTGGTGGTATTGATTATAGCGTTAGCAGTATTACATCAGGTACTGCCCCGAATAATACCAACAACGGCGGTACCTACTACAACTCTACCGGAACGGCAACAGGCGAAGCGCTGGCCGTCATCACTTTGGCAGCCAATACTTCCGGTGCAAACGTAACTCCCAACTTCTCCGGTAATGCGCTTGTAGGTACTCTGGCCGCCGAGCAGCAGCTCGTTTTAGTTTCCGTCATCGGTGTTGTCGGGGCGACCGCTGGAACTAATGGCACGGTGGCTTTCACTCTGACAACGAAGGACGGTGCTGGTGGCAACTCCGCATCAATGAGCAGCGCAATTATAACAACTTTCAACGCCAGTAACCTGCAGGTAGAGAAACTTGTTCGTAACTGCACCTCAACCGGTACATCTTGCGGTACATTTGCCGCTACCGCGACCGGCAAACCGGGTGACGTCCTCGAATATGAAGTGTTAGTCAAAAATGCCGGCAGCTCGCAAGCCACCAAAGTGGCTGCGTTGGACGCTGTGCCGACATATACCCAGCTCATCTGCGGCGCCGCTTACGGAGGCAATACAGTTTGTACAGCATTAGGAACACAAATCTTTGCTACAATCTATGACGGTACCAATACGGCAAATATTCCTTGCACCGCCGGTGGCCTTGCTAATACTGGTTATGGTTCTGCCGCAGGTTATGTTGCAGCAAGTGCATTGAATTTTTACCTTGGTACTTCTAGTACTACTTCAGCGGGTGGAAATGTTGCTGCAGCCGCAACCTACACGATTACGTATCGTGTCGTGATGAACTAGAATCGATCCGGAGTTTCCGGCCGGAAACTCCGGAGAAGACTCTATGCCTGATTAAAAAGGTATTTTATAGTGTCAAACTCAGGTCTTGTGCGGAGATTTCCGCACAAGACCTGAAGAATTAACCATGACGAAAAACGAGGAGTTATTTATGAAATTAACAAGAATCATTATATTAGCCCAACTGGCGTTTCTAGGCATATGTCTTTGCCTGTCCGCGCCAGCCTGGGCCAACCTGGCAGCCAACACTCAGATTATCAACAGTGCCACACTGTCCTATAATGACGGTACCGGTACCAAGACAGCCACGGCGAGTGTCACCGTTACAGTCAGTCTGGTTCCTTCCGCGCCGAACATTGTCGCGGGAACAGCGCAGACCACTTCATACAGTGGCACCGCGACCTTGACCGACAGTTATACTGTAACCGGGACGGCCAACGGTCCGGATACTTATAATATTACCGCAGCGGTCTCCGGTTCAACCAACACCTCCAGCGCTGGGGCAACTCCAACCGCTATCACTGTGTCGCTTGGCGGGACCGTTACCACTGCCGGATCTACAGCCACGGTTATCGTTGTTCCATCCGATGGCGTAGCCAACAACAATGTGAACGGTATCGTGGTCGGCTCCACGGTCGTGATCAACGGCGATGTAAGAACTGTTACCGCCGTCAGCGACAATGCCAGCGGCACTTCCACCATCACGCTCAATGCGGCTCTTAGTGGCGGCGCTCCCGGCACAGGCGTGTTAGTGGCCGAACAGAAGGTTGTTACAACCACTGTCACTCCCGGGACGATAACTTCATCCGGCACCGACGTAACGGTTTCAGATAAAGTGACCATTACATCAGCTACTGTTTCGTCGGTTACGGCTACTTCCGGCCCGGTTTTGAACACCTTTACCAGCGGTGTGGCAACTCTGACCAAGTATGTCCGCAATGTATCCACGGCCAGCGGTACAGGGACGCCCTACGTTTATAATTCCACCAATTATTACTCGGCGGGAGTTACGGCAAAACCGGGTGATGTTCTGGAATATGTTCTGGTCGCGACCAATTCCAGCGCGACGGGATCGGTTTCCGCTTCTGTTGTCACGGATTCCCTGCCGACATCTTACGTCGCTTTCACGAAAGGCGCATATTCAGGCAGCACGGATGTGACTTATGTAAACGATTCCGGCGCCGCTTCGTATTTGACGGCTAATGGAACGGGCGCAGCTAATTATTCCGCACCCACGCTGACTGTATATATAGGCACGGGAGCGACAAATTCGGCAGGCGGAACAATTCCTGCCAATAAGAGTGTTCTTGTTTTATATCGGGCGACTCTTAACAACTAATTGACGGGATCAAAGCTGAAGCGATGATTTTGAGCTGGATACAAAAACTAAATAGCGGGTTTTCCGGCCTGATGGCCGGAAAACCCGTCCGCTCGCCTTTAACGGGGTGCGGGAGAGGTCTTTGCCTGTTTAGTTTCGGCCTGAATCTGCTTTATTCCTGTTTTCGCAATATGACAACGGCCGCGTTGGGACTGGCTGTATTTGCTTTGTTCTTTGTTCCTTCTTCGGCTCTGGGTCTTACTCCTGTTCAAGGGAATACCATCGTCAACAATGCGAGTCTTAATTACGCGCAGGGAACGGCAACATCTTCGGTGAAGGCCACTGTTGTGATCCCTGCTCCTTCTACTGTGCAAATCATGACATATTCGCCCGGGCTTTCGGGGGCCGACAATATCAATGTAGCTACAACGTCCTATAGGTCCGGTAGCGCCACGGGTACGCTAGTCCCTCTGGCTGCCCCGGTTCCGGTGGGAACAACTACCGCTATTAACTTAAGCCAGCCGGTGCCGCTGAGTACGACCACCCAAATACATCAGGGAGAACCGCTTTTTATTGTCGTGACATCTCCCGACAACAACTTGGATCCTAATGTGGCCGAGACAATTTATGTTACAGTCACCGATCCGTCAACCGGTGATATCGAGATTGTAAGCCTGACCGAAACCGGTCCGAATACCGGTGTGTTCGCCGGTTATCTGCCGACAACAAGCGCCACGGCCGTTTCATATAATGGCAGTCTTTCCGTCAAGGACGGAGATACTCTGTCCGTTACTTATGTCGATTCTAATAATAATAACTACAAGGCGGTCGCAACAGTGGCGGTCGATCCTTTCGGCCACGTGTTTGATACTCAAAGCGGCCTGCCGGTCAATGGAGCCGCCATTACTATTATTAATACTGCCACGGGATTACCGGCTACTGTTTTCGGCAACGACGGGGTCAGCACTTTCCCGTCAACCATTACCAGCGGCGGTTCAGCGAGCGACAGCAGCGGGAATCTATATTCATTCCCGCAGGGAGGCTACCAATTCCCGTTCATACCGTCCGGCAGCTATAAATTTACGGTTGTTCCGCCGACCGGATACGCTTTCCCCAGCACCGTAGCGACCACAGCCATTGAGTCCCTACCCGGCGCGCCATTTGCTATCGTTACCGGTTCCCGTGGAGAGGCATTTGTCCTTAATCCCGGTCCGGCTATTCATATTGATATTCCCATTGATTTGTCCGCCTCAGGTCTCTGGCTTCAGAAGACCGCCAATAAGGGCTCAGCGGGACAGGGTGATTTTATTCTCTACGAGTTGACTGTAACCAATAACAGCAAGACAGTTACCCTGGCTGGTGTTGGGGTTACGGATACTTTACCTATCGGTTTCAGATATCGCAAGGGGTCGGTAAAATTAAATGGCGTGTCCGTAGCCGATCCGTTTATTTCAGCCGATGGCCGAACGCTTACTTTTACCGTCGGCGCTCTGGCGGCAGGAATCTCCGCCACGATAGATTATGTGGTGGAAGTAACTGTCGGAACACGCCTCGGCAACGCGACCAACAACGCGATTGCCAGCACCGGTAACGGATTAAAATCAAACAATGCCAGCGTAACGGTTACAATCACAGACGATCTTATGCAAACCAAATCATTCCTGATGGGACGTGTTTCCACCGGAGAATGCAACGATAAAACAGGTGACGGACCCAACGGCGTCGAGGGCGTGCGGGTATATATGGAGGACGGCTCTTTTGTTATCAGCGATAAGAAGGGTATGTTTCATTTTGAAGGAGTGCGTGCCGGAACACATGTGATGCAGATGGATTTGGATTCACTGCCGGAAGGTTACGAACCCTTTGCCTGCACTCAAAACACCCGTTTTGCCGGGCAGGCATTTTCGCAGTTTGTTGAAATTAAGGGAGGCGTCATCTGGCGCACGGATTTTCATATACGCAAAAAGAAATCATCTGTAAAACAGGCCGCTCCTGAACCGGTAAAAGGTGAAATTGTTCTGGAGATGGCCAATCAACTGGAGAAAGAAAATATTGCCTACAAGGTTTCTATGAAAGGCAGCATTCTGCCCCTCGGCGCGGCAAGACTAAACATTACACTGCCCCAGGGCGTGATTTATAAGCAGGGCAGCAGCATGATGGATGGCGTTGCCATTGCCGATCCCCTGCAGCAGGAAAAAGACCAACTGGTATTCAAGCTTAATGATCTGCCTGCGGGCTGGCGTCACGAAATTACATTCCGGGCGATGCCGTCGGCCGACACTAAAGCCGGAGAGCTTGTAACAAAGGCTTATCTGGCCGCTGACGGCGACGCAAAAGCGGAAGTACTGACGCCTCCGGCGGAAACGGTTTTGCAGTTGGACAAGAAAGTTGAAGTATCTCAGATGCCCGATATCGTATTACATCCGCACTTTCCGGTGCGGAGCGCTGAATTGAACGCTGAAGACCATAAAAAACTGGATGAACTGGCAATAGGATTGTCCGGTTTGCATGTGGAAAAAATCCAGGTGACCGGATACACGGATAACGTTCCTATCTCTGAGAGTCATCGTAGTGAATATGCGGACAATCAGGCGCTTTCTCTGGCGCGTGCAAAAAGCGTCGGCCATTATCTGATGGACAAACTTCATCTTCCTCCTGAAAAACTATTTATTGAAGGGAAGGGAAGCGAAAATCCGATTGCAGATAATCGCACCGCGGAAGGCAAGGCGCTAAACAGGCGTGTCGAATTGCGCATTTCTTCCAGCCGTGTTGTGGACAAGTCGAGTTTGAATGTTATTAAGGAACAAAGCGGCCAGATGCGGGCGGAAACGAAAATGGCAGGGAAAGTTATTCCTGTCTCTCCTGAGGCTGATCAGAAAGTACAGGATAATGGAGGTCATTCACTTTCCGCATCCGAAGGCCAGGCGGCGATTAAAGCTGAACCTCCAACCGGTGTGACGGATCCTGCTAAATTGAATTCAGCATCGCCGGACGCCTCAGTTGTTTCCGCTTCCGGAGAATCAGATATCTCCATCAAGGAACCGGAAGGAATAATCTATCCGGCGGACAATGATATCCTCATCAACAAGATAAACATCCTGCGTATTTGTCTTAATTCGACATTGAATCCGCGCGTCCTGATAGACGGTAAAGAAGTTCCGTCAGATCGTATCGGTTTCAACATGAAAGACCCAAAAGCGGGTAAAAATATTTACAGTTATATCGGCGTTGATTTTGGAGAAGTGGGGAAACATGTTATTTTGCTTCAGGGCATCGATCCTTTCGGCAACCCCCGGTTTGAAAAAACAATATCGATAAAACGAATCGGAAAGATTGGGTCCATTCGTTTAAAATCGGCCGAGGGTAATGTTGCCGATGGCAAGACGCCGATAAAACTTCGCCTTGAACTCTATGACACCGACGGAACTCTCATCCCCGCCGGAGCTGAACTGGAAATCCGTGAAGGCACGCTGTCTCCGTTGAAAAAACCCGATATTTTTGCGGCGCCGCCTGCCGCCGGCAGCCATCCGCATGTTCAGATGAGCAAGGATGGAGAAGTCCTGTTCGAGCCGGTTAACAATACCGGCCTCTATCGGGTAGTTCTCGGCTACAATAATGTCACCGTTGAAGCGGAAACGTATGCTAATCCCAAAATGCGGGATTGGATATTAGTCGGTCTGGCCAAAGGAACTGCCGGTTATAATACCGCTACGGGAAATATGGAAAATCTGCAGAACGCCGATGTTGATGAAAATTACTACAAGGATGGCTGTGTCGCCTTCTTTGCCAAGGGTCAGATAAAAGGTAAATGGCTGCTGACAATAGCCTATGATTCTGCCAAGGAAAAAGAAAACAACGGTAGCGGATTGTTCCAGACGATCAATCCCGAAACCAATTTCACGCTTTACGGGGATGCTTCCGCGCAGCAATACGACGCAGCCAGCACCAATAAATTGTATGTTAAGATTGAGAGAGAACAGTTTTACGCCATGTTCGGCGATTTTAACACGGGTCTTACCGTGACGGAACTTTCTCGCTATAGCCGCAGCATGACCGGCTTTAAAACGGAAATGCAGAGCAAGAACTATGAGCTTAATGCTTTTGCCAGCCAGACCGATCAACTTTATACACGGGATGAAATTCCCGGTGATGGCACTTCCGGCATTTACCGGCTTTCCCACCATCCCATTGTGCCCAACTCGGACAAAATTACTATCGAAGTTAGAGATCGTTTCCACAGTGAGGTGGTTATTTCATCCAGCTCCATGAGCAGCTTTACGGATTATTCCATTGATTACGATGCCGGTACGATTCTCTTTAAGGCACCTGTTTACAGTAGGGACCAGAACCTTAATCCGACTATAATTGTCGCTGAATATGAAACCATATCCAC
>Ga0181520_10012380_pt1 | contig 10975 bp, 8 predicted proteins | sample PEATcosm2014_Bin_29_FD_132451 | JGI IMG/M metagenome (GOLD analysis project Ga0181520, IMG submission 132451) | Peatland microbial communities from MTU Mesocosm Facility, Houghton, MI, USA - PEATcosm2014_Bin02_30_metaG | ecosystem: Environmental > Terrestrial > Soil > Wetlands > Peat | place...
CTACACGTTCAGTTGCACCGAAATGGCGTCGGCGGGCCACGTCTACGGCAAGCCGATCATCGGCGCCGAGGCCTTTACGGCCACCGACGCCGAGAAATGGCTGGGCCATCCGGGCAACATCAAAGACCTGGGCGACTGGGCCTTCTGCGAAGGCATCAACCGCTTCGTCTTCCACCGCTATGCGATGCAGCCCTGGCCGGACCGCCGGCCGGGCATGTCAATGGGCCCCTGGGGGCTCCATTACGAGCGGACGCAAACCTGGTGGCAGCAGTCGAAGCCCTGGCACGAGTATCTAGCCCGCTGCCAGTTCTTGCTCCAACAGGGGCGCTTCGTGGCCGACATCTGCTTCCTCGGTCCGGAAGGCTCGCCGCAAACCCTGAACGGCCAACCGAGTTTTGTCTCGAAAACGCTGGGCGAGGAGGGCCAGCCCTTGGAGCGGCCCGGCCATAACTTCGACACCTGCCCGCCGGAAGTCGTGCTGACGCGCATGTCGGTGAAAGACGGACGCCTGGTGCTGCCCGATGGGATGAGCTATCGGATGCTGGTCCTGCCGCGGGTGGAGACCATGACGCCGCGGCTATTGGGCAAGATCAAGGACCTGGTGGCAGCCGGGGCCGTCGTGGCCGGATCGCGGCCGGCCAAGTCGCCCAGCTTGAGCGGCTATCCGGCCTGCGACGCGGAAGTCCGACAGCTCACCCGCGAACTGTGGGGATCGGGTGAGCCGCCGGCGGAAATCACCGAGCGAGCCTACGGAAAGGGCCGGCTCTTTTGGGGCGGCATCCTGCAAAAGAAACTCGAACGCGCGTCGAATTTGCCGCCGCCGATTGATGCGGCCAAGTGGATCTGGTATCCGGAAGGCCATCCGGCCGTCGACGCCCCGCCGGGCCGGCGCTATTTCCGCCGCCTGGTCAACGTGGATGCCACCAGCCCCCTCGAGTCGGCGCAGATCGTCCTGACGGCCGACAATTCCTTCACCTGTTGGGTCAACGGCCATTGGGCGGGCACCAGCGAAGACTTCACCCAGTTGACGGCCACGGATGTGACCTCGATGCTGAAGCCGGGCGCAAACCTCGTGGCCGTGCTCGGCATCAACGGGGCCAACACCCCCAATCCGGCCGGCCTGATCGGTTACCTCTCGCTCAAGTATCGCGACGGCCGCATCGTTAACGTTCCCACCGATGGCACCTGGCAGGCTGCGCTGACGGTCGATGGAAAATGGAATTCCGACGCCGCAGTTCCGCAGCAATGGACGCGCGCCATGGAACTCGGTCCGCTCGGCATGGCTCCCTGGGGAAACACCTGGCAAGTCCAGGTTAGCACGCAGGTCTTTCCCGAGGTGGCCGGCGTCGGCCGGCTGCTGGACAAGATGGGCGTGCCGCCCGACTTCAGCTACCGCACCCGCAGCTCGGCCGAGAGCCTGCGCTACATCCACCGCAGCATCGGCAACCAGGGGGTGTATTTCGTCGCCAACAAGACGCCGCGGGCGGAAGACGCCGTCTGTTCGTTCCGTGTCGACGGCCGGCGTCCCGAACTATGGTGGCCGGAAACTGGCCGCATCGAGCCGGCCGCCGTTTACGACCGGGCCGGCGGCTGTATGCGGCTGCCGCTGCATCTGAGGGCGTGCGAGTCGGTGTTCGTGGTCTTCCGCGGCGGTGCGGCGATCGAGCCGGACCGCATCGTCTCGGTCAGCCGCGACGCGGAAACCGTGCTGGCAACCGCGCCATCGGCGAAACTTCCGCCGGGCGAGGCGACCAATCCCATTACGCTCATACGCCATGGCGATGGCCGCATCGAGGCGGAAGTCCGGCAGCCGGGGAGCTACCTGCTCAAGACGGCCGCCGGTAAGAATCGGCAGGTCAACGTGGCCGAACTGCCCGAGCGGCAGGCAGTCGCCGGCCCCTGGGAGGTGCGGTTCGCCCCCGGCGGAGGCGGCCCCGACCACATCGCGCTGCCGAAGCTGATTTCCTGGAGCCAGCACGACAACCCCGGCGTGAAGTACTTTTCCGGCGCCGCCAGCTACCAGACGAAATTCACCGTGCCTTCCTCCTGGCTTGCGGGCAACCGGCGCCTCGCGCTCGACCTGGGCCGGGTGGAAGTGATTGCCGAAGTAAAAATCAACGGCCGTCCGCTGGGCACGTTGTGGAAGGCGCCGTATGGCGTGGACATTAGCGGCGCGGCCAAGCCGGGCGAGAACACGCTGGAAGTGACGGTGACCAACCTGTGGATAAACCGCCAGATCGGCGACGAGCAATTGCCGGAGGACAGCGAGCGCAACCCGGACGGGACATTGAAGGCCTGGCCCGCGTGGCTTGCGGGAGACAAGCCCAGTCCCACCGGCCGCCACGCGTTTACCTCGTGGCGGCTGTGGAAGAAAGACTCGCCTCTGGTCGAGTCCGGCCTCCTGGGCCCGGTCACGCTCCAGGTGTCGGAGCGAATCCCGGTGGCACGTTAGCGGAAAAGGTCGAATCCGGGGTGGCCGCGATAGCTTGCTATCGGGGTGGCGAAGCCACAAGAGGCTTCGCCAGACCCTCTTGCCGCTGGCGCGGCCCGGATAGGCGAGCTATCCGGGGCACCCGAGGTTTCCGCTTTGTGCGACCGCCGCGATCCGTTACCGTAACCGCAGCGAGTTCGTCATTTACGGATTTTCCCGTTCGGGGTATATTGCCCGCGTTGTCGACACTCCTTCTCCCGAACCTTGCTCGCCCCTCATGCTCATGAGCAGACCTACCTCTCGATGATGACACCACAACAGGCATTCCGCGTTTTTGGATATGCCAGCAATGCGATGGTCGTCGTGGGGCTTGTAGCGGCCGCCATCTCGGTCGGCTGGGGCATCTATGCGCTTTTCCGGAAAGACAAAGGCCAGCGAAGGCGAACACTGCGGACGTCGCTCTTGAGCTTTCTCGTATTCGCCATGTTCTCGGGAACGCAACTGTCGGCCATGATTGTATTCGTTAACGACCATTGGACCCCGCTGCTGATGGTCCTCTTCGCTTTGCCGATGGTGGTCATGCTCGCGGGTCTCATTGCGTCCGTCGTCTATGGAACGCGTGCACTTCTGCGGCGGACCGGAACCGAGCGCCGGCAAACAGTGCTGAAATCGCTCCTGGGGGTCGTCGTTTTTGGCGTGGGCATGGCGCCGCATACCGCAGCGATGCTTATGATGACGGCCGTCGAGGACCATAGCAATCATGCCGGTACGTTTACCAATATTGGCGATCCCGCTCCCGACTTCGAACTCGCGACCCTTGAAGGAACGCCGTTTCATTTGGCCGATTTGCACGGCCGGGTCATCGTCTTGAACTTCTTTGCAACCTGGTGCGGTCCTTGCCAAATGGAACTGCCGCACTTGCAGGCCCTCTGGGACGAGTTCCGCGGCAACGGCGATTTCCGGATGCTGGTGGTGGGAAGCAAGGAGTCTGACCGGAGTGTCAAGGCGTTTCGGCAGGAACACGGATTCAGCTTTCCCATGGCCGCCGATCCGGGCCGATCGGCCTACCACAAATTCGCCACCCAGTACATTCCACGCACCTACCTCGTCTCGCGGCAAGGAACCATCGTCTATCAGTGGACCGGCCATTACGAAGCGGAAATCGCCAAGCTGCGAAAGCTGCTGCGCAAAGAACTGGCCAAGAACGATTGAAAGCCTGGCGGGTTCAAAGTCGACCTGTACGATAGCTGAGCATGACTGCTGCTTGGAGATGCTCATCGAAGACAGCTTCTTGGCGAATCATCGAAACAGTTCACGTTGCCGTGGCTCAGGATCGACCGGCGCCGCTCATGGGTGTGCGGCTTGTCGGCGTTTCCGCGTACGGGCGCCTTTCTTCGCCGACGCCGAGCGTTCCTCCTTGCTCCGCGCGGCCGAGTGGGCGCCGCCGATGCGTCCGCCCTTTTTTGCGGGGGCTTTGTTCATCTTCTTTCCCCGGCCGGAGCCCCCCTCTTTTCTCCCGCCGCCCGTTATCTTGTTGACGGTCGCCCACGCGCGGCGCTCGGCCTCGTCTTCGGGGAGGCCTCGATCCTCGTAGCCTTCCTCGATGTGATGGGCCTGCCGCACTTGCGTGCCCGTATACTTGGATTTGTCTCCGCGGGGCATGATCAGGCCTCCCAGCTTCTCCCACCAACGTCACTGGTGGTTTCCGCCTTGACGTTGATGCTCTGCTCGGCCAATTGCGTCAATCGCTGGTCGGTCTCCTTTTCCTCATCCAGCGTCAACTGCAATAGCCGGACCACGTCGGAATGGCCCAGATGCTGGGCAAAGGTGCGGGCCGACCCGTAGCCGGCCATTTCGTAGTGCTCCACCCGCTGGGCCGCACTGATCAGGGCGGCATCCTTGACATCGGCGTTGCCGGTGGCGTCGACGATGTCCGCCCCTTCCTTCAGCAACCCCTTCATCGCGTCGCACGTCTCGCGGCTGGCGGGTTTTCCCAGGTCGACGAAGATCTGCTCCAACCGCGATACCTGGCGCTCTGTCTGCTGCAAGTGCTGCTGAAAAGCCTGCTTGAGCGCCGGCGACGAGGCGGCGTCGGCCATCTGCGGCAAGGCGTCGCAGATGCGTTTTTCCGCGTCGTACAGGTCGTTCAACTCCAACAACAGCAAGTCGTCCAGCGAGTTCAACTCGATATTGAAAAACATACCCATGATCCAAACTCCTTTGTTTGTCCGTCGGGTCTGTATTCTGCACACACTCGTACGCTTTCCAACTGGAGCATATGCCGTACCAAATCCCCACGGGGGCCCTGGTCTCGGGCTCGCCTCAAGAAACCCGGCTAACCGCGGAGAACGCGGCCAATACACGCTTGATCGTGTGCCCCGGTCGCCTTCGTCTCTGGTCGCCGATCAACCAGCGTGAATGCCACCCTGTCATTGCCGCCCATGACGGCAAAGCATCGGCCCCAATGCCCGCTCCCGGCCTTCTGGCATCCGGTTTGCACCACAGCGGGACAGTCGGCAAAGCATTCACCTGGAACGAGAGGCTGTGAAAATGGAAATGATCGCTTCGACCACCGGGCGCGTTCCGAAGAGCACTTCAGACTGCGCCAACAAACACATCGAGGAAATGACCGAAAAGAACGTCCTCTGCACTGCCGCCGGGGGCAGCGAGGCCGTGCAGCGGCGGATTGAAGAACTTGATCGGGAGTGGGACGTCGAGCGGGCCCTGGAAGCCAACGCCGCGATCGCCGCTATGCTGGGCGTATTCCTGGGCGCTACGGTAAACCGCAAGTGGTTTGCCTTTCCGGCGCTGGTGGGCGGTTTCCTGCTGCAACACGCGGTCCAAGGCTGGTGTCCGCCCGTGCCCGTCCTGCGGTGGCTCGGCTTCCGCACCCAGCCGGAGATCGAGAGAGAACGTTATGCGCTCAAGGCGTTGCGGGGAGATTTCCGCGACCTGCCCGCCGCCGAGAATCGTTCGGCGGCCATGGAAGCCATCAAGGCCGCCAAGCGTTGATTGCCATAAAAAAACGTGTCACGAACGGTGAGGTTCGTGACACGTCCTGTCCGCGGCGCGCTTGCCTAGCGCCTGTTTGGCAGGTCAAAGCCGCTTATCGTCGCGGATTCCGCTCACCGCGTGCCTCTCGGCTGGTTCCATAATGGTGTTCGATGGTGTCGCGCCAATTCTGGTCGGCGAAGTTGGGCCAATTGTCCTTATTGAAGCCCGGGGCGTTCTTCAACATATCCTTCGGGATGTCCAGGACGACGTGATCCTCTTTCAGGGTTCCGGAACTCGTCTCGCCCTTCGAGACGAAGGCGAGCTTCTGCCATGGGATGGCGAAAAACTTCTCTCCCATGCCCAAAATTCCCCCGAAAGACAGGACCGCATAGCGGATCGTGCCCGCTCGCGGGTCGATCACCAGGTCCTCGATCTTTCCCAGCGATTCGTCGCTGGCATTGTACGCCCTGAGTCCCGTGAGATCCTTGACGCGTACGATCTGTCCTTCGGTCTGCGACATTTGCTTGGCGCCGCCCGTCTGGACGTCGACGCCGCCGCGGTTGACGTCGACATTGACCTGTGCCTGGGCAATTCCGGCGTTGGCAAGGCACCATACCCCACAGGCGGCCAACGTTGATAACACGTGCATTCGCATCTTCCTTCTCCTTGCTAAAAACGTTTCGGAAAAATCAACTGGAAAGAGGATGTTGCAAGTATCATGCCGCGACGAGACCGGCGGCCTTGGCCGGCACGATGGTCGCAGAGCCAACCAGACCATGCAGTTCCAGCGCGGAGCCTTCGCCCGTCACTTGCTCGCCATCCGCCCCAGGTGATCGAGGCGCGAAGCGTTGACAACCAGATTGGCCCGAAAACGACCACGCGGGGCTAGTGAAAAAAAGCGGTCGCCGCAATTGCTACAATCGGACTCGGGCCAGGCGGCTGCCGGAGGAGAGTGGGCGGCGGTGAACAGTCGGCCCCGGCGGCCAAAATCGGCCGTCGGGGTCAACATCTTGCCCTTGCTATAAATCGACCGTTGCCTCAATCAGCCACAACAAACGTTGCTCCGGTAGAGATTTCCGCCCTCCCGGCAAGCGCCACCACGGACCGCTCTGAAGTCGATCTTGCGGAACACGATCTTACCAACAACCAGTAAGCCTTACATGTATGCACCGCCATTGACGGAGATCACTTGGCCGGTGATATAGCTCGCCGAGGGACGGGCAAGAAATAACACGGCCGCGGCGACCTCTTCCGGCCGACCCAATCGCCCCACGGACGTCATCGCCTTGAGTATCGCCAGCGACACTTCGGGCATCGCCTTGGTCATGTCCGTGTCAATGAATCCCGGAGCCACGGCGTTGACGGTGACTCCTTTGCGAGAGACCTCGCGGGCCAGCGACATCGTGAACGCGATCAGCCCGCCCTTGGAGACCGCGTAATTGATCTGGCCGAAGCTGCCGGTCTGACCGACAATGGAGGTCAAGTTGATGACCCGCCCCCAGCCGCTCTCGACCATGCCGGGCAACACCGCGCGGGTGACATTGAAAGCGCCGGTCAGGTTCACGTCCAACACCTCATCCCAGAGCCAGCGGCCCATCTTGAGAAACGTCTTGTCGCGGGTAATGGCGGCGTTGTTGACCAAGATATCGATCCGGCCGATTTCGTCAGCTATGGCGTCCACCATTCTCTTGGTTGCCTCCTCGCGGGCAATATCCGCCCGATAGACATTTGCCCGCACGTTACACGCGCGGGCCGCACGGCAGACCTCTTCCGCCGCTTCGGCGCTTTGTTGGTAATTGATGGCGACGTCTGCTCCTGCTTCCGCCAAGGCCAACACCGTGGCTCTGCCGACCCCGCGGGAGCCACCCGTAACTAGCGCCTTTTTCCCCTGCAATACTCTATGCGCGACCGGTCCCTGCGACGCTTCGCGCACTGAATTTTGCTTTCCTTGTTCCAGTTCTACTATGCTCATCTTTCAACTCCTTGTGATGGCCTCGAATCCGTGTCGTATGCCCCGCGCCAAACACAGACCCACTTTAAGTATCTCCCGGGACGCGCGAAATGGTATCAGGCCATTCCCTATACCGGAGAAGACTTTTTTCGTTCGGGAAGGGCCAATTGACGTTAGGCCGAAACAATAACCCCCAGCCCATGTCCCGTCGCCTGAGGAACGAGCGCGAAATCGGGGTAGGGCTTGGAAGGCCGGGAAGTTGTGGTAGAATTGCCGGTGGACACAGTAAATCGTCTGCCAACGCAGAGGGGTGGGTCAGAATGCGTGGGGCGTCAGAACGAGCGTCAGTCCCAGCGAATGTGTTGCGGTCGCACCTTCTGAGACAAGTGGCGGAATGCCTTAATAGGCAACGACTTACGGTTTTTGGGCGCATAGCTCAGTTGGTTAGAGCGCGTCCCTGATAAGGACGAGGTCTGCAGTTCGAGTCTGCGTGCGCCCACTTGCAAAGCCTTGTGTAGCAGCATGTTACGCAAGGCTTTTATTATGGCCTCATGGTAGGGATGGCGTCGGGGTTACGCCGGGGTTACGGCTGCAAAAATTTCATAGCGTCTGCCACGATCGGGCCTGAGAGGGCTTGAGAGGTCGGGCAGGGTTGCTTTTCCCGTATCGGGCCACCTGCTATTCTGCGGCAGTGCAACTCAGCCACTGCACCCTGAGGACCGGCGACGGCCGGCTAGGCGACTTAGAGCGGTGCATTGCTTGACGTCATCGTTGCCGACGAACTATCGAACAAGAGCCGGTCCGTCCAGCATTCCCTCGATCAAAAGGAGTTTCCTTGTGATGCGTAAATTCTTGGTGGCCGCAATTTGCGCGACGGTCGCGTCCATGGCCCTTGCTGCCGATCATCATGAAATGGGCATCGACCAGGTGGGCGCATTTTTTCAGAAAGGGATCGTCCCGAAGAAAGCGAAAGTCGTTGCGAAGGCAACAGGAAAAACTCCCAAGCATAATCAGGTCTACACCGTTGAGGAGCTGACGGCTCAATTTGGCAAGCCGGAAGCGAGGCAGGCCGAGAAGACGCGCCACGGCATCCACGAGTGTTGGACCTACAACTGCAAGGATGGAGTAATTGGCATCAACTTCGCCGAGAAAGCAGGCGGAAGCGAGGCCGGCGCGGAGAAAACCCAACGGCTGGAAATCCTCGGCTATGATAAGAAGCGCGGCATGATCGCGGTTGAGGATGGGCGTTACGTTCCCTCGGGCTCGGGCATCCGTTTCCAACTGAGCGAAGCGGGAAAAGAGCGTATCAAGCAGGCAAAGAAGCAGGAGCGGCAGGAAGCCAAGGCGGCGACGAAGGGAGAATAGGGCGCCCTCTCACTTTTGCCGTTGTTCAGGTCGGCAGGCCGCGGGGACCGCCGGAAGACGTCTCCGATCGCTGCCGACAAACGTCAGCCATACCGCCATCATGGAAACGGCCCCGCCCTTGCCCCGCCGTGCGTTCCTCGGGCCTTCCTGGATGCCTCCGGTGTCCGCGTCCCTCAAATCGAGCGGTAGGCGTTCGGGGCTTGCGTCTTGACCGCCTTCCGCCACCCGTGCCCCAGCTTCTCAACTCGTTGGTGGCACCTGTTACACACGGGCAGCAGTCCCTCCTCGCCCGGGTAAAGCTCTCCACCGTTCGCCACGGGATCGAGGTGGTGCGGAACGTCGGTCAACGTCGTGCGTCCTTCCAGTTCGCAGACGACGCAAAGCGGGATGCACTCGTTTGTACGTCCGTGCGAACCGGGCCCACCTGCTGTCATATCCTCGGGCTGCTGCCGATGCCCGATTGTCTTCTCGGCCGGCTCCATCGCACACGCTACAGCGGCCGTCGCGAAGCAGCCCGCGGCAACCGGGCTTTCGACAAGGGCGGGTTGGAGCAAAGGGCATGGTTTGATACCTTCTTCACTATGGCAGCCTGGTAGGCGGCATCCAGGTCTTTCACTTATTCTACCACGGTAGAAAAACATCACTGCGGGGGCGCTGGCAAATCGTTGCTAGCGCCGCCGATTAGTGCATTGACAGTTGGGCTTCGAATAGTAGGTGACCGTTCAAAGACCTGCGTTCCATGAATGCATGGCCTTCGAGCGGCAGACGACGTCCGAACCGACTCTGCGCGGAGGGTGTGGGGCATCAGGACGGTCCACGGGACCGGATTCTCGGCGGGAAAACCAGCGGGCTAACTGATGGAATTCCACGCAGATATTGGCTAACATGAGGGAAGTTGTTGCTCGGAGCGTAGCCGAGCGTAGCCTGTTTGGGAAATGTCGGAGCAAACAGTGGGCAGCCATGAAACGTGACCTGAACAACTGCCGTGCGATCGTCACCGGCGCATCCAGTGGCATCGGTCGCGAGACGGCCCTGGAACTGGCGCGCCACGGCGTCGGAGTCGTCGTGGTCGACCGACGCGAAGACCCGCTGCGGCAGATGGTCGAACAGATCGCCGTCTTGGGACGAGCGGTCGAGCCGGTAGTCGGCGACATCACCAATCCACAGACGCGGCAGTGCGCCATCGACGCCGCTCGAGCGAAACTCGGTGGACTGGACATCCTGGTGAACAACGCCGGTGTCGGCGCTCTGGGATTGTTCGAGGACGCCGATCCGCAACGGGTCCGCCGCATCATGGAGGTCAATTTTTTCGCGCTGGTGGAAATGACCCGGCTGGCGCTGCCGCTGCTGAAACAGGGCGTCAAGCCGATCGTGGTGAACGTCAGCTCGATTGCCGGGCATCGCGGCGTCCCCCACTCCAGCGAATACTCCGCCAGCAAGTTCGCCGTGCAGGGGTTTAGCGAAGCCATCCGAGCGGAGTTTACGCGCCTGGGGATCGATGTATTGGTGGTCAGTCCGGGGTACACGGACACCGAGTTCTTCGAGCACGAATTGCAACGGACATCGGAACCGAAATACCTGAAATACAAGCGGGGCAGTGCAGCGGCGGTGGCCCGCGAGATCGTGCGCGCAATTCGCCTCGGCTGCCACGAAATAATCCCCAGTCGCATGGGCCGAATCTTCCTTTGGCTCAATCGCCTCTCGCCCCGGCTGGTCGACGTTTTCTGCTCGAGGAAACTAGCAGAATAGGGCAGACAGAAATGTCTGCCCGCCATTCACACTGTCGGCGACGATTTTCCCCGTGTAGTGAGAAATGCTGGGTATGCCCTCACCCGCAGCCCCTCTCTCTAAAGGCGAGGGGAGCATGGAGAAAAACCAACGCCGGCCGAACTCCCAGTTCCCCCAAAGCTTGACGCAATCCGCACTCCCGCTTATGCTAAACTCCTCGGTATGGAAGCCGTCGATCGAAGCCCACCCCCACCGCCCGCGAGCAGCAACCAAAGCAACCCGGCGGGCAAAACGCAAACCGACGAGAAAGCCCCCCTATGCGACAATGTCTAAATGCCGGTGCGCTATGGGGTTTGTGCCTGCTCGGCACTATCTTCGCCGCCATCGGATCGGACACGGCTGCCCGGGCCGCCGAGCCACAGAAAACGATCCACGTCGTGCTTTGGGTGGGCGGGTTCGCCCACGACTTCGACGCCTTTGCAAAAACCCTCTCGCACGACCTGCCC
>Ga0181520_10012381_pt1 | contig 10975 bp, 8 predicted proteins | sample PEATcosm2014_Bin_29_FD_132451 | JGI IMG/M metagenome (GOLD analysis project Ga0181520, IMG submission 132451) | Peatland microbial communities from MTU Mesocosm Facility, Houghton, MI, USA - PEATcosm2014_Bin02_30_metaG | ecosystem: Environmental > Terrestrial > Soil > Wetlands > Peat | place...
CGCGGCGCGACAGGTCTGTGGATCGAGAACGGCGCACTGACGCATGCGGTCGAAGAGATCACCATCGCGGGAAATCTTGGCGAGATGTTGCGCAACGTGACCGCCATTGGGAACGATCTGGTGTTTCGTGGATCGGTCGCGTCGCCGACGCTGCGGATTGATGGTATGACTATCGCGGGAGCGTGAATCTAAATATGCCCGGCGAGTCCGCAAACGCGATCACAGCCTGCGATCGATTCCAGCAGCGCCTCGCCGAGCCGATAGGATCTGGAGAGGATATCTACAAAGATCCTCACCTTCAGGGTTGCACCCTCTGCAGATCCTTGGTTGTTGATCTTGAGCGAATTGCGGAGGAAGCTCGCAACGTCCCTGGATCACGCCATTAAATGCCCATCGTTCCGCTCGTTTTGGCGAAAGGATGGAGCTGGAGCTTTGTTTAAAGTGAATTGTTGAAATCAAGTGATGGAACAAATCCAGTTTGATCCGACGAATGCGGCAGTGGCGCTGAGGCAGTTGCCTCAGCGGTCAGCGGTGTTCGCTCTCTACGGGGCGGATGCAAAAGACGAGCCCTACATAGGGCGCACTCCGAATCTGCGCGGACGGCTCGAACGCCTGCTGCAGCCTTCGCCGAGGCATCCGCGGCGATTGCAACTGGCAGGACGCGTGCGGCGGATCGCATGGCGACTCACCGGCTCTGAATTCGAATCTTTACTTACGCAGTTTTCCCTCCTCGAAGATATCTACGGTCCGAAATCTCTCGAGCGGATGCATCTGCGCGCGCCCGCATTCATTCGCTATCTCGGCGGCAATCCCTACCCGCGAATCGTAGTCACGAATCGTCCGAGTCAGCGCGAGGCGGACTGGGTCTACGGACCGTTTGCTTCGCGTGCGGCAGCGGAGCGCTTTGCGGAAGAGGCTCTGAAGCTGTTTCTGCTGCGCCGCTGCACGGACGATCTCGATCCCAATCCAAGCCATCCGGGCTGTGTGTACTCGGAAATGAAGATGTGCCTCGCGCCCTGCTACAAAGGCTGCACCGACGAGCGCTACGCCGAAGAAGCGGGTGCAGTGCGCGATTTTCTGGCCACTCGCGGCGAGAGCAAGCTAGTGACTCTGCGCGCGCAACGCGAACAGGCATCGGCCGATCTCGAATTCGAATCGGCTGCGGCGCTTCATGCGCAGGTGCAAAAAGTAGAAGGCGTGCAGGCTCTCGCGCCCGAATTAGTGCAGCCATTGAGCAAACTACGCGCGGTGATTTTGCAGGCCTCAGCCAATCTCGACGAGGTCGCTGTCTTTCTTTTCGAGAATGGCAGGTTGCGTGGACCCGCAGCGTTCTCGACGCTCGGCATGAGAATCCAGAATGAACGATCGGGATCGAGTTCGCTCTTCGCGCAACCAATGGCCATCGAACCAATCCCGGAACAGCCGCCGCTTGGCGATCTGGTGAGCCCAACGGGAGCAGGCGCAACTTTGATCGAGACTCCGACAAAGGCCACTCGCAGTGTGCTTGAAGCGCGGCTCGACGGCGTGCTGACAACTTTGTCTCAACCTGCGGAAGCGCCTTCAGCCACGGTGCGGCAAGGGCATCTGGCATTGCTCAAGCGCTGGTACTACCGGCCCGAGGTGCGCCGCGTGGGCGAAATCTGTTTCCCTGATGCTGATGGACACTGGCCGCTGAAATCGATCCTGCGCAGCGTGGGGCGCGTGGCCGCCAAGAGCCTGGCTGCGGCCAAGCCCGAGTGAGAAAATAGCCGCAACATCATGGCAACGAAAGAAAGCATTCACCACATGCTCGAGCCGGGCAAACGACTCGATGCAGGCAGAGTGTGGGAAGTTGTCGAGCTGGTGGATGGGCAGCCCGGAAAGCTCGCACAGCTCGTCGAATCCCTCTGGGATGAAGATCACGCGATCGCCAACCGCGCAGCCGATGCGCTGGAACGCATCACCCGGGAGAGACCCGCGCGGGCGCAGAAATGGAAAGAGCCGCTACTGGGTTTGCTAGCCGAAGCCACGGAGAAGAAGCTGCGTTGGAACCTGGCTCTGCTCATTCCCCGGCTCAAGCTCACGGTTCCGGAGTGCCGCCGCGCCGCTGCAGTGCTTCGTGCGTATCTTGACGACAAAAGCTCCATCGTGAAGACCGCTGCGCTGCACGGGCTGGCTGATCTAACGCGGCAGGATCCGGAGTCGCTACCCGAGGTGATTGAGTTGCTTCGTGTGGCGGGACGCTCAGGCACGCCGGCCATGCGGGCGCGCAGCAGGATTCTGCTTGAAAAACTTGAACAGCCCAGCAGCGAACAGCGGTCCCGCACTTCTCTGCACATGTTTACCTGAGCGCATCCATGGAATTGCTTGTCGGGGTTGGCGCGAAAGAGTCAGACAAATGGATGAAACCTGCAGCAAACGGCGGAAATCGTAATGTTGCGACTGATACACTGGCCGGGCGGGAATCCTCTGCGCTAAACACATGGTCGAGCTGCTTCCATCGATTTTGTCGGCTGATTTTGCACGACTTGCGGATGAAGTTGCCGCAGCGGAGCGAGGCGGCGGCACAACCATACACGTGGACATCATGGACGGGCATTTCGTCCCCAATATCACCATCGGGCCGCCCGTGGTGAAGAGCCTGCGCAAGGTGACCAACCTGCCTCTCGACTGCCACCTGATGATCGAGAATCCCGATGAGTTTATCCCGGCCTTCGCGGATGCCGGTGCCGACTGGGTGAGCGTGCACTACGAGGCATGCCGGCATCTGCATCGGACCCTCCAGTTGATTGCGCTTCACGGTATGAAACCAGGGGTCGTGCTCAATCCGGCCACGCGCGTGAATTTCATCAAAGACATTCTGCCCATGGTGCACCACGTGCTGATCATGAGTGTCAATCCGGGCTTCGGGGGGCAGGAATTCATCCCGTTTTCACTCGACAAGATCCGCCGACTGGTGGAATTGCGCCAGGAATTGGGCCTTGCATTTAGAATCGAAGTGGACGGCGGAGTGGCTCACGACACGGTGGCCCAGGTCGTCCAAGCAGGTGCGGAGCTGCTGGTGGCTGGAAATGCTGTTTTTGGTGCAGGCCAGCCGGAACGAGATGCGCGCGCGCTGTTGGCAGCGGCCCGTGCGGCGATAGACTTTTAAGGTCCTTCGGATCGAATGGATCGAACTACTTCGGGAATGGGAGCGATGCCGCCCCATACCCGTATGAGTTGCAAGGGCTTGCAGTCCGATTCGCGGCTGCAAGCTCACATGAGGTGGTATGAGTCTTTTTTCCCGGAAGATTGCGACAGCGGCGTTGGCGACGTTGGTTCTGACAGCGGTTCTGGCCCAGGCCTCAGACAAGCCGAAGAAGCAGAAACACAAAAAGGACGAGGATCTGAGCGCGAATCCTTTGGCCAATGTGAATTCGAAGCAGCCCGACAAGGTGCTCTTCGACAAGGCCATGGTCTCGATGAAGAAGGGCCGTTACGATGTTTCGCGGCTAACCCTGCAGACCCTGCTGAACACTTATCCCGATTCCGAATACCGGATGCGCGCCAAGTTGGCGGTCGGCGATACGTGGTTCAAGGAAGGCGGCGCGGCGGGCCTGACGCAGGCCGAGGCGGAATACAAGGACTTCATCACCTTCTTCCCCAACGCGCCTGAAGCTGCCGAAGCGCAGATGAAGGTGGGCGACATCTACTACCAGCAGATGGAGAAGCCCGACCGCGATTACACCAACGCGCAGCGCGCCGAAGAAGAATACCGGAACATGATCAACCAGTTCCCGGATTCCGCGCTGATTCCGCGCGCGAAGCAGAAGCTGCGCGACGTGCAGGAAGTTCTGGCCGAGCGCGAAACGCAGATCGGTCTCTATTACGACAGCCGCGAGAACTACTCCGCAGCCATCGCCCGCCTCGACACGGTGGTCGATACCTACCCGCTCTACTCCAAGAGCGACCAGGCGTTGCTCGGCATTGGCGATGCTTATTCGGGACAGGCCCATCGCGTCCAAATAGCCCCAGGGTTGCCGGGAGCGGTGCGTGAGCGCCTGCGCGCGATGTATATGGACCGAGCTGCCGCAGCTTACACCAAGGTGATTACACGCTATCCGATGGCTCCGCACGTGGAGGATGCCCGCGACCGGCTTGTGGCCATGAATCGGCCCGTTCCTGAGCCGACCGCGGAAGCAGTGGCCGAGAACGACGCCGAGGAGCGCAGCCGCCAGCCGCTGCGGTTTACCGACAAAACCTTCGACATTATCAAGCATGGGCCGTCGGTGGTGGAGGCTGTGCACGTCGGCGATCCGAGCCTCGACGATCCGAAGCGGACCGTGGCGCCCGACGTAACCAAGCAGGATTTGGCGCTGTTTAGCTCGGCCGTAAATGCCGGCAAACCCGTTGCGCCCGCTGCTGCAATCACACCCACCGGCCCCAACGAGCCGCCGCGCAGCGACGTGCCGTCCACGGCACCCATCCAGATGGCGCCTCCCGAAGGCGGATCGAGCGTAGGCGTCCAGGTGGTGAACGCGCCCTCGGGCGAGGCTTCCGCCGATCCGAACGCGGTGGTGAAGCCGGTTGGACCAGTGAACACCGTCCTGCCTGCCGCTGAGGGTCCTGCCCCGGCTCCAGACCAGGTGAACGACATCAAGCCCGGTGCTTCTCCTCAGTCCTCAGCGACTGCGAACGGCAAGAAGAAGAAGGCGCCCAAGGCGGATTTGGACGACGAGTCCTCGAGCAAGAAGAAAAAGAAGAAGGGACTCGCGAAGCTGAACCCGTTCTAGGCTGCGAATCATTGTTTAACCTGAAATGCCGCACCTGATTGGTGCGGCATTTCTTTTTGCGCACGACTTAAGCATTGGCCCGCCCTTGGTGGCTGAAATCGAAGACCGGCAACATTTCACGCTGCTTTTGTGCGAGAATTACGGCCAAAGCGCTCGGTGAATTTGCAACAACTGTTCGAGGCGGCACATGAAACTCCCTATCTTGCCTGTTCTTTCAGGAATTGCCATAGTCTTGGGCACCCTCGCAGCACAGGAACCGGTGCGTGCCCCAGACGGCGGGACGATTACACATGTGGATGGCGTCGATCTGCTGGCCATTCCGGGTAGACCACTCACCGGCAGGAGCAGCGTGGAATGGACGCGCACGCTCGAGGACGGAGGCACCGTCTCCGTGCACGAGATCGCAAATCTGGCTCGCGACAGCCAGGGACGCATGTACCGCGAGCGCCGCAACTGGGTTCCGACTGAATCCGGCCTGGAAGCGCCGCTCACCGAAATGCAGTTCTTCGATCCAATTGCGAGGACCAAGACCATCTGCGCCGTCGGGCCAAAGGAATGCGTCGTTAGCACCTATCATCCGCGGACTTTGTTGATCGCAATGCCCGCTGGACCATTTGCCAATGGAACGCGCTTTTTAACACGAGAAACCCTCGGAACGGATCGCATCGATGGCTTGGACGTGACTGGCACACGCGAGACCACAACCGTCAATGCGGGAGTGGTCGGCAATTCGGCGCCCCTGGTCTCGACACGGGAATTCTGGTACTCCGATGAAATCCAAACCAACGTCGCCGTGACCCGCATCGATCCGCGCGAAGGCAAGCAGGTGGTGCGGCTCATCGATCTCTCGCTCGGCGAGCCGGATCGGCGTGTGTTCGATCTCCCGAAGGGCTTCACCGTGAACGATGCGCGCAATTCCGCGCAGAGAGCTCAGTCCTCGTTGCCCAGCAACTAGCCTAATCGGGAGCACTGCTTAGGCCGGGCCTTTCTTGACCTGCAATGCGCCACCTCAGCACCTGTGTGACCTCTGCTAAAGTGAAGAGTGGTCCCCCTCGCATGAACCCGCTCCGATAGAGGGGTTTGACTTGACACCCATGGGGGCTCGACACCGACCCCATGCCTCACGACCTGCCTAAAGCGTACGACCCCACTGCCATCGAAGATCATTGGGCCGAATATTGGGTTCGCGAGAATCTGTTCGCGCAGCCGACGCCTGATCCAGACCAGAAAAATCAAAGCCACAGCGGCGAGTCCGACGGTCGGCCATTTGTGATTTTGCTGCCGCCGCCCAATGTAACCGGCAGTCTGCACATGGGGCACATGTTCGAGCACACAGAGAGCGACATCCTGGCGCGCTGGCACCGGATGCGCGGCGACCGTGTGCTGTGGGTGCCGGGGACTGACCATGCGGGCATCGCTACGCAAATGCTTGTCGAGCGGCAGGTAGTAAGCGAAGGGACAACCCGACAGCAGATGGGCCGCGAAGCGTTTGTCGAGCGTGTGTGGAAGTGGCGCGAGCACTACGGCGGCACCATCCTTGGCCAGATGAAGCGGCTCGGCGCGTCGGTCGATTGGCAGCGCGAGTACTTCACCATGGACGAGCGGCTTTCGGTCGCGGTCCGCGAAGCGTTCGTCAGGCTCTACGAGCAGGGGCTCATCTATCGTGGCGCGTACATCGTGAACTGGTGTCCGCGCTGCCAGACCGCCATCAGCGATCTCGAAGTGGTGTATGACGAGCACAAGGGACATCTGTGGGAGATTCGGTACCCCGTCATCGGCGACGATGGCAAAGACACGGGCGAATACCTGACCGTAGCCACCACGCGGCCGGAGACGATGCTGGGTGACGTGGCCGTGGCCATTCATCCCGAGGACGAGCGGTACCTGCACCTGCACGCGAAAATGCTGCGCCTGCCGCTGACCAATCGGGAGATTCCCGTGATTCTGGACGAGTGGGTCAGTCGCGACTTCGGCACTGGCGCGGTCAAGGTGACGCCGGCGCACGACCCCAATGACTTTGCGCTGGGCCAGCGGCACAATCTTCCGTCGATCAACGTGATGGACGAAACGGCCCACATCAATAGCGAGGGCGGCGCGTATGCGGGCCTTGATCGCTTCGTCGCGCGCAAGAAGATTGTTGAGGATCTCGAGGCGCAAGGCTTGTTGGCGGGAATCAAAGATCACACGCTCAACATCGGTCACTGCGACCGGTGCAAAACGATAGTCGAACCGCGGCTTTCGCTGCAGTGGTTCGTCAAGATTCAGCCGCTCGCCGACAAGGCCATTGCCGCGGTGAAGCCGGACGCCGACGGCAAAAAAGCGATTCGCATCTTCCCCGAGCAGTACGAGAAGGTGTACCTCGAATGGATGGGGAACATCCACGATTGGTGCATCTCGCGGCAACTTTGGTGGGGGCATCGCATTCCCGCGTGGAGTTGCGCGGTGTGTCACAAGATGACCGTGGCACGCGAAGACCCGAGCCAATGCGCACATTGCGGATCGGAAAAGATCACGCAGGAGACCGACGTGCTCGACACGTGGTTCTCGTCGGGACTTCTGCCGGTGTCCGTCTTCGGCTGGCCGAATATCACGGAAGGGAATCGCGCGGACTTCGACACTTTTTATCCGACAAATCTGCTCGTGACGGGATTCGACATTTTGTTCTTTTGGGTCGCCCGGATGATCATGCTGGGCTGCTGGTTTGCCGGCGATGTTCCCATGCTGGACGGTTCGAAGCGCGAGCTAAAAGATTCCGTGCCGTTCAGGGACGTGTATATTCATGCGCTGGTGCGCGACGCGAATCGCGAGAAGATGTCAAAGACGAAGGGCAACGTCGTCGATCCCATCGAGATCGTGAAGCAGTATGGCACCGATGCGGTGCGGTTCACGCTGGCTTCGATGGCTTCGCCGGGAACGGATATCGCGTTCAACATTGCGCGCACCGAGGGCTATCGCGCATTCGCGAATAAGATTTGGAACGCCGCGCGGTTCATCTTCATGAATGTGGATCGGGCCGCGGAAGTTGGGATATCCGTCAATCGAAGTGCGTTGGGTGCAATGCCGACGGTGGCCGCAGATGCGCCACTTGAGGCGCGTTGGATTGTCGCTGAACTGCACGAGAGTGCAGCGAAGGTGAATCAGGCGCTTGAAAACTACCGCTTCGATGATGCAGCAAACCAAATCTATCAATTCTTTTGGGGCAACTTCTGTGATTGGTACCTGGAAATCGTGAAATTGCGACTAGATTTTTCAGAGACAGCGGATAAGGCCAGAACTAAGGCTGCCCTCACCACCCTGGTTTCGGTTTTTGAAGCGGCTCTTCGATTGCTGTCGCCGTTTATGCCCTTTATCACCGAAGAGATTTGGCACGCCGTCTATGACGGTAATCCGCCAGCAAAATCGCTCGCACTTACACGATATCCGCAGGCCGACGGCGCCCGGATTGATCGCCACGCTCTAAATCAAATGGATTTTTTGGGGGACTTGATTGTGGAGACGCGCGCGTATCGGAAAGAACGGGAGGTGCCGGAGAAGGAATTAGTAGAACTTTTCGTGGTTGGGCTTGGGGGGTATGGGCGAGCGGGATATCCACATGAATCATCGGACGACCTGATTGCTCAGAATGAAATCGTGATCAAAAAGCTTGCGAAGGTTTCAACAATCACTGAGACCTTGTTGGGTGATCCTAACTACAAACACCTAAGTTGGCGTCCGACTCGATCGACCGACATCGCAATCAGATTCGACAAACCCATTGATGTTCCCGCCGAACGCGAGAAGCTGACCAAAGAAATCGCGAAGCAGGAAAAGATCATCGCCAACGGCGAGCGCCAACTGAACAACCCTGGGTTTACTGCCAAGGCACCTGCGCACATCGTCGAAGGACTGAACAAGCAACTCGATGAAGCGCGGAGATTGATGGACAAGTTGCGCCGCGATCTCGACGGCCTGAGCGGTTAGCGCGGAATGCCCTGCGTCTGCGAGAAATGCCTCGAGAACGGAAAGACACTGGCTCTCGACGAGCGAGGTCCATCGAAGCCCGCTATTCGCAAGGCATACAAGACCGCTGCCAAGCGATGGCATCCCGATCGATTCGAAAACAATAAGGTCCAGCGCCTCGAAGCCGAAGAGCATTTCAAGCTAATCCAGGTCGCCTATCGCGAACTCTCGGAGCACTTCGAAACTCCGCAGGAGTTGCCGGTCGAAGACATTCCCGTGAGCGCGGACGCCTACTTCGCCGCCGGCGACCCTTTTGCAAGGCGGCAAGACGCCGGCGACTTCCGCGACGCTCCTGCTCCAGTCCCAGAAGCGCCGACGATCTTCTTCGGCAATCTGACCGGCTGCTTTACTGCGCCCAATTTCTCCGCGGCTGCCAACCGTATCATCCTCGAAGCGCGGATGGAGCCCACCGAAAAACCTCTGGCGTTCATCGATCTTTCGCACGGCCTCAAATACGATGGGAATCCCGCGCAGTATGTCCTGCTGACCAGTTACAGGATGATCGTGCGCAATGCGCTCAACATCGTCGCTTTTCTCTGGTTCACCGACCTCGGCCAAGTCGGCTTCATCGACAGGCTCACGCACGGCAAGCCCCGCTTTTGGCGAAGCGTTCTTAAAACGCTGGGGATTGAGCCGAAATACTCCCTCGTGATCGGCCGCCACAACGGATCCCACTTTCATACCATTGCCAGCGAGGCCGATGACAGGGTAAAGAAAGTTATTTATAACTTTCTTCTAAAGCAAAAATCGCAACCAGATTCCTGACGCAGCGAAAGAAGACGCATGGATTGGAAGAGCAGCCGCATTGATGCATTGCTGGAGCAGGCCCTGGTGGAAGACAAGGCCGCCAGCGACGCCACGACCACCGTGACCATCGATCCGAACCTGCGCGGTTCGGGCTCCATCTTGGCGCGGCAGGAGATGGTGGTGGCCGGCCTCGGCGCGGTACCGCGACTGCTGGAAATCTACTCCCGGCTCGATCAACGCCCGGAGACGCACACGCGCTTTGAAGTGGTGAGCCACCCTGAGATCTTCGACGGCGTGCGCGTTCATGGGGGGCAGGTGCTCGCCGTCATTCGCCACAATGCGCGCGTTTTGCTCAGTTGCGAGCGCGTCATCCTGAACCTGATGCAACACCTCAGCGGCATTGCCACCCTCACGCGCAAATACGTCGATGCAATTCAGGGAACAAAGGCGCGCATTCTCGATACGCGCAAGACCGTTCCCGGCATGAGGGCGCTGGAAAAATACGCCGTGCTGTGCGGCGGGGGCACCAATCATCGGCTCGACCTGTCCTCCGGCATCCTGATCAAGAACAACCACATTTCTCTGGGTGGGGGCTTGCGCGCTGCGCTGACTCATGCCCTGGAGCGCCGTCCGAAAGGACAGCGCGTCCAGATCGAGGTGAGAACTGCGCGCGAACTGAAGGAGGCGCTCGAATATGGCGCCGAAGCGATTCTGCTCGACAACATGTCGGCGGCGCAGGTGAGAGAAGCCGTGGACCTAATCCGCAAGGAGAATCGCTGGATTCCAATCGAAGCCTCGGGCGGAATCGTGCTGGAAAACATTCGCACCTATGCGGAGACAGGGGTCGACTTCATCAGCGTCGGAGCGCTCACGCATTCGGCCAAGGCAGCGGACATCTCCATGACAATTGCTGCGGAGCCGAGCTAACCGTGTATGATTTGGCGGCTCTTGAAGCCGCGCTCACTGACACCGTCTATGCGGGCAAGCTGCATTTTTCTGCCGCCACTGGGTCGACCAACTCCGACGCGCTGGCTGCCGCGCGCGTTGGTGCGCCGCACGGTTCGGTCTACTTCGCAGATGAGCAGACGGCCGGCCGTGGACGCGGCGACCATCGCTGGGAATCGAATGCCGGGCAAGGGCTGTATGTCAGTGTGCTGCTGCGTCTCGACCTCCCGACTGCTCGCTTGCCGTTGCTTCCGCTGGCTGTCGGCCTCGCGGCGGTCGATGCCATCCGCAGCGCGAGCGGCCTCAATGCTGACTTGCGCTGGCCCAACGATTTACTGATCGGGGATCGCAAGACGGGCGGCATCCTGGTTGAATCGAAGACGGACGGCGACCAGCTGGCCTTTGCGGTTGCCGGCATCGGCATCAACGTGCACCAGGGCAGTTTCGACGTGGGTTTGGCAACGCCGGCGACTTCGCTGGACATCGAATCCGCCGGTCTCATCAGCCGCCAGGCGCTGCTCGTGGCCCTGCTA